>Ga0184623_10000509_pt1 | contig 16442 bp, 11 predicted proteins | sample PLM1_100_b1_FD_133138 | JGI IMG/M metagenome (GOLD analysis project Ga0184623, IMG submission 133138) | Groundwater sediment microbial communities from an aquifer in East River, Colorado, USA - PLM1_100_b1 | ecosystem: Environmental > Terrestrial > Soil > Riparian zone | place: USA: East River...
AAGTCTCGACATGCCACCTCCGGCTGCTACGGAGATCGCCACCACGGCGGTCGACTCGCCGGTTAGCGAACGCACGGGCAGGCCGGACTTCTCGGCCGAGACCGCGCATCACGCTCTCGTCACCGCCCCCGCTGCCGGCACCACCACTTCGCCCACCGGCAGCGCGGACGCCGGGAGCGCGGACGCCGCCACGACGGCGCCCACTCCCACGCCAGCGACCGCACCGACCGCGCAGGACACACCGTCGACCCACACGTCCCCGCAGGTCACGGCAGCCACCGCGGCTGAGCGGCGGAGCACCGTGCCCGCGGACAGCCCGATCCTGCGCGCCGTAGCCGCGCTCCCGCCGTACACCGGTGGCAGCGCGGACTGCGTCACCCGTCTCCGCACCGTCCGCCGCGATCTGTTCGGCCCGCCCCGCAGGGCGGCCGACGACACGACCGGCCCGGAGCACCTGCGGCTGGCCGAGGAGCTCGGCGCGACATGGACGCACACCGCCGACGCCGCGGCCATCGCGGACGGGCTGCGAAACGCCGGTCCGGGGAGCACCGCGTTCGTGCTGTTCGCGCACCCAGGCGGGGATCCCGGGTCGCGGCAGTTGATCCGGCACGGCGCGATGGTGCATCACTTCGGCGACGGCACGGTCTCGTGGGTGGAGACGCAGGCCGTCCCGGAGGAGGCCGTGCGGCCGTTCACGGAGAGCGGACCGCTGCCGGTCGGCGCGCGCGCCGTCGTGGTGCGGGTGGACGGGACGCCGGTGACGCTGGACGGCCGGCGCGGGGTCGCGGACGCGCTGGTGGATCCGGCGGTCAACACGTCGTACGGCATGCGCGGGACGCCATCGGAGACGCCGGAGAACAGCGGACACGACGGCGTCGATCGGACGACGGTGCGGACCTCAACCGGCGCGCTGCGCCGCCGCCGTTCCGATACGCCCGCAGAGCACGACGCCGGTACGACGCAGCCCAAGCGCCCGCGTACCGCTGCCGGGCCGGCGAACACCCGGCTGGCCGACCACACCGTCGCCTGGCACGAGGTGCATGCCGCGGTCGTCGCAGACCTGACCGCGCCAGACGCGCCGCCGGCCACGGCGGAGCACCAGCGGGCCGTAATGGTCGCAGCGATGACTTTCAAGTCGCACAATGCCTCGTACGTTCCGCTGGACCTGCAGTCGGCCACACCTCGGCAGGTCAACCCGTACGACATCCGTACGGTCGACAAGTACTACCGGTCGCAGGACATCAGCCCGTCGCTGTGGATGGCGAAGGCACTCACGTCGGACGGCACCAACCCGGAGCAGGATCGGGACCCCGCCCTCGCCCGGGCGCTGAGCGAACGCGGCAACGCGGCCATCGTTGAGCAGGGCTCCGGGCCGGCGCGCGGGGCGGCCGGGCTCCGGCCGAGCAACCCCAGCCTGATCGGCGAGAGGCTCAGCCGCGAGACCTTCATCCAGTCCGGCAACCCCATCCAGTCCGGCAACCCGACGGGGAATAGGCGGCCTGTCGTCCGGCCAGACCTGGACAGGGTCGACATTGCCAGGCGGGCGAAGCAGCTCACCGGCGACATCCTGGCCCTAATGCAGAGCTATCCGCCGGCCGGAGGCTCGGCCGCGCTGCCGGCGAACGGCCGTCGCTCCTACATCGATCACCGGATGGACCGGTCCCGGGCGGCGGCCCGGCTGCTGACGGAGGACCTGAGTCAGGGACTGACGAACATAAGGGTGTCCGGCAACGACCAGAACCCGAACGTTACGATCTATCTGGAGGCGCTGGATAACTACCAGTTTGCTAAGAATCGACCGAGCCGGGACCGGATCACCGAGTGGCTGCAGGTCTACCTCGCCGGGCTGGTCACGTCGCTGGCCGCGCGGGCGGAGCTGCCGCTGCCGCTGCAGATTCGGCAGAGCTTCGGCTTCCTGGACTCGACGGTCGCCGACACCGGCAACTCGATCCGCTTCTCGCCGGGCAGTGAGCCGCCGGAGTTCCTGGCTGTGGTGGCCGAGGCGGTCCGGCAGCTCGACTGGCAGCTTCCGGCGCTGCTCGGGAAGATCAACCGCAAGTCGCGGTTAAGCGACAACGCCAACTGGATCACGGTCAGCGGCGACAAGAAGTACGCCGGCTGGTACCAGGCCGTGCTGGCGACCACGAGGAGTCCGTCCGCCGGTGGCAACCCGCTCCTCGACTACGCAAACTGGGTGGTCGATACCAAGGCGTCGAACCTTGGCGCGTACGGACTGTTCCTGTCCGACGCCCGGACCGCCACCCTGGACCACTACCGCGGCCGGGCCCGTGCGGCACTACGCGAGGCCGCGCGGCAACCGGTCACGGACCCGCGGATCCAGGCGCTGCGCCATGAGGTGGTCAATCGGTCCCAGCAGTACGGGTTGCCGGTCGTGGACGATCTGGACAACGCGCTGGCGTTCGCCGGCAAGCTGCTGGATCAGTTCGCCGAGCAGTCGGGGCCGGTGGCGTTCCCGGCCACGGCCGCCTACGCACTGGACATGCTCCAGGACGCGGTGGACTCGGCACGCGACACGATCAGGGCGCTGCCGGAAGGCGGCGGGACACCGGCCGACCGGGCCGCCGCGCACACCGCCCTGCGCAACGCCGCCGAGGATCTGGTCGACGCGAGCACGCTGCTGGCGGCCGCGCTCGACACGCACCCGAACCGGGAACCCGCGGCGGAGAACACCGCCCTGGTCCAGGCCTTGTTGGGCAGCCGCGAGGCTCGGGTGTACTTCACCTCCAGCGGAATGCAGGCGATCACCGCCGCGCTGCTCGGCTCCGCCTCCGACCGCGTGCAGATCTCCGCGGATCCGGACGCCTACTTCGAGGTGGTCGGCAGCACCGCGAAAACGCTGCGGGGCGACGGCACCGGAACGACTGGCACCGGCCGGGTCTCCGACGCCGCCCCGCTGAATACCACCCTGCCGGCGCCCGAGCCGTCGTACCCGCAGGGGTCCGCGCAGGACCAGCGGGTACTGGACGTGACCGCGGCCGGCGACCCGTTCGCGCCTGACCTGCTGCGCGAGATGGAAGCCCTGCGGACCGGGAACCAGCGCATCGCGGTCGCGGCCAGCCTGTTGAAGTACTACCAGCTCGGCGCCGACCACATCGCGCAGGGCGTCATCGTCGACCTCGACCCGTCGACCGGCCGAGAGCCGCCGACGCCGACGATGGTGCCGAACGTCCGGCAGTTCCTCTCCATGCTCACCGATCTACGTGCGTCGAACCTGCACGAGTTCGACCCCGCCGTGCACGACTTGCTGCCCGCGATCAGCGCCTTCTTCTTCCACCAGCTAGGCCCCGAGACCGCCGTCGAGGACTCCGTCCGCCTGCTGGGCAAGCTGGGAGCGGCGCCGGACGACATCCGCGCGCTGTTCACCGAGCCCACGGATCCCGGCGGGCCGGTCACCTTCGATCCGATCGCCTACTTCGATCTGCTGGAGGAGACGCTCGGTGACATCCTCGACTCCCTGGACGGAGACGCATCTGACGCCGGCTCGGCGATATCCGTGGACTCCGACCGGGATATGGGCTCCGACGCCGGCTCGGCGATATCCGTGGACTCCGACCGAGATATGGGGTCCGACGCCGATGGCGTTGACCCGAGATGCGTGCCGGTCGCCTACGCGTCGGTGGAGGATGCTCTGCGCGCCGCCGGCGTACCGGTCGGTGGTCCGATGAACCTCGACTAGCCCCGGCGCTGCGCCCTGGGCGGACACGGCGGCTGAGGCGTCCGCCCCGCCGGCGGCACCGGCGGGCAGCATCCACCTACGATTCGACATCGCGCTGCCGCTCGGTGAGGAGATCTTCCAGGTCCTCACCGGCGGCACCGGCACCGAAGGAAGGGATCACTGATGGACGCCACGTCGGCGCGGACGCTCGCCGCAGCGAAGCTCCGCGAGCTGACCGACCCCGCGTACCCGCTCGCGCTCGACGACGAGCGGGGACCCGCCGAACGGTCCTGGTGCTGGGTGTTCCCGTTCAACACCGCTGCCTGGTTCGCCAGCCGTGACCCCCTCGACGCCGTCCTGTCCGGCCCGGTCGTGGTGCCCAAGGACGGCCGAGACGTCTTCGTGGTCGGCACCGCCCGGCCCGTGGACACCCTGCTCGCCGAGTACGCGGCGGCACACGGCTACCCCGAGCGCTGACCGGTGAGCAACTGACCCATGACCCGTACGCAGAACGAGGCGCGCTACGCCGCGGTCGGCCCGGACGTGCTCGCTGAGTACGGCGACGACCTGCTGTTCAACCTCGACCTGACCGGGCAGCCAGACAGATGGGACGACGACGATCGGGTGGCCGTCGACCGGGTCGCGGCCGAGGGGGCCGAGGCGGTCTGGCGCGTCTGGGCGTACCCGGTCGCCACCCGGCACCATCTGGTCCTCGGCGCGGACAGTGGCATCACCGCCGACGGCGGGGTGGACGTGCCGGTGGCGCTGGCGTACTCGGCCCTGCTGTGGACGGCCTGCCCGGTGCCGGAGATCCGCGTGGCCGCCCTGTACGACCAGTACGACGACGAGACCGGGCCGACCTTCAGCCCTGACCATGCCCAGCTGGACCCGCAGGAGCGGGCGCCGGTTCTGGCCTACCTGCGGGCCGGCGCGCCGCTGCTGACCACGACCAGCGTCATCCCGGATGTGGTCGACCCGGCCGCTGGCGAGCTTGCGATGCATTTCCGCACCGATGGCACGTGGATCTGGTCCGATGCCGCGACGCTGTACCTCGACCGGTACGGGCTGGCGCCGGACGCCGGCCTGCTGGCGCACATTCGCGACCGGCGCGGCCGGGTGCCGGACCTCGGCGTGGTCGCGCTGCACCGTGCCCTCGCCGCGCTGCAGGCGCCCTAACGCCACCGCGGTGCCTCGCACACCACCGGCCGGCGGTTCCACACCAGACTGAACCATCCCGCGCCGGCCACGTTGTACCGCCGAGGAGCGGAGGTGTCGAATGAGCCGGTCTCTACGGTTCGCGGTCGGATGGCTCTTGATCGTGCTCGGCGGGCTGGTGGCGCTGTCCGCCGCCGGGCCGGCGGCGGCGGAGCCGGACAGCGATCGGTACTACGTGGTAGGCCCACCGGTGGACAGCCAGCGCGAGTACCTGTTCCGGATCGCGGCCCAGACGCTCGGCGACGGCAACCGGTACCAGGAGATCTTCGATCTCAACAAGGGCCGTCCGCAGCCGGACGGCGGCGCTCTCACCGACCCGCTGCACCTCGAGCCGGGCTGGATCCTGCTGCTGCCACGGGACGCCGACGGTGCGGGCGTGCGGATCGGTCCGCCGCCGACCGTAACCGCCACACCCTCCCCGCCGAAGTCCACGGGCGGCAACGACCGCCGAACGTCCGTGCTGAACTGGGCAGGGCTGCTCGCCACCGGCGCGCTGGTCCTCACCGTCCTGCTTGTGCGCCGCCGGGCCAGGGCGATCGTGGCGACGCGTCGAGCGGTCCGCGCTCCGGCGCCGGTCACGCGCGGCGCTCTGCCGCCCGGATCGCCGGCCCCAGCCGTGGCGGCCCTACCCCGGCCGCTGGCCGACCCGCAAGGCGTGACCGCCGTGTTGACCCTGGACGGTTGGACCGTCGACGTGCGGCTCAGCGGTTCGGGTGGACCGCGCCTGGCGCCGCCGTACGGCTGGCTCGACCCCACCGAGCGCCTGCCCGACGGCGCGCTGCCGGTGGTACTCGGCGAACGGGGGCCGTGGCGGCTGTGGGCCGACCTCGCGCGGGTGCCGGAATTGCTCACCGTCACCGGTCCGGCCACAGTCCGCCGCCGGTACGCGGCCACGTTGACTCGGCAGCTGCGCACCGCCGGATACGCGGTCAGGGTCGTGGGGGGCGTTCTCGGCGCCGACGAGCCGCCTGGCGCCCAGGACTTCGATGCGAATGCCGCCCCGGGGGTCGTGGTCGTCGGCGGGTTGTCCGGCGGGCAGGCAGCCGACCTGCGGCACATCGCAAGCGGCACCGATCGGCAGGTCGTGCTGGTCGTCGTCGGCGATGTGGTGCGAGCCCGGTGGTCGGTGGTGGTCCGGTCGGCCGGCGCGGAAAACTCCGCCGCGCATTGAACTGGAGACGCGCCACCGCCGTCGTGATGACAGCTGTGTCCACCACGGGAGAGGGAGGCGGCCGGTGACGGTCGAGCCACGGGCGACGGCCCGTCGGCGCCGGACGGCGGCGGCCCTGGCGGCCGCCGCGTTGGCCCTGCTGACGATCTGCGTCCCCGGGGCCGCCACGGCGATCCCGGCACCCAAGGAGCACTACGTCAAGTACTACGTCGTGCAGGCCAAGTTCGAGGGCAAGCCCGAGACGCTGCCCGCGATCGCCAGCCGACTCCTCGGCACCGCCGAGCGGGCCACCGAGATCCAGAACCTCAATGCCGGGCGCCGCCAGGCCGACGGCGGCGCGCTCGGGCCCGACCGGGTGATCAGGACCGGGTGGTCGCTGATCCTGCCGTGGGACGCCGCCGGTGCCGGCGTGAGGTACGGCGTGCTGCCGGCTGCCAACGCACCCGCGGTCAACCCGCCGTCGGCCTCGGGGACCGTCGCTCCGCCCCGGCGCGCGGCCACCTGCACCGCCGCCGGTCCCTCCCGGATCAGCTCCGACTGGGCGTGCGAGCGGATCGCGGTCGACCAGGCGTGGGAACGTACACGGGGCGACGGTGTGCTGGTCGCGGTCGTCGACTCGGGCGTGGACGCGACCGCACCACCGCTCGCCGGCAGGGTGATCTCCGGCGCCGACATCGTCGCCGGCACCGGTCGCGGCGACGTCGACCGCCTCGGTTCGGGCACCGCGATGGCCGGCATCGTCGGCGCGCGGGCCATCCCTGGCCGGCCCGTTGTCGAAGGCGTGGCGCCCGAGGCGACCATCATGCCGGTCCGCGTGGTCGCCAACTCGCCGAAAGCCGCGCCGAAGGACACCGCCACCGGGATCGGGGTGGCGGTCGCGGCCGGCGCAAAGGTGGTAGCTCTGGGGTCCTATGTGGACGTCGCCGATCCGGTGGTGGCCGCCGCGATCGGGGCCACCCGGGCGCACGATGTGGTGTTCGTGGCCGCCGCGCCGACCGGAGCCGGTGCGGCCGACGGCACCGTTCGTGACCTCGGCGGGATCCTGTGGGTGGCCGGGGTGGGCCCTGACGGGCAGCCCGCCGCCGATTACCAGCCTGGGACAGTGGACGTGCTGGCACCTGGCATCGACGTCGCCACCCTGGCGCTCGGCACTGCGGGTGCCCATGTCAGCAGCGGCAGCCAGTACGCCGTGGCGTTCGCCGCCGGTGTGGCTGCGCTGGTCCGGTCGGCGTACCCGGCGCTGACCGCCGACCAGGTCGTCCGGCGCCTGCGGACCACCGCCGACCCGACGACCGCACAGGTCCCTGACCTGGCCACCGGGGTCGGTATGGTCAACCCAGGCGCCGCGATCCTCGACGGTGAGCAGCCCGGCCCTGCGCCGCCCCAGCCTGCGGGCTCCGGCTGGGGAACCATCACCCTGTTCGCGCTCCTCGTGGCCGCCGCGATGGCGGTGTTGGGGGCTGCGGCATGGCGGTTCCTTCCGCGTAGCTCACCGCCGCCGGCGCTGCCGCCATCCCGGGCCCTGCCACTGGAGTCGGCGTCCACGGCCGATGCGGCATCGGCCGCCTCGCGTACGGACCGTGACTGATGCCGTCGGCGTTGCCGTACCGGGTTCTGGGCGCACGGGCAGCGGAGGTCCGGGCCGAGACGGTCGGTGCGGCGCTGACGCTGCACGCGGCTGACGACGAGCCGGTCGCCCTATCCACCATCCTCGCGGCACTGCCGGAGGAGCCCGACCGGGTGGCGGTGGTGAGCGCACCGGGGGTGACCGGCCGGCCGGACTTTTTCGAGGTACTGCCCGATCTCGTGGCGGAGCATCTCGGCGGAGTGGCGGCGGGCGTGCGGCTGGTGCCGGTCGGGCGGTACGCCCCGGCGGTCCGCGCTGAGGTGGCCGGGCCGGCGCTGGCCGAGCAGATCGGTCAGCCGGTGGTGCTGCCCCCAGAGGCGGTGCATGACCTCGGGCAGGTGCCGTCGATGTGGCTGGTGTGCGCACCGGGCCGGCCGGTCGACACGGAGCTGTTCTGCCCATGGCGCGCCGGGGCCGTCACCGACCCGACGATCGAATTGCCGGTTGTGACGCGGCACGCGCCGTGGGCCTCGCCCGAACCCTTGTCGCCGACGTCGCCCGCACCCTCGTCGCCGACGTCGCCGGAAGCGGCGGCGCTGCCCCAGTCAGACGAGGGGCCGGTGCTGCCGGGGGGCGTCCGTACCCCAGCTGGTCTGTCATTTGTGGACGACCCGGCCGCGGTGGGCGCGTTCCCGGCGCTCGGCGGCACGGTCATCGAGATCGCATTCGGGGCCAAGGGGTTCACGACCGGCGGCCGCGTGGTGCCGCCGAGAGCGCTGGCGACAGTGATCGCGCGTGCCGGCCTCGCGCCCCCCTACGTCGTGGTATCCGGCGGCGGGCTGGAGCGCGGGCCGAAGCTGGATCTCTATCTCGGCAGCCTGGCCGACGCCCTGGTGGCACCGGTCGTCGCGGCCGACGCGCCGGTGTCGATGTTCGCCACCGGGTTGCTCACCACGAACGGAACGTTCTGGCGCTGGTGCCCTCGCGATGTCCCCGAGCGGGGACGCCAGATCGAGCGGTTGGGGCCGGTACTGCCGGCACCGGCGGATATGTCGATATGCTGACCCGAGATGCCGAGTAGCTGACCCCGGCATCTCTGGTCGATGAGCCGGCGGAGCCGCAGTCCGGCTCGGCTACGCGCTACGGTCCCCGAATAGAGTCGGCCACCATGACGGAGCTCCAGAGCGGCGACCACGCGCACGGCGCGAGCGCCCTGTACTTGCTCGGCAGGCTCGACGAAATCACCGAAGCGGCGTTCGAGCGGCACCTCGCCGTGTGCGCGACCTGCCGCCAGGAGTGCGAGGAGTTCGGGCCGGCCGCGACCGGGCTGAGCCACCTCAGCACCGAGGAGTTCCGCGCGATCGTGGCCGGGTCGGCCGCCGAGCCGATCTCAACCGACCGCGGTACCGGTCAGCCTCGCTGAGCGTCAGCGCTTGAACCACCGCTGGTTCTCGGCCCCGCTGCACTGCCACAGCTGCAGCACCGCGCCGTTGGCGGGATTCCAGTCACGCACGTCAACGCATTTGCCGGTAGCCGTGTTCACCAGGTCGTGGGCGGCGTTCAGCGCGAACCGCTGGGCCCAGCCGCCGTTGCAGCGCGCCAGCTGGACCTTCGTGCCGTCTTCGCTGGAGGCCCAGGCCAGGTCTATGCACATGCCAAGAGAGCGCAGTGACCCGCCCGGCCCCGGCGCCCAGCGCTGGCCGGCCTTGCCGGCACAGTCCTGCATCTGCAGCTGGACGCCGTCCTGCGCGGTCCCGCCCGGTACGGTGACGCAGCGCCCCTGGTACCCGCTGATCATGAATCCGGCGGATGACGGCGCCGCGGTAGTCGCGTGGGGCGTGAGGGCGGTGGTGGGACCGTGGCCCGGCGGGGTCGTTGCGGGGCTCGATGGCCGGCCGCTCGGCCGCGGTGCGCCGAGCTGTGCGTCCTTGCTGTCGTTGCCGACGTGCTCGTCCGGTACCGGTCGCGGTTCGGTCGGCACAGCCGGCGCTTCCCTGGCCGGGCTGGGCCGGGCATCCGTGCGGAACTCTGGCTGCCGCCCGTACCAGACGGCGTACCGCGACACAGTATCGACGTAGGACTTCGCGGTGGGCGGGACCCCCTTCGCCTCGCGGACCTCAGATGAGCCCACCCGGTGCGCGGCGAGCGCGACTGGCCACCGGTCCTCGCCCAGCCCGGCCAGTCGCAGCTCGCCGACGAGGTCACACATGTGGTGGGCGAGCGCCGTGATGTTCGCGACCGGATCCATCCTCGGCGCGTCCGACCAGGGGATCCAGTGCTGCCAAAGCTCGTCGGTCAGCCCGGCCACGCCGGCCCGGCCGTCGGCGCTGCGGGCGTCGACGGCGAAGCCGGACGCGGCCATGAGCTGCGCCGCGAGCCGGGGGCCGTTGAGCGTCGGACAGGACCGCGCCGCCTGCTTGATCGCCTCCACCTGCGACGCGGGCACGGGGACACCGGACAGCGCGGTCTCCGCCGGGCGCGGTCGCGGCCCGAGACTCGCGGTCACCCCGGTGACGATGAGCAAGGCTGCCAGCACGGCCCCCACCCGGACCGCCTTCGGGCCGGGTGGGCGTGGACCGGCACCGGCGGCCGGCGCGGCAAGGCGCGTCCACAGTACCCGGAGGCGGTGCTGCCAGCGGTTGCGGTCTGCGTCGTTCAGCGTCATAGCTCAGCCACGATCTCTTCGGTGGACGGCAGTCTCGCTGTGCACGACGGAGGGTCGGGTGGCACGGTTCAAACCGGGCGGACGCGATCTTGAACCGGCTCCAGCGCTGTAGACTCCGTGCTCGCTGTGGCTACGTCGCCGGCCGCCGGTAGTAGCCGTACCAGTAGCCGTAGGCCATCTCTCGGGCGACCGCAGCATCTTCGCGGTCGTCCTTGCTACTTGCGCGCAGAAGAATGAGCTCGGCACCGCCCCGTACGATCACCTCGGCTGCCTGAACCGGGTTGACGTCTGCCGGTGTACGGCCCGCGCGTTGCTCCGCCACCAGCAACTCCACCGTGTGATCCAGGAAACGCTGCTGACTCTTCAGCCACCAGGCGCGAGCCGCCGCATCGTACGCAGCGACCTCATTGATCGCGGCCATCAGGATCCCGCGCTCGCGATAGACCCGGAATATCCGTTCATAGACACGGGCCAGGCCCTCCGGCCCGCCATTGGGGCCTGACGGATCCCAGCTGTAGGCCGCCTCGAAGCTCGCCGACTTGAGCCGGTCACCGAGCCGGAGCAGCAGATCTACCTTGTCGCGGAAGTAGAGGTAGAAACCCGAGCGCGAGATGCCGCCCGCCACCGCCAGCTGCTCCACCCCCAACTCGGTGTAGGTCGTGGCACCGTCGCGGAGCAGCTCCTCGACCGCCGACAGCATGCGCTCCTCCACCGCGGCACGACGGTCGGCGGAGGAGGAACGCCGCCTGGTGACTGAGGCCATTTGTCGTCCTTGAGGGGATACGGGTCAGGTTGATCGGTCCGCTGGACCCGGCTTGTCGATCGGTGTCGCTCAGGCTAGTCTGCGAACGATTCCCCGGCGAAGACCGCGTCCCTGCTCGCGTCGTACGTGTCCAAATGCCGGCTCATCGCCTCGCTGCCACCCCAGACGACCATGGTGATGGCCGCGTCCGCGTCTATCGACGCCGACGCCAGCCCCGCGCGCTGATCACGAAGCAACCGTGCTCTCGCCCCAGCAGCCAGCCGCTCGACATGGGCAGCCCGGCTCAACGGAACCGCCGGGTCGTACGCCGCCACCTCCCTCCACGCCGCCCACACCACCGCGTGCTGGCGATACAGTGCCAACAATCGCTCGTACAGCGACACGAGAGCAGCCAACCCGGCCACGTCGTCCGACTGCCAGGCCGAGACCAGTTCCGTCACCTGGCCCTGGAAGTTCTCTGTCAGCCGCAGCAGCAACGCCGTCTTGTCGGGGAAGACCGTATAGAAGGCGGACCGACTGATGCCGGCCGCGTCCGTAATCCGCTGCACACCCAGCTCCGTGAAACTTGCCCCGTCGGCCAGCAGCCGCACGGTGGCCTCCAGCAGCCGGCCCTGAGCCTCGACCGGCCGGTCGGCACCGCCGCCGGGCCGGTATGGCAACGGCGTCATGGCAACCCTCCCCCCGCAAGCGGCGCACTCTCTTTCCAATGGCGCCGGGTCGACGACCGCTCCTCGGCTAGGCCAACACACTTTCCGACAGACTGTCTGACAGCATGTCAGCAACTCCGACAGCAAGATCGTGCGCCTTGAGCGCAGAGAGGAAGGCGTCGGTGAGCGTGCACCGATATCCACGCCGAGGTAGTGGAACGGCGTCGCGTCGATGACGCCGAAATCTGGGGACCGACCGATGGGGCTGGCATCGGCTGTGGCGGTCGGCTCGGGCGGCGGGAGCGCCTGCAGCGGTACAGGTCTGGTGGGCCGTTCCGGCGAGTTGTCGACGCTTGACGAACTGGCCGGTGGCTTGGTGCGCGGTGTGGGCCGGGTGCTCTGGATCGAGGGTGAGCCAGGCATCGGCAAGTCGTCGCTGGTCGACGAGCTGGTGGCTGGGGCGGCGGCACGGGGCTGTTCGGTGTTGCGTAGTGCGGCGGAGGAGCTGGCTCAGCCGTTTCCGCTACGGGCAATGGCGCGTTGCCTCGGCGTCGCGGCTGGATCGCCCGACCCGCTGCGCGTGGAGATCGCCGACCTGATGGATGGTCGCCGAAGTGGCGGTGTGCTCGACCCGGTCCTGGCCGCGAGCGAACGGATGCTGGAGCTTGTTGACCGAGTATGCGCGGCTGAGTCGCTGCTGCTGGTCGTCGAAGACCTGCACTGGGCCGACGAGGCGAGCCTGGCGGTCTGGGATCGGCTAAGCCGCGCGGTCCACCAAATGCCGTTGCTGCTGGTGGGCACCTGTCGGCTGGCGCCACGCCGGCCCGAAACGGAACGGCTGCGGGCGCTGGGCGGATCCGGTCCGGCGGTGGTGGTCAGGCCAGGTCCGCTGGACGCCGAGGCGGTAGCGGAGCTGGCCCGCCGGCTCACCGGCGCCGCCACCGCGGACCCGGGGCTGGTCGCCGAGTTGAAGCAGGCTGGCGGCAACCCACTGTACCTGCGTGAGCTGATCGCCGCGTGGCTGGGGCGCGGGTCGGCGCCGGCGGTCGGCGGCGGGCACGCGGTCGAGACCAGTCGCGTGGCGGGTACCAGCCGGCCGGCGTCGTTGACCGCCGCGATCAGCAGCAGGCTCGGTTCCTTCAAGCCGGAGACGCGGCAGGTACTGCGCCTGGCCGCCCTACTGAATACGGAGTTCGACGTCCGGGAGCTGGCGACTGTGACGCAGCGGCCGGCCGTCGAGCTACTGGCCGCGGTGGAAGACGCGGTCGCGGCCGGAACTCTCGCCGAGGTCGGCGAACGGTTGGCGTTTCGGCATGAGCTGATCCGTCAGGTGCTGCGCGACGAAACGGCGACGCCGCTGCGGGTAGCGTTGCACGCGCAGTTCGCTCGCGCGCTGGCGCTGTCCGGAGCGGACATCGACGCGGTGGCCCGACATCTGCTCACCGGCACCGGGAAGGTCGAGCGGTGGGCGGCACGGTGGCTGGCCGAGCTGCCGGAGCCCGCCCTGTTCGCTGTTCCGGAGGTGGCCGCGGAACTGCTCTCTCGGGTCATCCACACACCGGCTGCGGCCGGCCGGCGGTGGGGAGAGCTGGCCGCTCGCCTCGCCACCGTGTGCTTCATGCTCGGTCGGGACCAGCAGGCCGACGAGGTGGCGGCCGAGGTCGTCCGGACCGTGGCGGACGCCGACCTGCGCGGCCGTATGTTGCTGTGCCGGGTACGGGTCGCCAGCCGGCAGGGCCACAACGAGCAGGCGCTCGCGGTGGCGTCCGCCGCGCTGGACGACCAGCCGCCCACCGTCTGGTCCGTGCGGATCAGGGCCCGGGCCGCGGTCGTGCTGGTCAAGAAGAACCGTCTCGCACAGGCACGGGAGCAGGCCGAATCGATTGTGGCCGAGGCTGCCCAGATCGCCGACGCGGTCGCCACCGGCCATGCACGCCTTGTGTTGTCTCAGCTGAGCGGCGGCACCGACGCGTTGACGCACATCGAGGCCGGGCTGCTCGGGTTGGGTGTCGATGCGGACGCGATGGATGTGCGCCTGCTCCTGCTCAGCAACAAGCTGGCCCTGCTGAACAACCTGGGCCGGCGGGCCGAGTTCCAAGCGACCGTACGTGAGACGCTGATCCTGGCTGGCAGAGCTGGTGCCGCTCGTAGCGGCAGGCTGGAGGCCGCGGCGGCGATGGGCGAGTTCGACTTCGGCGCGTGGGACGACGCGCTGGTGTATCTGGACTCGATCCAACCTCCCCAGAACGGCGGGGTCGACATGGTCATCGCTGGGGTTGGCGCGTTGATAGCCGGGCATCGGGAAGACTGGCCGCGGTTGCGTGACCTGGTGGCCGCCGGTTCGACGATCCCGGTCACCGCTGGCGACGTGCGCATCTACTCCGGATACCTGATCGCGGCGCGCGCGGTGCGCGCGGAGGCCGACGGCGAGCTCGACCTGGCGATCCGGGAGCTGAGCACCTGGGTCGATCCGGACCTCGGCTTCGACGCCAAGGAGCGATGCATGTGGTTGCCAGAACTGGTCCGGTTGGCGCTGTCGGCGGGCGACTCCGGCGCGGCGCGGGCAGCGGTCGACGCGGCCGAGACCGACGCGGCTGGTCCCGACCCGCTGCCTCGGCAGCGCGCCGCGGCAGAGTTCTGCCGGGCCCAGATCGCCGATGACGTGCCAGCCCTGCTGCGCGTCGCAGTCGTCGGGCAGCGCCACGGCTGGCCGCTCTTGCAGGCGCCGGCACTTGAAGAGGCGGCGGTGCGGTTGGCCGCCTCCGGCGAGACCGTGGCGGCCCGCACCGCGCTCAACGACGCGGCCCGGGCCTACGCGAGCCTCGGCGCTCGATGGGACATACGCCGCGCGGACGCCCGACTGCGCGCCCACGGCGTCCGGCGCGGACCACGCAGCCTGCACCGGCGGCAGGCCACCGGCTGGGACGCGCTCACGCCGGCCGAGCAGCGGGTCGCCGTGCTGGTGGCCGACGGACGGTCGAACACGGACATCGCCACGGAACTGTACATCTCCCGGCGCACCGCGCAGACACACGTCTCGCGCGTGCTGCGCAAACTCGACCTGTCATCGCGGACGGAGCTAATCCGTACCGCCGCTGGTCGAGCACTCGCCGAGGGCAGCGACCCCGGTCCGCGCTAGCTCAGCCGCATGCCGCGCGACCGGCCAGCTGCGACGGCTCGTCTGGGCCGAGTCGCATTGGAGCAGGTGCCTGGCGCCGAAGTGGTGCGCACCGCGGGCTGGTCCAGGCGGGAGCGGGTGCGCGAGGCAACGGGCCGATGGGCTGCCCGACGACGCCGCCATAAACGTACGTACCGTGGCTGATGTCTCTGCCCCGTGACAGCGACGATGCTCGTTCTATGACGCGCAATGAGAAAGCGACATCGACCGACGAGAAACACGGTCTGACGCCCGCACGCGGAAAGCACACAGGTGGATTTTACGGCTGCCTGCTGGCCGGGCGACGTGTCCCAGAGCGCCGTCATGGAGCCGAAGAACCGAGCGCTACAAGCCTCTGTATCCAGTCGCCCGCGCGCTGTCCCGCCTGCTACAGCTCATCTCACGTGGATTCCTCATGCGGCGATCGGCTCGCTTGTCCCTGATTTGGCGGGGACCAGGAATTGGCGGCGGCGGCGCAGTAAGGAGATGCCGTTCGACGACCATTCCAGTTTCACCCTCAAGAATTTGTTCCAACGGTATCGAAAGCGCGGACTTGGCGCGGTGACGACCGTTCAATCCGCTACCAATCGATAGGAGGATTCTTTGCGGCAAATACCATCCGGGGCGCCGGGCAGCGCGCCTTCGGTCAAGACTGGTGCGCGTACATGTACGCGCTCTACTTCGAGAAGGACCAGGTTGGCCACGGACCCGGCAGCGATGGCCGCCGGAACGACTGGGAGCACGTCGTGGTGTGGGTGCAGGGCAGGGCCAGTGGAGGATGTATGTTAGACATAGTGTCTAACATAGGCTCCAACACTTGGCTCGATGGGCAGCGGGGGTATGCATCATGACGACTAGGACGTTTGTTCTGATTCCGGGTGCTTGGCATGGTGGCTGGGCCTGGCGACCGGTCGCTCAACGGCTGGGTGCTGTGGGACATCGCGCAGTCACGTTGACGCTGCCCGGACTGGAGGGGGACCGGGATCCCTCCACCTTCCGCTTGAGTGATGCCGTGGACCATGTCGTCGATGAGGTCGTGAAACGCGACCTGACGGACGTGACACTGGTGGCTCACAGCTGGGGCGGCTATCCAGCTACAGGCGCCGCCCACCGCGTTCCCGGTCGCGTTTCCAAGATCGTCTACCTCTGTGCGCTTATCCCCACACCGGGCAAATCTCTGGTGGAGGACAACCCTCCAGAGGTCGGGAAGCTCATGCGGGCCATGATCGAGTCCTCACCGGACTACTCGCTGACCCTGTCGCTGGAACTGGTCCAGCAGACCCTGATCCAGGACGCATCCGAGGAGACGCAACGTTTGGTGAGCGACCTCCTGGTACCACAGCCGGGGCACTACTTCCTGGATCCGCTCGAACTGCCGGCTCTGGTAGCTCCCGGCGTTGCCGTGGCCTACCTGCTCAGCGAGGATGACCGCCTACTTCCACGGCCTGGCGCCGAGTTCGCTCAACGACTGAATGTCGCCCCCACCATGGTGCCTGGTAGCCACGATGCTCTTCTGACTCGGCCCGATGAGATCACCGCCGCCCTACTAAATGTTTCAGCGTGAACACGGCTGCGACTAAG
>Ga0184623_10000510_pt1 | contig 16428 bp, 16 predicted proteins | sample PLM1_100_b1_FD_133138 | JGI IMG/M metagenome (GOLD analysis project Ga0184623, IMG submission 133138) | Groundwater sediment microbial communities from an aquifer in East River, Colorado, USA - PLM1_100_b1 | ecosystem: Environmental > Terrestrial > Soil > Riparian zone | place: USA: East River...
ACCGTGGCGCCGGTACCGGCCAGGGCGTCGACCCAGCGGCGGGTGTGGGTGGCGACGCCGGACGCGCGGCAGAGCAGGTTGAGCGCGCTCCGCTCGGCGGTGAGCAGCGCACGCGTGGGTCCAGAGACGGTGACGAGGATGTCACCCCGTTCGACAGCCGCGCCGTCGACGACCCGGGGCTCGAAGACCGCCGCGCCGTCACTGGCCTGCTCGAACACCGCGGCAGCCACGGCCAGCCCCGCGACCACGCCGGACGCCCTGGCCACGACGTCGGCGGTGTCGACCTGGTCGGCCGGGATCGTGGCGACGCTGGTGACGTCGACGGATCCGCCCAGATCCTCGGCCAGTGTGCGGGCGGCCAGGTCTGCGACGTAGGACGGGTTCATGCCATCGCCTCGTACTCTTCGGTCAACTCGCCGGCAGGGCTGATCGCCGCGAGTAGGTGGCCACGCCAGGCGTCCGATGCCTCGCCGAAGTCCTCGCGCCAGTGGCACCCACGGGTCTCCTCCCGGCGCGCCGCCGCCGAGACCAGCGCGGTGGCGACGGTGTGCAGGTTCGTCGCCTCCCAGTTCACCGGACGCGGATCGGCGGAGGTCCGGGTGCCGAGCTTCTCCAGCTCCTCGGCGGTCTCGGCGAGGCTCGAGGCGCTGCGGATGACGCCTGCGCCCCGGGTCATCGCCCGGGTCAGGTCGTCGCGCGTCGTGGACGAGACGACCCACGCGGGCTGGTCCTCGCACGGCGCCGGCTCGGCCTGCGGCGGGAGGTCCCGGGCCAGGTCGGCGCCGATCCGGCCGGCGAACACCAGCCCTTCGAGCAGGCTGTTGGACGCGAGCCGGTTGGCGCCGTGGACGCCGGTGCACGCCACCTCGCCGCAGGCGTACAGGCCGGGGACGCTGGTACGGCCGTGCAGATCCGTACGGACGCCGCCCGAGGCGTAGTGCGCGGCCGGCGCCACCGGGATCGGCTGCGTAACCGGGTCGATCCCGGCCTGGCGGCATCGGGCGAGGATAGACGGGAAGCGTGCTTCGAGCTTCGCTGCGCCGAGGTGCCGGGCGTCCAGGTACACATGGTCGACCCGCTGGGTGTTCATGACCCGCGTGATCGCCTTGGCCACCACGTCGCGTGGCGCCAGCTCGGCCAGCTCGTGCTGCCCGACCATGAACCGCTCGCCAGCGGCGTCGATCAGGTACGCGCCCTCGCCGCGCATCGCCTCGCTGACCAGCGGCTGCTGCCCGAGTTGGGCGTCGGCACCGAGGTAGAGCGCGGTCGGATGGAACTGGACGAACTCGACGTCGGTGACGGTGGCGCCCGCCCGCAGAGCAAGCGCGACGCCGTCCCCGGTGGAGACCGAGGGGTTGGTGGTGGACGCGTAGATCTGGCCCATCCCGCCGGTGGCGAGGACGACGGCACGGGCGAGCACCGCGCCGACGCCGTCCTCGGAGCCCTCACCCAGCACGTGCAGGGTGATGCCGGCGGCGCGGCCGGACGCGTCGGTCAGGAGGTCCAGGACGAGCGCGTGTTCGAGGAGCTGGATGTCGGGATCACGGTGGACTGCGGTGTGCAGCGCCCGCTGCACCTCCGCACCGGTGGCATCGCCGCCCGCATGGATGATCCGGTCGGCGTGGTGACCGCCTTCGCGGGTGAGCATCAGAGAGCCGTCGGGATTGCGGTCGAACTCGGCACCGAACGCGATCAGCTCGCGCACCCGTGCCGGCCCTTCACGGACGAGCACATCCACGGCGGCCGGGTCGCAGAGGCCCACGCCAGCGACGGCCGTGTCCTCCGCGTGCGCCTCAGGGGTGTCGGTCGGGGCGAGGACCGCCGCGATCCCGCCCTGCGCCCACCGGGTCGACCCGTCGTCGATGTTCACCTTGGTGACGACGATGACCGACAATCCCGCCTCACGGGCGTGCAGCGCGGCACAGAGCCCGGCGATACCGGAGCCCACGACGCAGACGTCGGCCTGCAACTGCCATCCCGGATCAGCGGCGAGAAGCCGGCGCGGCAAACGCGGCGAAGCGGCGAACGGTCTCGGAACGGTGTCCATCCGTCCGGCCCTAGACGGCCACGGCCGAGGCTCTGCCGGTCGCCAGGCCGGGAATGCCGCCCGTGCCCGCCGGGTCGGTGCCGAGATCGACGATGCGGTTCGCGCCGTCCACGTGGACGATCTTCGGCTGGTACGCGCGCGCCTCGGCGTCTTCCATCACCCCGTACGAGATGAGGATGACCAGGTCGCCCGGGTGGACCAGGTGCGCGGCGGCGCCGTTGATGCCGATCACGCCGCTGCCGCGCTCGCCGTGGATGACGTACGTCTCCAAGCGGGCGCCGTTGGTGATGTCCACAATGGCCACCTGCTCACCGTCGAGCAGGTCGGCGGCGTCGGCGAGATCCGCGTCCACCGTGACCGAGCCGACGTAGTGCAGGTCGGCCTGGGTCACCGTCGCCCGATGGATCTTGGACTTGAGCATCGTGCGCTGCATCGTTCAGTTCCCCCCGAGTAGGACGGGTGCGTTGTCAATGAGCCGGGTCGAGCCGGCGCGGGCCGCGATCAGCAGCCGCCCCTCGCCCGTGGCGGGTGCCGGGCCGAGCAGCGGGTCGGTCAGGGTCAGGTAGTCCAGGTCGAGCCCCGGCTCGGCGTCAAGGACGGCCTGCGCGGCGGCCAGTGCGGCGTCGCCGCCGTTCACGCCGGCGAGCGCGCCGGCCCGGAGTGCGGCCGAGATCGCCAACGCGCTGGTCCGCTCGGCCGGCGACAGGTACCGGTTACGGCTGGACCGGGCCAGGCCGTCGGCCTCGCGGACGGTCGGCACGCCGACGATCTCAGTATCCAGGTCAAGATCCCGCACCATCCGCTTCACCAGCGCGAGCTGCTGGTAGTCCTTCTCGCCGAAGAACGCCACGTCAGGGCGGGTGAGGTGGATGAGCTTGAGCACGACGGTCAGCACGCCGTGGAAGAAGCCCGGCCGGCTGGCGCCCTCCAGGATCTCCCCGAGCGGACCGGGGTTCACCCGCACCGCCGGCTGCCCGCCTGGGTACATGACGTCCGGGGTCGGCGCGAAGACCAGGTCGGCCTGCTCGGCGGCGCAGACGGCGAGATCAGCCTCGAACGTCCGGGGGTAGCGGTCGAAGTCCTCGTTCGGCGCGAACTGGAGCGGGTTGACGAAGATCGTGGCGATCACCGTCGACGCGCGCACCCGGGCCTGCCGCAGCAGCGCGGCGTGCCCGTCGTGCAGGGCGCCCATCGTCATCACGACGGCGACCGGCCCGGTGGCGCGGTCCCGCTCGCGGGCCAGCCCGGTCCGGTCGGCGACGACAACGGGGGTCAGTACCTTCATGCGGTCGCTCCGTTCGGGTCGCTGGCGAGCACGTCCAGCAGGGCTTCGGCGGCCTCGGCGGGGAGCCGGCCGGCGGCAAGCGCGCGGTCGGCGGTGCGTCGGGCCATGGCGAGGTACGCGGCGACGCTCTCCGGGGCGTCGGAGCGCAGGGTGTCCAGGTGGCGGGCGACCGTGCCGGCGTCACCGCGGACCACTGGTCCGGTGAGCGCGGCGTCACCCGAGCGGAGCGCGTTGTCCAGCGCGGCGCCGGCAAGGGGTGCGAGCACTACGCCCGGGTTCTCCACGCCAGCCTTGCCGAGCAGGTCCATGGCCTCGGCGATCAACGTGACGAGGTGGTTGGAGCCGACGACGAGCGCCGCGTGGTAGAGCGGGCGCAGCGCCTCGGCGATCCACACCGGCTCGCCGCCCATCTCGACGACGAGCGCCTCGGCAACCGGGCGGAGCACGTCCGGCGCGGTGACGCCGTAGCTCACGCCCAGCAGGCGGTCGAGATCCTCGGCGCGGCCGGTGAAGGTCATCGCGGGGTGCAGCGCGAGCGGCAGGGCGCCAGCGCGGGTGGCGGGCTCCAGGACGGCGAGGCCATGGGCGCCGGACACGTGGGCCACGAGCTGGCCGGCGCGCCAGCCGGAGACCTCAGCCAGCCCCTCGACAAGCTGGGTGAGCGCGTCGTCGGGGACGGTGAGCAGGACCAGGTCGGCGGCGGCGACCACTTCGTCGACGGGGAGGAGCGGCACGCCGGGGAGGCGGCGCGAGGCCCGGTCAACGGCGGCGTGTGAGGTGGCGGAAGCGGCGACAACGGTGTGGCCGGCGAGCGCGAGGGCGGCGCCGAGGGCGCTCCCGACCCTGCCTGCGCCGACGATGCCGACCGCGAGGCGGCCAGGTCGCTCGGTGGTACTGCGCATGTGCTGATCCAGTCCTGTCTGCGGTACCGGTCGGCGCAAGTATGCGTCGCACGGCCATGTTTCGGACAGGTGAACCGGTGTCATCTAGTTCACATCACCGGCACGCGCCGCCGCCGTGCCCCCTGGCACGCTCCATCGAAGAGATTCAGTCAGCAGGCTGTAGTGATCTGACTACCCAAGGTAAAACATTACGTGAAATACTGTCATAGCTGCACAGCCCTAGCTAACCTTCCGAATGTGAACGCGACAACATGTCGTGCTTTGCTCGGTGCGCTCGTCATCGCACTGAGCCTGGGGGGCTGTGCGCAACCAGACACCCAACTCGCGGGTGGAAGCCAGGACAACGACCGAGCCATACCCAGCCCCAGCGTCATCCCGCAGCCCGTCAAGCCGGCCGAGGCAGACGAGCGCAGTGAGCGCGGCGCGCGGCAGTTCACCCTTTACTGGTTCAAGACCGCGAACTACGCCATCCAGACCGGTGACATCAAGCCGCTGGAGAAGGCGAGCCACCCCGACTGCGAGATGTGCCAGGCGGTCATCGCCGGGGTGCAGAAGGACTACGGCGACGGCGGATACGCCGAGGGCGGCCTCTTCACGATCCGCTCCACCGAGGCGCAGAACTTCGCCCTCGCCGAGCAGCCGACGATCCTGGTGACGTTCGACCGTTCCGCGCAGTCTTCGCTCGCGCCGGATGGTCAGGTCCGCGGCAGCAAGCCGGCCGCCAGCTTCAAGCAGTGCCAGGTCATGCTCGTGCAGGTCGCCAGGGTGTGGCGGGTACGCACCGTGTTCGGCGACAGCCTCAGCGACTAACCGCGCTGCACCACCGCGCACGAAGAAACGACCCCTACACACAGGTGAGGTCGGGGCAACCGGCTGACACGGTTACCCCGACCTCCGACGCGTCCGCGTACCGACCGACCGACCGCGGACACGCACTTCGGCAGGCGCCTTACCCCACTGCCTGCCCTTGCCTGTTCCTCCTGCTGGCAGGAGGTCCCCTGGAATGAACCCACCTCCTCCCGCCTAGACCGCCCGGCCCCGCACCCCCTGCACTGTGGGGCTTTGGAGTCGAGCAACCGTTACCGACAAGTACGGGGGTGGTGGGCCGCTGGTTCAGCCGGTGCCGGGATCAGTTCGCGGCGTGAACCGGACCTCCGCGCGGACGCCCGGGGCCGCGTCCGCCAGCTCGACCTGACCGCCGTGCAGCCGTACGAGTTCGCGGACGATCGCCAGCCCGAGGCCGCTGCCGCCGGAGTCCCGGTCGCGGGCGTCGTCGAGCCGGGTGAAGCGGTCGAAGACCCGTTCACGGTCCGCGGGCGGGATACCGGCGCCGTCGTCGGTGATCGTGATCGTCCCGCCGGGCTGCACCTCGACGGTCACCCGGCTCGCCGCGTGGCGGACGGCGTTGTCGAGCAGGTTCGCCACGATCCGGCGCAGGCTGTCGCGGTCGCCGTCGGTCCACACCGGCTCGGCGCCGACCTGCACCGGCACCACCCGCGCCTCGGCGTATCGGCCCAGGATGTCGGCCACCAGTCCCGTCAACTCGACGGGCTCGGGGCTGCGGGCGGGCGAGCGACCGGCGTCGTCCGCCCTGGCCAGCAACAGCAGGTCGTCGACGAGCCGGGAGAGCCGTTCGGTGTCGATGAGCAGGTCATCGGCGGTCGCCAGCCAGTCGGCTTTGGGGCCGAGGCGCTGCGCCACCTCCAGCTGCGTCCGCATGCTCGCGAGGGGACTGCGCAGCTCATGTGCGGCGTCGGCCACGAACGCCCGCTGCCGGCGCCGCGACGTCTCCAGCCTCGCCAGCATGTCGTTGAGGGTGACGGCGAGCCGGTGTACCTCGTCGCGGGCGTCCGGCACCGGGAGGCTGCCCGCGGCTCCGGCGCCGGTGATCTCCTCGGCGCCCCGCCGCAACGCTTCGACCGGCCGTAGCGTCAGCCCGATCACCCGCCACGCCAGCGCCGCCAAACCCGCGAGGAGCAGCGGGAAGCCGATCAGGAAGATGGCGCGGAGGATCCGGACGCTGCTCCGCGCTTCGCCCGCCGGCGCGGCCACCACCACCGTCTGCCGGTCGTCCTCCGGACCGGCAACCACGGCCACCACGCGCAGGCTGCCCCGTACGCCGGCCCGCTCGCCGCTGAGATCCAGCCGCTTTCCCGCGCGGACCCGGCGCAGCTCGTCCGCGGTCAGCAGTGACTTGAGCCGGTCCGATCCGGCCGACGCCGCCCGTACGCCGAGGTGGCTGTCGACCACCTGGACCACGACCGCCTGCGCGCCGACCACCGGGATCGGGTCCGGCGGTCCGCCCTCCTCGACCTGCTGGGCGACCCGGTTGGCCGTCTGGAGCGCGCCCTCGTCGACCGAGCGCTGCAGCGCCACGTCCAGGGCGAAGATCAGCACCGCACCGCCGGCGGCGAGCCCGACGGCCAGGCCGGCGACGCCGATGAAGACCAGCCGGGCGCGCAGCGACAGCACCCGCCACCAGTGCACCTAGCCGCCGTCCTTCGCCACGCGGTAACCCGCTCCGCGGACGGTGACCAGCGCGCGCCGCCCGAACGGGGTGTCGATCTTGCGGCGAAGGTACCCGACATACACCTCGACGACGTTCGGATCGCCGTCGTAGTACACGTCCCACACGTGTTCGAGCAGCTCCATCTTCGGGACGACCTCGTCGACCCGGCGCAGCAGGTACTCCAGCAACGCGAACTCCCGAGGCGTGAGCGAGACCTCCTGGCCGGCGCGCGTCACCCGGCGTGTCGCCGGATCGAGTTCCAGGTCACCGGCGCTGAGGACGGTCGGCCGCTCGGGGGCGCCCCGCCGCAGCAGTGCGCGCAGCCGGGCCACCAGCACGACGTACGAGAAGGGCTTGGTGAGGTAGTCGTCGGCGCCCACGTCCAGCCCGTCGGCCTGGTCGTACTCGCCGTCCTTCGCCGAGAGCATCAGCACGGGGACCCAGTTGTCCTCGGCGCGCAGCGCCTGCACCACCCGATACCCGGAGAGTCGCGGCAGCATCACGTCGAGCACGATCGCGTCGTACGCGCTCTCCCGCGCGAGCCGCAGGCCTTCGGCGCCGTCGTGGGCCACGTCCACGGCGAACCCCTCCGCCTGCAGGCCGCGCTGGAGCGCCCCCGCCAGCCGGGTCTCGTCCTCGACCACCAGCAACCGCACCTGGTCCCCTCCTGTCGGATCCGCGCCAGCCTGCCTGAGCTGGGCTGTGAACCGGCTGAGAACGGGCTCAGCCGCTCTCAGTGTGCTCACAGCCGGTCCGAAGCACGATGGGTTCCGAAGCACGATTGGCGCAGAACGTTTTGATGCGATCGAGAGGCACACGCCATGTCCTTGCTCTCTTCCCGGCCCGCGCTGCGGTGGGCAGTGCCGGTCGGCGTCCTCGCGGCAGCGCTCGCCGCGGGTGGCGTCGACTCGGTCCTCTCCGCCAACGCGGCGCCGTCGCTGCCCGAACGCAGCGCCGAACAGCTCCTTGTCGACCTGCAGAACGCCAGGGTGCAGAATTTCTCCGGCACGGTCGTCCAGAAGGCCGACCTGGGCATGCCGTCGCTCCCCGCTGCGGGTAGCCAGGGCAGCTCCAACCTCACCTCGCTGATCAGCGGGACTCACACGTTGCGCGTCTGGTCCGCCGGTCCGGAGAAGATGCGGTTCGCGCTGCTCGGCACGCTCGGCGAGTCCGACGTGATCCGCAACAAGCAGGACCTGTGGACGTGGTCCAGCAGCGAGAACTCGGCCACGCACTACCGGCTCTCCGAGAACGCCGGCACGGAGAAGGAGCTGCCCCTGCAGCCGCCGCTGGGCGCGAAGTCGCCGCTGCCGACCACGCCAGCGGACGCCGCCGACCAACTGCTGAAGGCCATCGATCCGAGCACGAAGGTCAGCACGGACGGCACCGCAAAGGTCGCCGGCCGCAGCGCCTACGAGCTGGTGCTCGAACCGCGCGACACGGCGTCGCGGGTGAGCCAGGTCCGGCTGGCGGTGGACGCCACGAAGCACATACCGCTACGGGTCCAGGTCTTCCCGAAGGGATCGGGCAAGCCTGCGCTGGAGGTCAAGTTCGAGCAGATCAGCTTCGCCACGCCCAGTGACGAGCAGTTCCGCTTCACCGCACCGCGCGGCACGAAGGTGACCGAGGGCAAGCTGTTCGGCGCCGACGGCGAGCACCCGGACCTTCCGGGCAAGGCTGGTGCTCCCGGCAAGCCTGACGGTCTGGAGAAGCCTGGCGCTCTGGCCGGGGCCAAGCCGACGATCATCGGCAAGGGCTGGACGTCGGTCCTGGTACTGCATGGCGCCAAGCTTCCTGAGATCGCCGACAAGCAGGGCGGGCACGACGGCGGCAACCCGCTGGCCGGCGTGCTGAGCTCGCTGCCGAAGGTCGACGGCGCCTGGGGCTCCGGAACGCTGCTGAAGTCGAAGCTCTTCTCCGCGCTGCTCACCGACGACGGCCGGCTGCTGGTCGGCGCCGTCTCGCCCGAACAGCTCTACGCCGCGGCGGCCGATCCGGCCGCGAAGGTCAAGTGAGCCTGACGGTGGCCGGCGTCCGGGGTGGCGACACCCCGGCGCCGGCCGTCGTGCGCGCGGAGCTCGCCGTTGCCACCCAGGGCCTGACCAAGCGATTCCGCGGTGGTCAGGTCGCCGTCGACCGGCTCGACCTGGCCGTGCCGCGCGGCGCGGTCTTCGGGTTCCTGGGGCCGAACGGCTCCGGCAAGACCACGACGATCCGGATGCTGCTCGGGCTGATCCGGCCTACCAGCGGATCGCACTCGCTGCTCGGACTGCCGATGCCGGACCGCGCCGGCACGGTACTTCCCCGGGTCGGTGCGCTGGTCGAGGGGCCTGCGTTCCACCCGTACCTCTCCGGGCGGGACAACCTGCGCCGCCTCGACGCCGCCGACCGCACGGCCGATCCGGCCACCGAGAAGCGCCGGATCGAGGAGGCGCTCGACCGCGTCGGACTCCTCGCCGCCGCCCGCAAGCGGTACCGCAACTACTCCCTGGGCATGCGCCAGCGGCTCGCCATCGCCGCCGGCCTGCTCCAGCCACGCGAACTGCTCATCCTCGACGAGCCCACCAACGGACTCGACCCGCAGGGCACCCGTGAGGTGCGGTCTCTTATCAGCGAACTGGCCGGCGGCGGCGCCACCGTGATGCTCTCCACCCATCTGCTCGCCGAGGTGGAGCAGATCTGCACGCACGTCGGCGTGATGCACATCGGCAAGCTGATCACCCAGGGCACGATCGCCGACCTGCGGAACAGCACCACGCCACGCGCCCGTGTCGAGACGACGGCCACCGCGGACGCCGTGGCCACGCTGACCCGCCTGGGGCTCGCCGAGGTTCTGGCCGAACCTGGCGCCGCGACTGCCCTGCTTGGCCAGGTGCCACCGGAGAAGGTGGTGGCCGAGCTGGTTCACGACGGCGTGCCGGTACGCAGCTTCGCGGTCGTCGCGCCGGCGCTGGAAGACGTGTTCGTCTCGCTCACCGGGGAGGGCTTCGATGTCAGTGGCTGAGCTTGCGGCACCGCGCCGGCTAGTCAGCACGCGGTTCTTCCGGTCCGAGCTGAAATTGATCATCGGGCGGCGCCGGAACCAGGCCGGTGTGCTGGTGCTCGCCGCCGTGCCGATCATGATCGCGGTGGCGATCCGGCTCTCCGGCGGCCCCAGCAGCGAGGCCGAGGGGCCAAACTTCTTCTCCAACATCACCGGCAACGGGCTATTCGTGGCGCTCGCCGCGCTCACCGCCGAGCTGCCGCTCTTCCTCCCGCTCGCGGTCGCGGCCATCTCGGGCGACGCGATCGCCGGCGAAGCGAACCAGGGCACCCTGCGGTACCTGCTCACCGTGCCCGTCAACCGGACCCGGTTGCTGCTGGTCAAGTTCGGCACCGTGGTCGTCGCCTGCTTCACGGCCGTGGTCATCGTCGCCGTGTCCGGGCTCGCGATCGGCTTCGCGCTGTTCCCGATCGGCGACGTGACGCTGCTGTCCGGTACTCAGATCCCGCTCGGCGAGGCGATCTGGCGGCTCGTCCTGATCTGCGCGTACCTCGGGATCTGCCTGACGGCGCTCGGCGCGATCGGCGTGTTCATCTCGACGCTGACCGAGCAGCCGATCGGGGCGATCATCGGTCTCGCCACGCTGACGATCACGAGCCAGATCCTCGGCCAGATCTCGCAGCTCTCGGCGATCCACCCGTACCTGTTCACGCACTACTGGCTGGCCTTCGGCGACCTGCTCCGGGATCCGGTCGCCACGACAGAGATCACCAAGGGGATCGTCTCGGCCGGGGTGTACACGCTGATCTTCGTTTCGCTGGCGTGGGCCCGATTTAGCGGCAAGGACGTCTCCAGCTGACGCGTGTGTGATGCGGCGCGCGCGTAACGCCTGTGTGATGCGGCGCGCGCGGTCATCGTGCGCGCCGCATCACACGGCGGGCGGCTCTGGCGGCGCGGGCGGCTCTGGCAGTCTGGGCGCATGGCGCTCCTACCGTGGCGGCAGGCAACCGAGACCGCCCTGTACGGCCCGGGCGGCTTCTTCCGCGCTGGCGCCGGTCCGGCCGCGCACTTCCGTACGTCTGTCCACGCATCACCGCTGTTTGCCGCCGCCGTCCTGGAACTGCTGGAGCGGGTCGACGCGGCGCTCGGCCACCCCGATCCGATCGACTTCGTCGATGTCGGCGCAGGTCGGGGAGAGCTCCTGGTTGCTCTAGCCGCCGCGTCCGCCGCGCCCACCGGGCTGGCCAACCGGCTTCGGCTGACAGCCGTGGAGTGCGCTACCCGCCCCGACGGTCTGCCAGCGGCGGTGTCCTGGGCGGCGGAGATCCCCAGGGTGACGGGCCTGCTCTTCGCGAACGAATGGCTCGACAACGTCCCAGTGGATGTCGCGGAGGTCAGTCCGGACGGGGTGGCCCAGCTCGTACTGGTCGATCCCGCCACCGGCGACGAGGAGCTGGGGCCGGCGATCGCCGACACGAGCTGGCTCGACCGCTGGTGGCCGCTGCAGGTGCCGGGTGATCGCGCCGAACTCGGCGCGCCACGGGACGCCGCGTGGGCCACGGCCGTCTCGGCCCTGGACCGCGGCGTCGCCGTCGCCGTCGACTACGGGCATTTCGCGGCGCAGCGGCCCCCCGGTGGGACGCTCACCGGGTTCGCCGCAGGCCGGCAGGTGCGCCCGATCCCGGACGGATCCTGCGACGTCACCGCCCACGTGGCCATCGACGCCGTCGGTGCGGCGGGCGAGAAGGCCGGCGCGCAGGCCACCCTCCACACGGACCAGCGGACCGCACTGCGCGCACTCGGTGTCGACGGCGGGCGGCCTCCACGCGAGCTGGCGTCCACCGATCCGGCCGGCTACCTGCGCGCGCTTGCGGCGGCCGGCGAGGCGGGAGAGCTGCTCGCGCCGGCAGGCCTCGGCGGCTTCCGCTGGCTCGCCCAGACCGTCGATCTTCCGGACGGGTGGCTGGCGGGCGCGCTGGCGTAGGTCCATGCTGTTGCTGTGACGGTCGCACCAGAGACGCAACGGCCACGCGCCCTGATCGTCACGGTCTACGGCGCGTTCGCCCGCGACGTCGGCGGCTGGATCGCCGTCGCCGACCTCATCGCGCTGATGGCACCGCTCGGCGTGGACGAGCAGTCGGTGCGCTCCTCGATCTCCCGGCTCAAGCAGCGCGAGGTCCTCGAACCGGAGCGCCGGGCCGGCGTCGCCGGGTACGCGCTCAGTGACTGGGGCCGGCACCTCGTCGCCGCCGGTGACCAGCGGATCCTCGTCCGGCACCCGCCCGCCCGTCTCGCCGACGGCTGGCTGCTCGCCGTCTTCTCGGTACCGGAGTCGCAGCGGAGCCAGCGGCATCAGCTCCGTTCGCAGCTGGCCTGGCTGGGCTTCGGCACGGCGGCGGCCGGCGTCTGGGTGGCGCCGAGTCACCTGCTGCCCGAGGCCCGCGAGACGCTCGCCCGGCACGGGCTGGACCACTTCGTGAAGTTCTTCCGCGGTGAGTACCTGCCCACCGCTGGCGACCACCGTGCCGCCGTGGCGCAGTGGTGGGACCTCGACGCACTCCAGCAGACGTACGCGGAGTTCATCGCCGTCCACGGTCCGACCCTCGACGCCTGGTCGCGGCCGGCGGACGACCAAACCGCGTTCGCCGATTACGTCCGGGTGCTGACGGCGTGGCGGCGGCTGCCGTACCTCGATCCGCGGCTGCCCGTCGAGACCCTGCCCGCCGGCTGGAACGGTGACCGCGCCGCCGACGTCTTCTTCGGCCTCCGCGACCTGCTCGCGGACGCCGCCCTGCGGCACGTCCGCACGCTCACCCGTCGCTGAGTACGGCGAAACCCTGGATCTCGACGACGGCGTCCACATCCCAGAGCCGGTCGACGCCGACCAGCGCCATCGCCGGATAGGTTTCGCCGACCAGGCGCCGCCAGACCGCTCCGATCTCCTTGGCGTGCTTCCGGTACTCGGGAATGTCGGTGGAGTAGATCGTGAGGCCGGCGAGGTCGCGCGGCGTTCCACCGGCTGCGGCGAGTGCGGCCAGCAGGTTGCGCAGGGCCCGCTCGAACTGCTCGACCACGGTGCCGGCGACGAGCTTTCCGGCGGCGTCGAGCGCGGTCTGACCAGCCAGGAAGACGAACCGTCCACTCGCGACGGTGGCGTGGCTGTACCCCACCGGCGGTGCCAGCTCGGGTGGGTTGATCCGCTCGACGGTCATGACTGCACCGCCCCCCCGTCAACGTTGATCCCCTGGCCGGTGATGCCGCCTGTGGTGACGAGCAGCGCGACGACGTCCGCCACCTCGTCCGGCGTGATCAGCCGACCGATCGGCTGTACTGCGGCGAGCCGGGCGCGGGCGTCGTCGGCGCTGAGGCTCGTACGGTCGGCGATGTTGCGGACGGACGCATCGGTCATCGGCGTATCCACGTATCCGGGGCAGACCGCGTTCACCGTCACCCCGGTGCTGGCCAGCTCGGCTGCGGTCGACCGCACCAGCCCCAGCACGCCGTGCTTGGCGGCCGTGTACGCGCTGACGTACGGCGCACCCGCCTTGGCCGCGGCGGACGCCATCACGATGACCCGACCCCAGCCCGCCTGGACCATCGACGGCACCGCGCGCCGGACACACCGGAACGGCGCGGTGAGGTTGATCGCCAGTTGGGCGTCCCAAACCTCGTCGGTCGTGCGGGACAGCGGGGCGGACACGGCGGCGCCCGCGTTGGCCACGAGGATCTCGACCGGGCCCCACTCGTCCTCGATCCGGGCGAAGAGCTTCTCGATGAACGCCGCTTCGGTGAGGTCGCCGGGGATGACCAGCGATTCGCCGGGCAGCGCGGCGGCGACCGTGCGCAGCTCGGCGTCGCTGCGGGCGGTCAGCGCGACCCGGTTACCGGCGCCCGCGAGCCGGGCGGCGACCGCGGCGCCGATGCCGCGACCCGCACCCGTGACAAGGCAGATCCGGGTACTCATGTCGAGCCACGCTAACAGCCCGGCGTGATAGAGCTGGGGGCATGACGCCCGAAGAGCTGACGGATGTGACGTACACGGTGACGGACGCGGTCGCCGTCATCACGATCAACCGGCCGGACCGGATGAACGCGTTCCGCGGCCGTACCGTCGACGAGCTGATCTTCGCGTTCAAGACGGCGTGGTCGTCCCGCGACGTCGGCGCTGTGATCCTCACCGGGGCGGGCGAGCGCGCGTTCTGCGCCGGCGGGGACGTGAAGGAACGCGCCGAGACCGGCGGCTACGGCGACACCGAGTGGGGCACGTTCGAGATCGAGCGCCTGCACCGGATCATCCGTGACATCCCCAAGCCGGTGATCGCCGCCGTCAACGGTGTCGCTGTCGGTGGCGGACACGTCCTGCACGTGCTCTGCGACCTGACCGTCGCGGCCGAGCACGCCCGGTTCGGGCAGAGCGGGCCGCGGGTGGGGTCGTTCGACGCCGGCTTCGGCTCGGCGTACCTGGCGCGCGTCGTCGGCGAGAAGCGGGCGCGCCAGATGTGGTTCCTGCTCGACCTGATCGACGCCCAGACCGCCGAACGCTGGAACCTCGTCAACACGGTCGTGCCGGCCGACCAGCTGCTGCCGACCGCGCTGGAGTGGGGCCGCCGCATGTGCGCGCTTTCCCCCACTGCATTGCGGTTCCTCAAGCACTCGTTCAACGCCGACACCGACCACCTGGGCGGACTGTCCCATCTGGCGTTCGACGGTCTCGACCTGTTCTCCCACACCGACGAGGCGAACGAAGGCGCCGCGGCCTTCGCCGAGAAGCGCCCGCCGGACTTCTCTCCGTACCGCTAACTGGCCGGGGACCCGTCGAACGGATCCCCGGCCCGGCTACCGCCAGCGCAGCTCACCAACTGTCGGGGTTTTCGGGGTAACGTCCGCCCGGTTTCAGCCCCACTACCCCGACAGTTCGGTTTGTCCTGGGCGGCCGGTGGCAGGCGAGCCCGATGATTAGCGCGAAACCGGCCTCGGTGGGCGAGCCGTCCGTGTCCGCGTCCTGAAGGCGTCGGCAGTGGGCTGCACGCGCCGATCCCACCCGCAGCGGTCCGGCTGACGCCTGCCCGCCTCCATCCATAGTGGAACACTCGGGGAAGGGAACCCTACGAGCCGCCGCGTGACGTTTCGTTCCCCGAGTAGTCCCAAATGGACGGTTCCAGCCGGGGAGCGATCCAACGGTTTCAGCCCTCACCACCCCAACAGTTCGGCTAACACTGAGCGTCCTGCGAACGGCCTGGCTGGGCGCCGTCCCGCCCTCCCTGCGGGACGCGCCCAACAGCGGTGGTCAGGCCTTCGGCAGCGGTGCCAGCTCGTACTCAGGGTGGTCGATCCAGACGTACTGGTGCTCGGGCGTAGCGGTGATCCCGAGCCGGTCCCACGTCGGCGCACCGAAGCTCTCGTACAGCCGGTACGCGTGCTCGACGGCGTACCAGAGCGCCTGCGGACCGGCCTCGACCACCTGGTACGTGCCGTCGCTGTCCGGCTGGTCGGCCACCTCGCACCAGGAGCCGCCGGGCGCGGTGAGCCGGGTGCGGATGCCGCGGTACCCACCGACGCGGGTGAGCGCGATCCCCCTCGGCAGGTGGAGCTGGGCGAGGAAGGCGACCGGCAGCTGCCCGTCGTACAGGACGCTCGGCGCGACGCTCGTTCGGCGCTCGTCCTCGGCGCCGGCGTGCTCGGCACGACGGCGGGCGGTCACAGGCTGCTCCCCGCCCCGGTGCAGAGGCATGAAGCTTCCGTACCGGCCACCGTTGCGGGTGAGGAAGCTGCCATGCACCATCCGGCCGGCGCCGCGGTGCAGCTTGACGATGTTGCCGGCCCCGAACGAGCCTTGCACGTCGGTCAGGATCACGCCGCCCGGCGCGGTCTGCTCGATCCACGCGGTCGGGATCCGGCGCACGGCGCACGTGGCGACGATCCGGTCGTACGGCCCGTGCTCGGCGAGACCCAGCCGGCCGTCGCGGGCCACGAGGGTCGGGCTGTGGCCGAGGCCGGTGAGGCGGTCGCGGGCCACGTCGACCAGCTCCTGAGGCAGGTCCACCGAGAAGACGTTGCGACCACCGAGCCGGGCACAAAGGAGCGCAGCGTTGTATCCGGAACCGGTGCCGATCTCCAGCACCCGCTGCCCGTCGCGGACGTCGAGATCCTCAAGCATCCGCATCATCAGGCTGGGCATCGTCGAGGACGACGTGGTGATCTGGACGGCGCCGATGCCGGTGTGCAGGTCGGTGAGGCCGGTGATGAGCGTCAGGTCCGAGTAGATCGCGTCGAGCCAGGCAGCGCGCTGAGTCGGATCGTCGCCGTCGACGAGGCTGAACATGCTGTCGCCGTGCGGCTCGAAGTACCGCGGGACGAGTTCGTGCCGGGGCACGCCGCAGAACGCCTGCCGCCACGCCGGCGTACGCAGGTCACCGGACTCGGTGAGGCGGTCAGCCAGGCGAAATACCCGGTAGATCCAGTCGTTCACGGGCGGAAGCGGGGGGCGGGAAACCTGCGGGCGTTCCTCGGGCACGAGCTGACACATCGTCCGCCGCGGCAACACTGGACTGACCGATCGAGTCTCGACCGACATGTGCATGAACCTCCTGGGTCGCGGGTTCCCACGCCGTCCCGGGTGGTCAGCACGTACCGGGTGCAGCAACGCTGAGTACGACCGTCACGGTGAGGCGGTTCACTGTCGCGGGAAGACCCTGGTCAGCG
>Ga0184623_10000512_pt1 | contig 16402 bp, 21 predicted proteins | sample PLM1_100_b1_FD_133138 | JGI IMG/M metagenome (GOLD analysis project Ga0184623, IMG submission 133138) | Groundwater sediment microbial communities from an aquifer in East River, Colorado, USA - PLM1_100_b1 | ecosystem: Environmental > Terrestrial > Soil > Riparian zone | place: USA: East River...
GCCACGGGCACGGCGCAGGGCCGGCACGCGGGGCGAGCTGCGCGCTGTGTGGCGCCGCGTTCGCTAGGGGCAGCGGTGGTACCGGCGCCGGTGTGCCCGGTGGGATCGCAAACCATGGCGGTTGCCCGTAGGGCCTCGTCGGCGGCGAGGCCAGGAACGGCGGTGTAACGGTGTACGGCCGGGTCAACACGGGCGCCGGACCGGTCAGGGCGACCGCGTTCGGGCCGGCGGTCGCCAGCAACGTGGCACGGTAGTCCTCGACCAGGCCGTTGATCGCAGGCGGCCACGCGTTGCCTCCGACCGCGGCAGGGAAGCCCAATGTGGCGAGCACACCGGTCGGCGCCGGTCGGCGCGAGGCGTCCCGTTGCAGGCAGGCGCTGACCAGGTCACGCAGCGGCGGCCGGACCGCGCTGAGGTCCGGATCGGCGCGCCGCGCCCGATCGAGGAGGCTGCTGGCGGATCCGTCGCCGAACGGCCCGCGACCGGTGGCAGCGAAGACCAGCAACCCGCCCAGGGCATAGACGTCACTGGCCGGGCCGACCGCCCCACCGGCGATCTGCTCCGGCGAGAGGTAGCCCGGCGTGCCGAGCACGTGGCCGGCGGCGGTGAGCGTGGAGCCGGCGAGCGCACGGGAGATGCCGAAGTCGATGACCCGCGGCCCGTTGGCGCCGATCAGCACGTTGGCCGGCTTCAGATCGCGATGCACCACACCGGCGGCGTGAATCGCGGCGAGCCCTTCGGCCAGACCCGCGGCGAGGTGCCGCACCGCGTCGACGGGCAGCGGACCCCGGCTACACACCGCTTCCTGCAGGGACGGCCCGGGCACGTACTCGGTGGCCAGCCAGGGTTGGGCCGCGTCGGGGTCAGCGTCGACGACGGCGGCCGTCCAGAACCCGCCGACCGAGCGGACCGCCTGCACCTCTCGCCGGAACCGTTCGCGGAAGCCGGGATCATCGCCGAGTTCGGCGCGCACCACCTTGACCGCGATCGGACGCCCACCCCGGGACAGCGCCAGGTACACCGCACCCATTGCCCCGGAGCCGATTCGGCCCAGCAGCGTGTAGCCGCCGATCCGCTCCGGGTCGCCCGCCCGTAAGCCGTGCACCCAACCCCCTCTCCGCGGCCGAGCTTGCGCCGTCCGGAGAACGTCACTCCCCATCATGGTGCGCGATCCGCGCATCCGCGCCGGGAGAACGTCACACCTCGGCATCAAACGTCGCGCCGGTCGGGCGGCCGGCGACGCCGTCGTGAGGTGAGCTGGCCGTCGGCCAGGACCGTCGCGGGGACCGCGAGGACGAGCAGCGGGAGTCGTCGCCGTCCCAGCACGCCGTGCGGCTCGACGAGGTTACGGACACCGTCCACGAGCTGTGGGCGTTCCACCAGCTCGCCGACCTGGTACCGGCCAACCCGCGCGAGATGAAAGGCCTCGTCAACGTGCACCGGCTGGTGCGCATCATCAACAAGACCGCCGGCGTGCACCCGTCCGCTGCCAACCCGGAACCGCCTACAGCGAAGCCTGGGAGATCTCCCCCTCTTCCCATGTCGGACTAGGAATCCTGATCACGATCGGGCGGGATCTCCCAAGGCAGTGGACCGTCCATGATCAGCTCGTGGACGTCGAACAGCACCGCCGCGTCGACGTCGAGCCGCGCGCCGCTCGCAGCCGCGATCCAGGTGAGGAAGGGGCCCGGCTCGAACGCCGCGTCACCCAACCCGTCCATGTACGCGCGGTGGGCTTCCAGCGACGCGATGGCCTGCGGCATGAAACCGGTGACGTCGACCCCGTGCGTCGGTTCCTCCGCGCCCGCGAAGCAGACGTACCGCACGCCGCCCCACGGCGCGAGCCCTTCCTCGGCGAGCTCCGGGAAGATCCACCGGTTGCCGGCGTCGCGCGCCGCGTCCAGGGTGGCCAGCCCCACCGCGCGGTGATCGGCCTGGTTGGTCACGCCGCCGACCATCCGGACGCTGAACGCCCCACCGACCACGATCTCCGGCCGGTATTGCCGGATGGCCCGCGTGATGTCGCGGCGCAGCCCCAACCCGTACTCGACGACGCCGTCCCGGTGGTCCAGGAACTCGACGACCTCGACGCCGACCTCGCGGGCGCCGGCGCGCTCCTCGTCCTCACGCACGACGCTTGCCTCGCCGGGACTCATGCCGTCGATACCAGCCTCGCCCCGGGTCGCAAGCAGATACACCACTTGCTTGCCCTGCGACGTCCAACGCGCAACGGCTGCCGCCGCGCCATACTCCAGATCGTCGGGATGCGCAGCGACGCACAGCGCGCGCTGCCAGTCCTCGTTCAGCTTCGGCAGCGGCGGCGGGGGCCCAGACATGTCGCGATCGTACTGAAGACCGGGCCGCGAGCGGCGTTCGCCGGACCGCTGGCGTGGCCGCGCTACCGTCGGCGCCACCCCATCCCCGGAACGACAAGGACCGTCATGACGACACCGCATGCCAACGCGACCCTGGACACTGCCCGGGCGTACGCAGATCAGGCGACGGCGATCACGGCCAAGCTCAAGCCCGGCACCTACGAGGCGGTCCAGGCGCTGGCACTCACCTCCATCGCCCACAGCCTGACGGCGATCGCGGCTTCGGCTCACCGAGACTGAGCAGAAGCTCGCGCAGCAGCCCGACGCCCGGCGTGGGCCCTCAGGCGCCTGCGGGGCGTAGGCCCGCCATGAGGTTCTGCACGAGCGCGTCGGCGAACGTCTCGGTGAGCGGCTGGTCAGGCAACAGCAACCGGTGGTAGCAGGCTCCCCACATCTGAGCGCTTGCGCACGATCGTCAGGCGTCAGCGATACCCGATTGCCGTGCGAGTTCAGTTTCGAACGCGGCGCAGAGCGCGTGCACGGCGATCAGGTGACCCTCTTGGACGGTCGCGTTCCGACCTGGCAGGCAGATCGCGTCATCCACCAGGTCGGCCAGCGGGTTTGGCCGCGAGCCGGTCAGCGCCCAGCAGGAAGCATCAGCATCGCGGGCCGCCCTCGCGGCGGCGAGCACGTTGGGACTGCGGCCGCTGGTGGACAGCAACATCACGACATCGCCAGCGCGCGCGTGCGCCGTCACCTGCCGGGCGAAGACCTCCTCATAGCCGTAGTCATTGCCGATCGCGGTAAGACTCGACGTGTCGCCGTGTAGCGCCAGCGCGGAGAACGGTCGCCGGTCATCGCGGAAACGGCCGACAAGTTCGGCGGTCAGGTGCTGGGCCTCCGCGGCGCTCCCACCGTTGCCGGCGGCCAGCAGGCGGTGTCCGCGGGTCAGGCGGTCGACGAGCACACCGGCCCAGCGCTCCAAGCGCGTGGACTCCGACCGGAGCGCGATCATCAGCTCGCCCAGCGCGTCGACATGCGCTACCGCGTCGCATCCGGCCGCGGACCGGAGCGCCCGGGGACGGATCACGTCCGGTGGATGCCGGTCTGTGACGCCGTCGACCAGCGGCTTCATCGGACTGCTCCCGTCATCGCGGCGTGGCGCGGCCGGCAGGGATCGAGGACCAGTTCGTAGCAGCGGGCAGTTTCGGCGGCGATCCGGGCCCAGCTGTAGCGGCAGTGGGCACGCTCGGCTCCCGCGGTGCCGAAAATCTCACGGCTGGTCGGATCGCTGAGCAGCGAGTGGAGTACACGCGCCAGCTCGTCGGGACGGCGCGGCGGTACGAGCCGGCCGGTGACGCCGTCAACGACCGTGTCGGTCAGGCCGCCGACCGCAGTGGCGACGACTGGCACGCCGCACGCCATCGCCTCGAGCGGCACGATGCCGAACGGCTCGTACCACGGCGTGCAGGCCACGACATCGGCCGAGCGCAGCAACGCTGGCATGTCCGCCCGCGAGACGGCGCCGAGCAGGCGCACACGGTCGGCGACCCTGTGCCGCTGCGCACAGGCGCGGAGCCGGGACACCGCCGGATCGGCGTCCAGCCGGCTTGGAGCCGGCCCGCCCGCGATGACCAGCTCGGTATCGGGTAACCGCCGCAACGCGGCGATGGTGGTGTCGAGACCCTTTCGCGGCACGAGGCGGCCGACGGCGACCAGCCGCCGTGGCGCCCTCCGGTCGACCACGGGTCCGTCGGGGCAGAAGTGGTCGAGGTCGACACCGCACGGCACCACCGTGATGCGCTCCCGCCGGGTGCCTGCACGGGTCAGTTCAAACGCCTCGTCGGAGCAGGTCGCGATGGTGTGGGCGGCGGTGCGGCTGATCGCGCGCTCGGCCTGGATCCGCGACGGCGGGCTGGTATCGGCGTCGCCCAGGTGGCGGCGCTTGACGGCCCCGAGCGCGTGGAACGTCTGCACGACCGGCACGCCCGTGCTGGCGGCGGCGGTCAGCGCGGCCAGGCCGGACATCCAGAAGTGGGCGTGGGCCACGTGGGGCGGGGCGGCGGCCCAGCGGCGAGCCAGGTAGGCGCCGAACTCCGGCATGAAAGGGAGGAGATCATCCTTGGCCACGGTCTCAGGTGGTCCGGCCGGCACGTGTTCGACGGTGACACCGGGCGCGGCCAGGACGCGATCCGGCAGCGCGGCGTCGTCGCGGCGGGTGTACACGGTGACGTCGTGCCCAGCCTGCGCGAGCGCTCGGGACAGCTCAGCGACGTGCACGTTCTGCCCACCGGCGTCGACACCGCCGAGCGCCGCGAGCGGGCTCGCGTGTTCGGACACCATGGCCACCCTCATCGGTACCTCCTCACTGCCTGGTCCAGCAACGGATCAGGAATCTCCTCTGGGGAGATTCGTAAACGCCGTTAGCTGCACTGATCTGAGAGGCGCTGCTCAAAGGGCCCGGATTCGGTCCATAATCGCGGTCGTCGAGCGGCCGTCGAGCAGGTCGACCAGCTCGACCCGTCCGCCCTGATGGGCGATCGCCGCCGCCTCGGGAAGCGGGCGGCTCAGGTAGTCGGAGCCCTTGACGTAGACGTCCGGCTGGATGAGCTCGACCAGCGCGACGGCGTCGTCGTCGGTGAAGACGGTTACGTGCCCGACGCACGCGAGCGCGGCCAGTACGGCGGCACGGTCCTCCGCCGGGTTGATCGGGCGATGCGGCCCCTTCAGGCGCCGGACGGAGGCGTCGTCGTTGAGACCGACCACGAGAACGTCACCGAGGCTCCGCGCCTGTTCCAGGTAGGCGACATGGCCGCGGTGCAGGACGTCGAAACAGCCGTTGGTGCAGACGATACGGTCGCCCGCAGCGCGGTGGGGCGCCAGCGCTGCGGCGAGTTCGGCCATCGGCGTCACGGCCATGACGGTTCCTCGGAGGCGCAGACGACGAGCTCCCGGATCTCGCAGCCGGCGGGCTGGCGCAGGACGGTGAGCACGGTCTGGGCGACGTCCGCCGCGCTGTTGAGCTTGGCGTCCGGCGGCGGCTTGTACTGCTCGTCCCGATCGTCGAAGAACGCGGTGCTCATGCCCCCCGGGATGAGCAGCGTCACGCCGATCCGCCCTGCCGTCTCAGCAGCCAGGGCCCGAGTGAAGCCGACGACGCCGAACTTCGACGCGCAGTACGCCGTCGCGTCACTGACAGCCTTGATGCCCAGTGTGGAGCCGACCGTGACAACCTTTCCGTGGCTGCGCTGCAGGTACGGTAGGGCAGCGCGGACGACGGCCACCGTGCCGAGCAGGTTGACCGCTACCACGCGCTCCCACTCCTCGGCGCTCACGAGGCCGAGCTGGCCGCAGCGGTCGATGCCGGCGGCGGTGACGACCGCGTCCAGGCCGCCGGTCTGCTCAGCCAGCTCGCGTACAGCCGTCTCGGCGGCGCGCCCGTCGGCCAGATCCACGATGCTGTACGACACCTCGGCGGGTGGCGGCACCAGGTCGAGTACCAGTGGCCGGCCACCGGCGGTGGCGACCGCGTCGACCGTGGCGGCGCCCAGGCCGGACGCGCCGCCGGTGACCAGTACGGTGCCGATCCCGTTCTGCTGAGTGCTCATCGGATCTCCTCGTCATCGTTAGGACACGGACCTGGCCGGCGCCAGAACGGAAGCCGGCCGGGACGGGGTATGCAGGCTTGCGGGGCCGCCGTCGGCGACGTACCGCGCAGCGGCGGCCACGGCGTGGCGTACGGCGCCGACCAGCGGTTCGCCGTCGCTCAGGGCACCGGCGACCGCTGCGGAGAACCTGTCGCCGGCCCCGCACGGGTCGCCGTGGCATGCGGCCGGCGGTGGGAGGAGTAACGGGGCCCCGTTCGCAGTGTCGAGGAGGGCACCGCGCCGGCCGAGAGTGACGGCGATCGCCCGCGCTGACCACGCGTGGCGCAGGGTTGCCGCGCACCAGCGGGCGGCGCCGTCCTCGTCGGGGGGCGATCCGGCGGCGAATCCCCGCGCCTCGGCGAGGTTCGGGGTGGCCAGCGTGACGCCGGGCACCGGCGCGCTGCCGCGCGGGTGCGGATCCCACACCACCGGCACGGTGCCGGCGGCGGCCGCAAGCGCCGCGCGCAGGTCAGGACGGGCGGTGACGCCACGCCCGTAGTCGGCCACCAGCACGACGCCGGCCGTGGCGATCGCCCGGCGGGCTGGTCCGGTGAGCGCGCCGACGTGGCCGCCCTCGTCGCCGAAGTCGACGCGCAGCAGTGGCTGCCCGTCGGCCTGGACGCGGACCTTCTGCGCCGTCCGCCCCGTCCAGGGCAGCGCCACGAGCGTCAGTTCCGGGGCGAGCAGGTCGCGCAGCAGATCGGCCCCATCGTCGTGGCCGAGTGCGGTGACCAGGATGACGTCCCGCCCGTCCCGCGCGGCGAGCAGCGCCGCGAGGCCCGCGCCGCCAGGCCGGACACGCTCGACCACGCCGTCCACGACCGGCACCGCCGCGTCCGGGCTGAGCCGGCGTGACCGGCCGGCCAGGTCCCGATCGAGGAGCACGTCGCCGACGACGACCAGTGGCGCGGCCGTCACCGGGTCACCTCGCGCAGCTTGCGGTCCCAGTCGGCGAGGAACCGGGGGAGGTTGTACCGGGAGAGCGCGGCGGCGCGCGCCTGCTTGCCGGTGTGCAGTGCCCACTCGGGATCGGCCACGAAGCGTCGTACCGCATCGACGAGGACATCCAGCCGGGTCGAGACAACGCCGGCGTCGGCGGGCACCGCTTCGGTGGCCTCGGTGCTGGCCACAGCCACGACGGGAGCGCCCAGCAGCATGGCCTCGATCAGCGACAGGCCCAGCGACGTCCAACGCAGCGGGTGGACGTAGACCCGGCGGCGGGCCAGCTCGGCGTGCATCGCGTGCTGCGGCAGGTCTTCATACACCGTTAGCGCGCCGGGCAGGCCGGTGACCTTCATGCCGAACACGTCCAGCGGCGCGGCGGCGGCGAAGGCCGGCAGCAGGTCGGTTCCGGTGACGCGGCCGCGGCGCACCGGCTCGTTCACCACGACGGCCGCCCGCGGCAGCTCGCCGGTGTACCGGGCGCCAGGGTCGACGACGCCGTGCTCGATCACTGCTGTCGGTGCGCGCCCGCAGTCCCACATGAGCTGGTTGAAGTGCGTGACGTGCACGATCGGGATGTCGGCACGGTCGGCCAGCGGATGGCGGGTGTCCGGCACGTCGCCGCGCGGCGTGTTGTGTTCGATGTAGACAGCGGGCACGTCGCGCCCCAGCCACGTGCGCGCGAGCGTCACCTCGCTCGGGCGTTGCAGCAGGACGACGTCGACCTGCTCGTCGCGCAGCGCCGGCGGCGACACCTCGCGGACTGACGTCGGCCAGTCCCAGGTGCGCGCCCGCCCGGTCCCGTACGGCCCGCGGCCCGGCGTCACCGGCACCAGGTACTCGTGGTCGCCCTGGACGAACGCGGTGGTCCAGGAGCCGTGCACGTGCCAGAGCAGGATCCTCATGCAGCGCCCTCCTTCGTCGGTGACAGGGACCGCACCGCCGCCACGGCATCGGCCGCGGTGACCGAGGTGAGGCACGGATGCCCGGGCACAGGGCACGTCGTCGCCCGGCTGCCGCGGCAGGGCGCATCCTGGTCGCCGAGCAGCACGGTCGGCACCCGGTACGGCGCCCACGCGCTTGCGGGCACGGTCGGCGCGAAGAGCGAGACCACGGGTGTTCCGACCGCGGCGGCAAGGTGGGCCGGGCCGGTGTTGGCGACCACGACCGCCGCCGCGCCGGCCAGCACGGCGGCGAGTTCGGCGAAGCTGGTACGGCCGCTCAGATTCAGGGCGGCGTCGCCGGCGACCTGGGCCGCGAGGCGGCGCTCGCCCGCCGAACCGGTGACGACGACCGGGAAGCCCGCTTCAGCCAGCGCCTCGGCGGTCTCGGCGTACCGCTGTGCGGGCCAGGCGCGGGCCGGTACCGACGCGCCAGGATGGAGGACGACGTACCCGGCCGGCACCGCGCCGAGGAGGTGGGTCACGTCCGGGAGGGGCTGGCGGATCTGGAGCAGGCCGTCGTCGTCGGCCGGCAGCGCGTACCCGGCGGCGGCCGCCAGCGACAGGGCACGGTTCGGCTCGGGGATGCCCTCGGGCACCCGGTGGCGGACGTCGAGCAGCGAGCCGGAGTAGTCGTCGCTGATGGCGGCGATCGCCGGAACGCCGGCCCGCCGGAGGGTCAGCGCCAGCGGCAGCGGCGACTGGTGGAACGACGTGAACAGGATGGCGCCGTCGACGCGGAGGCTGGCGAGGCGGGCTTCGAGGCGGTGCAGGTCGGCGGCGTCGACCGGGGGCGGCTCCGGGTCGATCCACGGCGCGCACCATTCGAGCAGCCGGTCGACGCCGGGCAGCAGCTCCGCCGCGCAGCGGCCGCGCGGTCCGCACAGGAGCGTCACTTCGTCCGCATGGGCGGCGACGGCCCTGATCGCCGGACCGGTGAGCAGCACGTCGCCGGCGCTGTCCAGACGTGCCACGAGCACATGCCGCCTCATCGGGCACCCGCCAGGATCCAGTCGACCGCGCGGCGCAGGTCCGGCGCGGTACGGGGCGCTGCGGCGACCTCCTCGGCGCGCGTCACGGGCGTCGGCACGAGTACCGCGCGGGCGCCCGCGGCCCGGGCTGCCTCGACGTCGGACCCGATGTCGCCGACGACCACGCAGTCGGCCGGTTGGAGCCCGAGCGTCCGCGCCGCCGACCGGATCAGCCCTGGCCGCGGCTTGCGGCAGTCGCAGCAGTCCAGCGGCCTGTGGACGCACACCTGCCAGACGTCGATCGGGCCTAGCAGTTCCTCGACGCGGCGGTTCACCCGGACCAGATCGGCCGGGCTGATCAGGCCGCGGGCCACACCCGACTGGTTGGTGACGACGCCGACGGGCATGCCACTCGCGCGCAGCCGATCCAGCGCCTCCCGGGCGCCCGCGATCGGGGTGACCAGTTCCGGGTCCGCGTTGTACGGGACATCCTCGACGAGCGTGCCGTCACGGTCGAGGAGCACCGCGCGACACCGCACCTGCTCAGGCATGCGAATGGGTTCCTCCCGGTCGGCTGTGTCAGAGCCGTTTCTTCCCCGCTGTGCGCCGCCAAACATCAGCGCGTGTGGTTAAGGCCGTGGTTGCTGGGAAGCAGAACCGGACGCGACCAGCTCAGGAGGGCCAATGCGAGTACTGGGGATCAACGCGATCTTCCACGACCCCGCCGCCGCGCTCGTCGTCGACGGGCAGGTGGTCGCCGCCGCCGAGGAGGAGCGGTTCAGCCGCCGCAAGCACGGCAAGCGTCCGGTGCCGTTCGCCGCGTGGGAGCTGCCCGAACAGGCGGCCGCGTGGTGCCTGGCCAGGGCCGGCGTTGCCCCTAGCGACCTCGACGCCGTCGCCTACTCCTACGACCCGCGGCTCACGCGCCCGGCCGAGCGGCTAGGCCTCGACGATCCGTGGGACTGGCTGCGGATCCGGTACGCCGAGACAGCGCCCGACTTCCTCGCCACCGCCTTGCCTGGGCTCGATCCGGCGGTCGTGCAGTACGTGCCGCACCATCTCGCGCACGCCGCCTCGGCCGGCCTCGCCGCCCCCTACCCAACCAGCAGCGTGCTCGTGCTCGACGGCCGCGGCGAGCACGTCTCGCACCTGGCCGGCCGCTACGCCGGCGGCGAGCTGGAAGTCCTGGCCAGCCAGGCGCTGCCACACTCCCTCGGCCTGCTGTACGAGGACGTCACCGAGCATCTCGGCTTCCTCCGCTCCTCCGACGAGTACAAGGTCATGGCGCTCGCGTCCTACGGCCGGCCGCGCTTTCTGGACGAGTTCACCGAAGCGGTCGGCGCCACGGGCGACGGCGGGTTCCGGACCGAGCCGATGGACTTCGGCACGCTGGTCAAGCGCCGCCCACCTGGCGAGGAATGGACCACCGACCACGCTGACTTCGCGGCCAGCGTCCAGCGCTGCCTGGAAGAGGTGCTGCTGAATCTCGTCGGCTGGCTGCACGGGCAGACCGGCGACACGGTACTCACGCTGGCCGGCGGCGTCGCGCTCAACTGCGTGGCCAACTCCCGGATCGCCCGCGAGGGGCCGTTCGACCAGGTGTGGGTGCAGCCCGCGGCCGGGGACGCCGGTACCGCGCTCGGCGGGGCGCTGCACGTCGCGCAGGCGCTGGGCGACCCGGTCACCCCGATGCCCGGCGCCGACCTTGGCCGTAGCTGGACGGAGGACGAGATCGAGGCTTGGCTGACGACGGCGCGAATCCCGTTCGAACGCCCGCGCGACCTCGCGGACGCCGTCGCCGCGACCCTCGCCGGCGACGGCGTCGTCGCCTGGTTCCAAGGCCGCAGCGAGTACGGGCCACGCGCGCTCGGCCACCGCTCGCTGCTCGCCCACCCCGGCCGCGCGGAGAACCTGGAACGCCTCAATGCGGTGAAGGGCCGGGAGCAGTTCCGCCCGGTGGCGCCGATGGTGCTCGCAGAACGGGCGCACGAAATCTTCCGTGGACCGCTGCCCAGCCCGTACATGCTGTTCGTGCACGATGTCGACCCGGCGTGGCGGGACCGGATTCCCGCCGTCGTGCACGTCGACGGCACCGCTCGGATCCAGACCGTGGACCGCCGCGACGAGCCGCTGATGGCCAGGGCGCTGAAGCTGTTCGAGCGTCGCACCGGCCTGCCCGTCGTCGTCAATACCAGCCTCAACACCGCTGGCCGGCCGATGGTCGACGATCCCCGCGACGCGCTGGAGTGCTTCGGCTCGGTTCCGGTCGACCTGCTCGCGATCGGGCCGTTCGTCGTGCGGCGGTGAACCTGGTGACGTTCTCCGTCGTGGTGCCGACGATCGGTCGGGCCAGCCTCCGGGCGTGCCTGGACGCTCTCGTGGCTGCCGAGGGACCGGCGCCTGACCGGGTCGTTGTCGTGGACGACCGGCCCGGCGGTGCGTCGCTGGACCTGCCGTCCGGCGTTCAGGTGCTTCGCGGCGCAGGCAGGGGGCCGGCCGCCGCGCGGAACGTGGGTTGGCGCGCTACGGACACGCCGTGGGTGGTGTTCGTGGACGACGACGTCGTGGTCGGACCCCGATGGCGCGCGGAACTGGCCGCCGACCTCGCCGCGGCGGACGACCGAACGGCGGCGGTGCAAGGGCGCCTGGACGTGCCGCTTCCGGCCGACCGCCGCCCTACCGACTGGGAACGCAACGTCGCCGCGCTTGCCAGCGCCCGGTGGATCACCGCCGACCTCGCCGTCCGTCGCGACTCGCTGACGGCCGCCGGCGGGTTCGACGCCCGCTTCCGCCGCGCCTACCGGGAGGACGCCGACCTCGCGCTCCGCCTGCTCGACGCCGGGTACCGGCTGGTCCGGGGCGAGCGGCGCAGCACGCACCCGGTACGCCCGGCGCCGTGGTGGGTGAGCCTGCGGAACCAGGCCGGCAACGCCGACGACCCCATGATGCGCCGGCTGCACGGCCGGGACTGGCACCGCCGTGCCGGGGTGCCGTCCGGGCGGCGTCCCCGCCATCTCGCCACCACCGCCGCCGGAGCCGCTGCGCTGCTCGCGCTGGCGCTGGGGCGGCGACGCACCGCTGCTCTGCTGGCGGCCGGCTGGGTAGCTGCGACCGCCGAACTTGCCGCTGCCCGGATCGCACCCGGCCCGCACACTCCGTCCGAGATCGCCCGGATGGTCGTCACGAGTGTCCTGCTACCGCCACTTGCCACCGTGCACTGGCTTCGGGGGCTCGGGCGGGCAACTCGCGTCCCGCGCCGGCAATGAGACCTGTTTGGCAGGCGTGATGGCGGGCAAGGCTGGGGAGTCGACCACGGTGAAGGAGGAACGTCATGCCCGCACGCGAGGAGATGCCGTCGACCCTGTTGCGGTCGCCGAAGCAGGCGCAGGAGACGTGGGCGAAGGCCCATGATGCGGCGGTCGAGCAGTACGGCGAAGGCGAGCGCGCGCACCGGACCGCATTCGCGGCCCTGAAGCACAGCTTCGAGAAGGTCGGTGACCACTGGGAGGCCAAGCGCAAGCGCGGCCCGTCGGATCCGCAGGCCGCGAAGTCGGTTCCGGCCGCCCTGCGGGGGCGTGGCGAGACGGCCGGTGGGGTCGATGCCAACGCCAGCAAGAAGCACCTGTACGAGGTTGCGAAGCGGCTCGATATCGGCGGTCGCTCGTCGATGAGCAAGGACGAGCTGGTCACCGCGATCGGCCGCGCGAACGATCGCGCTTCCGCGCGTGCCCGCGAACGATGAGGCGGCGGTCGGGTGGCGACCCCTGAGGGTGCAATCCAGGTGACGCGCGAGCTGGTGATCCTCCGGGCACTGGGGCTCGGTGATTTCCTCACGGCCGTGCCGGCGTATCGGGCGCTGCGCCGCGCGTACCCGGAACATCGCCTGGTGCTTGCCGCGCCTGGCAGCCTCGCCGCGCTGACGCCGCTCACGGCGGCGATCGACGAGGTGCTGCCCACGCCCGGCCTGGCGCCGCTGTGCTGGCGGCGCCCGCCACCGGCGGTTGCGGTGAACCTGCACGGACGCGGCCCGCGCAGCCACGAGCTGCTCGCCGCGCTGGCACCGCGGTCAAGCGTCGGGTTCCGCTCGGCCGGCTGGGACGGCCCGGCCTGGCGCGACGACGAACACGAGACCGACCGTTGGTGCCGCCTCCTCATCCACCACGGCATCGCCGCGGACCCGACCGACCTACTCCTGCCGGCGCCGGCAGCTCCCGGTCCGGCGCCTGGTGCGGTAGTAATCCACCCCGGCGCCGCGTACGGCTGCCGCCGCTGGCCCGCCGACCGGTTCGCCGCGGTGGTCAGGGCTCTCGCTGCCAGCGGCCACTGGGTCGTGGTGACGGGCAACCGCGCCGAGCGGGGCATCGCGGAGCGGGTCGGCGCGGACCTCGGCCCCCGCGCCATCCTCGCCGGTACCACCGACCACGGGGAACTGGCCACCCTGATCGCCCACGCCTCGCTCGTGATCTGCGGCGACACCGGCGTCGGCCACCTCGCGACCGCGTTCGGGACACCGTCCGTGCTGCTCTTCGGGCCGACCCCGCCGGCCTGGTGGGGACCGCGCACCGGCGGCCCGCATCAGGTGCTGTGGCACGCGGACCGGGTCCTCGGTGACCGCTGGTCCGACACGCCCGATCCCGCGCTGCGCGCGATCACACCCGACGAGGTACTTGCGGCTGCGCGCATCCAGCTCAGCGGCGCCGCATGAGCTGGCGCATGGTCGGGACGGCGTTTGGCACCGCGCGCGGGCGGGCATCGCCCTTTCAGCGGATGCACGCCCGCGCGCGCAGGGCCTGCCGCCGCGAGGGAGGTGCGGGGCATGCTCAGCCAGGACGATCAGCGTCGCCTCAGCAGGATCGAGGCGCAGATCTCGCTCGCAGATCCCGCGTTCGCACAAGGACTGCGCATCGGCACGCCACATCCGCCGTCCGGTGACCGCCGGTGGCCGTATCTCGTCGGAGCGCTCGTTGGCGTTGTCATCCTGCTCGTCGGGACCGTTGCGGCCAACCCGTTCGTCATGACGCTCGGCGCTGTCGGCGCTGCGGCGGCCGGGGTCGGCTACCAGCGCCACGTCCGGCACGTCCACTGTGGCGCGCTGCCGGTCATCTGGTGGCGGTGGCGATAGGGCAACCGGTCCCTCCCAGATAGGTGATCTCAGGGGCGACCCGGCGGTGTCGGCAGGTCGCGCAGGTGCGGTATCTCGCTGGCGGCGCGGTCAACCCGCAGCGGCGTGGTGTCGATCCGGTCGACCCACTCCCACGGGACGTACCGGACACCGCGGTTGAATCCCAATACGAGCATCCGTACCAGCCACGGCCCCTCCTTGGGGGTGCGCTCGTACCCGAGCAGCCGGCCGCTGCTGCGCGGCGAGACGATCAGGCCGGTGATCCGCAGGGCCGCCTGCCCCTGTGCGCGCGGGGGCCCGTCCTGGGCCAGCCGGACGTCGATCACGGTGCCGATCCGGACGCCCGTCCGGTCGGTGACCTCGCGGCCCAGAAGCTCACTCAGGCGCATCGGAGGCTCCCGGGATCGCGTCGATGATCGTGGTCCGCACCCAGTCCTCGAAGCCCCGGATCGGCAGATCCGCCGGGCGCGCCGACACGGTGACGGCGCTGCCGATGTCGGCCACGAGGTGGAACGGAATCCGCCCAGGGCCGGCGCCGCCGCTGAGCCGGGCGTGGACGGCGGTCATCAGCGCGCCTGGCGCGCCGCCGATCCGGGGGCCGAGCGCGGCCGGGCCGGTGAGGATCGCCCTGACATACGCTGTGCCGTCCTCGGCCAGTTCCAGCTCCAGGTCGTCCACCTTGCAGATCAGCTCACCGTCGGGGTCGACGACCTGGCGGTCCAGCAGGTGCAGGTACGCGTCGTAGACCCGGCCCTCGGCCGGGCGGGGCTCCACGCCGCTCACTGGCCGGCCTTCGTGGCGATCATCAGTGGGATCGCCGCCAGCGACGCGGCGAGGACGATCACCAGATAGACCGTGCCGAGGGTGTTGCTGATCCGCCCGTTCACCCGCTCTCCCATGTACTCGGGGTCGTTGGCCACGATAAGAATCGGCAGGTACGTCAGCGGCAGCGCCACCGCCGAGAAGACGATCGAGTACTCGGTGACCTTGATCGGATCCACCGTCGTCAGCATCACCATCACCCCGACCACGATCGTCAGCAACGTGACGCCGTGGAACCGCGCGGCCTGCAGCGGCCGGACGAACTTGCCCCACTGCCAGCCGAAGTACTGCGCCACGGTGTACCCGGCGGACAGGCCCGTCTCGAGCGCGGCGCCGAACGTCGCGGCGAAGATGCCGACAAGCACGATGGCGAGCCCCACCTTGCCGAGCGCGACCGCCGGTGGCATCGCCACCTGACCGAGGGTATCGACGCCTACGCCGAGCGGGAAGAACACCAGCGCCGTGCAGCCCATGATCGCCAGGGACAGCACCCCGCCGAGCGGGAAGCCGATGAACACGTTGCTGCGCGCAACCCCGACGTCGCGGCGGGTCCAGTGCTCCTCGACGCCGCCGGAGGAGAAGAAGAACACCTCGTACGGAGTCATCGCGGCGCCGAACAGCGCGATGGCGTAGTACAGGTACGTCGGCAGCCCCTCACCAGGCGGCAGCGCCGGGTGGGACGCGTCGTGAAGCACCTGGCCCCAGTCCGGCCCGAGCTTCCACAGCGCGACGGCGAACACGATCAGCAGCAGGCCGGCCAACCCGAACACCTGCTCCATCCGCGCGAACCCCACCCGCCAGATCACCAACCACACCAGGAACCCGACCAGCGGTACCCAGAGCAGGTAGTTGACGCTGGTCGCCAACTCCAGCGCGAGCGCCACGCCGCCGATCTCCGCGGTCAACGTCAACGCCGTCACCAGGAAGGAAGCTGCAAGGTTGGCGAGCCCGAGGCGCGGTCCGAGCCGTTCGCGGATCAGGTCGAAGACCGGCCGACCCGAGATCGCCGCCACCCGTCCGCACATCTCGGCGTAGAGGCAGATGCCGACCACGCCGACCGGCACCACCCATGCGAGCGCGAACCCGTACCGCGATCCGACCAGCGCATTCGCCACCAGATCGCCGATGTCGACGAAGCCGCCGATCGCGGTGAGGATCCCGAGCGTGACGGCCAGCAGCCGCTTCACCGGTGCTCCTCCGCGAGCTTCTCCAGCGCGTCGTGGAGCCCGCCGAGCGGTTCGGCGATGCCCGCCAGCGCGTCGACATGGCCGCGCCGCACCTCGATCCGCAGCGCCGCGAGCACGTCAGCCGCCCCGTCCAGGTGCTCACCCAGCTCCGCGCGGAGCCGGTCGGCACGGCGATCCGGCGGCTGGACCCCCTCGAACGTCTGCTGGATCGCGCCCAGGGTCGACTCCGCCTCACCGAGCAGCACCGACAGGTACGCGCGGGTCGCCCGGCGCCCGTTCGCCAGTTCGACGGTGTGCGCCGCCTTCCGCTCGTAGTCGCGGTAGCTGAACGACGGCCCGGCGCAGGCGGCCAGCAGTAGCAGCACGGCGAGGAGGCGCTTCACGAGAGGGGTACCCATGGCGTCTCCTCCTACCCCGAGCCGTAACGCCCGAATCCCCGGCACCGCCACGTGTCA
>Ga0184623_10000513_pt1 | contig 16381 bp, 18 predicted proteins | sample PLM1_100_b1_FD_133138 | JGI IMG/M metagenome (GOLD analysis project Ga0184623, IMG submission 133138) | Groundwater sediment microbial communities from an aquifer in East River, Colorado, USA - PLM1_100_b1 | ecosystem: Environmental > Terrestrial > Soil > Riparian zone | place: USA: East River...
CCCAATGATCCAGATCTAGGTGAAGGAACATTTACAATAGTAGCTACAGCAATACAAAATGAAGGAGAGGAAAATGAGGAAACATCCACTTCAGAACCGGTAACTCTTGAAATAAATTGTCCTGTACCTCCACCATCAATCAATCCGCCTGACACGATAACCGATTGTGATAATCCATTTGTTATTACTGGTACTGCAGATCCTGATACTGATACCATAAACTTGTTTATACAAGGCGGTCCTCAAATAGGTACTACCAATGACATTGATGATACAACTGGAGAATGGTCAATTACACTAGATCCCAATGACCCAGATCTAGGTGAAGGAACATTTACAATAGTAGCGATAGCAATAATAAATGAAGAAGAATCTGAGGAATCAGCGCCGGTAACCCTTACGATAGACTGCCCACCACCTCCTAGCGGTGGCGGCGGTGGAGCCGGTGGAGCCGGTGGAGCCGGTGGAGCCGGTGGAGCCGGTGGCGGCGGTGGAGCCGGTGGAGCCGGTGGAGCCGGTGGCGGCGGTGGAGCCGGTGGAGCCGGTGGCGGGGGAGCAGCAGGTAGTTCAGTTACGAACGTGCAAAGAACCATCTTTAGAGTACCTTACACTGATCTCCAATGCATTCAATCTGTAGTAGAACTTAGAGAAGACCTAATACCAACCACTAACTTCCCAGCAGTTGTAGAGGAGGTAAAATCTCAGTTTGACTTAACTGTCCTCAACGTTTGGAATGCACCAGACTATAAAGCAATGTTGTTAGCCGAAGGGGAAGAGGAAAAATTAGCTGAAGATACCCGTTTCTTGCCAGCCGAAACAACATGCGGCGAAATTATACTTGAAGCAGTACTACCAGCTAACATACATGAGTTAGCTGAGCAGGTAATTTCACAATACCATGTAAAAGTTGTAGAGATAATTGATATGCCAGACTATAAGGCAATTGTTATTCTAGCAGAACCAGACAATCCAATCACTAAAGACCCAAGATTTGTCAATTACAACAAAGATTACGAGCTTTCAGAGAATTATACTGGAGGGGGAGATCTTCTTCTAAAGTATGGACATATTGCAGCTCCACCTACAGTTATAGAGGAAGAGATCACACCTGATAGCATTAAAAGAACGTTCTCAGTAGAGGAACTTGATGAGGATTCACAATCTGAAGAAAATGACAAAGCAGGAGTTGACGTAGATATAGCCATTTTAGATACTGGAATCGATCTAGATCATCCAGATCTAAACGTATACAAGGATTTCAGCGTCATAGGAATTAACGAAACAGGCGATGATGATCAAGGCCATGGCACTCATGTTGCAGGTATAGCAGCAGCAAAGGATAACGGAATTGGGGTCATCGGTGGAGCTCCTGGAGCAAGGTTGTGGTCCGTGAAAGTCTGTGATGGTGAAGGACAATGTAAGATATCGGATATGATAAAAGGTGTTGAATACGTTACACAACATGCTGATGAAATAGACGTTGCAAACATTAGTGTTGAAACCCCGTTGTCGCCAGCCCTTAATCGTGCAATTAGTGCCTCCGTAAAAGCAGGTGTAACCTATATAGTTGCAGCTGGAAATTACGGTCAAGATGCCTCTTTAACATCACCGGCAAGTAATCCTGATGTGATTACTGTCTCTGCGATTGCTGATAGCGATGGCAAGTGTGGAGGAGTTGGGCCTGCACCAGACTTGGAGAATAGCACTGATGATACTTTTGCTCCTTTTAGTAACTTTGGTCCATCAGTAAGTATTGCAGCTCCTGGCGTCTCGGTATTGTCGACTTATCTAAATGGTGAATACGCAGTAGATAGCGGAACAAGCATGGCCGCACCATCTGTCGCAGCAGCAGTGGCACTAGTAAAGGCCAATTCCACCGACTTAGACCCCAAAGAGATAAAGGAAACAATTCTTGATACTGGGTCAACTCCATTAACGCCATGTGAAGGTGGTCCACAGGGATACTTCTCGGGAGACCCAGACAATAATAAGGAACCTTTACTCTTCAGGAAGTAAAGCCCATATCGGATTTACAGAAAGGTATTGCGTTGATTATTTGCATTCTTACTCTGGTAGGTATCAATTAATGATTCATTTTCATTTGCGTAATAACATTTAAGTTCTATCACTCTACTATTCACCATCTCTTTCATTTAATACTAGATTAAAATCTTCCTGTTCTTATTTTTTAAATAACTTTACTAACTTTGCACCCAAGTTTATGAACACCAGAAAAATAAACCACGCTGCGAACGATGCAATCAAGGATGCCTGGTATGGTTCAAAGGATATCTGCATCAATTGAAAATGGATTGATATTTTTGATATTGCATAGATAATCTCTGATATAGTAAATATAGTGAATAGCTTTATTATATCATTTTTAATATTTGCATAATTTTTTTCCCCACTTAAAGGATCAACATACCTACTTTTGTTATCTATATAAAAAAAAAGAGCGAATAATGGTATATATATTGTGTACTCCACAGATAAGGTAACAATTGAATTTAGAAAGTTATCGTAATTATGTTGAGCATATAATTGGGTAAATAATATACCTACAATGAGTGCAGCTGTTCCTGCGATAATAATATTTTTGTTAAAAAGAATATAATTCCTGTATTTGTTGTAAAACTTTTTCCCATATAGCTTCATTATAGATTAATTGAGTATGATCCTCTATTTACATATTAAAATATTAACTCCAGAATCCAAATAGAATGTCCTTTACATTCAAATATGAATAAATACTGAAAGTATATCGTTATAACAATTAATAGTTTATTCGAATTATTTGGATATAGTTGTTAATATAGAGTAACATAATAAAAAACAAGCAGGTAAATAAAAATTCTATGCTAAATAATCATTTTTACAATTTTATCAGGGTCAATCGTAAAGTCATTGTACCTAGTCCCAGTTATTCAAATTCTGAGAAGGAGTAAATTTAACTTTTGACTGACTTTATAGGTTTAATATCTAATTTTTTCCCATTCCTTAATAAATTATACAGTCTCTTAATCTTGAATTTTTTATTTTCGCACATCTCACTATTAAAACAACCTTCTGGAAAACTCCGACTACGGTAAGTTTTACTTTTAATTATTCCTTTAATAATCAGTACTAAAAGCGGTAATAAAGCTGATCTACCACCATATGCATGATTTGCATTAATTATCCAAAACATTTCCGTTTCATTATAATTGGTTGGAAATAAGATTTTCCTCAATTTTTCACCTTCTTTAGAATAATGTCCTATGCAAGATAGTTGGCCTCTAGAATACTTGAACGCATACATTGCAAAAATAGTGCATGATGAACACCTATCATCATAAATTAGAATGGGCCTATTTGTAGCTAAATCCAAGTTAATTGTCAATTATATGGACATAATTCAATGTAAATCTTTTGGATTTCTGAAACCAATTTCTCTTATCTATAATAAAGCAACCAGTAAAAACTAAAATAATTAAACTTGATCTAAATTAATAAAACTGCTGCACTTAATACTGTGGTCCATAAACCATCCTTGTGTCCTTCAGCAGATTGAGTAAAATTTTGTGTTTTGTATATTTTTCCGGACAGTCTCCATTGTTCTTGTCGTTCATCCCACGCCAATGAAGAATCATTTGGTAATCCCATAGTAGTCGCTAGCATCTCCATGGCCATATCTTCAGCATAATCGCCAGCTTTTTGGGCCGTCTCGCCTGTAGAATGATGTTCAGATAAATAACCATATTGGCCATCATCAGCTGGATTAGCCAAACCCACTGAAGCTGCGATCAGTCTATTCGGTTCATTCGTAGACTGTCTTGCGATAATCACAAAGACAACTTGTCCCGGCACAAGATAATTTCTTCCTTCTTGTAAAGTTATGATCTTGCATTTTGGAGGCTTAATACTTGAAACAGATACAATATTTAAATCAGATATTTTAGCGTCACGGAGAGCTAATTCAAAACTCGTAAGAGAATCCTTATGGACTCCTTTTCCCTTTGTAAAAAACATAGCTTTTGGTACATACAACATTGGATTTGTAAATGGTTGAACATTCATTGTTTTTTCAGGCATTTCTAAAGTGGATCCAAATTAATAAAATATTAAGATTACTTTTGTTTTGTTGCATCTTTTAATTTCGAATTATTTATGCAAGATAGTATTTATGAATTATCTACTTTCATATTGATCTTGGAATAAAGCAAGTTAAAATTTTAAAAACTCCTTTCATATCAAAAGCTCAAATCTACTACTGTTTACTACCTTGCCATTTTTTCGCAATTGGTCGCACTTATATCGCCTTCTGAAATATTCAAGTTAGATATAGTGTCAGAACTGGTACCACAATCAAAATAATCTGTTCCCTTTCCGCCATTCAAGTAGTCTGTACCGGGACCTCCGTAAAGGTCATCTTTTCCATCGCCTCCTGAAATATTATCATTTCCTATTCCACCAAATATAAGATCATCTCCAGCTTCTCCCATAATCTTGTCACCTCCGACTCCGCCATCAATTTCGTCATTACCTTCATTACCAGTAATGTTATCAAAACCCCCACCACCAATAATAAAATCATCGCTTGGCGTTCCGGTGATATTGTCAGACTGTGTTGTACCATTTAACATTGAGACCGTTTGTGAGTTCGAGAGAGGAAAAGAAGAGACGATAAAGAATATTACATATAAAAAAATAAAGAGATATATTCGCATCCGATTTCAAAAATAATAATAAAAAACGGGTATTTAATTTCACCATTTGTAATAAACAGAAATCCTTTTAATAAATTAGCCATTTATCATGCAGTTTTTTAATAATAACTTAGGTCCAAGGAGTCCTAAATAAGCATCTCTGATGATACTATTTTTGAGAATTTATTCTTTATATTCTACTGCCATTATTGTCTTTGAATGAAACCTAACTTATCTAAATAAAAAGGAAAATCTTGTAGAAATTGTTTGAATCTTGAAATCGGAACTATAGGAATCTTATTTGAAAAATTATATTTGTATTCATGAAAAGTCACGATAACTGGAATTGCTGCATCAATATCTCTTCTTTTATCCATAAATATCTGAGCTCTTTTGGTCTGGTTCAGAGAAAATCTTAGTACGTTAAAATCATACATCTTCATCCAGTGCTTGCAGTCAATTAATAAAGCAATTTTACGATAAAATCCAATCACATCTATTTTAATTCTGGGCTTACTGAATACGACATTTCTCTCATAGGTATATCCCACAGATTCTATTAGAAGTGACGTAAATAATTCAAAATCATTCCATTTTAATTTTTTTGATAAATCCTCCGGATCACAGCCATGTCTCATAGCCAATAGAATTGTATCAAGTTTGTCTTTTTCTGAAAAATAAACGGAATCTTTTGATATATGACCAATTCCTAGTTCTTTTAAATAATTCAATAACTCTATTGTTGCTGTTCTACTCCCAATCTCGCATAATTCTTGAAATCTATCAATAGTTAGATTATTAGGCATTGCCACAAGTGAGTTGACAAGTAATTCATGATTAATTGGAATTTTCATCTTATCGGTCAATTTAGTATTATGAATAAAATTGATAAATCAAGATTTATTTATTTCTAGTAGCAATAATGTACATGACTTACGGTGTATCATGGTTAAGAATCAATGACAAATCTTTTCTAAAATTTACAGTCGCAAGTTTATTGTTACTAAGTTTTATACACATTTGTGTTTCAATGACAATCATTGACGTGAATTCAACGACTTTTGATTTTCTCCACATAATTACAATTCTAATTTTAATAATTGTCTTTTTGTCTATTATGTCTAAAGGAATTGTGCCAATAGCCATTTCTTGTCTCGGGCTAGTCTTACTTTATGGTAGTACAGTGATACCATCTATTGTATTTAATTCACAAGGTACTTTTTACTACAAAACATCAATTGGTAACTTAAACTTTGAAGCAATAAATCATGGCTCACATGGCTTTTTTCTTCTTGGAATAGCTATGGTTGTTTTTGGCATAATAATAGGATATAAGCCAAGTATTTTGTACACAAGAAATAGACCTATATCTGCCGAAAATATTTGGGACAAGTATCCAAAATGGAATGAAAAATTGGAGTTGGCGAACACAAATACAGAATCCTTAATTGGATTGCCATATCTTATGACCGATACAGAAAAATATCTACTATGGAGATACGAATTCATTCTCGTTTTTATCTATGACACGGTTTATCAAGTTCCCACTTACTCATATGTGCCTATAAGCTCAAAAATATTGAGGGAATCTGAATCAGGCAAGATTATTGGACTGTCAAAGTATGGATATTTTATTTAAACTAGATGAAAATCCAAATATTAAATCAAAACCCACTGCAGAGCTACCGTTGGTAAGTCATGCTTGTACTCCCAAATTTGATGAATACTCAATCTTGTAAAGGATATACCGGAAAAATCTAAATTTGGCCAAGAAAAACAGAGAAGATCACAGAAGCTTTAATTAAAGGTATTTGTAGGATTTTTTAGGAATATAGTGTTGGCAGAACTTAGAAAAGACTACATACTTGAAAAATTTGTAGTTCTTCCTCCTGACTCGTATAAAGTAAAAAATGATACTATACAATGTCCATATTGTCCTGGGAATGAAAGTATGACTCCACCTTCTGTACTGTCGCTGGTTGTAAAAGAGGGCATGCTTCAACGATTGTCTGATAATGAAGAAAACATTATTGAAAACTGGGATGTACGAGTATTCCCAAATTCAAATCCTGTTGTAACATCTGTAAACGAGAATAATTACAGAGACAAACCTCTCTATAGTGAGCCTGCGTACGGATATCACTATATTGTTGTTGCAACACCAGATCATAAAGAAAATTTGCCAGAGCTATCTATTGAAAAGTGGTCTAATGTTTTATTGGTATTACAAAACTATCTAAGTCATCTATACACAAAGAAAAGTGTAACTTATGTTTCCATATTTGTAAATGACGGGATCTTATCAGGAAGTGATATTGATCATGCTCATTTCCATCTCATGACGTTTTCTACCATACCTCCTATTATTGAATCTGAAGCAGAAGCATCAAATAGATACCTTAATGAAAATGGAAATTGTCCTGCGTGCAATATAATTTCAACAGAAACTGGAGGTCCAAGACAAATTCTAGACACAGAAAACTATATTGCTATTTCACCTTGGGCTTCAACATATCCATATGAATTTTGGGTTTATCCAAAACGTCATACAACATCTTTTTCAAAGATATCTCAAAAGGAGTTTACTGACCTTGGACTTATCCTGAGATCCACATTGGGTGGAATGTATAAAGTATTACAGAAACCGTCTTTTAATCTAGTATTTCACCTTTCCCCAGAAAAGAAGAATAGTCGACAGATTCATTGGCATATAGAAGTTTATCCACAACTACATAACTGGTCAGGTTTGGAGAGAGGATTTGGAGTTTATGTTAATCATGTCTCGCCAGAAAGATCTGCTCAAGTTTTAGGATCTGCTGCCAGAAAAGAATTTGGAGATGTAATCGGAGTTAAGTAAATTTAACATTATTTTTATTCAAGACGATGTATAATGGTAAAACTTGAAACTTCGATATCTTTAGCTAGTTTAGGTTTGATTGTAATGTTTGTACTTCTTATGTATTCGTTTATATCCTTTCTAATTGGACCCACTTCGGAGGGACCAGATATCGTAGTTCAACCAGAAGGAGTTATAATACAAGTAGTGTCAATATCTGCAGCTCCTGGAATAATATTGGCAGGAATTACATATGGTTTAGTGAAAAATTATGGATCAAAGAATATTGGAATCATTCTCTGTGTGTCGGGAATTGTTCTATTAATTGGTACTATTCTAATTCAGAGTATGATTCCAAAAATACCACAAATAGTTTTTGTTCCTGCAATAGTTCCATTAACATACATATTTTTAGCTGCTGGAATTGGAATCATCATAACAGGCATTATTGTTTTTATGAGAGAGGGAAAAAGAAAACCACACATTGGAGCTGAAAACTTTTGAGTGAAAAGATACCAATCCGAAATATTTATTTTAAAAGGAAAATTCTTCCTATCGAGATTTTTCATAATGTTCTAAATGACAGCTATAAACTTTCTCGCGATTTGAACAGCCCTGTACTTTCAGTTGTAATTGGGACAAAACCTGATTTTTATAAACAAGCACCGGTGATGATAGAAGCATTACACCAAAAATTGCCAGCATTTGTAATAGATACAGGACAGCACTTCGATGATCTTCTTGGATTTGGCATCCAAGAATTTGAATTGCAAGATCACATTGCATGTAATCTTCAAATTAGAGGAGACTTGATGGAAAAGGCAAGCGAATTAATTTTAAAATTTGGTTCGTTTGGTAGATATTTGAAAAAAAATTTTGGAAATTTTTCTCAACTATTACCAATAGTCCATGGCGATACATTAGTAGCCGGAATCGCGCCACTTGCATGGGTGTTTGGAATGGGACAAAAAGTTGCCCAAAATGAAGCAGGATTGCGTTCTATGAGTCCTGAATCAATAAAAAATCTAAAGGTAAACGAGGATCCAACAAAATCCATTGTTGAAAAATTTATAGATTCACAATTTGAAGGTAGATGGTTCTTGGCAAGAGAGGAACCATTCCCTGAACAAATTGATACTTGGATATGTTCTGCAGGAACACAATTTTTCTTCGCACCAACACAACTCAATAAGGATAATTTGGTTCGTGAGGGATATCCAGAAGAATTTATTTACGTCGTTGGAAACTCAGTGGTAGACGCAATTGGGATAAAAAGAAAAAATAAACCAAAAACTAGCATATTCGATGTTTATCCAAAACTAGAAACAGGCGAATGGATTAGAATAGACATACATAGGAGAGAGAATCTTACAGAGCATAGATTTTCATCAATAATAAAGAGTATAACTTATTTAATTAAAAATACTGAATACAAGTTAGTTCTTATCATGCTAAATGCTATGAAATCAGCTTTAAGGTCATATCATCTGGAACAAAATCTACTAAATTTAGCAAAAGAATATCCAGATAAATTTATCATTACGCCACTATGGAAAGAATATTCTCACGTAATAGAATTTTTAGATAGTGGGCATTGTTGGGCCGAGATGACAGACTCGGGTTCTATGCAAGAAGAATTATTGTACTTTCCAAATGTTTTGTCACTTACAGTTAGGTTGAATACCGATAGGCCTGAAACAATTTTTGATGCTCGTGGCAATATTCTAATTCCACCAGTAAATTCCTCGTGGATCACCACACTAATAGATGAGGCGTTCAACAAAAAAGAAGGACTCGGTCTTGAGCTCAAGAAGAAGAGAAAGATTTACGGTCAACCAGGTATGGTATCAAAGAATATTGTAAAAATAGTGAAAAAGGAATTTGAAAATGGTGATGCAAATTTCTATCCATGGCTTCATCAAAGAATTGGCCTTTGGAAAGAAAAACAGTTCATAGATTACATGTGACTATCATAGAGTAAATCGTTTTGGGCGTACGCCGTACATATTTCTTTCTTTACTTGTCATGTCAAAAAGTGTCTTCATCATTTTTTCATATGGTAAAGACATATTGACATTTCTTCTTGACATCATCCTCTTTTGAAATTTAATTGCTAAAGATATATCCATTTCTACATTTTCAGATCCAATTCCATGGCCATAGATCACATAGGAAGGAACATCATTAAAAATATTACCGTAAATATGCGAAGATACACCAATTCTCATGCCACTATAAATATCTGTACTTATTGATGTTTTAACCATGTCTCCAAAAAAAGACCCTAATTTATTTGTCCTTGTATCAATTTTTTCATTACCCATTTTTATTGAAATTGTTCCGTAGGTCATTTTTAGATCAGATGTTATCGTATTAGCACCAATATTTACCCATTCCCCGATATAGGAATGACCCAAATAACCCAAGTGAGATTTGTTCGTAAAGTCCAAAATTATTGAAGAATCAATTTCTCCTCCGATACGACAATTCTTACCAATATATGAATTGTTAATAGTTGAGTAGGGTTTTATTTGACTGTACTCTCCTATACTAACCGGCCCATTGATTGAAGATTGGTGTATTACAGTATGGGGGCCAATGTAGATACCTCCATCAGTAGTGTTAAGAATAGTACCTTCTTCAATTTTTGAAGTTTTGTCCACATAAAGCGGATTTTTACCTGTAACTTTTACTCCCTTTGGTACTTTTTTGTTTTTGAGTTTAAGTTGATTGAATAGTGTATCCCGAAGACGAAACATAAACTCCCATGGCCAACTGTACAGCGTACCACTTTTTCCTAAGTTATCCATATTAATAAATTCTGTCTTTATCTCGTTCCTTTTGACTGCCTTATCATGAATTACCGAATCGTATAGATATTCAAAGTCAGATTTTTTTAATCTGGCCATTAGTATCTTGTCTCTAAAAGAGATCACGAATTCCTTTTTCTTATTCCATTTTTCAAAGAATGATTTGAGTGGAATAAATAATGAATTAATAAAGATATCATCATTGTCATATTCAAATCTATTTACATTGCAATTTGGATGTCTTTGTTTAGTTACTGATTCTAAATATTCCCTAGTAAGGAATTTTGATGATTTGATATTAAAATGCTCAGGACTTGTCAATGATCCAATTTTAATGTCGGATAATGATCTTGTGTAACTGAGAGGCACAAAGTGTTTCCAACTAGTATCTTCAAAGAAAACGATACTCATGACTTATATTTTTCCTAGGCGCTCCACATATTTTTTGTAGGTTTGAAGATAAGATTTTTTGTCGCCTATATCAATAAATCCTGATTCTATTTTAAATCCGTTTACAAGCTTATTCATATCCAATGCTTTTCTAACCGCGTCATCCATTCCATATCCGATTGAGGATGGAATCAAGTCAATAAATTCTGGCTCCATGACATAACATCCTATATTTATTAATCCCTTTATCTCTGGCTTTTCATTCCATGCAGTAACTCTATTCTTTCCATTTATTTCTATGAAACCATACTTTAGTCTTGTATTATAAGGTAATAATGCCATTGATATTAATGCTCCAAGTCTATCATGTTCATTTATCATTTCTCTAAGTGGGAACTCATAAATGGAATCTCCATATACACAGACGAATCTATCATCGATAAACCTTTTAGCTGTCATCAGTTGTCCTGCAGTAGCTAGTGGTCTGTCAGATCTTGCATATTCTATTTTTATGCCCAGCCTGCTTCCGTCCTCAAAGTAGTCTTCTATTGTTCTATGTAGGTAGCTTACACAAATTATGATATGATCAATATCATTGTCATCACTTTTCAGCCATTCAATAATATGTTCTAATAGAGGTTTATTTCCTAGAGGTAACATAGGCTTGGGAATGAAAAATGTATATGGTTGAAGACGGGTTCCAAGACCGCCAGCTAAAATTATTGCTTTCATTTAAAAATATAGTTTAATTGAACTATAATATAAGGTAAAAACTATTCAAAATTTCATATTGTTGAGTATTTTTTTAACCTTGTCCACCACTTCTTGTGGGTTCTGTCCAAAGATTATAATCATTGGTTCTTTTCCCATGTCGCCTGTATGATATATGATGTCTGCATCTGGCTTTTTAGAAAGTGCTCGACTGACTCCCCAAGAAATAGACTTACCTTCTTTATTTTTAATCGTCTTTGGCTCTAATTCTCTTTCATAGTGAGTTACTCTAAATAGTCTATTACATTTATCCAATATTTTTTTATCATTTTTTATGTTGAGTGCCGATCTAACTAATTGATTTATTTTCATATACTCTAGAATCGACGACGCTACATGTCTTGAGGCACCAAATTTTATACCTGAGCTCGGGACACTCCTATCTCCTAACTTTACAATTCGTCCATTGACACCGGCTACATCTTCAATCTTTTTAGCATATGGTATTGCATAGGCAATATTAGATTGAGTTTCTGGGATTAACTTTTCAAAATTCTTGATATTGGTTAATTGGTCAACCGCGTTGGCTAATTCTTCCATCACCTTATATTTACAAGATTCTTCATACATGGTTGAAATCGGATTATTAACAGGAATACCTTTCCCAATTTTCAGAGTATTAACAATTGAATTATGAACATATTTGTTAGCCATTATGCAAGCTTTAACTATAGGAAATTTCAATGCTACAAACGCAGTTACTGCGGCAGAAAAATTACAACCACTTCCATGTGTTTCAACTATTTTCATCCTCGGGTTTTTTATCACGGTAAATTTTCCAAACTCGTCTAAGATTGTGTCAATAATTATCATCTCCTCATTTCTAAAATGACCACCTTTTATTACCACATTTCTTGCGCCTTGTTTTTGTATTTTTAAAGCCGTTTTTTTAATATCACTTTCGTTTTTTATCTTGATTCCAGACAATTTTTCTGCTTCATTTATGTTGGGGGTAACTACGTCACAAATTGGTATGAGTTTAGTTTTAAAGTCAGATAGAAATTCTCTTTGAAGTAATTGAGCTCCTGTTCCTGCAGATACGATAGGATCAAGGACTATTGGGATTTTCAAATTTCTTAAAATATCACTTATAGCAGTAATTATTTCATTATTGTAAACCATTCCAATCTTTATTGCATGTATTGGGATATCTGATAATATTGATATGATCTGTTTTTTTATGATATCGGCGTTGAGCGGAAGTATGTGATCGACATTCGAAGTATTTTGTGCAGTTATCGCTGTTATGACCGTACATGAGTAGATCCCCAAAGCAGACATAGTTTTCATATCTGCTTGGATGCCAGCGCCTCCACTGGAATCGCTTCCAGCTATTGTTAATGCAGCCCGTACCAACATTGAAAATATGTTAAGAATGGATTATTCAGTTTATCGGAATTCTATTGAATAACATTAATTCTTCATCTATTCATAGTCGGTAAAAATGCTGTTAATGTAAGATAATAACTCATCACGTAAATGAATCACTTTGATGCGTTTATCACCATCTAAATCTGTTTGCAAGAGTACATCCAATCCTTGAACTAAATATTGAATATTAGGTAGAGTAAGCAGGGATTTTGTATATTTGGTAATGTCTTGATTACTCAATGAATACTTTTGTAACTAGTTGATGTTAAATATTGTGGATGCCCAAATTTTCAACAATAGACTAAAAAAATTATCGAATAAAAAATTCTTTTCCATAAGCTATTTCAAGTTTCTTCAATAGATTGATACAATTGGCTTCAACAAACAAATTTCTATTTTCATCAACTTGATATGTTATCAAATTTGCGTTTTCATTTTTTCCACATATGGATCTTCCACATATGATACACTTGTGAACCTCTTCGAATAGATCCTCAGCTTCAGAACCATAGGCATTGATGATAAACCTACTCCCATCAGTACCTTCTGCTTCTATATAGTAATATTCTATCCCGTTGTTCATATAGATTACTTTTTCTGGGAGGAAACTAAACCTGTATTTTTTATTTAACAAGCCATGAATTAGCTTCCTCATATTACTAGGAGCGCCAGGTTCATGAATGACAGCACTGGTAGTCAACAAGTTTCATGCTCCATTTTAGATTTATACATAAAGCTAATCAAAACTATCGAAGCTATTCCAGATAGCAACATAGTTTTTAATTTTGTTTCTGCTTTCCCCATACAATATTATTCATTTCAAATACAAATAAAGAAGAGTAAGCTTAGAATATGACAATTTTAATTCAATGATCAAAAGTAAGCTATTGGTCTAATCAGTATGTTCTGGTAGGTGAGATAAATTTCAAATTAATTTAAATAGCGCTCATAAATTCGATTAGACATTAGTTGTCGTAGACAAATAATAAATATAGAAAAAATAAAAAAAATATTGTTCTGAAACTTATCTATTTCAGGTATTGTTTTTGTGCTGATGTAAAGAAATTTGACCATGTATTGGCCAGGTTTGCATTAAATTCAGTCACTGTGTCAAAAGTTTTGCCATATAATTTGATATTCTCTCTAGCTGAGTTGAGCATATCTATTGCTAGTTGATTTGCGGTATCAAACACATGGAATGCCTGAGAGGTGATTTCATTTGATTGTTTTTTGTACTGCTCTGCATATGGAGTTGCAGCTTGTGAAAAAGAATTTCTTGCGGTATTTCCGAACCACGATTTTTGAATTGCAAATGACCTGTTTATCAATTCCTTTGTCACTTGGAAGTAATCTTGCTGTAGATTCGAAATTGATTGTGCATATTGTGGTTGATATTTTGATATTTCATCAACTGTTCTTAACATATTTTGCTTGTAGGTGTCCAAAACTTCGACGTTTTCTGTTACATTTTCTCTACTCTTCTCTGTCATGTTTGTTCACCATTAAATGGTATCAAAAGGTATATAAACCTTTGGTATTAAATGGAAGTTAAAGGTATAAAAAACCATCAAATACATTCAACCGGAGTAAACCAACAGTGTAGCTGTACACATCAACAGACTATTGCACAGGTATTAAACGGATAGTCTACAATTCATTTTTGATATGATTCAATAAAAAAATAAACCCACTCTATCATTAACACCAATGATATGCAAATAAGCCACTGTGAATTTCCCGAGGGGATCTTATACGATCTTGAGAATTTTGTTTGGTTGAAAAATGATGATAATGATCCTTCTATACTTACCTTGGGTATAACACCAATTCTTATTTCATTGGCAGGAAAATTCACTATAGTAAAACTAAAACCAATAGGTATGAATATTGAAAAAAATAAAAGCGTTGGATCAATTGAAAGCCTCCGTTATTTCGGTATGGTAAGATGCCCTATTAAGGCAAAAATCATAGAAATAAATAATATTCTATCAGACAATCCTAAAATTGTTAATGATTTTCCATACGATGATGGATGGTTTGTAAAGATTAAGATTGAGAATTCAAATTCAAGGAATGTTCACATTGATATGGAAAGTGACAATCTAAAATTTATTGATGAATGTCATGATGAAATAAAAAAATTAATAGAAAAACTACATGTTAGATGTTTTTCAGCATTTCCTGATTATGAGATGTTCGAAATTGGCGTAGAATGTGCGGCAACACTTACAAAACTGGACGAATTAATCAGCAAAATTGATCTGGGAAATATTGTACATGTTGTTTCCGATGATCTTTCAGCGGATGTTGAAATGATTAGATGGTCTGAAGAAAGAGGACAAAATCTTCTAGAATTTAGAAAAGAAGGTAACCTTTACCATTTTATCGTAAAGAAAATAAAATAGTTATCCGGAAATTAAATAGTGAGTGGTAAGAAATACTAAATTTATCTTACTACTTTTCAATCGGGTTATCTATCATGTTTCCCCATTCGGTCCATGACCCATCATAATTTTTGACGTTAGGATATCCAAGTAGATATTTCAGCACAAACCATGTATGCGATGATCTTTCACCAATTCTACAATATGAAATAACTTCTTTATCTGGTGTAATCCCTTTTGCCTGATAAATCTTCGTCAGTTCGTCAGCCGATTTGAATGTTCCATCTTCATTGACTGCTTGAGCCCATGGAATATTTGCTGCACCAGGAATATGCCCACCTCTTTGCGCATGTTCTGTAGGGTATTCTGGAGGAGCTAGTATCTCCCCTGTGAATTCTTTTGGACTTCTAACATCAACTAGAGACTTACTACCAAGAGTATCACTGACATATCTTAGGAACACACGTATGTTATTATCAGGATCAGAACTCTTGAAGTTTCCAGGTGGATAAGTAGGAATTTCCTTTGTTAGTGGTTTGTCTTCCTCCAACCATTTTTTCCTACCTCCGTTCATCAATTTCATATTTTTACCTCCATAATATTCAAGTGCCCAAAATGCGAAAGCTGCAAACCAATTATTAAAGTCACCATAGAGGACTAATGTAGTATCATTATTTACTCCGATTCTTTGTAATAATTCTTGACATGATTGCTTGCTTAGAATATTTCTTGCAACGGGATCGTTAATGTCAACTTTCCAATCTAAAAGGACCGATCCGGGTATGTGTCCTAAAACATAGTTGGCAGTAGGATCATAATCAACCTCTGCAATGCGAACTTTTGGATCATTTAGATGATCTTCAACCCATTTAGTATCTACCAGAACTTCTGGATGAGAATAATTCACTTCATAGCACCTATATTGAATTTATTTTGATCTTATATTAGCTTTTCACGAATTTCGATTCATAAAATGCTTTCATTAAAATAAAAATAGCAAGAGTTCAGCCATGATCCGCACCTCTGTACCCAATCTTCAATTCTGCATCACCATCGTACTTTGGCTTGATAGCAAGCTGTGCTGGAGTATATATTAGATGCTCCTTTGTAAATGATGATAATTCGTAGTCA
>Ga0184623_10000514_pt1 | contig 16379 bp, 11 predicted proteins | sample PLM1_100_b1_FD_133138 | JGI IMG/M metagenome (GOLD analysis project Ga0184623, IMG submission 133138) | Groundwater sediment microbial communities from an aquifer in East River, Colorado, USA - PLM1_100_b1 | ecosystem: Environmental > Terrestrial > Soil > Riparian zone | place: USA: East River...
CCGTTGGCCAGGTCGCGCTCCACCGGCCCGTACCCGTTGCGCGCCAACGCCCAGGCCAGGTCACCGAGGTCCGACCGGCCGGTGGGCGCCGGCTGTGGCACCCGGACGTCCTGCGCGCTGGCTCTGCGCTCGACGCCATGCCCGAGCCAGTGGAAACGGAGGTTGCCGCCAAGGGCTAGGTCAGCGGGCGGCGCGTCGGCCGGCACCGTCACGCGCCACCGCGTGGTCAGCGTGGCGCCCGTGCGCAGGACGGCCCGGCGCGTCGCGGTCAGCGGCGCGGCGGTCCAACCCGGCGGCGGCGCCAGGTCCAGCCGGGCGTCCACCAGCGGTTGCCGGCCACGGTTGGTCGCGGTCGCCGCCACCGTGAACGACTCCCCCGCCGGCGTGATCCAGCCGGGGATCCCGGCAACCCTTGCCGGCACCGCGACGCCGACGTCCACCGCCGGCGGGTACCGCCACCAGCCACGACTGTCGGCCCGTATCCGGTACATCGCCGTGCCGTGCGCGGGCACGTGCGCCGCGATCGCGCCGGCGGTCTCGAACTCGCGGTGCTGCCACAGGTCCCGGACGCGGTAAGACGCCTGCCTGGCCAGCCCGAGATCGGCCGCCGTAGTGGCGATCGTGGTGCTCTCGTCGGTCTCGTTGAACAGCGCCACCGCGAGGTCACCACCGGCCAGTGGCTTGACGAACACCCACCGGCCGTCTTCGTTGCGCACCACCCGACCCTGCGTGCCGAGCCGATCCTGGTCGACAGCGATGACTTCGGAGTTGAGCAGGATGTCGAAGGTGGCCTTGCCGACCTTGCGCAGGTCCGCGCCGATGAGCAGCGGCGCGGCCATGATCGCCCAGAGGCTGAAGTGCGAGCGGTACTCGGTGTCGGTCATCCCGCCATTGCCGACCTCCAGCATGTCAGGGTCGTTCCAGTGCCCCGGACCCGCGTACGGCGCGAGCGGCGCGTTCTGCTTCAACAGCGTGACGACGGAGGTCCAGCTGTCGTTGATGTCCCCGGTCGTGCGCCACAGGTGGCCGACGTCGGCGCCCCACTCCCATGGCTTGTTCTGGCCCCACTCGCAGATGCTCAGGACGATCGGCCGCCCGGTCTTCTTCACCGCGTCGCGCATCTTCGTATAGCGCTCCAGCGCGGGCCGGCCCTGGTTGTTGCAGTTGTCGTACTTGAGGTAGTCGACCTCCCAGTCCGCGAACGTCTGGGCGTCGACCTCTTCGTGGTCCAGCGCGCCGGGCATGGTCCGTGCGCACGTCTCGGTGCCCGCACTGGTGTAGATGCCGAGTTTGAGGCCGCGTGTGTGGACGTAGTCGGCGAGTGCCTTGATGCCGCCCGGAAACCGCTCCGGGTGCGGCAGCAGCCGCCCGGTCGCCGGATCGCGTTCCTTTGCCGCCCAGCAGTCGTCGATGTTCACGTACGTGTAGCCCGCCGCCTTGAGGCCGGACGTGACGAAGAGGTCGGCGGTGTCCCTGATCAGCTTCTCGTCGATGGCGCAGCCGGTCGCGTTCCAGTTGTTGAAGCCCATGGGCGGGGTCAGCGCCAGCCCGTCCGGCAGCGCGGCGGCGGGTGCGGGGGCCGCGACCTCGGCCACCACGATGGCGGTCGCGCTCAGCGCCAGCAGCACCGCGACGGTTGCGCCGGCCAGCGTCCTCCCCGCGCGCACGAAACCGGCTAACGGTGGACGCGAAGCAGCCATGGTCTCCCCCAGCACAGTCCGGAGCACGGGCGGTGTGCCTCCGCTTCTACACCGCACAGCCGAACGAGGTCAACGAAAGATCCGATCTTCATCCGTTTTGCGTCGCCACTTGGTGAGAATTAAGCGATCTTGCCCGATTCCTTGATCGGATCTCTATGCTCCGTGGCGCGCTGGTGCCGTTCAATAAGACCGATTTGTGGCTTGACTCGGTGCAGGCACCTCTGTACGGTCTGGCAAGCGCTTTCGGAAGCGCTTGCGGAAGCGCTCTCTATGACCCAACAAAAGATGGGTGGGAGCGGGATGTCTAAGCCCAGATGGTGCCTTCCGACGATCGTGGCCGTGCTCTTAGCCGTGCTGGTGGCGCCGCCGGCGGCCGCGCAGGACGACGCTCCGATCAGCAACCCGATCCCCGAGGATCCGGTCCCGTCCCAGCTGGCGTTGACCCTCACGGAGTACGCCGCTTTCCCGAAGACCGAGCCGGTTCCTCCGCCGACGGACACGCGGATCATCCGCCACGCCCGGATCAACTACCTGGGCGAGATCCCCGACGGCTCAGGACGCACGTACGTGCCGGACCTCAACGGCCCGCTGTACGTCGTCAGGAACGGCACGCCGCACCAGTACCTCGACGTCGCCGCCGCCGTCGGCCCCGACTTCTGGTCCCACCGCGGCATCGGCAGCGGCTTCGGGTTCGTGACGTTCCACCCCGAGTTCAAGCGCAACGGCAAGTTCTATACCGTCCACAGCGAGGGCCGCGACGCGCTCACGACGAAGACGCCGGACCTGCCGCCCCAGAACAGCCCGCAGGTGCACGGCGTCGTGACCGAGTGGACAGCGGCGGATCCGTCGGCGGACACCTTCACCGGCACGCGTAGAGAGGTGCTCCGGCTTGCGTTCCGGAACTTCTTCCACGGGATTCAGCAGGTCAGCTTCAACCCGACGGCCCACCGCTGGGACGCGGACTACGGGCTGCTCTACGTCGCGGCCGGTGAAGGCGGCGCGGGTGTCGCGAGCGGCGACGCGCAGAACCTCGCCCTCCCGTACGGCAAGGTTCTGCGGATCGACCCGCGCGGTACCGACGGCCCGAACGGCCGGTACGGGATCCCACGCTCGAATCCGTTCTACGGCCGGCCCGGCGCGCTCGGCGAGATCTACGCCTACGGGCTGCGCAACCCGCACCGGTTCAGCTGGGACCCCCAGGCCACCTGGGACTTCGACGGCCACACCTGGCCCAGCCTGCGGCACCGGATGTACCTGGGCATGATCGGCGAGCACAACGTCGAGTCGATCTACGAGGTGAGGGCGGGCGACAACTTCGGCTGGACCGAGCGCGAAGGTCCGTTCGTGATCAAGGAGGGTGACCCCACCTGCAGCGTGTACCCGCTGCCCGCGGACGACGCGAAGTTCGGCTACACGTACCCGGTCGCCGCCTACGACCATGACCGACCGCCGGGCACACCGCCGTGCCGCGACCAGGGCTACGGCGTCATCGGCGGATTCGTGTACCGCGGCCACGCCGTGCCCGCGCTGCGCGGCAAGTACCTGTTCGGCGAGGACGTCCGCGGCAACATCTTCTACACCAACGCGCACGAGATGCGCCGGGGCGAGAAGCGGGCCACCATCCACGAGTTCGCGCTCCAGGACAGCGCGGGCAAGCGGGTGACGATGGCGGACCTGGCCGGGGACACTCGCGTCGACCTCCGGTTCGGCACCGACAGCCGCGGCGAGATCTACGTGCTGTCCAAGGCGAACGGGAAGATCTGGAAGGTCACCGGCTCGCGCTGGCTGCCCCGCCAGCCGGACGTGCATCCGAGCCTGAAGCGGAACCTCGTGGCCTACTACGACTTCGAGCACCCGGTGCGGGGCAATCCCACGCAGGAGAAGGACCAGGGCCGCTCCGGCACGACCATCGACCTCGTCAACGGCGGTGGGGCTATGCGGGTCACGGACGGCGCGTACCCAGCCAGCAGCGGCTCCCTGCAACTGCAGCAGGTCAACCCCACCACGGCCGGTAACGACGACTGGAAGGCCGGCGTCTACTCGGCGACCGGCGTACCTACCCTGAACGCCTTCAACGCCGTGCAGGGAAGCACGGTCATGGGCTGGTTCAAGATGACTGGCCAGAACCCGAGCCCGAACTCCAACTCAGCGAACCCGAACGACTTCTACGGTGCGATCGGGCTGGCGGGCGTTCTCTCGGGTGACTCGGACGGCCATGCGGTGCGGGCCCTGCTCGAACTGATCAACGTCAACGGCGAGATGCGCGTCGTGGCGCTGGGCCGGCGGATCGACGGCAGCAGTTCCCAGACCTTCGCCGCCAGCGCGCCGTGGCCGACCATCCTGCCGCCGAACGAGTGGGTCTTCCTCGCGGCGACGTTCGACTTCAACAAGGGCACGATGGCGCTGTACAAGAACGGGGCGCCGCTCGACGGGTCGTACGTGCTGCCGGGCGATCCGTGGGGTGTCGGTGGCCCAGGGCCGCACTACACCTCGCCGACCGACCCCCGCGGCATCAAGATAGGCGGGAGCTTCCCGCAGAACACCCGCGAGGGGAACCCGTGTAACTGCCGCATGGACAGCCTGATGTTCCTGGACCGGGCCGTGTCCGCATGGGAGGTCAAGCAGCAGTACCGGCGCGCGACGACGGCACGGCCATGAGCCGGGACCGCTGGCTGCTCGTCGGGCTCGTCGGTGCCCTGGTAGCGCTGTTCGCCATGAACATCGCGCCGCCGTCGGAGGCGTCGCACGGCGGTCCGCCCGCACGCGGCGACTACGGCGTCTGCCGTGGCCTCGACCCGCGTTGCTACCACAACTGGGACACCGCGTTCCGGCGCGACACCGCACAGCGGATCCTGGTCTACAGCCGCACCGGCGCCTCCCGCCACGCGCACCTCGGGCCGCTGCTCGGGCCAGGACTGAACCCGCCGCTGAGCGAGGCGAACGTCGCCCAGAAGGCGCTCGTCCGGTGGGCCGCCGAACGGGGCATCACGGCGGACTGGACCGAGGACGTCGCGCAGCTGGATGCGCCGGCGAAGCTGCTGCGCTACGACGGCGTGGTGTTCCTCAGCACGTCGCGGGACATCCTCGACGACTCCGCACAGACCAGCCTCATGCAGTACCTGCGTGCGGGCGGCGGCTTCGTGAGCATCCACAACACGCTGGGCTCGGAGTACCACTGGCCGTACTTCCAGGGGCTGCTGGGCGGAGCGCACTTCTACGATCATGGCCCCCACCGCGACGGCACCATCCAGACGGTGAACCGCCGCGACTCCTCAACCAGCGGCCTCCCGCGCGAGTGGGCGTACCGCGACGAGTTCTACAACCTCGAACCGTTCCCGACGAAGGTGCGGGAGCTGGCCGCGCTCCGGCCCGGATCAGCGGGCGACACGCGCGGCTTCAACGGCCACCCCGGCCATCCGAAACATCACCCCGTCAGCTGATGCCAGTACTACGACGGTGGCCGCTCGTGGGTGACCTCGCTTGGCCACGACGCCGCCAACTACACCGAGGCGCCGCTGCCCGGAAAGGACAGCTTCAAGGCGCACGTGATGGGCGGCATCCTGAGCGTGATCGGCGCCGCCCCGTTCTGCCGCTAGAGGTACGGCTCCACGAGCTCGACGTAGCGCCGCGCCATCGTGGCCACGACCTGGTCCGGTGGCGCGGCCCACACATCCGCGTTGAAGATCTCGACCTCGACGTCACCCTGGTAACCAGCGGCGGACACCGCACGCGTGAAGGTGGCGAAGTCGATGTGCCCGTCGCCCATCATCCCCCGCGCCAGCAGCGTGTCCGCCGGCAACGGGGTGATCCAGTCACAGATCTGGTAGCTGAGGATCCGGTCACCGGCACGCGCGAGTTGCGCGCCAACACCGGGCTCCCACCACAGGTGGAACGTGTCCACGACGACGCCGACGGCGCCCGCCGGGAACTGCTCGGCGATGTCCAGGGCCTGGGCCAAGGTCGAGACGACGCCCCGGTCGGCGGCGTAGATCGGGTTCATCGGTTCGATGCCGAGCCGGACACCACGCTCGACCGCATACGGCACGAGCGATGCGACGGCGTCGACGACGCGGCACCGTGCGCCGGCGAGGTCCCGGTCGCCCGGCGGCAGCCCGCCCGGTACGAGCACCAGGACGCCGGCCCGTAGCGCGGCGGTTTCGTCGATCGCGGCGCGGTTCGACGCCAGCGCGGCAGCGCGTTCGGCCGGATCGCTCGCGGTGAAGAACCCGCCGCGGCACAGCGACGAAACCCGGAGGCCGGCGCTGTCAATCCACGCGCGCGCCGACGCCACCCCGACCTCCGCTACCGGTTCGCGCCAGAGGCCGATCGAATCCAGCCCAGCGGCCCGCGTCCCGTCGATCGCCTCCCGTAGTGACCAGCCGGCGGTGGTGCGCTGGTTCAGCGATAACCGGGCGAGCCGGGGATCTCCGGGCGCGGGCGTCTCGACCTTGGCCGGCATGCCGCTCGGCACGTCGACCGTCACGGCATCACGCCGGCGGACGCCAGCCACAACCCCAGCCGGTGCGCGGCAAGATCAGGGTCCGGCAGCAGGCGCGCGTCGTTGGCCAGCGCGAACAGGGTGGACAGGTGCGGGATCGAGCGCGCCGACTGCAGCCCGCCGACCATCGTGAAGCCGGGCTGCTGACCGGTGAGCCAGGCCATGAACGCGATCCCGGTCTTGTAGTAGAACGTCGGCGCGCTGAAGATGTGCCGGGACAGCGCCACGGTGGGCGCCATCTCCACGTCGTACCGGTTCAGATCGCCGGCGTCGAGGGCGGTCAACGCCGCCGATGCCGCCGGGGCCACGGCGGCGAGCGCCCCCAGCAGCGCGTCCGAGTGGCGGGTGCCGTCGCCGCGGATCAGCTCTGGGTAGTGGAAGTCGTCGCCGGTGTAGAGGCGCACGCCCTCGGGCAGCTGCGCCCGCAGACCGATCTCGTGCTCGGCGGAAAGCAGCGAGACCTTGACGCCGTCCACCGCGCCCGCGTGGGCGTGCACGAGGTCGAGGAAGGTCTTCGTCGCCACGGTGACGTCCCTCGACCCCCAGTAGCCCTGTAACTGGGGGTCGAACGCCTCCCCGAGCCAGTGCAGGATCACCGGCTCGCGCACCTGGGTGAGCAGCGTGTCGTAGACCCGAAGGTAGTCGTCCGCGCTCGCCGCCAGCCGCGCCAGGTGCCGCGAGGCCATGAGGATCACCTGGGCGCCCGTGCTCTCCACGAACGCGACCTGTTCGAGGTAGGCATCGGTGATGCCGGCCACAGTGGACAGCTCTTCCCGGTGGTCGGTGCCGGCGCCGGCGGCGATGCGGGCCCCGAGTTCGCTGGCCTGCGCGGCGCTGCGCTGGACGAGCTCCTGGACGGCCGTCCAGTCCAGGCCCATGTTCCGCTGCGCCGTGTCCATCGCCTCGGCGACGCCGAACCCGTACCGGAAGAGGTGCCGCCGGAACTGGAGCGTGGCGTCCCAGTCGAGCACCGCCGGCGCGCCGGGCACGTTATCCCCGAGCGGATCAGCGACAACGTGCGCAGCGGCGAAGGCGATCCGCGAACGGTAGGGCTGCGGATGCTCCTCCCAGGCGCGCGGCTCGTGTAGCTCGACGGTCCGCCAGCCGCCGTCCCCAGCGGGCAGAGCCAACGTGCTCACGGCTCCACCCGCTCCGGTTCGACGCGCCGTCCCTCCGCCGACGAGCGCAGGCCGGCGTCGACGAGCGCCAGGCCGCGCGCGCCCGCGAGGAAGTCGTACGGGTGCGGACGGCCGGCGTCGACGTCGGCGAGGAACTCCTCCCACTGCGCCCGGAACCCGTTGGAGAACTGCTGGTTGTCCGGGATCTGCTGCCACTGCGCGCGGAAGTCCTGGTCGGTGGGGACGTCCGGGTTCCACACCGGCTTCGGCGTACCGACCCGTGGCTGGACCTTGCAGCCGAACAGGCCGGCCACCGCGGAGCCGTCCACCCCGTCGACCTGGAACTCGACCAGCTCTTCCCGGTTGACGCGCACCGCCCACGACGAGTTGATCTGGGCGACGATGCCGCCCTCGAGTTCGAAGATGCCGTACGCCGCGTCGTCGGCGGTGGCCTCGTACGCGTGGCCCTGCTCGTCCCAGCGCTCGGGAATGTGCGTGACGGCCTTCGCGGTGACGGCCCGGACCCGGCCGAACAGGTTCTCCAGGACGTAGTTCCAGTGGCAGAACATGTCCAGGACGATGCCGCCGCCGTCCTCGGCACGGTAGTTCCAGCTCGGACGTTGCGCCGGCTGGACGTTGCCCTCGAAGACCCAGTACCCGAACTCGCCGCGCACGGACAGGATCCGCCCGAAGAAGCCGGAGTCGATCAGCCGCTTGAGTTTCAGCAGGCCAGGGAGGTAGAGCTTGTCGTGGACGACGCCGTTGACGATTCCAGCGGCGGCCGCCGCAGCGGCCAGCTCCCGGCCGTCGGCCACGGATTCGGCGATGGGCTTCTCGGTGTAGACGTGCTTGCCGGCGTCGATCGCCTGAAGGATCGCCTTCTTGCGTTCGCTCGTCACCTGGGCGTCGAAGTAGACAGTGGCGGTCTCGTCGGCCAGCGCGGCGCCGAGGTCCGTGGTGAACTCGGCGACGTCGTGCCCACGCGCGAGTGCGGCGAGCCTGTCCTGGTTACGGCCTACCAGGATGGGCTCGACCTGCAGGCGGTCGCCGCCGGGCAGGGCGACACCGCCGTCGTCCCGGATGGCGAGGATCGAACGGAGCAGGTGCTGCCGGTAACCCATGCGACCGGTGACACCGTTCATGATGATGCGAAGGTTCCTGGGCCCGAGCGGCCGGGAGCGGGAATCAGGCCCGAGCGGCCGGGAGCGGGAATCCTGAGTGGCCATCGGCGTCACCTCTCCGGCGAGATCGGGCGCTCGGCGGGCCGTCCGCCGAGGTAGAGCTCGCTCAGTAGCGGGTCGGCCAGCAGCTCGGCAGCAGGGCCGGACATGTGCACCGTCCCGAGGTCGAGGACGCAGCCAATGTCGGCCGTTTCCAGGGCGCGCCGCGCGTTCTGCTCGACGAGCAGCACGGCCGTACCCGCATCCCGCATCCGCACGACCTGCTCGAATACGGTGCTCGTCGTCTTCGGGTCGAGGCCCATGGACGGCTCGTCGAGTAGCACCACCTTGGGCCTGACCATGAGCGAACGGGCGAACTCCACCTGCTTCTGCTGGCCACCGGAGAGCAGGCCGGCGAGAGACTTCCACCGCTCGCCGACAACCGGAAAGAGCTCCTGGACGAACGCCACCCGCTCCGCGACGACGGCCTTGTCCCGCAGCGTGTAGCCGCCGAGGAGGACGTTCTCGGCGACCGTCATCTCGCGGAAGACGCTGTGTCCCTGGAGGACGTGCGCGAGTCCGGACGCGAGCATCTGCTGCGGGCGCTGGCCGGTGACGTCCGTGCTGTCCACGAGGATCCGGCCAGCGCGGGGCGCGAGAAGTCCACTGGCGACCTTGAGCACGGTGGACTTGCCGGCACCGTTCGGCCCGACCAGGCACACGATCGTGCCGGCCGGGACCCGCACGGTCAGGCCACGCAGCACCAGCGCGGCACGTCCGTACCCGGCCTCGATCCCGTGCAGCTCCAGGAGGTAATCAGACGCCAAGGTAAGCCTCGAGCACTCTCGGGTCGGACTTGACCGCCGCCGGTGGTCCCTGCGCGATCGGCCGCCCACGGTCGAAGACGACGACGTGGTCGCAGAGGCTCATGACCATGTCCATGTTGTGCTCCACGATCAGGAACGTCCGTCCTTCGGCGTTCAGCTCGCGGACGAGCGCGCCGATGCGGTCGATGAGCGCCGGGTTCACTCCCCCGGCCGGTTCGTCGAGCAGGATCGTCTCGGGATCGGCCATCAGCACCCCCGCGAGTTCGAGCAGCTTCTGCTGGCCCCAGGACAGGTTCCGCGCCTCGGCGTGTTCGAGATGATCGATGCCGACGCGGGTCAGCCAGCCACGGGCGCGCTCCATCTCGGCACGGTTGCGGGAACTCCGGAGACCCCCGGCGCGGACGGCCACCAGCAGGTTGTCGAGCACGGTCATGCGTGGGAACACCCGGCACAGCTGGAAGCTGCGTCCGATACCCGCCCGCGCGATCCGGTGCGGTGCGCGGCCGGTAATGTCGTGGTCGCGGTAACGCACCCGGCCGGAGTCGGGCCGGATCATCCCGGTGACGCAGTTGAAGAACGTCGTCTTGCCGGAGCCGTTGGGCCCGATCAGCGCGTTCACCTTGCCGGGCTGGAAGGCCACCGTCGCCGCGTCGATCGCGGTGACCCCGCCGAACGACTTGGTCAGCTCCACCGTCTCCAGGCCGCCGGTCATCGCGGAACCCCCGTCGGCGCCCGCAATTCAGCAGCCGTGACCTCGCGGATCGAGCTTTCGGCGGGCCCGAAGAAGCGGCGGTACAGGCTCGTGAAGGCCGGGATGACGCCGTCCGGCATGAACAACACGACGACGCCGAGCAGCAGGCCGGTGGCCACCAGGTGCAGCGGCGTGTTGCCGTACTCCAGCTTGAAGTATTCGAGGGCATACCCCACGACGAGTGCGCCCACGAGCGGGCCGAACAGGTGCCGGACGCCCCCGAGCAGCGCCATCAGCACCATGTAGGCACCGGTCAGGATCGAGAACTGGAAGATCGGATCGAGGTCGCCGAACCACAGCGCGTACAGCCCCCCGCTCAGCGCGGTGAACGTCGCCGACACGACGAACACGATCAGCTTGTACGCGAACGTCGGGGTGCCGAGCGCCTGCGCCTTGTCCTCGTCCTCCCGGATCGCCTTGAGGCCCAGCCCGAACCAGGACCGGTCGATGAGCCACCAGGTGAGCAGCGCGGCCGCGAGCAGCACAGCGAACAGGTAGAAGAACACGGCATGGTGCTCGGGCCGCAGCAGCCCGGGGAACGGCCGGGGCACCACCAGGCCGTTCGAGCCGCCGGTGAACGACGCCCAGCTCTGGAAGACCAGCAGCAGGATCAGCACCAGCGCGATCGACACGATCACGAACGACGCGCCGCGCACCCGCAGCGCCGCGAAGCCGATCGGGACGGCCAGCAGCGCCACGATGGCCGCCGCGGCGAACAGCGCGACGAAGCTCGGCGCGCCGGCCCTGACGACGAGCAAGCCGGTCCCGTAGGCACCGAGCCCGAACAGCGCCCCGTGCCCGAGCGAGATGTACCCCGTGAAGCCGCCGACGAAGTTCCAGGCTGTGGAGAGCACCGCATAGTTCGCGATGATGACGCCCGCGGACAGGATGTACGGGTTGGGCGCCAGGGACGGAAACGACAGGACGAGGGCCGCGCCGACCGCCAGCGCGGCCAGCCGGAGCACCCGGCTAGAAGCGTTGCGCAAGGCGACCTCCGAAGAACCCCTGCGGCCGGATCGCCAGCGTGGCGAAGAGCGCGAGATAGAAGACGGTCTGCGCCCATGTGGTGCCGAACGGGATCTGCAGCACGGCCTGCAGTACGCCCAGGACCATGGCGGCGATCGCCGCTCCCGGGACGCTGCCGAGCCCGCCCACCACGATGATCGCCATGAGCGGGCCGATCCAGTGCCAGTGCAACGACGGGTAGATCGTCGAGTCGAGCGCCAGCGCCGTGCCGCCGATGGCCGCGGTGGCAAGGCCGAGCCCGAAGCCGTAGCCGGCGATCCGGTCAGTGTCGATGCCGACGAGTTGCGCCGCGTCCTTGTGCTGGATCGTGGCCCGGAGCGCCTGGCCGAAGCGGCTCCGCTTCATCAGGAGGTACAGGGCGAGCATGGCCGCCGCGGCCAGCAGGAACGCGATCAGCTTCACGACGGCGATCCGGGCGCCGAAGAACTCGAGGCTGGCGCCGCTGTAACCGAGCCGCACGCGCCGCTGCGTTCCGGTGAAGACGTACCCGAGCGTCCCCTCGATCGCCAGCGCGACCGAGAACGTCAGGAGCACCGACATCATCGTGAGCGTCATGGGCCGCAACCGGGCAAGCAGCAGCCGTTGCATGGCCACGCCGGCACCGAAGAACAGCGGCACGGTGACGAGCAGCGACAGCAGCGGGTCGAGGCCGGTCCGCTCGTGGAAGTACCAGGCGAGGTACGCCGCGAGGATGAGGAACGCCGAGTGGGCGATCATCACGACCCGCATGATGCCGAAGTAGAGCGTCAGGCCCGCTGCCAGGAGCGCGTACAGACCGCCTAGCAGCACCCCGAGGATGAGGCTCTGGAAGAGCAGTGCTCCGGACGGCACGGACGGGTCACCACTTCGGCTTCGGGTAGATGAAGTCGGCTTCCTTCACGTCCTCGGGCAGGACGATCTGGATCTCCCCGCCGATCCACTGCTGGATCATGTGCGCACCCTTCGGGCGACCCTTGTCGTCCCAGGACAGCGGGCCGACGACGGTCTCCACCTCGTTCTTGCGCACCCACTCCACCAGCTTTTTCTGGCAGTCGCCCTGCTCGGCACAGCCGACGGCCTTGACCGCCGCCGCCACGACCTGGCCCGTCGTGTAGCCGTTCGCCTGGTCCTCCTCCGGCGGGGTGCCGAACTGCGCGGTGTACTTCTTGACGAACTCGACGTTGCTCGGGAACTTCGCGTCCTGGGTGTAACCGGTGGGCGAGAGGACGCCCTCCGTCTTGTTGCCGATGGCCTTGGCGAACTCAGGCTCCGTGGGCGCTGTCGAGAACGCCGCGAGCTTGGGCTGGTAGTTGAGCTGTTGCAGAGCGACGATCAGGTTCACGCCGTCCTGGTACTGCGAGCCGCCCACGACCATGTCTGCCTTCGAGGAGGCGATCTTCGCGGCGATGCTGCCGAAGTCGGTGGTGTTGGGCGGGTACACCTCGTTCACCACGGTCTTGATACCGGCCTTCTCCAACTTTTCCTTGAGCCCGTACGCCGTGCCCTGGGCGAACGGGTCGTCCATGGCCGCGTACGCCGCCGTCTTCGGGCGCTGCCCGTCCGGCATCGCGAGGATGCGCTCGGCGAGGTGGTTGTAGTGGTCGTTGGCGACGGCCGGCGCCGCGTAGAAGAGGTTCTTGAAGCCCTGTTCGAAAACGGCCTTCGCGGCCCCGGCCGGCTCTACGAAGAGCATGCCGTACTCCTCGGCCACTCGCGCCGATGGCACCACGAGCCGCGTCGAGAACGGCCCGAACACGAGGTCCACGCTGTCCTTGCCGAGCAGCTGCTCGTAGTCGGAGACGACGCGGTCGGCGTTCGACTGATCGTCGAGGATCTTCAGCTCAACCTTGCGACCGAGCAGCCCGCCCGAGTCGTTGACGACCTTCGCCCACGCCTCGTACCCGCGCTGGACGCCCTTCCCCGGCTCGGAGAAGTCTCCGGTGAGCGGTAAGGAGATGCCGATCACGATCGGGTCGTCGGACGAGTCATCAGACCCGCCGTCCGCACCACAACCGCTCAGCACGAGTGCGGTGGCGACCGCGCCCGCGACTATGCCTGACTGGACCCGCCTCGTTGCGTTCATCACTGGACACTCCCCGTCCGCTGGTACGCAAGCGCTTTCGTAAAGCGCTTGCGTACGATAGGCTCCGGCGCGGGCGCATGGCAAGCGTCACAGCGCAATTGATACGAAAAGCACGCTCCGGAAGGTCGTGACGGATGCCCAAGCCGCGGTCCGCGTTGAGGCTCATCGACGTCGCCGAACGCGCCGGCGTGTCGCTGGCCACCGCGTCCCGGGCACTGGCCGGGCGGGACGGCGTCAGCGAGCAGGTCGCCGAGCACGTCCGCCAGGTCTCCCGCGAGCTGGGCTACGTCGCCAACCTGCACGCGCGCACTCTCGCCGGCGGGTCGACGTCCACCGTGGGCCTGATCGTGCACCAGATCGACGACCCGTACTTCTCCGAGATCGCCAGCGGCGTGCTGAAGGTGGCCGGCGAGCAGGATCTGATCGTGCAGATCTGCCACTCCGGGCGCGATCCGCAGAACGAGCTGGGCCAGATCCGGCACCTCATCGCGCAGCGCGTCGGCGTCATCATCGTCGCCGGTTCGGGCTACATCGACCCGCGGCTGCAGGCCGAGACGAAGGCCGAGCTGTCCGCGTTCCAGGACGCCGGCGGCCGCGTGGCCGTGATCGGCCGGCACTTCCTCAGCGCCGACGCGGTCCTCCCCGACAACGAGGCCGGCGGGCGGGCGATCGCCGACCATGTGTTGTCCCTGGGCCACCGCCGGGTCGCCGTCGCCGCCGGCACCGAGAAGCTGACCACCGTCGCCGACCGGCTCGCCGGGGTGGCCGCCGCCCTGAAGGGCAAGGGGCTGTCGCTCGCGAATCTGCCGGTCGTGCAGACCGACTTCACCCGCGACGGCGGGCGCAGCGCCACCGAACAGATCCTGCGCGACCACCCGCAGACCACCGCGATCATCGCGCTGAACGACGCCATGGCCATCGGCGTGCTCTCCACGCTCCGGTTGCGCGGCGTCTCCGTGCCCGACCAGATGTCCGTCGCCGGATTCGACGACGTGTCGGTGGCCGCGGATCTCGCCCCGAGTCTGACCACCGTCCGGTTGCCGATGGCCGAGATGGGGCAGCTCGCGCTGAGCATGGCCCTCAAACCACGCTCGTCCCGGCCGAGGCGGAAGTCGACCGGCCACGAACTGGTCGTGCGGGACTCCACCGGCCCGGCGCCGCGGCCCTGACCCGCCGCCCCGCGCCGCCCGCCACCGCAAATCGGACTTGCGGGACTCCCGTGCCTACAACGGGCGCCCGTAGCCACGAATACCCCGCAAGTCCGTTTTGCGCCGCCGGTGGACGGCGGCGGCGGGTGCGGACGGTGGACGGCGGCGGTGGACGGCGGCGGCGGGCTGTGCGAGGCGGGGTGTGCGAGGCGGGGCGTGGGAGGCGACGGTCATCACGCCGGCCGGACGATGCTTCTGACCCGCCCGCCGGGCGTCATTAAGAAGGACTTTCGGGGTTTCTGGGCATACGACGGGCGCTCGTAGCCCCGCTTTCCCAGAAAGTCCGGTTTGTCCCCGGCGGCAAGGGGCCTAGGCGTCTTAGCGCCTGCCAGACGGTAAACATCTGAGGTATCTGCACGATGACCGACCATTTGAAGGGGACAATTCAGCTGCAGTCGATTGACAGGCGCTCCCCCATAGCTAGATTGCTGGGGCAGAGGTCCGATCTGCCGGATCCGCTGAGTCACGGTGGGAGCGCTCGATGATGAAGACGTTACGACGCGGCACTAGCCTCGCCTTCCTAGTCGCGCTGTCCGTACTCGCCAGCCTGCTGGTAACGGTGTCGCCCGCACGGGCCGAGCTGTTCCAGCCGCGCCAGCAGTGGCTCCGGGATTCCACCAACGGCCTGTTCCTGCACTGGGGCATGGGCAGCGCGCCCGGCTACAAGGACTGCGCGGCGTGGGAGAAGGCGGTCACCGACGGCGGCTGGGACCCGAACTACTGGGTCGACGAGGGGCTCAAGCTGCACGTCCAGTACCTGGTGCTCGCCTCGTTCCACAGCCGGATCGGCTACGCGCGGGCCTGGCCCTCGACCATCCCCGGCAGCTGCAGCACCCAGCGCGACTTCCTCGGCGAGCTGACCGCCGCGGCCAAGGCCAAGGGCCTCAAGGTCATCGTCTACATGACCGACGACCCCCAGTGGTACTGGGAAGGCTGGCAGCCGACGCGGCCAGCCGACCCCACCGATCCCGAGGACATGAAGAAGCCGAGCTGGCTCGACTCGGCGGCGTACTCCGCGTACAAGCACAAGAACGTGAACCTGCACACGCGTCCCGGCTTCGGGGAGTACAGCTACGACAACTTCGTCGAGGTCATGAACAACTACCCCGACGTGGCGGGGTTCTGGATCGACAACGACAACGCGTACTGGGAGCAGAACGGCCTCTACGAGCGGATCCGCGTCCAGCGTCCGATGTGGACCTTGAGCAACAACAACGAGGACACGCCGATCATGGACATGGTCAGCCATGAGCAGAAGGTCGGCATGACCCCGCCGTACGACTACCCGCAGGCCGTGCTGACGCCGCTCCCCCGTCTCACCGAGGGCGAGTGGAAGCTCCCCACCCGCGGCGCGTGGTGGTACGACGGCACGGACGCCCCGGTGGACTACCCGATCACGCTCGGCCGGATCATCAGCAACGCCGGCTCCTCGGTGAAGTCGCTGATGGCCGAGACCGCGATGGTGAACGGCAAGTTCCCGCCGAAGCAGGCGGAGTTCAACGACTTCGCCAAGGACTACCTGGCCCCGATCTGGGAGTCGATCCACGGCGTCGAGGGCGGCGGCTACCTGAACGGCGGCCTCGTGCCCGGGTTCTGGAACGACGGTGCCCACGGCATCACCACCGTGAGCAAGACCGATCCGGACCGTCACTACGTCCACGTGCTCACGAAACCGAAGACCGCCACCGCGATCACGCTGCGGGACAACGGGTATCGGGTCAGCCGGGTGAGCAACCTCCGCAGCGGCGAGGCGCTGCGGTTCTCCCAGCGAGACGGCAGCCTGACGATCGACGGCATCACCGCCTGGGACACGTACGACACCGTGTTCAAGGTCGAGACCGCCGGCCGGATCGGCGCCTACCCGGCCGGCACGCTTACCGCCTCGAGCTCCGCGTCGGCCGACGGGTTCCCCGCCCGCGCGCTCGTCGACGGCGACTACCTGACCTACTGGGACAGCAACGCGACGCTGCCCGTCTCGATCACCCTCGACCAGGGCCGCCGGCAGCGCACGTCCTACCTGGCGATCAAC
>Ga0184623_10000515_pt1 | contig 16352 bp, 13 predicted proteins | sample PLM1_100_b1_FD_133138 | JGI IMG/M metagenome (GOLD analysis project Ga0184623, IMG submission 133138) | Groundwater sediment microbial communities from an aquifer in East River, Colorado, USA - PLM1_100_b1 | ecosystem: Environmental > Terrestrial > Soil > Riparian zone | place: USA: East River...
GCGATGTCGCTCGGTCGCGCGAGGACGTACTCGATGTCGCCGCTCGGGACGAGGAGTCGCCGGTCCTCGCCGAGCCTCGAGACATCGAGGCCGACCGCGCGCAGCGCCGTCAGCGCATCGGCGAGCGACTCCTCGTCGCGTTCCTCGACGTCGCGATCGGGCGGCACGCCCGCGAGGCGACCCTCGAAGTGCGACTGTCGAACATCGCCGCTCGGCGCCTCTACGAGAAGTACTGCTTCCGGCCCGTCGGCCTGCGGCCGCGCTACTACAGCGACGACGGCGAGGATGCCCTCATCATGACAACGGAGCCGCTCTCCGAACCCCGTTTCCGCGAGCGGCTCACGCGCCTCCGGGCGGAGCTGGACGCCGCCCCGGCACCGACCCGGCCCGACGAGCCGGTTACGGGCGAAAGCCTGCCCCTCGAAGGGCCGCGATGAGCGGCCCCCTGATCCTCGCGGTCGAGTCGTCCTGCGACGAAACGGGGATCGCTGTCGTCGAAGGGGGCCGGCGAATCCACGCCAACGTCGTCGCCAGCCAGACGGCGCTCCACGCCGCGACGGGCGGGATCGTCCCGGAGGTCGCGGCACGCGCCCACCTCCGCTGGATCGTCCCGGTCCTCGACGAGGCCCTGGCCGGGGCCGGCGTCTCCGTCGCGGACGTCGACGCGGTCGCGGTCACCTACGGCCCGGGTCTCGCGGGCTCTCTGCTTGTCGGGATCAACTTCGCCAAGACGCTTGCCTTTGTCCACGACAAGCCGCTCGTCGGCGTCAACCACCTCGAGGGACATCTGTACGCGGCCTGGCTGCTCGATCCCGGCGAGGCGGAGCGTGAGGCGGCGCTCTTCCCGCTCGTCGCCCTCATCGTGTCGGGCGGCCATACATTCCTGGTCGAGATGCGGGACCATCTGACCTACCGGCTCTTCGGCCAGACGGTCGACGATGCGGCGGGCGAGGCGTTCGACAAGGTCGGCCGCCTGCTGGGCCTGTCGTATCCCGGCGGCCCGGCCATTCAGCGGGCGGCGGAGGCCGCGACTCGCCACGATTCGGTCTTCCCGCGGGCGTGGCTCGGTGACTCGTACGACTTCAGTTTCTCCGGGCTCAAGACGGCCGCTCGTCGTACGGTCGACGAGGCGCGCGCCGCCGCGGGGCTGCCGGTTGATGGCCGGCTCCGGGCTGGGGAGGACGCCCAGCTGCCGGAGGCGGTCACCGCCGAGCTCGCGTGGGGCTTCCAGGATTCGGTCGTCGACGTCCTCGCGACGAAGACGATCCGGGCGGCCGAGGAGGTCGACGCCCGGACGATCGTCATCGGCGGCGGTGTGGCGGCCAATGCGGCGCTCCGGGCGCGGATCGCCGGCGACGCGGAGGCGCGGAACATCCGCCTCAACGTGCCCCGGCCGGGGCTGTGCACCGACAACGGGGCGATGATCGGGGCGGCAGCGGCGTGGCGCCTCGGAGCGGGCGACCTGGCTGGCCTCGACCTCGACGCCCGACCGTCCCTCCCCCTCGCCCGGCCAGAGCCCGTGGCTCGGTGACGGGCGGTGACGACCACCCCCAGGATCGATCCGGCCGCCGTGCGGCGGACCCTGCGCGAGGCAGGGCTGCGGGCGCGCTATTCGATGTCGCAGAACTTCCTCGCCGACGTCGACATCCTCGAGGCGATCATCGCCGAAGCGGGAGCGGCACCGGGCGACCGTGTGATCGAAATCGGGCCGGGCCTGGGATTCCTGACCTCAGGCCTGCTCGAGGCCGGGGCTTCGCTCACGGCGGTCGAGCTTGATCGGGGCCTCGCCGGCTTCCTCCGCGAGCGATTTGCCGCCGAGATGGCGGACGGACGCCTCCGGCTCATCGAGGGTGACGCACTGGACCAGCCGCTGAATCGCCTCGAGGCGGAGCCGTACGAGGTCGTCGCCAACCTGCCGTATCACATCACCAGCCCGATCCTTCACCGGTTGCTCGGCGAGTCGCCCCGGCCGGAGCGACTCGTGCTCATGGTCCAGCGGGAGGTCGCCGAGCGGATCGCGGCGCCGCCGGGCCGGATGAGCTACCTCTCGGTGTTCGTCCAGTACCACGCCCGGGTCCGCGTCGCGTTCAACGTTCCGGCCACTGCGTTCGAACCGGAGCCCGCCGTCGAGAGCGCGGTCATCGTCGTCGAGCCATATCCCGGCGACGATAGGCTGCAGGACGCAGCCACCGAGGACGCCCTCTGGCGTCTCGTCCAGGCCGGCTTTCGCGAACGCCGGAAGATGCTCCACAACGTCCTCTCCCGACAGCTCCCAGTCGAGCCGGCACGCGTCACGGCCGCGCTCGAGGCCGCCGGGATCGCGCCCGATCGGAGGCCGCAGACGCTCGCCGTCGGCGAATGGATCGCCCTGCTGGAGGCATTCGGCAAGATCGCGCCGGACACACGCGGGCGGCGCCGGGAATGACCGATCCCGCGCGGCGCCTCACGCCCGTGGTCCGCCTCGCCCCGGCCAAGCTCAACCTGACCCTCGCGATCGTCGGCCGGAGGCCCGACGGCTACCACGCCCTCCACTCGGTCATGGTCCCGCTGGGCCTAGCCGATCGGCTCAGCCTCGCCATCCAGTCGGACGGCGACGACAGCCTCCACTCCACGGGCTTCGATCCGGGGCCGGCAGAGGACAACCTCGTCCTCAAGGCGGTCGTAGCTGCCCGGCGGGCCGTCGGCGGACCGGTTGGAAGCGCCGCACCGCCGCTCGCCATCCGCCTCGACAAGCGGATCCCCGTCGCCGCCGGACTCGCCGGCGGATCGAGCGATGCCGCCGCCGCGCTGGGCGGAGCGCTCGAGGCGTGGGGCGCCGAGCTCGACCCGCAGCAGCGCCTTGCGCTCGCCTCTGGCCTCGGAAGCGACGTCCCGTTCTTCCTCGGCAGCGGCGCCGCCCTGGTCGAAGGGCGCGGCGATCGGGTCACACCGCTCCACGGCGTCAAGGCCGCTCCGGGCGACGCAACAGAGCCGCCGGGCGTCCTGCTCGTGACGCCGGCCGTGCCCGCCCACACGGCCGCGGTATTCGCGGCGTGGTCGGGCGGCGCGATGGCGGAGCCCGGAGTCGCGCGAAGGACCTCCGAACACTTCGCCAGCGAGTTTGGCTCGGGGCTGAGCGTTCGTGCGTTCCTCGAGCGGGCCGCGGTCCTGGCATCGGCCAACGATCTCCTGCCGGCCGCCGCTGCGGTCGTGCCCGGCCTCGTTCCACTCCGTCGGGCGCTGACCCGTCTACTCGGCCGGCCGATCGGGCTATCGGGTTCCGGTGCGACGCTCTGGGCGCTCTATCCTTCGCACAACAACGCCGAGACCGCGGCCTCGACCGTTCGCGCGGCGGTTGTGGACGGGACACTGGCGTTCCCCGGCGACGAGCCCCCGTTCGTCGCCGCCACGACGATCGAATCAGGGAGGAGAAGCGATCAATGAGCCGACAGGCGATCTCGACCGGCGGCGCGCCTGCCGCGATCGGTCCCTACAGCCAGGCGATCCGGAGCGGCGACATGGTGTTCTGCTCGGGTCAGCTCGGGCTGGAGCCGGTCAGCGGTGAGCTCGTCGAAGGTGTCGAAGCACAGGCCGAACGCGCCCTTCGCAACCTCCAGTCCGTCCTCGACGCCGCGGGTCTCGGGTTCGACGATGTCGTGAAGACGACGATCTTCCTGGCCGACATCGGCGACTTCGCAGCGGTGAGCGCGGTCTACGCCCGGTTCATGCCAGATCCGCCGCCGGCCCGCTCGACCGTCCAGGTCTCCGCGCTCCCGAAGGGTGGCCTGGTCGAGATCGACGCGATCGCGAGGCGCCCTCACACCGACCCTTCGGGCAGGCAGTCGGCGTGATGGACGCCGCGAAGCGGGCGGCACTCGTCGCTGAATATGTCGCCGGTCCCGAGGTTATCCGCGCTTCGCTCGCCGGCATCACCGAGGCGGAGCTCGATGCGCGCCCGGCCGATGGCGGCTGGACGCCGCGCGAGGTCGTCCATCACACAGCGGACAGCGAGATGACCTCGGCCATACGCCTCCGCCGGCTCGTCGCCGAGGACGATCCTCTGATCGTCGGCTATGACGGCGATGAGTTTGCCCGGCGACTCCACTACGACAACCGGCCGATCGAACCGGCTCTGGCCGCCATCGATGGCGCCCGCCAAACGACGGCCCAGATTCTCGATGGCCTGACGGACGCGGAGTGGGGGAGGACCGGCACTCACTCCGAGATGGGCCCGTACGGCGTCGAGCGCTGGCTCGAGATCTACTCCGCCCACTGCCACGAACACGCCGACCAGATCCGCCAAGCCCGCGCCGAGGCGGCTACCTGACTGCGTTCGTCGCGAATGGGCGTCGAGGGCAAGGCGCCCGGGAGGACCGGAGCAAGCGCACGTGAACGTGCGTGAGCGAGGACCGCAGCGGGCAACGCGGCCATCGGCGCCAAGGCGCGACAGCCTACCATTGTTTGACACTCCCCGAGGGCGACCATACGATGCCGGGACCCTGAAGATGTATCCAAGACCCCACACGCCGGCACCGCCCCGGGCCCGGGCCACATGCCCGCCCGCTGCACCCGCCCCCCGGCGTCGCCCCTCGTGACACCCCCAAGTACCGGCCAGCGCCCGGGAGTCGCCGCGATCGTCCTGGCCGCCGGCCTCGGCACGCGCATGAAGTCGCAGACGCCGAAGCTCCTCCACGAGCTGTGCGGCCGGCCGATGATCGCTTACGTCGTGGACGCTGCCCGCGAGGCGACCGGCGGCCGCCCGATCGTGGTCACATCCCCGGCCACCTCCGCGATCCGCGACGCGCTGGGTGGCGGGGTCGACTATGCCCTCCAGGCTGAGCCGCGTGGGACCGGAGACGCCGTCAGGGCGGCGATCGAGGCAGTCCCCGAGGGCGTCGAGGAGGTCCTCGTCCTCATCGGCGATCTGCCCCTGCTCGAGGCCGGCCTGCTGACCGAGCTGCTCGAGGAGCGCCGCCTCGACGAGGCCGCGATCGCCCTCGTGGCCGTGGACGCGATCGAGCCGGGCAATCTGGGCCGAGTCATCCGCGACGATGCGGGCACAGTCGACCGAATCGTCGAGCGCAAGGACGCGACCGACGAGGAGATCGCGGTCAACGAAGTCAACTCCGGGCTCTACGCCTTCGACGCTGCCTGGCTGCGGGGGCGGATCGGCTCGCTCAAACCGTCACCCAAGACGGGTGAGCTCTACCTGACCGAGCTCGTGGAGCTCGCGCGCGAGGATGGCCGGCTCGTCGCCGGGCTGACCGTCGAGGATGACGGGCGACTGCTCGGGATCAACGACCGCGCCGAGCTGGCGCAGGCGGAATGGGACCTTCGGACGCGGATCAACGCGGCCCACATGCAGGCGGGGGTCACGATGCGCGACCCCTCGACGGTCTACGTCGACGCTTCGGTCAGCCTGTCGGAGGACGTGATGCTCGAGCCGAACGTCATCCTCCGCGGCCGCACGTCCGTCGGCCGGGGGAGCTCGATCGGCGCGGGCAGCCAGATCATCGACAGCACCGTCGGTGAGGGTTGCCTCGTCTGGGCCAGCATCATCGAGAAGTCGATCATCGAGGATCGGGCGAGCGTTGGTCCGTTCGCCCACCTGCGGCCCGGATCGATCGTCGGCCAGGGCGCGGAGGTCGGCAATTTTGCCGAGCTGAAGAACACCCGCCTCGGGCCGGGCGTGAAGCAGCACCACGTCAGCTACCTCGGCGACGCCGATCTCGGGGCCGGGACGAACGTCGGCGCCGGCACGATCACCGCGAACTACGACGGGATCTCGAAGCATCGGACGACGATCGGCGAACGCGTCTTTCTCGGCGTCGACACGATGCTCCGGGCGCCCGTCACCCTCGGCGACGACAGCCGCACCGGGGCCGGCGCCGTGGTTACGCGTGATGTCCCGGCCGGCAAGCTCGCCGTCGGAATACCCGCCCGTATCCGCGAGCCACATGCAACACGCGAGGCCATCGAAACAAGCGCAGCGCCAGTGGCCTCGGAGGCCACCTCCGCATCGGAGTCTGCTGAAGACGACGATTCGGCGTGAACGGATCGTTCTTCGAGCTCGGCATCATCGTCGTGCTCGTCCTCCTCAACGGCGTCTTTGCAGCGACCGAGATCGCCCTGGTAACGATCCGCCGCAGCCGGATCCAGCAACTCATCGACGACGGTGACCGAGCCGCTGTCCGTGTGCAGCGGCTGAAGGAGAACCCGGGCCGCTTCCTCGCGGTCATCCAGATCGGGATCAACTTCCTGGGCTTCCTGGCATCGGCCTTCGCCGCGGTCAACCTCGTCGACGGCATGGAGACGTGGCTCGCGACCTTTGCGCCACTCCAGGGCCTGGCCGGGGGGATCGCCCTGATCGTTGTCACCGGCGTGCTGACGATCTTCACGATCATCTTCGGTGAGCTCGTGCCGAAGCAGATCGGGTTGGCCCACGCCGAGCGAGTCGCCATGACAACCAGCCGGTTCATCGACTTCCTTGGCACGATATTTGGCCCTTTGGTCGGGTTCCTGACGTGGACGACGCGCCGGATCAGCCGCCTGTTCGGCGCCGATGTCGCCGCCGACGAGCGGATCAGTGCGGAAGAACTCCGACTGATCATCGAGCAGGGCGGCGAGCAGGGGATCCTCGAGGCCGAGGAGGAGCAGATGATCAACGCGGTCATCGAGCTCGGCAGCCGACGCGTCCACGAGGTCATGGTGCCGCGGATCGCGATTGCCGCAATACCGGCGTCGGCGACCTTCGATGAGGCGATCGAAACGATCATCGAGCACGGCCACAGCCGAATCCCGGTGTATGAGGAGTCGGTCGACGAGATCCTCGGAATTCTGTACGCGAAGGACCTCCTCCCGATCCTCCGCGACCCGTCGGGCCCGCGTCCCGACCTCCGCGGGCTTCTGCGGACGCCGGTCTACATCCCCGAGTCGATGACGGTCGACGATCTCCTCCACGAGTTCCAGCGGCGGAAGGTCCACATCGCGATCGTGCTCGACGAGTACGGTGGGACGGCGGGCCTGGTGACGATCGAGGACCTTCTCGAGGAGATCGTTGGCGAGATCCAGGACGAGTACGACGAGGAGGAGCCGATGGTCGTCCGGCTCTCCGAGGACGAGGCGAGGGTCGACGGCCGCGCGTCAGTGGACGACCTCGCCGACTTGTTCGATACGAGCCTCGGGCTCGAAGACGAGGACGAATACGACACGGTCGGTGGGCTGATCTATCACCGCATCGGCGGTGTGCCGTCGCCCGGCGACCGGGTCGATGTCGACGGACTCATCCTGACCGTCGAGACGACCGACGGCCGGCGGGTCGGCAAGGTTCTCGTCGTCCGGCGGCGGGACGAGAACGGCGAGCTGGTCGCCGACGAGGACGGCGACCGGTAGGTCGCCAGGTTCAGGCGCTGATCACCGAAACGATGATCTGCTCGAGCTTCTGGCGGGCGCGCGCATCGACCACACCCGCGGCATCAAGCTCCGCGAGGGCCTCGTCGCGGTAGCGGCGAGCCTCGTTGCGAGTGAAGTCGTGGGCGCCGCTCCGCTCAAGGGTCGCCATGATTTCGGTGACGTCGTCGTGCGCCTGATCGGCCTTTGCGTAGAGCTCGGCAAGGCGGTCACGATCCTCCGGCCCGGCGTGCTCGAAGGCGTAGATCACCGGCAGGGTCTTCTTGTGGCGGGCGATGTCGGTCGGCTCCTTGCCGGTCGCCCGCTCGGCGCCCCAGATGCCGAGGAGATCGTCGTTCAACTGGAAGGCAAGGCCCAGCGCCCAGCCAAAGGCCCGGTATCGGGCGATCACCTCGTCGTCGTCCGTCGCCAGGAGCGCCCCGGCCTCCACCGAGGCCGCGATAAGGGCCGCGGTCTTGCGACCGATCATGTCGAAGTAGAGCTCGACCGACATCAGCGCGTTCGACTCGCTCGTCGCGATGTCGATGTACTGGCCCTCGCACAAGGCGACGCAGGTCTCGTCGTAGAGGCGCATCAGGCGGAGGACTTTCGCGTCGCTGAAGCCGAGGTCTGAGAGGCGGTGGAGCGCCACGCGACTCAGGCTGAACAGCATGTCCCCGCTGTTGATCGCCTGGGCGACGCCGTGGAGCGCCCAGAGCGTCGGGCGATGGCGGCGCTCGCGATCGCCGTCCTCGATGTCGTCGTGGACGAGGCTGAAGTTGTGACCGAGCTCTACGGCGGCGGCGCCGGGCAGAGCGGCGGCGTGATCGCCGGCGATCGAGGCATAGGCGAGCAAGCCAAGGAGAGGTCGCATGCGCTTGCCGGCCGGCGCGCCGTCGCGGTCGAGCCCGAGGTGGTAGCGGATCATCTCGTAGGCCCCGGCTGTCGAGGCGTCGTGATCGCCGACGAGCCGGAGGATCTCCGCCTCGGTGTCCGCGATCAGGGTGTCGAGATCGAACTCGCGTGACACGGTAGCCATCGTGGCGCCAGTGTAGCCGCATTCCGACAAACATGCGAGCCGCCGGTAGCCTGTTCGTGAAGCGGCTGCGGCGCAGTAGCGCAGCACGGTCGCCACGAGAAGGGACTGGCGCCGGCCCGGGGGACGCGACCGCACCGGCGCCTACCCGGCTATTCGCATGAATCGGCTGATCGGATCACTGTCGGCCCTGGGATTTTTCGCCAGCGGCGGGCTGCGTGCGCGGATGCTACCGTGCGATCGTGCCGATCCCCCGTCGCTACACGACCGAGGCCATCGTCCTCTCCCGGTTCGACTTCGGTGAGGCCGATCGGATCCTGACGCTGATCACGCCGGCCTGGGGGAAGATCAAGGTCATCGCGAAGGGGATCCGCCGGCCGACGTCGCGGATCGGTGGCAGCCTCGAACCGTTTGCCGAGCTCCAGGTGGCGTTGGCCCGCGGCCGAACCTTCGAGGTGGTGACGCAGGTCGTCGTCGACCATGCCTGGCTGAACCTGCGCGATTCCCTCGAGAGCGCGGCGACAGCCTGGTATCTCGCCGAGCTTGCCGATCGGTCGCTCGAGGAGCGCCACGCCGCGGAGCCGCTCTACACGCTGCTCAAGCGGGCCTACGGACTCCTGGATGCGGGAATGGCGCCCGGACGGGTCGCCCGCTGGTATGAGATGCACCTCGCCGACGAGCTCGGCGTCCGGCCCGAAGTGGACCGCTGTGCCGAGTGCGACCGGGTGCTCGAGGCCGGTGAGCGCCACCGCTGGGTACCCCACCTCGGGGGCGTGATCTGCGATCGATGTCCCGGGCCATCGTACGAGCGGACCGGCCTCTCACTCGACGGCCTGAAGCTCCTCAAGGCCTACCAGCGACTCGATATCGAGGCGATCGCCGCACTCCGCCTCGCCGAGACGACCGAACGCGAGGTCGAGGCCGCGATGCGCGAGTTCATCGGCAACGCGCTCGAGCGCCAGGCGCGCTCGCTCGCATTCCTGGACGAGGTCAGGGCCGGCGTTTAGGGAGGCCCTAGTAGAGCGTCGGCATGTCGCGGCTGCGGAGCGCGGCGTTGATCCGCCGCAGGACGCGCATCATAAGCAACCCGGTGATCGCCAGCGAGCCGCCGAACCAGGTCAGTCCGAGCCCGGTAGCGATCGGTCCGGTGAGGTGGAGGATCGCGCCAAACCCGAACAATGCGACGCCGAGCAGCGCCGCCACGAGACAGAAGACCGTGATTCCGAGCGGCACGCTCACGAGGATCGCCGGGAGAAGGCGCAGTTGGTTCAGGCCGGTGAGCTCGTCGAAGGATTCCTTCGCGGGGTCGGCCCGTTCCGGCGGCGGTCCTGCCGGTCGTTCGCGTTCCTGGTTGTAGTCGGTCATCGCGTCGCCGTCATGCTCGCTCGACGCGCCTGGCGCGAGCGGGTTAACCCTGCTTCACACGCCGCGTCTGCTAGCATCGCCGGGCCACAAACTCCCGCGACCGTCCATGCCACGGCCGGCCGCCCCACTGGAGCCCCTCGTGACCGACGCCCCCACGACGACCGATCCGAATGCCGTCGCGCCCGCCGTTGACAACCTCGAAACGATCGTCTCGCTCTCCAAGCGCCGCGGCTTCGTCTTTCCCTCTTCGGAGATCTATGGCGGGATCAACGCGGTCTGGGATTACGGGCCGCTTGGCGTCGAGCTGAAGAACAACGTCAAGCGGGCGTGGTGGCGGGCCATGGTCCAGGAGCGCGAGGACATCGTCGGCCTCGACGCCGGGATCCTCATGCACCCCCAGGTCTGGGTCACCTCCGGTCATGTCGGCTCGTTCAGCGACCCCCTCGTCGAATGCGGGACCTGTCACCGCCGCTATCGGCTCGACGAGCTGCCCGGAGCTGAAGGGCTGACCGCCTCCGATCTCACCGATCCGACCGTGATCGAGAGGTTCAAGCTCGTCTGCCCGAACGACGCGGGGCCGCTTTCCGCGCCGCGCCGCTTCAACCTCATGTTCCAGACGTACATGGGCCCGGTCCAGGACGAGGCGTCGATCGTCTACTTCCGGCCGGAGACGGCCCAGGGGTCGTACGTCAACTTCAAGAACGTCCAGCAGAGCACGCGCAAGAAAATCCCGTTCGGGATCGCCCAGATCGGCAAGTCGTTCCGGAACGAGATCAGCCCCGGCAACTTCGTGTTCCGGATGCGCGAGTTCGAGCAGATGGAGATGCAGTACTTCGTCCGCCCGGATGGCGCTCCGGCCGCCTTTGAGGGGTGGCTTCCGCAACGCAAGGCATGGTACGAGCAGTACGGCGTCTCGCCCGAGCGCCTCCGTTTCCGCGAGCACGCCCCTGACGAGCTCGCTCACTACGCGAAGAAGGCGATCGACGTCGAGTACCGATTTCCGTTCGGTTGGAAGGAGCTCGAGGGCGTCCACAACCGGGGCGATTTCGACCTGGGCTCGCACGCGAAGGCATCCGGCGAAAACCTCGAATACTTCGATCCCGCGACCGAAGAGCACTTCATCCCGTGGGTCGTCGAGACGGCGGCGGGGGCAGATCGGGCGGCGTTCACCTTCCTCATCGATGCCTACCGCGAGGAGGAGGTCCGCGGCGAGAAGCGCGTCGTCCTGGGATTTCATCCGGAAATGGCGCCGTACAAAGTCGCGGTGCTGCCCCTGCTGAAGAAACGGCCGGAGATCGTCGACATCTGCCGGCGGCTGCGGGCGGACCTCGCAAAGGACCTGATGGCGGTCTACGACGACACCGCGGCGATCGGCAAGCTCTACCGGCGTCAGGACGAGATCGGCACACCGTGGTGCGTGACCGTGGACGTCGAGTCGCTGGAGGATTCCGCCGTCACGATCCGCGACCGCGATTCGATGGCGCAGGAACGGGTGCCGCTCGAGGGCGTCAAGCAGCTCATCCTCGATCGACTGGCCGCCTCGCGGGCCTGACGGAGGCGCGGGTCCCGATGGAACGCTTCGATGCGATCGTCATCGGGCTGGGCGCCCACGGCAGTGCGGCGGCGCTAGCGCTGGCCCGCCGTGGCCTGAGCGTGGTAGGGCTCGAGGCGGGGGAGCGCGGGCACGGGCTCGGGTCGTCGGGCGGTCGGTCCCGGATGATCCGCCGAGCCTACTTCGAGGATCCGGCCTACCTGCCGCTGCTCGCCGCCGCGTGGAGTGCCTGGGGCGCGCTGGGCGAGGCCGCGGGCGAACCCCTCGTCGAGGTGACGGGCGGGCTCTACGCAGGCCCGGCGGAGAGCGTCGTGTTCCGGGGATCCGTGGCGAGTGCTCGGGCGCAGGGCCTGCCCCACGACGTTCTCGATGCCGCGGAGATCCGCCGTCGCTGGCCGATCTTTTCGCCGGACGAGGAGATTGGCGGCCTCTACGACCCCGGCGCCGGGATGATCCGTCCCGAACGGGCGATCGAGGCCCAGCTGCGGCTCGCGGCGGAGGCCGGCGCCGTCTTGCGCTTCGGTGAGCGGGCGACTGACTGGCGGCCTGCCTCCGGCGGAGGCGTGGAAGTCGAAACCGACGTGGGCGTCCACAGCGCGGACCATCTCGTCATCGCGGCCGGCGCCTGGACCCGCTACTTCGTGCCAGACCTTCACCTGCCGCTCGAGGTCGAACGGATGCCCGTGCTCTGGTTCGAGCCCGACGCTCCCGTGAAGGACGTCGCCGTCGGCCGGCTGCCGATGTGGATCATGGACACCGGGGCCGAGGGCATCTTCTACGGGTTCCCGTACGACACCGCCGTCGGACTGAAGGTGTCACGGCATCACTCCGGCGAGGTGGTCGATCCGGACTCCGTCGACCGTTCGGAGCACTCCGCCGACATCGAGCGCGTCCGGGCGTTCATGCGCCGTAACATGCCGCCGGCGAACGGGCCACTGCGCGAGGCGACGGTCTGCCTCTACACGAACGCCCCGGACTTCAACTTCGTGATCGACGTCCACCCGGCGGTCGCGGGCGTCGCCTACGCGTCGGCCTGCTCCGGGCACGGCTTCAAGTTCGCCCCGGTGATCGGCGAGATCCTGGCGGACCTGGCGCTCGGCACCCGGCCGTCGCTGCCGATCGATGCCTTCAGGGCCGCGAGGTTCGCTCGATAAGCGCCGGATAAGCGCCGGAGAAGCGCTAGGTAATTGCGGCCGGTCACGATTCCCGACATGGATGACATCCGAGTCGGACGGCTGCTTCGGGCGCTCCGACGACGTCGCGGCTTGCGCCAGCTCGACGTTGCGATCTCCGCAAAGGCGCATTCCGGCGCCGAGGTGATCGATTCGAGCCGCTGACGCTGGCGCGGACTACCGGCGTGGCTATCTGGCAGGTTTGAGGGCGATCGTGGGCGCGACGCGGCGAAGGGCTACTGGTCCGCGTTCGCCTCGGCGGCGTCGATCGCGGCGGCGAGGTCGCCGCCGGCGATGCCGCGCGGCTCCTTGCCCTTCGGCCAGTAGAGCTCCTTGTGGACCTGCTCCTCCGCGTAGCCGCGGGCGAGGAGCGTCTCCTCGGCGCTGAGAATCATGTCGGGGTTGCCGCAGATGTAGGCGATCGAGTCGGCCGGCGTGAGGCCCAGCTCGTCGAGAACCGGCTCCAGGATCGACTCGACCCGTCCGGTCCGGCCCATCCACGCCGCGTTGATCGGATCGTTCGGGCGAGAGACGGTGGGAATGTACGTGACCGGGTACTCGCCTGACCGCTCCCAGCCCTCAACGATGTCGCGGTAACCCAGCTCGTGGCCATGCGACACGCCGTTGAGGAACACGGCCCGGCGCGGGGCTCCGTCGGCCAGCATCTGCCGCATCATCGAAACAAACGGCGCATTGCCCGTGCCCGACGAGATGAAGATGTGCGTCCGCTCGTCCTCGGGCCGGAGGACGAACTTGCCCTTCGGGCCGATCATCCGCATTCCCTGGCCGATCGGCATCCGCCATAGCAGCGGGGTGAACGTCCCGCCCTGGACGAGGCGAACATAGAACTCGTAGCCGTCTGTTCCGGCGGCGATCGGTGGCGAGGCCACCGAATACGGGCGCTGGACGATCTTGCCGTCGACCATGACCCCGATCGTCATGTACTGGCCGGGCTCGAACGGCGTCGGGTCGCCGTCGAAGCGGACCCAGAAGTAGGCGAGTGAGTCGGTTTCATCATCCCGCCGCACGAGTCGCGCGTTGTAGACGGGCGCGTCCGCGTCGATGACGCGCGGATCCGCGGCGAGTTCGGTCATCCGCCGGATGGTAACCCGTGAATTGGCCCGAGGTTTACAATCGGCCGCGACCGAACCGATCCCCACTCACGCGCCGCCCACAGGCCGCGCCGCGCCCAAGGAGCACGCCGAATGGCAACGACGTCCCCCGCGACCGACCGCGCCCACAGAGCCGGCAAGCGCTACATCTACGCGTGGGGCGGAGGCACGGCCGAGGGCGACGGCGGGATGAAGGACCTGCTCGGCGGCAAGGGCGCCGGGCTCGCCGAGATGACGACGGCCGGCCTGCCAACCCCGCCCGGCTTCACGATCACGACGGAAGCGTGCAACGACTACTTCGCAGCGGGCGAGAAGCTGCCCGACGGACTCTGGGACGACGTACTCGAGGCGATGCGGGAGGTCGAGGAGCGTTCCGGCAAGGGCTTCGGCAACCCGAAGAACCCGCTGCTCGTGAGCGTTCGCTCCGGCGCCAAGTTCTCGATGCCCGGGATGATGGACACGGTCCTCAACCTGGGCCTGAACGACGACACGCGGGCTGGACTGGTCGCGCTCGGCGGCGACGAGCGCTTCAGCTGGGACGCCTACCGCCGTTTGATCCAGCTGTTCGGGCGGATCGTCATGCACGTCGAGGGTCGGTCATTCGATGACGCGCTGGAGGCCAAGAAGCGGGCGACCGGCGCCAAGACCGATGCCGAGCTGACGGCCGATGCCCTCCGTGATCTCGTCGGCGAGTACAAGGAGATCGTCCGCCGGGAGACCGGACGCGACTTCCCGGACGACCCGTACGAGCAGCTCGACCTCGCGATCAAGGCCGTCTTCGCTTCATGGTTCGGCGAGCGAGCCCGGGTCTATCGGGATACCCAGAAGATTGCCCACGACCTCGGCACCGCGGTCAACATCGTCACGATGGTCTTCGGCAACATGGGCGACACATCGGCGACGGGCGTCGCGTTCACCCGCAACACGATCAACGGCGAGCGCGAGCTCCAAGGTGAGTACCTCACGAACGCCCAGGGCGAGGACGTCGTCGCTGGCATCCGGACGCCGAAGGACATCTCGGCGTTGCAGGTCGAGATGCCCGAGGCATACGACGAGTTCCTCGAGATCGGCCGGCGGCTCGAGCAGCACTACCGCGACGTCCAGGACATGGAATTCACGATCGAGCGCGGCAAGCTCTGGATGCTCCAGACGCGGGTTGCGAAGCGGACCGCCGCGTCGGCCGTCAAGGTTGCGCTTCAGATGGTCGAGGAGGGGATCATCACGAAGGAGGAGGCACTCGGACGGGTCGAGCCTGCTCACGTCGACCAGCTCCTTCGCGACCAGTTCGACGAGGCCGGCCTGAAGTCGGCGACCCTTCTGGCCACCGGGCTGAACGCGTCGCCCGGCGCCGCGGTCGGCAAGGCCGTCTTTACGTATCGCGAGGCCGTCGCCTGGGCCGAGCGCGGCGAGAAGGTCATCCTCGTCCGAGAGGAGACCTCGCCCGACGATTTCCCGGGCATGGCCGTTGCCCAGGGCATCCTGACCGCGAAGGGCGGGGCGACTTCCCACGCCGCCGTGGTTGCCCGCCAGATCGGCAAGCCGTGCGTGGCGGGGTCGGCGGAGCTCCACGTCGACTCCGACGCCAAGCGCGCCCGATCGACGGAGACGGGGGCCGAGATCGGCGAGGGCGACTGGATCAGCCTCGACGGCTCCATGGGCCGGGTCTATGTCGGCGCCTTGCCGACCGTCTCCGCCAGGTTCGAGGACCAGCCCGAGCTCCAGACGCTGCTCGGCTGGGCCGACGAGGTCCGCCGAATGGGCGTCTGGACGAACGCCGACAAGCCGGAGGAAGCCGCCCAGGCTCGGCGGTACGGCGCGGAGGGGATCGGCCTCTGCCGGACGGAGCACATGTTCCGCGAGGGCGACCGGCTCGAGATCGTCCGGGGCGCAATTCTCGTCGCGTTCGAGGCCACCCGGGCGAAGGCGAAGCGAGCCGCAGGCGGCGAGCTGACCGCCGATGAAACCGCGGTCGTCGAGAAGTTCGACGCGGCGATGGGCAAGCTCGAGAAGCTCCAGCGCGGTGACTTTGAGGGCATCTTCGAGGCGATGGACGGCCTGCCCGTCGTCGTCCGGCTCATCGACCCGCCCCTGCACGAGTTCCTGCCGCCGCACGAGGAGCTCATCGACAAGGTCGCCCGCCTCGAGGCGACGGGCACCCAGTCCGACGATCCAGGCCTCATGGAGGCGCGGACGCTGCTCGCAGCGGTCTCTCGCCTGCGCGAGCAGAACCCGATGCTCGGTCTTCGCGGCTGCCGGCTCGGGCTGATGATCCCGGACTTCGTGAAGATCCAGACCAGGGCAATCCTCGAGGCGTCGATCGCCCGCAAGAAGGCGGGCGGCGATCCCCACGCCAAGATCATGATTCCGCTCGTCGGCCACGTGAACGAGCTGGCCGAGACGAAGCGGATCCTCGAGGCCGAGGCGAAGGCTGTCGTCGAGCGCCACGGTGTGGACGTCGACTACAAGTTCGGGACGATGATCGAGGTGCCGCGCGGGGCGCTCACCGCCGACGAGATCGCCCGCGAGGCGGAGTTCTTCAGTTTCGGCACGAACGACCTGACCCAGATGACGTTCGGCTACAGCCGCGACGATGCGGAGGGCGGCTTTCTCCTCAAGTACGTCGAGGACAAGATCCTGCCGGTCAACCCGTTCCAGACGCTCGACGACGCGGTCGCCGGTCTCATGCGCACGGCTGTCGAGAAGGGCCGGGCTACGCGGCCGGACATCGAGCTCGGGATCTGCGGCGA
>Ga0184623_10000516_pt1 | contig 16350 bp, 16 predicted proteins | sample PLM1_100_b1_FD_133138 | JGI IMG/M metagenome (GOLD analysis project Ga0184623, IMG submission 133138) | Groundwater sediment microbial communities from an aquifer in East River, Colorado, USA - PLM1_100_b1 | ecosystem: Environmental > Terrestrial > Soil > Riparian zone | place: USA: East River...
CCTCCGGCCGCAGTCCGATTTCGATCGATGCGCCGTCCGCCGTCGCGGGATCAATCGAGCTGACCGGAGCGCAAACGAGAACCGGCACGCCGTGGCGAGCGGCGACGACCGCGATCGGGTAGGTACCGACGATCGCGGCGACGTCGCCGTTGGCGGCGACCCTGTCGGCTGGGACGAGGACCGCGTCGACGTCGCCGGCGGCGATCAACGACGCGACTGCCGTATCGGCCACGAGGACGTGGCGCACGCCGGCGGCGGCGAGCTCCCAGCAGGTGATCCGGGAGCCGCTGAACCCCGGCCGCGCCTCCGGCACGACGACGCGGACCTCGCGCTCGGCGTGATGGGCGGCGATCGCAATCGCGAGGGCCGTCCCGAACTGCCCGCCGGCGAGCGTCCCGGACGGGCCGTGGACGAGGAGCCGGAGCGGGGCACCCTCCGGCCGGGGAATGGCATCCACCGCGGCAAGGCCCGCGTCGACGAGCCGTCCGTGGTCGTCGGTTGCCTCCGCGACGATCCGGTCGGCCTCCTCGTGCATGGCCGTGGCGATCGCCTCCCCGGCGTCCTCGAGCTCACCGACCGCCCGATAGGCGTCCATGACCCGCCCGACGGCCCAACCGAGACTGGCGTGGGTCGGCGACAGGTTGGTCATGGCGTTGGCCGCGCCGCGAAGCGTCGCCCGCCGGGCGTACGGCCGCGTCCCGATGACTCGGTCGGCCGAGAGTGCCAGCCCGATCGCTGCCGCCTGCCCCATCGCGGGTCCGCCCTCGACCACGCCGTGGCGGATCGCCCACACCACCGTGGCCGCCGAGTCCGCGGAGTGCTCGACGACCTTCAGCGGCAGCGCCCGCTGGTCGACGAACCGGATGAACCGGCCGTCGATGCGGAACGCGGTCCGGAAGGCGGCCCCGGCGCCGTCGGCGGCCGCGTCGGCCTCGGCGGCTTCGTCGAGGGCGGCCCGGGTGGGGTCGAGGATCGCGCTGGCCATCTCCGCCGAGGTGCGCTGGAGCGCCTGGGCGGCACCGACCATCGTCGCGGCGGTGTTCGCGAGATCACCTGCGAACTGGCGGAAGAATCGGCGTCGACCCAGGTCGGCGCCACCCTCGACCGAACTCGCTGGCGGCGCCGGATCAGTGCCGGCCGCCACCGCCCCATCGGCGTCGCCAGATCCAGCGGCGTCGGTCGGCTCGAGTCTGGCGATCGGATCGGCCAATGGCTGGCCCTCGGGAGCGGTCGGGTCGGCCGACACGCGGCTCTGGATGGTCAGTACTTGATGACGCTGGTGACGCGACGGCCTTCGAGGCGGTCGCGACCCTTGAGGAAGTCCAGTTCGACGAGGAAGGCGAGTCCGACGACCTCGCCCTTCAGCCGCTCGACGAGCTCGATCGTTCCCTTGACCGTGCCGCCGGTCGCAAGGAGGTCGTCGACGATGAGGACCTTCTGGCCGGGCTGGATCGCGTCACGGTGGATCTCGAGGGTGTTCGAGCCGTATTCGAGGGCGTACTCGACGGTGATCGTCTCGGCCGGCAGCTTCCCGAGCTTGCGGACCGGCACGAGCCCGGCCCCGAGCTGGTAGGCCATCGGCGAGCTGAAGATGAAGCCGCGGGACTCCATGCCGACGACGATGTCGATCTTCTCGCCCTCGTAGGGCTCGAGCATGAGATCGATGGCCTCCTTGAAGGCCGCGCCGTCCTTGAGCAGGGTCGTGATGTCGTAGAAGAGGATTCCCGGCTTCGGGAAGTCCGGAATCTCGCGGATGCGATGGCGCAGCTCTTCGGCTGACATCGGTCTGGGGACCTCCACCTGCGTCGATTCACGGTAGCCGAGCGAGCGTTGGGCGTACCGACCCCGCTGGCCGGCGCACAGTCTACCGCGTCGGGTCGGTTCGCTGGCCGCTCACGGCGGGCGTGGCGTCCACGGGAATCGCCTCGGCGGGAGAAGGGGCCGGTCGTCGCGCGCTCAGCCGGCCGGCGACTACGGCGCCGAAGACCGCGACAACGACGCCGATGCCGAACGCCCACGCCAGGCCGACCCAGGGCTCGGCGCCTTCGCGGTGGCCGAAGGCGATGAGCGCGCCGCCGACGCCGCTTCCCAGCGCCGTCCCGAGAACGTCCGAGAGCTGGAGGCCGGCGGTCGCCGCACCCTGGCTCTCCGGGGGCGCCTCGCGAAGGACGGTCAGCGACAGCGGCGAGTAGGCGAACCCCATGCCGAGTCCGGCAACCGCCCACGAGGCGACGCCGACGGGGAGCGGAACGGCCGGCGACAGGATCGCCATGAATCCGAGGATGCCAAGCGCGAGGACCGCGAACCCGGTGCGGATGAACGGCCGCGCGCCGTAACGGCCGATGTAGTGGGCCTGGGTCCATGCGCCGGCGGTCCAGCTCAGCGTCGCGGCGGTGAGCGCCAGCCCGGCTACGGTCGCGCTCGTTCCGCGCCAGCCCTGGAGCGCGAGGGCGACGTAGACGTCGGCCGTGAAGAACGCGAAGGTCAAGATTCCCCGAAGCAAAACCGCGACGGGCAGCCCGCGAGCGGCTCGAAGCGTGCCGGCTGGCGTCAGGCGCCTGAACGCGGGCACGCCGAGCAGGATCCCCCCGACGACGAGCGGCAAGCCAGGGATTGCGCGAGCGTCGGTCAGCCCGGCGACGATCATCGCGGCGCCGGCGCCAAGCATCAGCGCATAAGGCAGCCGGCGCCCGCGATCAGCTCGGCTTGTGTCCTCGTCCGAGGCCGCCGCGGCCGGCCCCACCGCCGCGATCGCCGGAATCGTCATGAGCGCCGCCACGCCGATTAGCGGCAGTAGCCCAAGGAACACGATGCGCCAGTGGAACGTGTCGGCGATGAACCCCGCGAGCGCCGGGCCAATGACGCCCGGGAGGACCCAGGCGGTCGAAAGCGTCGCGAACATCCGCGGCCTAAGGGCCTCCGGCAGGGCCCGCCCGATCGACACGTAGGCGACCGGCGGAATCGCCCCGGACCCGAGACCCTGGACGAACCGCGCCAAGACGAGGACCGGCATCGACGGGGCAAGCCCGCCGACTAGCAGGCCGATCGAGAACAGGCTGAGGCCGAGCACAAAGGCGCGAACCAGGCTTCCCCGGTCAATCATAAGGCCGGCGACGACGATGCCGATCAGATTCCCGAGGAAGAACCCGGAGAAGACCCAGCCGTACAGGTCGCTGTTGGCCGCGCCGAGGTCGCGATCGACGATCGGCATGATGTTGGATACCGCGAGGGACTCCGATGCGACGAGGGTGACGGTCAGGACGAGGCCTGTCGTAAGGGCTCGCCGACCGGGCGACCAGAGTCCCGAGTGGTCGGCTGGGTGGGCGGGCATGGGCGAAAGGATGCCGGAGTCGGCCGGATCATGCCCCCCTGCGAGCCTATCGCAGCCAGGACTTCAGCCGACCGAACGTCGCGTGTTGGCCCGCCTCGCAGGAGTCTCGCAACAGGTGTCAGCTCCCCGCGAGGCGCTCGGGCCAACCGCAAGCAGTTCGCTACACGCCCGCAGGGACACGAGTTGTCAGGGAGATGCGGTAGGCGCATGATCCGAGGAACGACGGTGAAGCGACGACGCTCGGTCTGAAGTTCCTGGCCGCCAGGACCGAGCAGAGCTACTGGCGAACCCGACCCGTCATCGCGGAGGAGATCGCGATGATGCCGGGTCCTGGGCGTTTGAGTGGTCGTGGACCCGTTGTCGCGGCCGCGTTGATCCCATCGTTGGTTCGGCCGTCCGGGGCGATTCTCCGATTCCGCCTCGCGGCGTTGCTGGCCGCCCAGCTGTTCGACTTCGGCACGTTCACGCTCATGGTGAGCAGGCACGGGATCGCAGCCGAAATGAACCCGCTCGTTGCCCACGGGTTCGATGCCTACGGACTGCCGATCCTCGTTGTCGTCAAGTTCGCGCTGGTCATCCTCCTCGGCTCGATCGTCGTGCTGCTGGCGCGCGATGGGCCAGCGCGTCAGTCCGTCCGGGGCCTTGCCGCGTCGATTACGATTCTTGCGGTCGTCGGAGGCCTGGTCGGCGGGATCTCGAACGTCCTCGCGGGCTGACTGAATTCTCGACGAACGCTCGTCTGGCGTGCATCCGCCGGAAACGCTGTGTCGGCAATGCCACATCGTTTACGTTCCGTTGACTTCCATCCGGTACACCATCCCCGTCCCCAAATCCAGTGAAGGAGGAACATCGGACGTGTCTCTGACCGAACACCCCCGAACCCGTACGGCGCGAGGCTGGCTGGCGATTGCGACTGGCCTGGCGATGGCCACCGTTGTCGTCGCGCCCGCGACGGCCGCGTCGTCGACGACGACCGGCCCGAGTAGCGCGACCGCGCCCTACGTCCTGCCGGTGGCGGACGGGGTTCACATCACCTCGCTGCTCACCGTCGGCGACGCCAAGGCCGCGTCGAATGGCTACGAGATGGTCGGGATTCCCGACGGTCTCGGCATGATTCGCCAGGGCGCGAACCTCGTGCTTTACCAGAACCAGGAGCTTCGCGACACCCAGGGCATCGGCCGGCGCCACGGCCAGACAGGCGCCTTCGTCGCGCGCTACGTCATCGATCCGGCGACCCTGCGCGTGAAGTCGGGCTCCGACTTCATCAATCCGGGCGTCCTGTACTGGGACTATCCGAGCGGCACCTACGTCACGAGCGGGGCCCGCTTCGCGGACAACGCGGTCCAGGATCTGAGCTTCGGGCGGTTCTGCTCCGGCACCCTGTCCGACCCCGGCGTCTTCTACAACGAGTCGAACGGCACCGGCTTCAAGGGCCAGATCTACTTCGGCAACGAAGAGGATGGCGACATCGGGCGCAGCTTCGGCGTGACCAAGGAAGGTGACGCGACGGCCCTGCCGCGCCTCGGCCTCTTTTCGTGGGAGAACACGATTCCGGCCAACAACGAGAGCGATACCACGCTCGTCATGGGTCAGGAGGACGGGCCCGGCAATGGCAGCCAGCCATGGGTCTACGTCGGGACCAAGCAGAAGAGTGGGTCAGCGGTCGAGAAGGCCGGTCTGACCAACGGCGACGACCATGTCCTGGACGCCGTCGACCAGACAGTCACCAACGATGCCCAGTGGCGGGCGAAGTACGGAAAGGGCGTGCCCGGACCCGTCAGGATCGTCGATAACGATTGGAACCAGACCGGCGCCGCCCAGAATGCCGACGCCCTGGCCGACGGCCTCAGCCTCAACCGGATCGAGGACGGCCACTGGGATCCGAGCAACCCGAACGACTTCTACTTCCTCACCACCGAGGGAGGCCAGAACAATGGCGAGAACCCGACCGGGCCTCTCTACCGTGACGGCGGCGGGCTGTGGCTGCTGCGATGGGCCGACATCGAGAACCCCGATCTCGGCGCGGCGCTGACGCTGCTGCTCGACGGGAGCGAACTGCCCGGTGGCGAGATCGGCCTGCACAAGCCCGACAACATGACTATCGACACCCACGGCAACCTGCTCATCCAGGAGGACCCTGGCAACGTGAACCACATCGCCCGGATCGTCGCCTATCGGATCAGCGATGGCGCCCTCGGCGTCGTCGCGCGGTTCGATACGACGCTCTTCTCGACCGGGGCGACCACCGATCCCAACAGGCTCACGATCGACGAGGAGTCGAGCGGGATCATCGATACCGGGGAGTTCCTCGGTGAAGGAACGTTCGTCTTCGATGCCCAGGTCCACACGGCGAAGAATCTGCCGGCCGGCACCGGCCCGGGCACCGTCCAGGAATACGTGGAAAACGGCCAGCTCCTGACCCTCAAGGTCGACGACTGGTCAAAGATCTACGTGAACGCGGACTGACCGCGCGGTTCCCTCTGGGGGGAGCACCGCAAGCGACGAGGGCCGGGCAAGTCCCGGCCCTCGTCCCATGTTCGAGGACCGCTCGGGGGGCCTACGGCCGATCCTCGGCGCGGGAAACGGCGTCCCGATAGCGCTGCTGAGCCTCGGCCTCGTCGACCTCGGCGAACGATGTCTCGGACTCCGCATCGGCCACGTCTACTTGCGACGACAGGGCGGACGCCTTGGCCGCAGCCGCAGTCTTGGCAGCGGATGTCTCCGCAAGGGCCATGGCCTCGAGAGCACTTTTGGCAGCCGCGGCCGTCGCGATCGCCGCCTTGGCAGCGTCCGCCGCTGCGGCGGCCGCGGCTTCGGCCGCGAGTCTGCCCCGCCGCGCGACTGCCACGGTGCGCTCCGCGGCGCGCCATTGCTGCAGCGCGACCTCGGTGGTAGGAGGCTGTTCCTCGTTTTCGGCCATTCGCTCTCCTAGCCCGTGAGACAGGTCCAACTGCGCCAAAGAGTACCGGGCCAGCCAAGTTCAAGCGGGACCGGAGGTCTGCAATACTCGCGGGCATGGCCGATCCGTCCGAGCCCGTCAGTCATGTTGAGCACTACGCGACCGGGGTCGTGAAGCTGAAGGGCCTCCACCTCGACGGCGACACGCACGGGGAATGGGAGTTTTACCGCATCGACGGCAGCGTCATGCGAACCGGCGAGTTCGATCGAGGCAAGCAGATTGGTCCGTGGCGAACGTTCGATCGCTCCGGTCGAATGGTCAAAGAGACCGACTTCGGCAAGCGCTGACCCATCAGCCCTTCAGCTGGATGATGGCCAGGGCGTTCTTGCCGGGGTCGATGATCCACGCCATCCAGGCGAAGCCCACGTCGGCGATCCCATCTTCGGTCTTGAGCCCGGGCAGGTCGTAGTCCTCGACGGTCACCCCGCGAGACCGGAGCTCGTCGAGCTCGGCTCGAAGGTCGTCGACCTCCCAGCCGATCTGCGTCTGGCTGTCCGCGGTCCCGGTGGTGCTCTTCGATACGGCCAGTTTCGTTCCACCGCCGCAACGGAACTCGATCTTGTCGTCGTTCTCGGCGATGATCTCGAGCCCAACCTTGTCGTGGTAGAACTCCCGAGCCTGGGCGAGGTCCGTTGCCAGAAGCACCGGATGGACCTGGCTATTTCCGAGCATGGGCTTTGTTCTCGGCGAACCGAACCTTGACGATCTTGGTCACGACTGCGCTTGGGATGGGGCGATCCGCCGGGAACTGGATCGTGCCCTTGCCCGCGAGATAGGGCGTCAGTTCCGCGCCGAGCGCGTCGACGACCGCCTCGCTTGCCGGGAAGAGGCTGTAGTGCTTCTTGTACGCGGCGTAGGAGACGAGGAACTGACCGCCGTGACTCCTCAACGCCGGCATCCCGTACGCGATTGTTTCGGTCGCCTCCGGGGCGGCGGCGTTGATCGTCCGCCGAAGCTCCTCGACGCCGGCTCGTCGCTCGTCCGTCAGGGCGGCCAGGTAGTCCTCCACGCTGGTCGGTCCGGCCATACCGCCTCCTTTGTGAACGACGTCCCTCCGCGGATCATCCCACCTCGGACGCGGACGCAGCCCCGAGGCGCTCGATTTCGCCCAGCACGTGCTTGACGTGCGCGCGCAATCGGGCCTGCAGATCGCCCCAGTTGTCTACCTCGTCGCCGAGATAGACGGCACGAGCGCGCGCCAGGACGGGACGATGCTCTTCGGGTAGGCGGGCGAGCACCCAATCCGCGGCCACGTCCTTGGAGCTGACGGTGGCCGTCGCCAGGGTCGTCCAGATTCGGGCGAATGTAAGAACAACATTGGTCGTGTCCGAATCGAGGTCGTCGAGCAGGCCGGGAATCCCCGCCACGATCGCGCGGTTGAGATCCTCGAGCGGAACAGGATCGAAAACCTCCGACGGCGGAGGCCCGAAGAGCGCCCGATTGGCGGCTCGGACCATGGTGATCACCGGAGCCAGATCGGGGTTCGGTGTTTCCCACGGCGTGAGGTCGCCGCTCTCGAAGGCGGCCCGCAGCCAGTCGCCATACAGGAAGTCGAGACGTGGCGGGTAGCGCCACGGTCGGATCTCGGATTCCACAACGATCGTCAGCTCAATGGGCCGCGCCTCTCCCGAAGGATCGCCATGCCCGGACATGCGCAGGAGGCGCCCGATGAGGGCGCGCTTCTCCTCGGGTGTCGTTTGGCGCCGCGACACGACGAGGACATCGAGATCGCTGCGCGGCTTGAGCTGGTCGAGCGCGGTCGAGCCGTGCAGGTACGCACCCAGGGCGTCCTCGCCGAGCACCTCGCGCACCAGGGCGACGATCTGGTCGAGCTGTCTCAATTCGGGGCGCCTCCGATGCGCCAGCCTGGGATCGCCGGATCCCGTTTGCCGCTCCGGCGTACTTGTCAGGTCTGGAAGTTCCAGCGCGTGGCGCCGAAGGGCTCGGCCGTCGCCACGCCAAACGCGGTCTTCGGCGTGAATTCGTAGAGGTTCCACGGTGGCGGCCCGGCGCTCGGTGCGCTGTATGGGGCGGTGAACGCGCCGTTCTGTACCGTCGCCGGCCAGCCCTGCGCGTCGTACAGCCTGGCGAGGCGCTGGAGCGTCGCGTCGTCGGTCACCTTCGTCGCGGCGCCCTCGACGACGAGGTCGAGATCCGCCAACTTGACGGAGATGACGCAGTCGGCACGTTCGGCGAGGTTTCGGCCCTTGCGTGTCCGGGGGCCACTCACGATGTAGAACTTGCCGTCCACCCACAGGGCGCCGACACCCGCGACATGTGGCCGCCCGTCGGGCCGGACGGTCGCCAGGAAATGCGTAGTGTTGGGATCGCTCGGCGACTCCAGCTGTTTCTCCGCGCGGGACCAGGGAATTGGCGGATGGCCGTAGATGTCGAGGTTCGTCTGGTCCATGGTCGAGCTCCTTGGGTTCTGCGACTGGTGCCTATGAGACATGATCGAGAGGTCAAACTCATCGGTCAGCAAGGGCTGTAGGAGGCATCAGATGTCCGACGCTGAACTCCGATCCCAGGGCGTGCGCGCGGTCACCCCGTACCTGATCGTGCGGGACGCGGCAAGAGCGATCACGTTCCTGGAGACAGCCTTCGGTGCCACCGAAGTGAGCCGAATTGACGCGGACCACGGCAAGATTGGTCACGCTGAGCTCCGGGTCGGTGGAGGAACCGTCTTCCTCGCCGATGAGTCCCCGGACTACGAGAACATCGTTGGCCCGGAGTCACTGGGAGGCACCTCGGTGATCTTGGACCTCGAGGTCGCCGACGTGGGCGGGGCGTACCAACGGGCGATCGCGGCCGGGGCCACATCCATCCGGGCGCCGGACTCCGACGAAACCGGGATCAAGTCTGCCAAGGTGCTGGATCCGTTCGGGCACGTCTGGCTGATTACAGGGAGTGACGTGTAGCCCGACGTCTATCGGTCCACAGTCCGCTGCCGCGAGCAACATCTTCGGCCCGTTCTTGCCCTGCCAGCCGGCGGGCCTCTAACTGCAGACGGGACAAATGTCGTGCGTCGCCGGTTCGTACCAGTCGAACATACCCATCGGTGCGAGTCTATGGATGCCGGAAGGTCCCGGCTCATCGTGCCCGTAAGGTTTCGGATACCTGTATCCGAGTGAAGGGAGCGTCATGAAGGTCGTGGTGGTGGGTGGGACCGGGCGACTGGGATCGCAGGTGGTGGCCGAGCTGCAGGGCCGAGGGCACGAAGCGGTGGCCGCCGCACCGAGCACGGGCTTTGACACGATGTCCGGTGCTGGGGTGGCCGGAGGCCTGAGGGGAGCGCAGGTCGTCGTCGACGTGTCCAACTCGCCGTCGTTCGAGGACGCGGCGGTGCTCCAATTCTTCCAGACCTCGACCGGCACTCTGCTGGCGGCCGAGCGGAAGGCCGGGACGAGCCACCACGTGGTGCTGTCGATCGTCGGTGCGGAACGCCAGCCAGACAGCGGCTACATGTTGGCCAAGGTCGCGCAGGAGCAGCTGGTGGCGGACGGCGGCGTCCCGTATACCATCGTCCGGGCCACCCAGTTCTTCGAGTTCCTTGGCGCGATCGCCGACTCCAACACGACCGACGGCACCGTGCGACTGCCGTCGGCCCACCTCCAGCCGATCGCGGCCAGCGACCTGGCCGTCGCCGTGGCCGACGTGGCCGAGGGATCGCCGACCGACGCCGTGGTCGAGGTGGCTGGCCCCGAGGCCGTCGGATTGGACGACCTGGTACGCCGGGTCCTGTCCGCGACCGGCGACCCGCGGCCGGTTGTGACCGACGACTCCGTGAAGTACTTTGGTGCCCACCTCGACGATACATCGCTGACCCCGGGACCAGGTGCCCGCATCGCCCCGACGCGCCTGGACGCGTGGCTCAGCCGACGGTAGCACCTGAGTCTTCCCTTAGCGTGCGGGTCAGCCGGCGGCTGGTTCGTCATCCTCGATGAACAACCTCTCGATTGCTTCTGGCCCGAGGATTTCGCCATCGCTTCGAAACCGTTCGACCTCGATGTGCCCGTCCTGAAAGAACTCGATTTCCCAGTGCTCGCCTGGCACCACGGCTTCCACCGTGAGGGCGTCACGAACTACCTGTAGCCTGTACAGATTCTCGCTGCATCCAAGCGTTCAATGAGGCTAAGGGCGTGTGCGAGCGGCTCATCCGTCATGTCGCACCAATCAAACTCGGCTCAAGTGCCGCGGGGCCGGTCCTTCCACGGCTCGGGTGTTAGTCGGCTTATCCCGTTTAGGGTTGGCTCCCACCGGGGAGGCACGGGAACCGTCTCTTTCGGCCTGCGTGTCATATCGCCACGCCGCCCCGCGGCGTTGAAGGCTAACAGGGTCGGCCGCGGCCACCGGACGTCTGCGTCGCTCAGCGTGCGGCAATGTCATCCGCTCGGTGCGGTCGGCAAGCGGCCGGCATCCACCAAGGTCGTACCCTGTTCGCGGGCGGAGCTGACCAAATGTACCGATCACACCTCAAGAGGTTCATTAGCGCGGTGATTGCGGCTGTCGTTGCGGCAGTCGGCGTTGTGGCCGCGTTCGCCGTTCGTTCCGGGTCATCGGTGCCCGACGTTCGTGCGATGGTTGTAGCGGTCGCCATTGCATCGGTCATCGGGTGGTACCTGGCCCCTCGTCGCGGCCGACCGGGGTTCATCTACCGACTGCTTATGGATGCCGTCATTTCGGCCATCGCCTTCGCCCTTCCCGCCGCCTTGGTGTGGTTCCTCGACATCCTCGTCTCCGGAGACGCTGGGCTTCCTAAGGACCCGATCGGCTTACTCGCGGGCATCGTGGTGGGCACGGGCTGGGTGTGGATGGTCGTGCTCACCTTCGCGCTGCCGTTCGCTTTCGTGTGGGCACTGCTCCTGAGGCTAGTCCCGGACGATCCCCGGACGGCGCCATCGGGCTGAAGCGGCCAGACGGGAAGGCCTTCTTATCAGTCAGCGTGCGCCATTTTCATTAGATAGCGTGACTAGCTTCCCGGGAGCGAACCGCCCCCCGAACTTCGGCGAATGAGGAAGTGAATTCCTCGTGCGGCAGTGCGGACAAACGACTGAACTTCGAACGAACGAGCCCGTGCCAGCAAACGGCGTTCGGCAGAATCCGCATGTGAGTTCCCAACGTGAAAGCCGCACCACCCAATGAAGTGAGGACCACGAATCGGTTCGCATTGGGTTGATCGCGTCTACCTCGAGCTGGCTCAAGGGGCTTGCTCGTCGGTCGGCATGCCTTGATGCTACAAGTCGCCCGCGTCCCTTGGCGTTCAGTCACTCGGGGTCGTTGCGGGACGCATCCTTAAGCGCAGTCAACATGCGATCGAGCATCTCGTGGCGGCGTTCCGCCTGGTCGGCCTCGTCGGTCATTGTTTCGCGCGCGGAGTCGCTGCCGTAACCCATAGCGTGACGCACGCCGCGGCGGCGGATCTGCGATAGCTCGGTGGCGCGAGCGGCGATGAGCGCCCCCTCGAGCGCCGTCAGCTGGTCGTCTGAGTCGATCGGGATCTCGAGGCGGAGGGTGCGCCGGGCTTTGTCCGCGCTCATGACCCTGCCGCCTCGGCCGAATCCGCCGCCGACAGCCGCGCCACGACCGCCTGCGTCAGGCCCCAGGCACGCGACGCGTCGTGCGGCAGGCGGATGCGGACCTGGTTCGAGGCGAACGTCACGTCGGACGGCTTGACGCTCGGCAGTCCCCCGCCGGCGAGCAGCCGCATCGCGGTCGCGCGGGTCATGCCCTCGCCGAAGCGGACGACGAGCTGGCCCTCCTCGCGCGACATCGAGGCGACGCCCGCGCCCTCGGCGGTCATCCGCAGCTCTTGGACCTCGACGAGCCGAACGACCGGCTGCGGCATCGGGCCGAACCGGTCGGTGACCTCCTGACGGAAGGCGGCGAGGTCACCCGAAGATCGGGCCCGCGCCAGCCGCCGATACAGCTCCAGTTTCTGGGCCTCCTCGGGGACGTAGGAATCGGGCAGGTGGGCCTCGACCGGCAGGTCGACGACGGCCTGCGGCTTCTCGACCCGCGGCGGCCGATCCTCCCGCCGCGCCTTGCGCTCCTCCACCGCCTCCGCCAGCAACCGCGAGTAGAGATCGAACCCGACGGCAGCCATGTGGCCCGACTGCTCTCCGCCGAGGATGTTGCCCGCGCCGCGGATCTCCAGGTCGGCCAGCGCGATCTGGAACCCGGCACCCAGCTCCGACGCGTTGAAGATCGCCTGGAGCCGCTTCCGGGCCTCCTCGCTCATCCGTTCGCGGCGCCGGTAGAGCAGGTACGCGTAGGCGCGACGAGAGGAGCGACCCACGCGCCCTCGAAGTTGGTAGAGCTGGGCGAGACCCAGAGTGTCGGCCCGGTCGATGACGATCGTGTTCGCATTCGGGATGTCGAGCCCCGACTCGATGATCGTCGTGCAGACGAGGACGTCGGCGTCGCCTTCGGCGAACGTGATCATCACCTTCTCGAGCGCACCCTCCGGCATCTGGCCGTGGCCGACGACGAAACGCGCGCCCGGCAGAAGCCGCCGCAACTGCTCCGTCTGGGCCTCGATCGTCTCGACCCGGTTGTGGACGAAGAACACCTGCCCGCCGCGGTCGAGCTCGCGCAGGATCGCGTCGCGGACGAGCCCGGCCGACGCCTCGGCAACCCGCGTCTGGATCGGCAGCCGGTCCTCCGGCGGTGTCTCGATGACCGACATGTCGCGCACGCCGGCCAGCGCCAGGTTGAGGGTCCGCGGGATGGGCGTCGCGGACAGGGTCAGGACGTCGACCTCACGCCGGAGCTGCTTGAGCTTCTCCTTGGCGGCCACCCCGAACCGCTGCTCCTCGTCGACGACGACGAGGCCCAGGTCCTTGAACCTCACGTCCTTCGACAGGAGGCGGTGCGTACCGATCACGAGATCGACCGACCCGCCCTCGAGCCCGGCGAGCGTCCGCTTCTGCTCGGCCGGGCCGACAAACCGCGACAGCAGCCGGACCTCGATCGGGAACGTCGCGAACCGCTGCGAGAACGTCTGGTGGTGCTGGGCCGCGAGGACCGTGGTCGGAACGAGGACCGCGACCTGGCGCCCGTCCTGGATCGCCTTGAACGCCGCCCGCAGAGCGACCTCGGTCTTGCCGTAGCCGACGTCGCCGACGACGAGCCGATCCATCGGCCGGCCGACCTCCATGTCGGCCTTGACCTCGACGGTCGCCCGCAGCTGGTCGGGCGTCTCTTCGTACGGGAAGGACGCCTCCATCTCCCCCTGCCAGGGGGTGTCGGGGCTGAACGCGTGGCCCGGGACGCGGGTCCGCGAAGCGTACAGCTCGAGCAGCTCGTCGGCGAGGTCCGTGACGGCCTTTCGGACGCGTTGCTTGGTCCGAAGCCACTCCGTGCCACCGAGCTTTGACAGCTGGGGACGCTCAGCCCCGCTGTAGCGCGAGATCCGCGTGATCTGCTCGACCGGGACGAAGATCTTGTCGGCGGCGGCGAAACTCAGCTCGAGGTAGTCGCGGTCCTCACCCTCGCCCTTGTTGCCGCGCCGGAGCATCCGCTCGTAGCGGGCGACGCCGTGATCGATGTGGACGACGAGGTCTCCCGGGACGAGGCGTTCGAGGATGTCGCGCGGGACGATGCGTCGCATCGCCTTCGGCCGGCGGACACGGACGGTCCCGAATAGCTCGCGATCCGTGACGAAGGCCAGCCCGTCCGGCCCGCCCTCGAAGCCGCCATTGAGGCTCCGCTCGACGAGGGTGATCGCGCCGGGCGGCGGCGCCTCAGGGGCGTGGACGACGGCCGCGGGGTGGCCGGCCTCCTCCAGAAGCTCCGCGAGTCGCGGTGCCTGGTCCGACGCGAGGACGATCCGCGCGCCATCGACCTGCCAGCGCTCGGCGGCCTGGGCGATCGCGCTGCCCCTCCCCGCGGGTAGCTGCGGCTCGCGCCAGCCGAACATGTCGCCGGACGTCAGGCCCCGCGCGGCAAGGGCGCCCGACTCCGGTGCCTCCGATTCCCAGGTCAGCTCGAGGGTTCGGCTCGCGACCAGCCGCGTCTTCCACGGCCGCGGCCCGACGTAGGTCGACGGCCAGTCCTTCGGCAGCTCGCCGGTCTCGATCAACTCGGCGCGGCGCTCGTCGGCCTGGCGCCAGAGGAAATCGGCGGCCTCGGCGATGTCGCCGGGCTCGTCGAGGACGAGGAGCGTTTCGGGAGCGACGTGGTCGAAACCGCTCGCCGGCGCGAGGAGCGGTGTCCAGACCTCCGCGGCGTCGCCGATGTTCAACGCCCGCGACGTCTCGCTTGCCTCGAACCGCTCGAGGTCGGCGGCCAGGCGCTCCGGCAGCTTGGCCGCCTTCCGGCCGAGCTGTTCCGCGAGCCCACCTGGACGCCGAAGGAATTCCGACGCGGGGAGCAGGGTCACGCGCTCCAGCGGCCCGACGGCCCGCTGGTCGGTCGGGTCGAAGGCGCGGAGGGAGTCGATCTCGTCGCCGAAGAACTCGATCCGGACTGGCAGCGCCGCGGACGGCGGGAAGACATCGACGATGCCGCCACGCCGGGCGAATTCGCCGCGGCCGGCGACCTCGGGCGCGGGCGCATAGCCGAGGTCGAGCAATTCGCGCAGCAGCTCGTCCTGGCGGAGGCGGCCGTTGACGACGAGCTCCCGCGGCGTCGCCGGGAGGTCGTCGGGCGCGATCGTGTGCTGGACGAGAGCCTGGACGCTGGCGACGAGGATCCGCGCGCGGCCACTCCGCCAGGCCGACAGCGCTGCGACGCGCGCGGCGGTCTCGTCGGCGACGAGCTCGCTCCGCTCGTAGGCGAGCGCCGTCCGCGGCTCGAGGATAGCGACGGCTTCCGGATCCCCGAGCCACGCCTGGAGCTCCTCCGCGACCCGGTCACCGATCTCCGCGTCGCGGGCGATCCAGGCAAGGCGCTCGCCGCCCTCGACCAGTGCGAGCGCGGCCGCGAGGTACGTCTTGGCGCCATGGGGGACTGCCGTCAGGCCGGCGTGGCGTCCGGGCGCTCCGATGCGTTCGCGGAGCGCGGCGAACGAACCGGTCGCGGCGAGGAGCGGCGGGAGCGCGCTGAGGTCCGGCAGCCGCCTGCCGGCTCCACGGCCAGCATCGCGCGCCCCGGGCCCACCGCCGGCGGCCTTCGCGGCGGCGGCCGCCTCGGCCAGGTGCCGGTCCCGACCGCGCCGGCCACGGACCGGTGGCGCTGTCAACGGACGTCCTCGGCCGGCCTGACCCTGCGCCAGCCGGTCTTCGTCCGCCGGATGCCGTCGGCGCCGGCCGGACCATCGACGGCACCGGGCGGGGCGAGCATGTCTGTATCGGCCGGCCGCAGCTCGAAGTTGTTGAAGCGGTTGGCGGCCTTGCTCGTGCCGTGCCGGACCCACTCCTCCACCGCGTCGGCGCCAGCGTCAAGCAGTTCGTCGAGGCGCTGCTGCTCGTCCGGGGCAAAGGGCGTGAGGACGTGGTCGACGAACCCGCGCCCCGGCGCCCCGATGCCGATCCGGAGCCGGCCGAACTTCTCGGTGCTCAGCTCGTCGATGATCGATGCGAGGCCGTTATGCCCGCCCGGACCGCCGCCCTCCCGGAAGCGGAGCTTGCCGAACGGCAGGGCAAAGTCGTCGGCGACGACCAGCAGGTCGACCAGCGGCGCGTGTTCGCGGGCCAGCACCTTGCGCACCGCCAGGCCCGACTCGTTCATGAACGTCAACGGCTTGACGATCGTCAGGTCGAGCCCGCGGTAGCGGCCCATTGCGATCGCCGCAGCATCGCGCGTCCGACCCTTGCCAGCCCACCCTGCGCGGTCGGCGATGCGGTCGAGGACCATCCAGCCGATGTTGTGCCGCGTCTTCGAGTATTGATCGCCCGGATTCCCCAGGCCGACGACGATCTTCACCGAACCTCCAGGGGCGTGCGACGCCTCCCGCATCACACGCCGAACGGGCCCGATCCCGTCCGGGGAGGGCCCGCGTCGATGGTAGCAGCCAGCCCCCTGATCGCCCCGCGCCCCCCGCCGTGGGCCGGCATTCGTACGAGCGGGGTCGGGCGGCGGCGGCGTCTCAGCTCGACAGGAGCCGCTGCTCCAGGGACCG
>Ga0184623_10000517_pt1 | contig 16339 bp, 19 predicted proteins | sample PLM1_100_b1_FD_133138 | JGI IMG/M metagenome (GOLD analysis project Ga0184623, IMG submission 133138) | Groundwater sediment microbial communities from an aquifer in East River, Colorado, USA - PLM1_100_b1 | ecosystem: Environmental > Terrestrial > Soil > Riparian zone | place: USA: East River...
ACCTTCGTCACGCGGTCGAAGCCGAACAGTTCCGGCTCCAGTACCAGCCGATCGTGGCGCTCGCCTCGGGAGAGGTCACCGGCTTCGAAGCACTGCTGCGCTGGAGCCACCCGGAGCGCGGCTTGGTGCCGCCGGACCGGTTCATCCCGGCGCTCGAGGAATCGGGCCTCATCGTGGCGGTCGGCCTGTGGGTTCTCCGCGAGGCCTGTGCCCAGGCCGCAGCCTGGCAGGCCCGGACCGGCCGGCCACTGGCAGTGAGCGTCAACGTCTCCCCCCGCCAGATCCAGGAGCCCGACTTCGTCGAACAGGTCGCCCGGGTCCTGACGGACACGCCGCTACCGCCGTCCAGCCTGGTCATCGAGATCACCGAGGGGGTCATGGTCACCGATGCCGAGCTGACGATCGCCAAGCTGCGCTCCCTCGAGAGCCTGGGCGTGCGCATCGCGGTGGACGACTTCGGGACCGGTTACTCCTCCTTGCGCTACCTGCAAACCCTCCCGGTCGACACAGTCAAGATCGACCGCTCGTTCATCGCCAGGATCAACGAGGGGCCCGAACAGTCTGCCCTGGCGCGGGGAATCGTCAAGATCGGCCATGAGCTGCACCTGAGCGTCGTCGCCGAAGGCGTCGAGACCCGGGAGCAGGCCGAACTGCTGCACGCGATCGGCTGTGAGTACGGTCAGGGCTACTACTTCGCCAGGCCGCAGGACCCGGAGTCCGTTCAGGCGATTCTGGCCCTTGCGCCACAGCTCGCGAGCATCGCCAGCTGATGCCGGCTCACCCGCCGAGGATTCGCCGGGCCATCACGATGCGCTGAACCTGGTTGGTGCCCTCGTAGATCTGGGTGATCTTGGCGTCCCGCATCATGCGCTCGACCGGATAGTCCCTGGTATAGCCGTCGCCGGTCTCGTCTGTCTCGGCAGCGAACGGCGCCACCCTCGCCTCGCACACGTCCCGCACGGCGGCTCGGATGGCCTCGTGCTCCTCAGGCAGTTGGTAGACGTCGAACTCTTCGGTCATTGGCCGCCTAAAGAATGCCGAGTTGGTTCGCGCGGGAGAGGGCCTCGACGCGGTTACGCGCACCGAGCTTCTCGAGCGCCCGCTGCAGGTACGTCTTGACGGTGTTGCGGGTCAGCCCGAGAGCGCACGCGATCTCCGGATTGGTCTCGCCCATCGCGACCCGACGCAGGATGTCGTACTCGCGCCGGGTAAGGCCATGGTCCCGGAGCTTGCGGGTGAGCAGCGCGCTGCTGCTGCCGCCGGTATCAGCGCAAACCACCCGCTCGCCGGCCACAACCCGCCTGATTACATCGACGAGATCCTCGCGTTCGGTGTCCTTCACCACGACGCCGTGCGCGCCGGCGGCCAGCGCCGCGTCGAGCGCGGCGTGGTCGGGGTACGCGGTGAACATGATGATCTTCGCTTCCGGAACTCGCAGCCGGAGCGCCTGCACCGCCTCGGGCCCAAGCATGTCCGGCAATCGCAGGTCGAGGAGGACGACGTCCGGGCGGAGGTTCTCGGCGGCGGCGATCGCCTCCCGGCCGGTGCGCGCGTAGCCGGCCACCCGGAGCCAGGACGTGGCCTGCAGGGCAAGGCTCACCCCGTCCAGGACGATCGGGTGGTCGTCGGCGACGAGCACGCGCACCACACCGCTGCTCACGTCGGTATCCACGCCTGGACGGTCACGCCGCGGTCGTCGTTGGGACCGATCGTGACCGTGCCGCCGACTCTGGCGAGCCGCTCCGACATCGACGTGAGGCCCAGCCCGCCGCGCCCGGCGTAGTCGTCGGCCAGGCCGGCTCCGTCGTCGGACACGGTGACCGCCACGCCGTCACGGAGCGCGAACAGGCTGACCACGACAGAATGCGGCTGAGCATGCTTCTCCACGTTGAGCAGGGCTTCCCGAGTGGCGTCGGTCAGCAGCGTGATCGCTGAGCGTGACAGAGTCGGCAGCTCGGTGAGCGTGATCACCCGGGCGTCGACGCCGGTGCGCTCGGTGAACGCCCGGCAGTGTTCGCGCAGCGCGACGCCGAGGGCGACCTGCGCCGGCGGCGCGTGCAGGACGCGCAGGGATCCGCGAAGCGCCGCCGACGCCTCGGCCGCTTGCTGCTCGATGGCGGTCAGCCGCGCGCGTACCGTCTCGTCGAGCTGCGGCTCGTCGTTCAGCCGCCGGATGCCGGCACGAAGCGTGAACAACGTGGCACCGACGGTGTCGTGCAGCTCGACCGCGAGGCGGCGGCGTTCCTCGTGGACGGCGACCTCCGCGGCGTGCCGGGCGCGTTCGGCCACCACCTCGGCGACCGCGCTGCGGGCCGCGAGCTGTTCGAGCGCCTGAGCCGTCCGGTCGCCGAACTCGGTCTTCCGGCGGTTGGCGCCGTACAGCACGCCGAGCAGGTGGCCGTCATGCACGACCGGGACGGCGATCATCGCCCGGACGCCCTCCGCCTGGGCCTCGGCCTTGAAGTGATGGGTGATGTCGAGCGCGGCGCAGTAGTCACTGACCCACAAGGGACGGCGCGCGGCCAGCACCCGGCCGCCCAGCCCGGCGCCGACGGGCACGACAAGGCCGTCGACGGCATCGGTGAGGACGTTGACGCTGTGCTGGAGCACGATCTGCTCAGTGCCGTCCGGCTCGCCAACCCATGCGACCTCAACCCCGGCGAGCTGGGGCACCTTCGCCACGATCCGCTGGATCGCGGCGGCCCGGTCGAGCAGCGCGAGGATGCTGGCGTACTCCTCGTCGAGGCCCAGGAGCACGTCGGGCATCGGCTCCGCATGACCGAGGCCGTCCACCTGGCCATCGTCGCTCACTGATGCCACTTGGCGCCATCTCCAAACGGAGACCCCCGTAGAGACACCTCCAACTGCCGCTACCGGCGGCGGCCGATAACGCGCACGCTCGGCAGCCATCAGTCGTGGTCAGCGACAGGGCAGGAGGACTCGGATGCCAATGCTCGCGGTACGCGATCTTCGCGTGAGCTACGGGGGCGCCATCCTCGGCGTGCGCGACGTCTCGCTCGACGTGCCGGCGGGCGCCGTGGTGGCCGTGCTCGGCAGCAACGGGGCCGGAAAGACGACGCTTCTGCGCGCCATCTCCGGGATTGCCGCCGACCACGGCGGCGCGATCGAGCGTGGCGTGATCGAGTTCGAGGGCCGCGCCATCACCGGACGGTCCGCCGCCGCGATCGTGGCCGCCGGCGTGGTATACGCCCCTGAGGGCCGCCGTGTCTTCGAGCGGCTCACCGTCGCGGAGAACCTCCGCATCGGCGGGTTCGCGGTCCGCAGCGCGGCGGCGGCGGCCCAGGCTCGCCAGTTCGTCCACGAGCTGTTCCCGATCCTGCATGATCGTCGCGGCCAGCGGGCCGGTCTGCTGTCCGGCGGCCAACAGCAGATGCTCGCGATCGGGCGGGCGCTGATGGCAACCCCCCGGCTGCTGCTGCTCGACGAGCCATCGCTCGGGCTGGCCCCCAAGGTCGTCGGTCAGATCGGCCGGGTGATCAGCGAGATCAATGCCCGGGGCACGACGGTCATGGTGGTCGAGCAGAACGCGGCGATGGCGCTCTCGGTCGCTTCGCACGCCTTCGTCCTGACCACCGGCGAGGTCTCGCTGTCCGGGTCCGCCGCGGCGCTCGCCGCCGACGAGGCCGTCCGCGACCTCTACCTCGGGCGCGACACCAGGGCGGCGGTCGATCAGGAACTCGCCATGGACGGCGGAACCCGCCCGGAGCTGCGGCGGTGGGCGGGATGACGCTCGCGCCGACCGCGGTGGGCAGCCCGACCCTCACCGTCGACGCGGTCACCGTCAGCTTCGCCGGGGTTCGCGCACTCGACTGCGTGTCGTTCGCCATAGCGCCGATGGCGATCCACGCGCTGATCGGGCCGAACGGCGCCGGCAAGTCGACGCTGTTCAACGTCGTGTCCGGCGCCTACCGGCCAGAGCGCGGCGCGGTTTACTTCTGCGACACCGACCTGACCCGCCTGCGGCCCCACGAGATCGCCGGCCTCGGCGTGGCGCGCACCTTCCAGAACATTGCGCTGCTGGCGGCCGAGACGGTCGAGGAGAACCTCATGCTCGGCCGGCACCATCTCACCCGAGCCGGATTCGTCGCCTGCGGGCTGCGGCTCCCGGGGGCCCGCAAGGAGGAACGACGCCACCGGGACCGCGCCCGCGAGATCGCCGCGTTCCTCGGCCTCGGCGACAGGCTGCACACTGCGGCGGGAGAACTGTCGTACGGCGAGCAGAAACGGGTGGAGATCGCCCGGGCGCTGTGCGTCGAACCTGCGCTGCTCTTGCTCGACGAACCCGTTGCCGGGATGAACGCCCGCGAGACCGCGCTCATGGCCCACCTGATCCGCGACATCCGCGACGCGCTGGCGATCCCCATCCTGCTCGTCGAGCACGACATGGCCCTCGTGATGAGCATCGCGGATCGGGTCACTGTGCTCGATTTCGGCCGGCTCATCGCCGACGGCGCGCCCGGTCACGTGCAGCGCGACCCGGCGGTACAGCACGCCTACCTCGGCACCGACGATGAGAGATGATCATGAACCAGTTCCTCCAGTTGCTCGTGGCCGGGGTTTCGCTCGGCGCCGTCTACTCGCTGCTCGCCCTCGGCTTCGTCGTGGTGTTCAAGGCCACCGGGGTCGTCAACTTCGCCCACCCGGCCCTGCTGATGATCGGGGCGTACGTCACCGCCCGCCTCGGCATGGTGAACGATCTCCCCTTCGCGGTGGCTCTGCTGGCCGGCGTCGGCGTGGCCGTCGTCGTGGCCGTAGCCGTCCAGCGGCTGCTGGTGCATCCCATGGCGAGCAGGTCGGTCATCGCGGTGAGCATCATGACCATCGGGGTCGACGTGGTCGTCCAGACCGAGATCACCCGTCGGCTCGGCGTCGACATCCTGCCCATGGGTGACCCCTGGCAGAACCGGGTGGCGACCGTCTTCGGCCTGACCATCCCGCAGACCCGCATCGCCGCTCTCGTCGCCGGCCTCTCGCTTATCACCGCGTTCTTCGCCTGGTTCAAGTTCTCCCAGTGGGGAGTCGCCATGCGGGCGGTCGCGGAGGACCCCGAGACGGCTGCGCTCATGGGCGTGCGGCGGTCCCGCGTCTGCGCGCTCGCCTGGCTGCTCGCCGGCGCGCTCGCCGCGGTCGCCGGACTGTTCATCACGGTGTTCCCCGCGCCGGGCCTGGAGCCGCTGACCGCGACGGTGGCCCTGCGTGCCTTCCCGGCGGCGATCATCGGCGGTCTCGACTCGACCGGTGGCGCGGTCGTCGGCGGGCTCGTCGTCGGCGTCGCCGAGGTGCTCGCCCAAGGTTACGCCGACGCCCTGTCCTTCCTGGGGCTGGGCTTCCACACCGTGCTGCCGTACGCGGTCATGGTCGTCGTGCTGCTCGTCCGGCCGACCGGCCTGTTCGGCACCAGGGAGTTGCACCGTGTCTGACCTACGGACCGAGCCGCCGGTGGCGCAGCAGACGGCGGTGGAGCACACCAGCCGCAGCGGCGATGCTGCCACCGGGCGCCGGCATATCACGCGGGCGCGGCTCCTGGTGCTCTCGGCCGCAACGGTCGTCCTGCTCGCCGTACCGCTCTACGTCGACGCGTTCTGGCTCCAACTGGGCCTGTTCGCGTTCGCCGCCGCCGTCGCCGCGCTCGGCCTGGGGCTGCTGCTCGGCCACGCCGGCCAACTGTCGCTCGGCCATTCGTTCTTCGTCGCCGTCGGCGCCTACGGCTACACGTTCCTGGCGGCCGAGAGCCGGACCCTCGGCGTGAGCCACCAGAGCGGACTGGCACTGCCACCGCTGGTCGCCGCCGTCCTCGCGGTGCTGCTCGCTGGTCTGGCCGGGCTGCTCTTCAGCCCGATCGCGGCCCGGTTGCGCGGCATCTACCTCGGCATCGCCTCGCTGGGGCTGGTCTTCGCCGGTCAGCACGTGCTCTTCAACTCCGAGCCGCTCACCGGCGGCTTCAACGGCCGCAACGTGCCCGGCTTCAGCCTGCTGGGCATCAGCGTCGACGCGCTGCCCGGCAAGACGCTGTACGTGCTCGGGGTGCCGTTCGGCCGGGAGGAGAAGCTGTGGTACCTCGGCCTCGCGGTCACGGCCGGCGCGTACCTGTGCTACCGCAACATGGTCCGCGGCCGGCCCGGACGGGCGCTGCGGGCCGTCCGGGACCGCGAGCTGATGGCCGGGATCATGGGCGTGCCGGTGACCCGGTACAAGGCGTACGCGTTCCTCATCTCGTCGATGTACGCCGGTCTCGGCGGCGTGCTGCTCGCCCTGGCGTTCGGCCGGATCGTGCCGGAGACGTTCGGCATCGCGCTGGCGATCGAGTACCTCGCGATGGTCGTCATCGGTGGGCTCGGGTCCGCTGCCGGCGCGGTCGCCGGCGCGGTCTTCGTCTCCTGCCTCCCTGCGGTCCTGGAACGGTACGCGGCCGTGCTGCCCGGCCTCGCCCCGGCCGGATCCGACGGCGTGAGTCCTGCGGTGGCCGCCAAGTTCGCCTTCGGCGCGGCGATCGTCGCGCTGCTGCTCTTCGAACCCGGCGGTGCCGCCGCCGCCGGCAACCGCCTGCTCCGCGCCGTCCGAAGGCTCGCCTCCGGGCAGCGCGCTCGTCCCGCCCGCAGAACCAACCAATCTCAGCAATAGGAGACACCGATGTCATGGCTGTCAAGACCACCGAACCGTAGCCGACTGGGGGGCGCCGCCGCGCTCAGCACCCTGCTCGCCGCTCTTCTCCTCAGCGGTTGCGCAACGAAGGCAAACGACACCGGCGAGACCGCCGGATCCGGCGGCCAGCCGGCCACCGGCCAAGGCGTCACCGACCAGGTGATCAAGCTCGGTGTGATCTCCGACCGAACCGGCGTGTTCGCCGCGGCCGGCAAAGCTGTCGAACAGGGGCGGCAGCTTTTCTGGGACGAGCAGAACGCCGCGGGCGGGGTCTGCGGCCGGAAGGTCGAGTTCGTGGTCAAGGACCACGGTTACAACGCCCAGAACGCGCTCACGGCCTATGCCCAGGTCAAGGACGACGTGCTCGCCCTCGATGAGCTGCTCGGCTCGCCGATGATCGCCGGCCTGCTCCCCAACCTCGAGGCCGATCAGATGCTCACCATGGCGGGGTCGTGGTCGTCGAGCCTGTTGAGCAATCCCTACGTCGTGATCACCGGCACGACGTACGACCTCGAGATGATCAACGGCATCCACTGGCTGACCGAGCACAACGGGCTGGCCAAGGGCGACAAGATCGGCCATATCTTCCTCGAAGGCGACTATGGCGAGAACGCCATCGCGGGTAGCCGGGCAGCAGCCCAGCAGTACGGCCTGCAACTCGTCGAGCACAAGATCAAGCCGACCGACGCTGACCTCACCGGTCAGGTCACCGCGCTGCGCGGCGCCGGCGCGAAGTTCGTGCTGCTGACCACGACGCCCGCGCAGACCGCCTCAGCGGTGGCGGTCGCGGAGGCGGCCGGGTACGACGCCACGTTCGTCGGTTCCAACCCGTCCTTCAGCCCGGCGCTGCTCGCCACTCCGGCCAAGCCCGCGCTCGAGAAGCGGCTGCTGGTCATCACGTCGATCGCACCGTTCTCGTCCGGTGACGCCGGTCCCTCCCAGGTCCGCGCATCGTTCCTGGCCAAATACCCCGATCAGACGAAGTCGGGGTTCGTGATGTACGGCTACGCCCAGGGCCAGGTCATGGCCCAGATCCTCGATAGTGCCTGCAAGAACGGCGCGCTCACCCGGCCGGGCGTGCTGAAGGCGTTCCAGAGCCTCAAGGACGTCCAGACCAACGGGCTGGTGCCGACGCTCGACTACAGCAAGCCCGGACAGATCCCCGCGCGCCAGGTGCAGGTGGTCCGACCCGACGCCACCGCCGCCGGTGGGGTCGCTCAGGTGCAGGGTCTGTTCGCCGCGCCGCTCGCGACCACCTACCAGCCGGCCCGCTGACCTGCCTGGCGGGTCCGCGCTCCTGCGGCCGAAGAACGCGGACCCGCCCGGCGACAGAGCGACGAGGAACGAGGAAAAATGCGCAGCACGATGCAAGACGTCCCGCTCGAAGTCCGGCGCATCCTCGAACATGGCGCGGCCTTCCACAGCACTGCCCAAGTGATCACCGCCGGACCGGGCGGCGGGCTTCGCAGCGCCCGGCATGGGGGCGGTGGTCCATCCGCTGAACATCCGGCTGGCCGCGTGGACATCCAGGGCCGGTTCCCGGCAATGGTGCAGCCACGCCTGGTCGGACCCGGCGGCGAGGTGTTGCCGCACGACGGGCACAGCGTGGGCGAACTGGAGGTCCGCGAGCCGTGGATCACCGGCAGTTACTACACCGACGATGACCCGGAGAAGTTCCGTGCCGGCTGGTTGCGCACCGGCGACATCGGCGCGATCACCCCCGACGGGTACCTCACCCTCACCGACACTGGGGTGGCGGGGACGAGCAGCCGCACCCGCTCGTCGAGCCCGGAGCCAGTCACGGCACCTGCTGTGAGCGGCGTCTCGGCGGTCCGTCAGCGCATAGAGAACGTTGGTGTCAACAAGGATCACGGATGAAGAAGACTACCCGCCAAATCCCTCTGAGAGCAGCTTGTCCACATTTGCCGAGCCGTCGGACTGGCCGCTGTCGCCGATCCCAACTGACACGGGCATGCGCCGACGCCGACGGCCCGCGCGAGGTTCGGGCACGCCGTCCACAAGTGGCTCCAACAGCGCCAGTGCCCGCGACGACTCTTCCTCGCCGAGCCCGGCAATAAGCCGCTGTAGCTGCTCCTTGGCGGTCATGCACACCAGTGTAGGCGAGCTGGCGACGAGCCCCGACGGACCAAGATGATCACCTTGACCCACAGAATGACGGCGACACGCCGAGGCGCTGCGGCGTGTCGTCGTCATTTCATGGGTCAAGGTGTTCGTTTGGTTGGATCGCCGCACGGGTTCCGTGATCACCGCGCCGGGGAACCCCACGTGGAGGAAGTCCTACCTTCGTGTCGGTCGTGCCAGGTCGTCACCTCGAGAGTGCGCTCCGGCGGCCGTGACGTGGGAAGCCCCGGATCGCCCGGCGAAGCGTCACGTGCTGCGGGTTGCTCCGGACGCCGGGTGTCCGTCGAGAGGGTGTTGAGCGGCGTACGGGCTTGGCCGGATCCAGGTGGGGAACGCGCGTGCGAGCGGGCGTGGACCGTCGATGCTGATTTTGTGCTGGCGGAGCAGGTCCCGGTAGGTATGTTGGCGTAGGTGCCAGCGCGCGAGCGCCTCGGCGTCGGTGTGGACCACCAGGTCCTCGGGCGTGCCGGGGTAGCGGGTGCAGACCTCGGCCTGCGGGCGGTGCAGCAGCATCCAGTACTGCTGCTGTGGCAGGTCGCGCAGATCGATGCGAACCGTGACCTGCTCGATGGGCAGCTTGTCGGTGTCGACAAGACGCGCGGTCGCCCAGAGCACGTAGGCTGGATCGATGTGTTGTGGCTCGACCTCGAGCCATCGCATCCCCCAGCCACCCATGGCGTCGCAGAGCGGTTTCAAGTCTCGGCCTGCGGAGGTCAGTTCGTACGTGACGCCCCTGGTCGAGGGGTTCACCCGTCGCACCAGGACACCGGCGCGGACAAGCGTGGCAAGCCGGTCGGCAAGCAGGGCCTTGGGAATCCCGGGCGCACCGTCGCGAAGCTGACCAAAGGAGGATGCGCCGTTGAGGAGGTTACGGATGATGATCGGAGTCCAACGTTCGGCGAAGATCTCGGCCGTCCGGGCGAGCGGGCAGTATTGGCCGTAGCTGCGCATGGCACCAGTGTGTACCCGGCAGTCCCATCACCGAGGTTCAAAAATTGGGATTGCCTGCCATGTCGGCGTGGCGAGATCGTGAGTCATCGACCTAGGGAGGCGGCCATGACCGTTGCACATCTCGTCAGCCGTGACGAAGGAGAGGTCTGCGACCTCGGGATCGTCAAGATGCGCGTCCTTGCCGATGCTAAGGCTTCAAACGGCACGCTCGCTGTGCTGGAGTTCCGCGGCGGAGAGGGCCCCTGGACGATCCCGCATGCGCACCACAAGATGGAAGAGTCGTTCTACGTGCTTGAAGGCACGTTCGACTTCGTCTGCGGGAGCGATGAGATCACTGCGCGCAAGGGCGACTACCTCTTGGTTCCTCGGGGCACGGCTCACATGATCACGGCTCACCAGGGCGGCGGAACCCTGCTTGGCATCAACGCTCCAGCGGGCCTGGAAGACATGTTCCGAGAACTCAGCCAGCTTGCCGCGGACAGCATGCGAGACCCGGGAATCAGACGCGAGATCTCACAGAAGTTCGACTCAGTCCCGGTCTAAGGATCGACCACCCCGCCATGGACTGGTTCGTCGTTGTTCATCACATGACCTCCTCATCGTGGTGCGGCGACTCGCGCCGATGAGGGCCATGCTTGGTCCCGATCCTTAGCAAAACGTGTCAGCAGCCTGAGACGAGGCTGTGTGAGTCGTGCGATCCGACGAATCCGGCTCCTGCCAATCGCTGGCATCGCCCTCCTTCAAGCTGCCGAGTTCGCGCCGATGGGCGACGAGCGCACCGGCGGCCTCCGGGAAACGATCAACGAATTCTTTTCAGCGGGTTCAGAGCTGAGACCAACCATGTCCCGACTGGGCGCGTCCATAGTCACGAAAAGCACCACCAAGTTGGTCGCTTCGTAACGACCAGATGCGCGTCGGGGGTGACGAGATGTGGCAGGGCACACGAGATCCCGCAGATCGGGACGCTGGCTTGGCAGCTAGGCCGTTGGATCGCGGGCCACGGAGGCCGGTTGCGCCCAAGGGCGCCGGATTGGCCGCACTCGCGTTGCTGATGGCGGTCGCTGCCGGGTTGCTCGGCCAGGGCGCCTACTACACGTCGGTGCAGCGGTACGTCGTGGTGCTCGTTGCCGCAGCGACAGTTCTCGTTCTGGCCGCGCAGCCGCCGACGCGCTGTGACGCCCGCCTCCTGCCGGTGCTTCCGGCTGGCGCGCTGGCGGCGTGGGCCGTCTTCGACGCCGCCTGGCTCGGAATCCCCGCCGCCGGTGCAGGAGTAGCGCTGCTGATCCTCGGCGCCGTCGCGGTCTTGCTCGCCTGTCGCCGCCTTGATCAGGAGAACCGGGAGGTCCTCCTCGTCGGCGTCACCTGTATCGGGCTTGCCGTCGCGCTCGCCGGCTGGCTCGGCGTTGCCGGCCGCGTTGGCTCCTGGGCCTGGGAGGGCCAGGGCATCTGGCGGGCGTCATCGACGCTGAGCTACCCGAACGCGACGGCTGCCGTGCTGGTGCCCTTGGCCCTGCTCGTCCTCGCCCGATCGGTCGAGGCGCCGCGCTCCCTGCTGCTTACCCTTGCGGCGACCGGACTGCTGGCCGGCCTCGCCGCGACGATGAGCCGGGCCGGCGCACTCGCATTCACGGTCGGCTTGATCGTGCTCGCGGTGCTCCAAGGGCCCCGCGGGACCGCCCGGGCCGCGCTTGGCCCCTTCGCTGGCGCCCTGCTCGCGCTGATCTGCCTCCTGCCCTCGATGCCATCGGCCAACCCGCCGCGGCCGCTGCTCGCATTCGCCGGGCTGTCCGCAGGGCTGATCCTCGCGGCGATCGTGGCGCGAGCGTCCCAGCGGGCAGTCCTCGCGTGGATGCTCGGGGGCGCCCTGGTAGGCGGCCTCGCGGTGATCGCCAGCAGTGGCGGAGCGCTGGGCGACTCCGTCCGTACGGTTGCCGCGGCGCGAGCAACCCTCGCCTCGCCTGCCCGGGCCGACGCACTCGGTGCTGCCCGGCAGGTGGTATCAGAGCATCCCCTCACCGGCGTCGGACCGGGCCAAGCCCACCTGCAATGGACCGGGCCGGACGGCGCCACGCGGGTTCTCGGCTACGCGCACAACGAGTACGTCCAGGTCGCGGCCGAATTCGGGATCGTGGGACTCGCGTTGCTCGCAATCCTTCTCGTCGCAATCGCTCGCCTGCTCTGGATCGCGCGGACCGCGGCCTCTGGGCGGGCGACCTGGGCCGGCGTTGCGGCAGCGACGGCCGCCTTCGCTGTCCACAGCGGCTTCGACTTCGTCTGGCACCTGCCAGCGGTCCTACTGACCGTGCTGGTGCTGGTCGGCGCAGTCCTGCCGGCGCACGTGGCGCCGGTGGTCGCAACACATCACCTACGGCTCAACGAAGGGAGCCATAATGAGAACCAGAGTGCGAAGTAAGGTGGCGGCGGCGGCATTGGCCCTCGGCGCAGGCGGCATGCTGGCGGCGCTCACCCCAGCCGGTCCCGCCGTCGCGGTGGACTCCCCACCGCTCGTCCTCGACGTCGAGGTCGACTCGCCGGCATCGCTCCTAGCCCGAGGACTTGCTGTGAGCTTGCCCGTCGAAGTCACTTGCACCTCGAGTCCGGATTCCACGTCCGTTTCCGTCACCATCTCCCAGCGCGTCGGAAACCAGATCGTGCGTGGCTACGGCTACTTCAGGCCGGACTGCACCGGGCAACCGGAGAAGCACTTTGTCGTTGCCCAGGTGTACGACAGCGGAAAGGTATTCACCCACGGTTCCGCCCTGGCGACCGCCTCCATCTGGGGCTGCACGGCGGACTGGTGGACTTGCGGCAACGATGAAGACACAGAAGCCATCAGCGTCCGGCGCTAGGGAGACGACCCGGAAGCCTTGACGGTAGGACATCGCCGCGGCGCCATTGGCGCCGCGGCGGTATGTCCACTGGCCGTGTCGGTGAAGCGTGCGGACACATTCAAGAGAGCCAGAGATCGGATCCAGTGCCGGATGCGACCTCAGAGCCTGTTCCGGAACCCCTCGCCGGCTCGCGACGCCCCGCATCCCGCCTGGCTGCGTTGTCGTCAGTCGCCGCACAAAAACCGGTGCGACTCCATCCTCCGCCTTGCCAGCCGGGCGCGGATGCGCCGCTCTCTGATCGACGATGGGCTCCGGAACAGGCTCTCAGCGCATGCCCAGGGCGGCGACTGCCGCATTGACGATCGATCCTGGCAGCAGGTCGTGGAGTTCGTACAGCTCCGCGACGGAGCCGGACTGGCCGAACTGGTCGACGCCGAGCGGCACGCACGGCTGCCCGAGCGCCGACCCCAGCCTGGCCAGGGCGTGCGACGCCGCGTCATGGACCGTGACGACCGGCGCCGGGCCGGCGAAGGCGACGCGCAGTGGGCCCGGGACCGACGGGAAGGCGGCCGTCCGGATTCCCTGGCGGAGCGCTTGCTGCCAGGCCGAATAGAGCCGGTCCGGCGAGGTGATGTCGACGACATGGGCGGCGACGCCTTCGTCGGCCAGCTCGGCCGCCGCGCCGAGAACCTCGGGCAGGACGGCTCCGGTGGCCGCCAGGTGGACGACCGGCGCGCCGCGCGCGGCGAGGTCGCCGGCATCGACCAGCCGGAGGCGCCCGCGAGCACCTGGCGGCGCAGCACCGCGTCGCCGAGCCGGGCCCGGGCCGCCTCGAACGGCGCCTGGTCGATCGGCCGCGTCGTCAGCCTGAAGTAGTAGGCGCCACCCTGGTCTGGCAGTCCCCCGCCGGAACGGGTGGCGCCGCCCGCCACCGAGGCCAGTGCGTCGCAAAGCAACCAGTCGAGCGCGGCCGCGTAGGCCGGTTCGATCAGCGTGGCGTTCGGCAGCTCGATCCCGATCGACGGGGTGATCGTCGACTGGTGGGCGCCACCCTCAGGCGCCAGGGTGATCCCAGACGGTGTTCCGGCGACGATGAACCGCGCGCCCGAGTACGCGCCGTAGATGAACGCGTCGAGCCCACGGCACACGAACGGGTCGTACACCGTGCCGACCGGGAGCAACGGCTGCCCGGACAGATCCCACGACAGCCCCAACTGACCGAGGAGCAGGAAGAGGTTCATCTCCGAGATGCCGAGCTCGAGGTGCTGGCCGCGCGGGCTCTCAACCCAGCGCAGCATCGTGTCCTCGCCCGAGCTGGGAGACGACTTTCACGACACGATCATCCGGGGCAGCCGCAACTCGGTGATCATGGAGATGTCGGCGTCCGTCGCAGACCGCGTCAAGCTCTGCCGCCGGCTGTCCTACGGTCACGCGTCACCGGAGTGGGCGCTGCGAGCCGCTGACGAGCACCTGCATATCGCCGAGGCGATAGCGCAGGCCGACCCGGCCCTCGCTGAGCGCCGGTTGCGCCAGCACATCGCCAGCTGGGCGCAATTCCTCAGAACGCACACGGCCGGTGACGTCCGCCCTCGGCCATAGATCCTGCGCAAGCCCCTACTAGGTAAGGAATCGGCACATGACTCAGGAACCGCTCAGCTGTGACGTCCTCGTCGTCGGTGGCGGGGTGGCCGGCGTAGCCGCCGCGACAGCTGCAGCACGCAGTGGCGCCAAGACCATCCTGTTGGAGAACAAGCCGTTTGTCGGCGGCAACGCGACGACCGGCTTGTGCCTGCACAACTACATAAGCCGCTACGGCGAGCAGAAGGTCTTCGGCATCGCCCAGGAGCTTGTCGACATCCTTATCGAGCGCGGCGGCGCCGTCGGTCACATTCCCTACGGCGGCTTCGTCCACTCGGTGACCCCGGTCGACGGCGATCTCTTCCGCATCGTCAGCACGGAGATGCTGGCCGACGCCGGCGTCACGGTCCGGTACGGCGTCAACGCGGTCGGCGTCGAGTCGGAGAACGGCACCGTCAAGGCCGTGCAGGTCGCCATGAAGGACAGGGTGCGCCCGATCTACGCCAAGACGGTCATCGACGCGAGCGGCGACGCCGACGACGCCGTGGCCGCCGGCGCGCAGTTCCGCGAGGGTCAAGCCCGAACCGGGAAGATGCAGCCGGTGTCCATGCTGCTCCGGTGTTTCGGCACCGACAACCAGAATCTGGCCCAACCAGATCAACGTCAACACCACCGCGGTGTTCGGCGTGGACGGCACCGATCCGCTGGCTCTGTCGCGTGCGACCGTCGAGCTCACCCGCCAGGCCGCGCGCATCGGTGAGTTCCTGAAGGCCAACGTCCCCGGCTTCGAGAACACCTACTACGTGCCGGCCGCGTTCGCCGGCGTGCGCGAGACCCGGAACGTCTTGGGCCGGTACGAGATGACGCGCGAGGACATCGTCGACGGTTGGACTTCCAGGGCGCCTGTCGCGGCTGTCCAGCGCTCAACTTCACCTACGTGGCGGTGGTGGAGCCAGCAGTGTCGGGGGTCGCGGGCGTGAGATCCGTCGCGCCGCCTCGCTCCGACATCGCACCCGCGGTGTTGCGCCGGATCCGCCCGATGATGGGTGTCGAGTCAGCCTGAAGCGGTTTCTTGTCCGCGATCTTGAGCTTTTTCGGTAATGGGAGCGCTCCCATGCCGAAAAAGCTCAAGATCGCGAAGAATATGGAGGAAGCGATGACTGACGAACGTGCGCCGGCGCGGGCGATGCTGCGTGCCGTCGGCATGACCGACGACGACTTCGCCAAGCCGCAGGTCGGGGTGGCGTCTTCCGGGAACGAGATCACGCCGTGCAACCTGTCTCTCGACCGGCTGGCGAAGCAGGTCAAGCAGGGCGTGCGCGACGGCGGCGGCTTTCCTCTCGAGTTCGGCACGATCTCGGTGTCCGACGGCATCTCGATGGGCCACGAGGGCATGCGGGCATCGCTGGTGAGCCGGGAGATAATCGCCGACTCCGTCGAGTGCGTCATGCATGCCGAACGGCTCGATGCTTCTGTGCTGCTCGCCGGCTGCGACAAGTCGCTGCCCGGGATGCTGATGGCGGCGGCGCGCCTCGATCTCGCGGCGGTGTTCCTGTACGCCGGGTCGATCCTGCCCGGCCGGCTCGGGGACTGGCAGATCACCATCCAGGACGCGTTCGAGGGCGTCGGCACCTGCGCCCTTGGCCTTATAACGCGGGGGAGCTCGACGAGATCGAACGCCATGCGTGCCCTAGCGAGGGCGCGTGCGGCGGGATGTTCACGGCGAACACGATGGCCAGCGCGGCGGAGGCGCTCGGCATGTCGCTGCCTGGCAGCGCGTCGCCGCCGGCGCCGGACCGCCGCCGCGACGACTACGCGCGGCGTTCTGGTGCGGCGGTCGTCGAGCTCATTCGCGCTGGCATCACTGCGCGCAAGGTGATGACCCGGCATGCGTTCGAGAACGCCATCACGGTCGTCATGGCGCTCGGCGGGTCGACCAACGCGGTGCTGCACCTGCTTGCGATCGCCCGGGAGGCCGGCGTCCGCCTCGACCTCGACGACTTCAACGCGATCGGCGACCGCACGCCGCTGCTCGCCGACGTCAAGCCGTTCGGCCGGTACGTGATGAACGACATCGACACGATCGGCGGTCTTCCGGTGGTCATGAAGGCGCTTCTCGACGCGGGCCTGATGCACGGCGACGCCCTGACGGTCACCGGCCGCACGCTGGGCGA
>Ga0184623_10000520_pt1 | contig 16327 bp, 21 predicted proteins | sample PLM1_100_b1_FD_133138 | JGI IMG/M metagenome (GOLD analysis project Ga0184623, IMG submission 133138) | Groundwater sediment microbial communities from an aquifer in East River, Colorado, USA - PLM1_100_b1 | ecosystem: Environmental > Terrestrial > Soil > Riparian zone | place: USA: East River...
AAATTCTACCGTAACTCCCAATAAATAGAATACTTGAGAAAGGAATGAAATAGATATTAGTAATTAGGAGAGAATAAAGTTCCGTACAGTACTCATAAGATAAGGAAGCGCCTGATTTATACACAAGTAACTCGTTTTGATTTTATCATTTTGGCTTTTATTATTTATTAAGAGGTGTTCCCATATAGTAGATGTTTAGTTCTGGTATCATAAAGGAATGACAGAGGTTATTAATTTTTAGTGGCTAGGAAGAAACTAGTCGCCATAGTGGACGATTTCATATTGCATACGTTAGCATTCCTCGATAATTTAAATGATGTTCTGATCCGTGGTCTACTGTACACGATATATTCTCCCATCCACCTTATCATATACAAGAACATACAGGTGCCCGTCGGGTCCAACCTCCAGATCTGTAATGCCTCCAAATCCGTGTGCAAATATGATGCTTGATAGTTCCTTCCTATCGTTGGCGACTTTATCACTCAGCGGTTCATTCAAATCTAATGATTTTCTATCCTCACTTAAATTGAAGATATATATGTTACCAAATTTTATATCTCCTACTAAAATATCATTTTTATATTCTAACCCCAGCTTATCTGTGTTAAGAAATTTTAGAGCGGTTGGAGCTATTGAGCGGTCCCAAGTAAATTCTGGCGGACTGTACTTTCCCTTGTTACTAAAATCAACTAATCCTTTAGGATTGATAGGGGCAATTCCTGCTTTACCCAATGTGGCATTCACATTCCAAATGCCGTGTATCTTTTTCCAGCCACTATTAAAACCTGGCTCAACTAGATTTATCTCGTCACCATAATCAGGACCATTCTCTGTATCCCATATGTTTCCTGTAAGTGGGTCAAAATCAAGTCCAAAGCTATTCTTTATACCATACGCGTAATAAAGATTGAGAGGGTGTCTACTATCAAGTATGCCATTGTCCACAGGTTGACCATCTTGAGTTATCCTAAGAATGCCTGCTCTTCCATCTACCTCTTTTCCATCCTGAAAATTCTGGGCTTGTGTTTCATAAAGTTGGCTTTCATTATGACTTGTCCTTGTCACATCACCTATTATAAGATAGATATTGTTGTCTGGGCCGACAGTCAAAACACCACCATTGTGTCCTGGTCCTGGTTCCCACGGAAGATCTAGAAGCAGTTTCGGGCTTGTCAATTTACTCCCATTTTCATTTAGTTCATACTTGTAAACCCTGTTACCAAGTATCTCTCCCTTCATTGGACCTTTCTCGGTGTAGTAGAGAAAGACATAAGCTTTCTTGCTAACTGGATCCTTTGATGTTGTCATACCCAGTAATCCCCTTTCATCTTTAGTAGCAACAGGAACCTTAAGAAGTGGCACTACATGCTTGACACCGTTTACAATCCTTTCTACTGTGCCTTGATTTTTCTGTGTCACCAGAATATCATCTGGACCAAGAAATATCATGGAAGTTGGTGCTTTAAGTCCCTTAAAATAGAGATCAACAGTAAGATTGGGATCATTTACAACTGGTTTGGAAGTAGTTACATTGGCTCTGGCAGCATAGACAGATGAATCATAGCTAAAAAAACCCAGTAGAAAACCAAGACCTGATAACGTTACTAGAAATGCTAAGGTTATGAAGAATTCTATATGCAAATTAATTATCAAAAACTCAATGTATTTTCCTGTCCTAGATATATAGGGATTTCCAAATTTCATATAAATAATGTAGAAAATTTACCTGTATGCATCATCCTGAGTATTTATATCAATGTGATAAACTTATTTTAAATTGAGCTTCTAGATGCCAACCATTATGCCTCATGTGAAAAGAACTTTTGCTTTAAAGCTCACCTTTTCCTGTATAATTTTGATCCTACCTTTGTACTTAATTGCTCAAACTTACGGTGAATCTGAGATTAACTATATAGAGGATAAATTTAATTCCAAATTGAATTTCCTTTCTACAAGCATCAATAATTCTTCATTTTCCAGACAAGATACAGGTACATCTGATACTAAAGACATCAGTTCCGATATAGAAAAAGCTGTTATTATTATTTTTGATAGAGGATACAAGGATCAATTTACCAATGCCAAACCAGTTCTAGACAAATACGGATTCAAGGCATCATTTTTCATCATATGTAGCTTTGTTGATGGAAATGGTTACTATAAACTAGCAAACGGAACAGAGATACTACATGATCTTGATAATGCAATGAGCTGGGATCAGATTAGACTATTGCATAAGGAAGGACATGACATCGAATCACATGGAATGGAGCACAGAGATCTGAGGCATTTATCTTCAGAAGGTCTTCAATACGAGATATCGGCATCAAAAGATTGTTTAGAGGATCAAGGCTTGAAACCAACTTACTTTCAAATTCCTGCCAATAGAGGTGCTAATAATTTGACCATATTGAAAATGATATCAAAGTATTTTGATTTTGGGTTATCGGGTCATTCCAGACTCATGTTTCTAAATTGTGATGGTTGGGTAAATCATGGGTTTAGAACCCAGAGCTATAAGTATCAGTATGATTGCAATCCATATTTGGATGATGGTACGCCTACTCGTACCCATAAATATGCTATAAAAGAATGGTCCCATGATAGGTTTCATTCCAAGCTAAATAACAAAAATCCTCTGCTAACACCCCACGGAGACCAAATTTCTGATATGTTGTTTACTGAATTTATTAGGGTAGTAGAAGCACAGAACCTGTACAATAGCAAGGCAGGAAAAATAGTTGCAGTTCCAATAATTGGTTATCATGTAATAGGTAATTCTACCACATACGATACTTCTATCGAACTATTTGATAGAGAAATGAAATACTTGCATTCTAAGGGATTTAAGGTACTAAAGCTCACGGACCTTGATTACAATGGGAAGGCAAATCATTTTTACATTAGATAAATGAAAGGCATTAGACATAAATTTGGAAATGGATACAAAACCCCAACTCAACAGACTTGACAAAGCCCTAAAGAAAATACAATCCCGTGAAAGAGAATTAGGTATTGCCTAGAATAATAAGAATATTCATATAAGTATCAATAGATATTATGCTTTCAGCGCAACTCGATGTGAATAATGTTATTCTTATCGAACTACCTAAAGCTCAGGCTATTCATTAATTAGAATGAATGTCAATTCCTGATTCTAGTATAGTAGGCTTAAAGCCAAGAATGTCCTGAGTTTAATTATGTTTATACTTAACTTCATCATCAGTAAGGATTTCCCTTGACAATTCTGAATTTGTCAAGAACCATTTGCCTTTCTAAAAGTATCGTTTGCAGTACCTTGTGTTATAGGACAAACAGTTCTCAGGGGTTTAACGCAGTTACTGGAAATGATCAACGCATCAGATGAATCTAAGAAATTAGTAGAAAACTACGTACGTTACCGATATAACACATATAAGAATTAAAGTTCAATTAATTCAATTATGTTTTATCATGAAAAGATTACACATATTAATAAACTATTTTGTCTGTCTTATTTATGTCAGAGAATTCTATGAAAAAGAATAATAATGTGCTTTATACAACAATTTTTGCATTACTGTTACTAGTATCAATTACTACTATTACCATTGTGACAAATGTTTATGGCCAAGAAGGTGAGGGAGGAGGTATTGAAACAGACAGTGAGATAACATCCCAGCTAGAACCTGGACTGACAAATGAGAGCGTACCATTGATTGGTAATCAGAATGAGACAAGTATGTTAAACTTTAGTGATCAGGGTGTGGAAGAATTCGATAATATTACAACTCCACTTCAAGCAAATGAATCCTTTATTACGGAGAATGAATCTTTGCTCACACAAGAAGATGTAGAAGTGGAAGATGAATTGCTAGATGAAAATGTGACAACGGATACAGAAATGACGCCGCCATCGGATAATGCATCTGAATTATTAGCAGAAGACGAAGTTGATGATTCATCACAAGCAGAACAAGGTCTGACTCCTGAGACACAGCCATCGGATAATGCATCTGAATTATTAGCAGAAGACGAAGTTGATGGTTCATCACAAGCAGAACAAGGTCTGACTCCTGAGATAAGCCAAAAATTAGAAACTGCGGCAGCAAGTACTGTTGGAGTAACAAATGCCACGGGCGGAGTGGAAAACGAACAGATTACTAATGTTCAACAGGTTATCAATAACATCGCGTTTGCGGGTGTCCAAGGTGGTGGTGATATAAATGTAATAGTAAACCAGATCTCCCAATTGGTAATGAATAATCCGAACGGTACAGTAGCAGTTGCAATGAAAAAACTTGCACAAGAATATTCAAACGGAAATATTGATGAGATAGATATAGCAACTCAGCAGATAGGAACACAGATAGCACAGGGAACAAATATTGAACAAACTCTGGTACGAGTAACAAATAATGTTATAAATAATATTAATAATATAAAAATAACCATAGACAATTATGATAAGATTATCGTACACCCAAAAACTTTAGATGTTGATAAAAAAATAATTAGAGACCATAACTACTATTAAAAAATCCAAGACAATTGTTGATGTTCCCCGAGTCCATGTCAAATTCGACAATGGTGAAAAGAATCTGGTATTACGAGTTCTAAATACAAACGATGCAAAATATGAGATGCCATTCAGCAAAAATAAGGGAGCCTTCACGTTGGACGATGATGAATTTCGAGTAAAAGTTATCGGAGGAAAAGGAAAAATCCAAACTGCTTCAGTAGCAAAAATGCTAGGAGATGGTAAAGTGGGCGATAGAGAATTTCTAGACAAGGAAAAAAGAAATGGTAATGTTTACTTCAACTTAGATGAAATAGTAGGAGGGAAATATTTGCTGGAAGTCTATATAAAAATAAGTGATGGTTCCATCGGAACATTCGCACGGGGTTCAGTAACTATTACTAAATAACGCAATGATTGTCTACTTCTAAGTAGGAGGGGATTTAGTTTGTTTACAATGAGAATTCATACTATTCTTTAAAAATATAAGATAATAACACTTCCAAGGCTTTAATGTGAAGAGGATTACAAAATAGGCTTATATAATAAATCTATTTAAAAATTGTCTGTACGTTAGTATGACAATTAATAAGTAAACTACTCACAAATGTAAAAGTAAATTGTATTCAAATCAAAGGAATCTATACCTTTCGTTAGTATTCGTTCTCTTGAACGTTCTACTCGTAGTTTCTTCTAATAGGTTAATTGCCGCGGAGAGTTTCTCAATTGACGCCAAAATAGATCTAACAAAAATACCAAATCCTGGAAAATTAAAGGTAATAGCCTTTGCAAACGGGGACACTAGCGTCAAATACAGAGAAAATTTAACAGAAATTAAATCATCATCATCAATCACAGTTCCATTTACCTTTGAAAAGGCTAACGATATTGTTACTATAGGTAATAATGACGAATATTTTGTGTGCGCATACAACATCGAAGTAAAAACAGGGTCTATGAAGTCCTATTCGTGTTACGAAGGCGATATTAAAAATAAGGACGGACAAAACATTGCGAATTTGGACTTATTCGGAATAGTGGAGTCTGGAGATAATCCTAAAACAGAGAACGTGACAATTAACATTTTGGTACCGCTGTCCGACAGAAAGAATATCGATAATATAAAAGTAGTTGCTATGGATAAGAGTGAATTCAAGTCTAAGGCAATAAATGCAGCAGAGTTACTAAACAAATCAAGCGGAGACACAATAAAGTTTTCATTTAATTTTGACAGAAAGACTGATATCGGAAAAATACAAAAAGGTGATATGTACTTTGCTTGCGTTTCTGCAAATGAGTTAAATCCTCCAGAAGGAACGGAGTGCGAACATAAATTAACAAAACCAATTGGACGCATTAACAACTTATACGCTAGATAAATATGAGGTAATTCGGAAACTGGTGCGAGGGTTTAGGACTCGAATTTGTGGAAACGACCAGCATTATCCTTCCACCAGTCCGATACCTTGTCTGAATTTCAAATAAATGTTATATAAAAAATTTTCTGTAATCGGTGCAAAGCCTCGTGATTTGGATTATTTGGGTAATGTATTCATAGATAGAAACTATCGATTAAAAAAAATGAGAAGTTTAATTAGTGAATACAGCGACCAATTCCTCATTCATTTCAGAAATAGCGAATTAGAACACCTTTTTTTAGTCGTATATTGTATTGAGGAGTGCCTGGTTAACAAATCCAGATTTTAATGCCCTATCAATTATTGCATTCCTTTGTCTTAGAGTCTTTTTGCTTTCTAGCCTATCAATTACACTTGTCCTGAACTGAGGTTCAAATATGAAAACTGTCGCATCAAGAAAATTCATGGTATTATCACAGATGGAGGCAATCTTAGAATAAGATAACTTGTTAAATTCGATTTCATGGATTATTTTGTTCCTTAACTCGAACATATTCAAAAAGTTATTCCAGTTGTAAAAGATAGCTCTAGCACCCTTTACATATTTGTATGGATCGAACCAATCAATTTTCTTAACCGCATCAAAGAAGTCCATTTTAATTTCATTAAATTGCTGATCCCCTTAAGGACACACGTAGCTATTGAATTGATAACATTGGAATTACTGAATTCGGATTGAATGCTAACACACTCGCCTTCAGTCATACGAGGATATTTTTTAAGCATTTTTTCATATTTTGTTCGTAATTCGATTGAGGAGATATCGATATTTTCTCTGTCTATAGTATTTCTAATTTGGAGAGCCATAATTTTTTCTAAAAGGCTGACGCATGAAATTATTAGATATTTTTGAAATGTTAAGCTGTATAAGGCATATGAAGAGCCATCATTTCTGTTCCTAATGTAGTCCAATAAAGAAAGCATTTCTGTTTTATAAAAACGGTTAGCTATTGGCCACAGATAACGTGGATTGTTCTTTCGTAAGTGTTTGAGTTTATCTCAATCTTTGTTAATTGACTTTAACCTCCCATAATTAGTAATTCTATTTACTTATAATTTTTGATTTATTCTAAAAGTTGAACTCATGACTGCAATCTGTATTCTTATCCATTCTAAAAACCTGAACCTGCATATAATGACAAATTTGTTTCAAATCACCTCCGGTTGGAATACTTTAATTTTAATCTGTACCTGTTTCCAATAAAAATATGTTCATTTTATTGCTCCAGTTGGATTCATATTTTTCCTCGCTCTTGGTAACGTATTACTGAACCCAACTACTATAGGGGACGAAGCAGATACGATTCCCTTTGTATTATCGACCACTCTTGTAAGAATAAGCCATTTCCCAAAATTCGCTTTCATAATTACAAGAAAGTGAAAAATACTTTCGCATAATGATCTTCTTTTTTCCGTCTGCATTTCCAGCCAATTTATTCAATTGTTGTGTTAATTGCATTACTTGTTTCCGTGATTCTTTTGACGAATAGAATCGTATCCACTGTTTGAAAGCTTCTATTCTTATGTCATGATTTATCAGTAATTTTGAAATTTCATAGTATGTCCAAGGACATGGTATGATTGCAGAAAGCACTAGATCCAAATCTCTCGAATCAGAAACTTTTGTTATATGGGAAATATACTCATGGGTGGTCTTTTGCATAGAAACTCCAGTAGACTCGATATTATCAACTTCCAATTGATGTATTATTTCGTTTTGCATTGGCATCTCGTGGTTCAAAGTACTAACAACGAGGCCTTCAAACAATTCTCTTGTGTGTTTGTCAGATGCAATGCGGGATGCGACATCAAGTAATTTACGGAACGCTTTCAGAAAGATCTGGTCTTGTTTGAGGTAGAAAATGAATTTACTTAGGGGTAGAATGTCTTTAGAAATTTCAGTGATGAATTTGTGGTTCAAGATTTTGTTCCAAGTATCAACATTATCCTGTCTAAGACTTTCTGAAAATAATAAATTTGAAATCATAAGATTCCGATATCTCGTACCAATTAAGATAAGCAATAATAGGTTTTGCGTAACAATAGATGAGTAATAAATAATCTTGAGCATATGCGTTATCCTCCTTTCTGCTGTATGTGATTAATTTAAAAATGTCATTAGATATTTTGGAATAAATCTTAACGCCATCGTCGAGCTAACAAGAAGTTTAGCAAGGATCAGTTCAGTTACTATTGATAGAGGTATCATAATCAATAGCACCTGTTTCCATAATCTGTCCAGAAACTGTCGGAAGTGGCTCATCTACTACAGTGTTAGTAAAGTATGGAAGGATCGTATACGTGCCGAAGGATATTACAATTGCCCCAATTATGATTAATATTATTAATGTCAGTCTCCTCATGGCCGATGGTCACATTACATCCTGCTTGTGTCTTCGTAATTTCAATTTGCTTTCAGCTGCCACCATTAATCACTGCACTACCAAATAGAACGGAGAACAATTTGCACCAAATCAATACAGTATCATATCTCGTAAGATCTGTATCTACAGGAATATCATAATTCTGATTTCCGATATTGCCCTTTAGTCTCCCTAGATCCACGAAATCAGAAGCACTTTTGTCAGTTGCAAGATATACATAAAGATCTGGACCATTCGTAACCTTCAAGTTTTCCAACCTAAGAACATTACTTCCTTCCTGTACAGGAATTATTTTAGCAACACCTTCTGCGTTATGTATTCCATCGCCAGCTCCAATAAATTTACCTTCTGTGATATTCTGCATGGAACCTTCTCTGGATAGAGAACTGCTCGTATTATTTGACGTACCTGACGTCACATTATTTGCTAAAGTTTCATTCTGTGTGCTTTGAGCAAATATTTCAACAGCAGCAAGACTATCTGATTGAGTATTTGTGTATTCAGTGCTGTAATAGGCTATCATGAGAATAGATATCGTAGTGACAATACTGTATATGGGGAATTGATATTTCATGGTTTCAATTTTGGCTCTGCACTTAAATGCTTTTATCCAAATTGTATCCAAATTAACCTTCTAATTGGTCCCGAAGCATAATGTACAAATTCACGGATATTTCATAAGATTACATGTTAGATCAATACATTTACCTAGCAAGGGGTCGCATGAAATTCTATGATATTTGACTCTGTCATGAATATGACCCTCGGAATGGCGTTGGGTATGGCTGTGAGCCCTTTGATGATGAAAGTAATTAGGGGTTTGAGGCAAAAATACAGAGTTAACAAGATTTTGCGCCAAATTTCACAATTACAGCGAGAGACTGACTTCCACTTGCCAGCTTAGTATTTAGTGTCTTCGTTAGTTAAAATAAAGCTTGAACTGTTAAACAGCATTTACGAATATTAAAGGGTTGACATTTATAGTAGTCCTCAGTCTTCCTAGTCATGGTAAGTACTCATAACGCAAAAAAACTATTACCAATAGACTTATCAGTCACAACCACAGTTCTGGTCTTTATGATTGTAACGTCCTTAATTACAGTAACTGTAAGCCTAGGATTCGCACAACAACAAGCTGCGCCTGGTTCAGTCTTGAAATTGTCTCGAGCCAGTATTCCTATTGATATACCCCTAATGAAGGGATATGAGAATGGAAATGAAATATTCTTTATTGCAACTGACGTTTCTGATAAGAAGACTGCACAGATGATAACAAATTTGACAGGTTTTAAGGTAAACTTTTCACCACTACTGGCACAAACACCCGAATCAGCACGGGGTCAAGCTTATGTATTTAAGAATGGAATTGAAGGTAAAGGACCTTTAGGATTCCAACTTCCAGTGGTAAATGGAAAACCTGGAGATGAAGAGTATAGTCCATTACTGCAATTAAATACAGCTGAGTGGAAACAAGGGACAACGGCCAAGGAACTAAAATCTGTAAAAGAAATTATGGACGCAGAAAAGAATGGAACATTATTAGTTACTAAAACAGATATTATAGTTAATCATCCAGCTATAAAATGGCAGGGCGGAGAAATGAAGATCCTAGAAAACAAGACTATCCATGATGATTCTGCTTATGGTCCAGCACAGGTTTTGAATATTGACACGGAACAGATGGTCGTGACCATGGTAGCTCATAGAGGATGGGGGCCGGATGGTAAGACAGTTTATTATATAGTAACAGATGCAACTCCAGAAATGCCTGCTGCTATGATGGGTGTAACTTCAGTTCCTTTTGATGAAAAGCTTGCGGGAACTCCGGTGGCAGTAGACCTATTCCAGTTCATGAATGGCATTAATGGAACAGGTCCAATGGGATTTCAGGCTGGAATAGGAGCAGCTAATCCAACCGACAAGAACTATAGTCCTATGTGGAAGATATCTTTCAATGAATGGAAAGATCCATCAAAAGCGAGAATTCTTGAAACTGTTCATGACATTATTATAATGCAAAAGAGTGGGATGATAACTATCACTCCAGCAATGGACGGTAAACATGTAGTGAACTGTCCCTTCTTTGACCAGTCTACAGTAATTGAACATACGAGCAAGTCACTAAGTGCCTAGTAAAAATAGACATCAACCTTTTTCTTTTTATTTCATTTCTTTAACAGTTTAAGTATAATTTTAACGGTTGGAGGTATATCTTATTACCATGAAAACTTCTATTATCTGTATGACAAATATGACAACTCTCCAGATTGCCACATTTGGTTCTGACGACCAAGATGGAATTGCATTGGGTATCAGGAGTTTTCCAGTTCATAAGTTGGTATTAATCTGCTTTAGCTCAGATAAGAACAAAGCTGAGGATTTTGCAAGGAAAATTAAAGTGTTCTAGGTCTTCCAATCAATATAACTATTGTTACAAAAGAAAACGTTGTCAGAGATACGATGGAAAGAGTAAATGAAATTGTTAACATAGAGGGCAATCAATTTCAACAAGTGCTTATGAATGTTAGCTCTGGAGATAAGCTAATTGGTTGTTCAGCACTTTCAGCAGCCTTCATAAATGGAATTCAGGCATTTGGTATGGATGAAACACATACGGTACCTTTGTTGATGCCTGTTCTAAAGTTGAGCTATAGTGAGATTGTGTCAGAAGCAAAAATAAAAATTCTAAAGGCCATTAATAACGCTGGCGGCATAGTCGAAAGTTTGGACCATCTAGAACAAATATCGGGGTACGGAAAACCACTTTTAAGCTATCATGTTCAAGGTGCAAGAGATTCAAAAGGTCTTGCTGATTTAGGTCTTGTTGAAGTTGAAAAAAGGGATAGAGGTAAAATATCTGCAAAATTGACTACACTCGGAAAATTGCTGGTGAGTGGTAATGCTCTAGCTAGACCATAATATATTTGGTTTGTGTGAGAAATGATCTTTACAATTAGTTACAACTTAAGAAATGCGATAGCAAAGGGACTAATAGTTGGTATCATTACTACGATGGTCTACCTACTTGTTGTTATCTTTACAACGCCCAATCTTTCACCTATAGCAGCTATAAATGCTGCACTTAAAATGAATTCTATCATAATCTTTGGATTAGCGGCAGGAATAGGCATACAAATTTTTATATCTGGTTATAGCAAAAACTTGGGTTGTAGGATAAACAAGAAAAGAAATGGAATCCTTGGAAGTTCCGGCAGTACTGCAGTTAGCTCCTTTTTATCATTCTTTTCGCTGGTACCATTAGGATGTTGTGGAAGTTGGCTCTTTTTACTATCGTTGACGCCATCTGTCTTTGGTAGCACCTTCTCTGTAGTCCTTATACAGTATTCAAAACCACTCTCATATTTAGGACTCTCCATAGTTTTAGGATTTACAGTTGTCTCCGCTCTGAGACTAAGAAAGGAATTGAAGGAAAGAAAAGAGGTAGCATCAAGAAGCAAAGGTCTTAACACGAGAAATGAATATGAAAATTCCTATCGGGTGGATCAAATTTGAGTCGCACGTCTGTACATAATAAAAAGAACTTGTTGATACTTGGCGCTTTATCTATCTTGGTGGTTATTTTTGTAATATTTTATGGTTCATCAACAACATCCATTAACAATAACATTTTTTTTCCTTTTTTCGTAGCGATGTTTGTTAGTGGTGAAGAAAAACATACAGTTCCACTTGATCAAATAGTTAGTGGTGGTCCGCCACCCGATGGAATCCCTTCAATAGACGAACCTAAATTTATGTCGGTGCTGGAGGCTGATAAATTCTTGGGAGATTCAGACAAGGTGCTTGGTCTGAATATCAACGGGGATGTCAGGGCATACCCACTTCAAATTTTGGTATGGCATGAAATCGTTAATGATAATGTAGGCGGGATACCAGTGGCTGTCACATACTGTCCATTATGTTTCACCAATCAGGTGTTTAAACGAAATGTAAACGGCACTACAATTGAATTTGGAACTTCTGGAAAGCTGTATAATAGCAACCTTGTCATGTACGACAGGACAAGCAAATCACTTTGGAGCCAGGCTCTTGGTTCTGGAATAATGGGCTCCTATACCGGAACGATACTAGAAAGGATACCTTTCGATGTGGCATTTTGGAAAGACTGGAAACAACTATATCCAAATACAAAGGTTCTCTCAAGAGATACTGCATCACCTAGACCTTATGGTGCAGACCCATATGGTGATTACTATACAAATCCTGATGTATTCTTTCCTCTCTCAAATCAAGATGATAGACTTGGACTGAAAGAAATTGTGGTAGGACTTGAAGATGGAGGAGTGTACAAGGCATACAACATACGTGATATCGAAGCCAAGAAAGTCATAAATGATGAGGTTAACAACAAATTTGTAACATTATTTTCCCTCAATCCACTGTTGGTAAGAGTATTTGACCCAGCGGTAAATGGAACGAACCTGACATTTTCCTTTGATATCAAAAATAACATATTTGTGGACAAACAGACTGGAAGTAAATGGAATTTTGAAGGGGTATCAATTGATGGTCCCTCTAAAGGAACACAGCTTACACGCCTTCCTTTTGATGAGGGATTCTGGTTTGAATGGGTAGCTTTCCACCCACAGACAGAACTTTATTTCCAATGAATTTCAAATGATTTGCTTTAACTGCTATACCGAATTTCATCCAACATTATCAAAGCCTTTGTGCCCAAATTGTGGTTTTTGTTAATGGTGTAGAGATTTCACATGCTTTCATCATGACGTAAATAATGGTCTGCAGTAAGGATCTTATGAATGGAATTCAGATGAGAAATTAATTTAGTATTCAATTTTCGTTAATGGTTTTCCAACAGCAGCATTCTTCCAAACTGCAATTAGGAAATTGTCTAGCTGATGTACTTGTCTTACATTCCTTTGGCGTGCAATTGCAATCTGAACACTTGATAGTCATTTGGTGATCTGAATTCATATCATACTTACCTTATATTGTTAAAATATTGTCAAACCTATATTTGAATTTAAAAGTTTATTTGACAATAGTAACTATTTTACAAGATAGTCTTAGGATTCATCTGATCTGATCTTTGATTTTAATCTCTTTTGGTCATTGTGCTATGTCGCTGATACAACAAACAATAACGTTCAATCGTTTACTCCCAAAAATTAAAAAAGACATATCGTTCAAATCCTGCCCGGTCTTATCTTTTCAGCTCTGGAATGATTTCAGATCTGAAGTTTAGTATTACTGATGATTATTTTTAGGCTAGATTGACGATTGATCTCAATAGTCCATTCTATAGATATTACTAATGCTTCTCATGATTCATTACTGTTATTAGTGCTGCATTTTTCGCCGCAAACTCTGCCCTCTTCTTGGAGTGGTTGTCACTTCCTATTATAATAACATCTCCATCGACAGGATGTAGACCCTCAATCAACCGTTTAGAAAGCTGATAATCATTCTTTATTGCATCATAGTCCGTTCGTGGGATAACAAATTTCCTATTCTTGAACAAAATAGTAGTTGCGCCTGATGCGCCCATTTTGATTGCAGCGTCCCTCTGTTCTATACCTGATTTGATAGCAGAACTCATCTGTTTCAGGAGTATGGCATGATTATACTTTCCCAAGGTAATAGAACATTTAGACAGACTCGTTTCAGAAGGAATTGAAGTTAAGAGTTCAGAAAAAAATGAACCACCCTTATCAGTCATCTTTGTCCCTGCATTATTAGATTCTATCAGATCCTGCATTTTCAAATGTCTTACCAGTGTTTTTATAGATCCGTCTCCAAGTTCTAGTTCCTCACATAAAATGTCCCTGCTAACATGCCCTCTTTCTTGTATTAGCTGCAGAGTTTTGAACACGTGTACCATATCATATGAAAGTCCTCTGCTTGGTGCAAATTTACCTGCGACTTTTTGAAGCATCCTGACATATGTATGCAATTAATATCATGAATGAACATTCCGAATTTATGTGTATTATAAGCCTTGAAACTTGTTTGGGTTGGATAAACTAGCCGAGCCTTTAAATATTCCAACAATTACTAGCCAGTAATATGTCAGTCCTCAAACAGATAACTAAGGAAGCTCCAAGTGTTCCTCATATAGCAGTTGGAATTCTGGTAGCAATTTTGGTGTTTACAATGTTTATAGTTGGTTATGATCAAGGTCATTTACTTAGCATCGTTCAAGGTCAAGAAGCATTTGATGGAATGTGGCTACACGAGTTTTCTCACGACATGAGGCATTCTGCTGGATTTCCATGCCATTAGGTTATAGCAGTTAAGTGAATTATTTGAATGCATTAACTTTTCTTGCAATCACAATATTTTCTGGTGCTGTTGCAGGTACAATTCTTGCAATCATAAACCTTGGCTTGGTTGAACCCTACATAGACCAAGCGATAGCTCTTGAAGTCCAGAAATCCGTTGATTCAGGAGAAAAGGTAGATATGGTTGAATTAGCAGATTATCGAGTTTGGCAAAAAGGTGGAGCAATCGCTGCTGGAGCTGTTTATGGGATATCACTTTCAGCATTATTTGGGATTGTTTTTGTTTATGGAAGAAAAGCATTACCAGGTGATAATAACAAAAAGAAAGCACTCTTCTTGGCTGGAGTCTTATGGTTTGTTCTGTATTTGATGATAGCTATCAAGTATCCCGCCAACCCCCCAGCAGTAGGTGATACTGAAACAATCTATTATCGTGAAGGCTTGTACATGGCGTACCTTGCTGTTTCAGGAATAACTGTCTTAGTACTGGCATTTGTATGGAATAGAGTTCAAATTAAATCAAAGAAAATCGTACTGCCCTTGATCTATGCAGGTGTAATGATTGCAGCATATATGGGATTGCCTCCTAATCCTGACGAGATAACCATATCAATGGAATTAATTCAGACATTCAGAATCTGGACTGCACTTACTATTGGTTTCTTCTGGGGCATCTTGGGTATATTATTTGGTTCTCTATGGGACAAATTTATTCCTCGTCAAGAAGCGAGGATGGCAACCATATAATATAGCAAGCGCGGCGGACGGCGAAGTTGGTAAATACCACATATCAATGGAGGTACTGACCTATTTGCTAGCAAAATTCACGGTTCAAATCCTACTGATTCCATCTGGCATCAGTAAACCAAATTAAGTCACTGGTATTATCAAAGACCAGTTGACCTACTGCAAGGTTTATTACGGCAGTGTCAGCAGTGGTGTTACCAATAATATCATATTTGGTAAAGTTGGCTCCTTCTTTTGACATTTTCATTATCATGCTACCGTTTGATGTTGCATGATATTACCAAACATTCTCTTCAGTGTCAGTAGTTATTCCCTTTAATCCTCTTTCGTTTATCGGGATTTTGAATTCCTTTATAAAGTTGCTCTTTTTTTCATATGTGATATAATTTTGGGTCAATGACGGTTGTGCAAGAACCTTTTGTTAAAGAAAATGTGAAAATACAATTAATTAAACTGAAAACGAGCAATATGAATAACGACGTAATAATTGAAATAGCAATGATAAAATAGGAACGTGACTCGCTCTTGACTGAGTTTTTTGTATCGAGCTCCAAAGCGCAGAATTGTAGGTCGGTAATTACTGTCTTGTCATCTAATTTTATTTGACATTTTGACTCAAAGAAAATCCAAGTCATGCTTTCAATCATTGAACTTTAAGAATATTGTTTTTTCAGTTCATTTATGAATTCCTCGAGCTTCTTCATAGTCTCAGGATGCAAGTGATGCTCTATACCTTCTGCATCATTATTCGCGGTTTCTTCGTCGACCCCAATTATCTTTAAGAACTCCGCTAGAAGACCGTGTCTGTTTCGAATATTTCGAGCAATACGGATTCCTTCATTGGTTAACCTAATGCCTCTATATTTTTCGTACTTTAGATAGCCAGTTTCATCCAGTTTCTGCATCATTTTGGTCACGCTAGGAGAACTCACATTAAGATAACTTGAAATGTCTACGGTTGTAGCATATCCCTTCTGTTGTACTAGTTCATAAATTACTTCTAGATAATCCTCCATT
>Ga0184623_10000521_pt1 | contig 16312 bp, 14 predicted proteins | sample PLM1_100_b1_FD_133138 | JGI IMG/M metagenome (GOLD analysis project Ga0184623, IMG submission 133138) | Groundwater sediment microbial communities from an aquifer in East River, Colorado, USA - PLM1_100_b1 | ecosystem: Environmental > Terrestrial > Soil > Riparian zone | place: USA: East River...
CGGGGTGCGGCGGGATGCGCCGGGGTGCGGCGGGGTGCGGCGGTGCGAGTTAGAACGGCGGCCAGGGCACCGCGGGCCAGCCGCGACCGGGGCTCGGGTGGCGACCGGTGCGCAGTAGCCGCCGGATCCGCTCCCCCACGGCTGTCACCTCGCGCCGGGTGAGGTGATCGCGGAGGTCCTCGCCCAGCGCACCGTCCAGGTCGGCGGCCAGTGCGGTGAGGACCTCGACGGCCTCACCGGGCAGCGGCTCACCCGCCCAACCCCACAGCAGAGTCCGGAGCTTCTCCTCGGCGTGCAGGCAGATGCCGTGGTCAACCCCGTACAGGCCGCCGGCGGCGTCGAGCAGGAGGTGCCCGCCCTTGCGGTCGGCGTTGTTCAGGACGGCGTCCAGCACGGACAACCGGCGCAGCCGTACATCGTCGGCGTGGACGACGGCCACCGCGCGATCGGCGGAGTCGACACCGCGTACGACCGAGCGCCACCCGTCCGGCACGGCGTCGGCGGGCACCACGTCGACCAGCGACGTGATGTCCTCGGTCTCGATCCAGAGCTGGCACATCCCCGGACCGAGCGGGCCGTCCCGTAACACCGTCGGCGGCACCAGGTTCCAGCCGGTGGCCTGGCTGATCAGGTAGCTGGCGACCTCGCGCCCGGCGAGTGTGCCGTCCGGGAAGTCCCAGAGCGGTCGCTCGCCACGCACCGGCTTGTAGACGCATGCGGCGGACACGCCATCGAGGCTCACGTTGCACAGCAGCGTCGTGTTGCTCGCGTCCACCAGACGACCGTCGATCTCCAGCGCACCAGTGGTGAGCAGCACCAACGCGTCGTCAACGCCGAGCATCCCGGTCAGCGCCGGTACCCGTTCTGGCGCGGGCAGACGTGTCCGGCCGGGTCCAGCGGCAGCCCGCAGAACGGGCAGGGCGGACGGCCGGCGGCCACGAGCTTGAGCGCGCGGGCGACGAACGCGCGGGTGTCCGTCGGCGTGAGGCGGACCCGCAGCACGTCCAACTCCTCCTCGGGCACCTCCTCCTCTTCGCCGTCCGGCGCGGTGGCGGTGGCCTCGACGATCACAGTGGAGTCGGCGGCGTCCCAGGCCAGCCCGAGCGTGCCGACGCGGAACTCCTCGTCGACCGGTGTCTGGAGTGGATCGTTGTCCACCACGTCGGGCTCCGGATCGGGCACTTCGGCGCCGAGCCGCCGCGCGGCCTCGTCGAGCAGATCGCCGAGGCGTTCCGCGAGCGCGGCGACCTGGATTTTCTCCAGTACGACGCTCACCGTGCGACCGCCGCCGGTGGCCTGGAGGTAGAACGTGCGCTCCCCGGGTTGGCCGACCGTTCCGGCGACGAACCGGTCCGGCGGTTCGAAGGCGAAGACCTGACGTGGCATAGTTCGACCTTAGTGCCTGCTTCTGAGCCCAGCCGCGCGCCAGGGCCTGGTCCACATGTCCGCTTCCCTACCCAGCCCCGCCGCCGACGACCGCGTCGCTGCTGGCCGGCTTCCGGCGCGTCTTGCGCTTCGGCGGTGCGAAGCCCGAGAGGTCGCCGCCGATGTCGTTGACCCGCAACACGAACGGCCGTGTCTCGGTGTAGCGGATCACGGTGATCGAGCACGGGTCGGCGACGATTCGCTGGAAGAGATCGAGGTGCATCCCGAGCGCGTCGGCGACGATGGCCTTGATCACGTCGCCGTGGCTGCACGCGAGCCAGGTGGCGTCCGGGCCGAGCCGAGCGTTCCAGTCGCGGACAGCGGCCACCGCGCGGGTCTGCGTCTGCGCCAACGCTTCGCCCTCCGGCCCGGGGAAGACGGCCGCCGACGGGTGCTGCTGGACGACCTTCCAGAGCGGCTCCTTGAGCAGCTCCTTGATCGGGCGGCCCGTCCAGTCGCCGTAGTGGCACTCGCCGAGGCGGTCGTCGACGGTCGGCGTGGTGCCGTTGCGGCCGGCGAGCACCGTGACGGCCGTCTCCTGGCAACGCTGGAGCGGGCTGGTGACCACGGCTGCGAGCGGAACCGGCGCGAGCCGCTCGGCGACTGCCGCCGCCTGCGCCCGGCCGACGTCGTCGAGCCCGACCCCGGGCGTCCACCCGGCCAACACGCCGGAGGCGTTCGCGGTGGTACGGCCGTGGCGGAGCAGCAGCAACGTGGTCACGGGATCGCCTCGCTTCGCTCGGTCACGATATTGAGACTAGGTCGCGCTGATCGTGTTGGTGCCGACGAGTAGCAGAACGACGGTGCCGAGGATCAGCCGGTACACGATGAACACCGTGTACGAGTGCTTGGCGATGAACTTCAGCAGCCAGGCCACCGCGAAGTACGCGACGATGAAGCTGACGACTGTCGCGGTGATCGTGTTGACCCAGCCGACGCCGTTGGAGATCTGGTCGTACTTCGTCACGGTCTGGAGCGCCGTCGCGGCCAGCAGCGCCGGGATCGACAGGAAGAACGACAGCCGGGTGACCGTGACCCGGTCGAGGTCGCGTAGCAGGCCAGCCGACATCGTGGCGCCGGACCGCGATACCCCGGGGATCAGCGCCAGGCATTGGGCGGTACCGATGATCAGGGTGTCTTTCCAGGTGACGTCTTTCTCACCGCGTTGCTGGGTGGCGGCGTGGTCGGCGAACCACATCATGCCGCTCCAGAGGATCAGGGCGGCGCCGACGAACCACAGGCTGCGCAGGGTCGTCTCGATCTGGTCCTTGAATGTCAGCCCTACTACAGCGATCGGCGCGGAGCCCAGGATGACGGCCCACCCGAACCGGTAGTCCAGGTCGTCGCGGAACTCCTTCCTGAACACCCCGCGCACCCAGCCGGTGATGATCCGCCAGATGTCGATGCGGAAGTACAGCAGCGTGGCGATGACCGCGCCGGACTGGATGATCGCCGTGAACGCGGTGATGTCCGGATCGTCGATGGAGTACCCGAACAGCTTCTCCAGGATCGTGAGGTGGCCGGTGCTGGATACGGGCAGGAACTCCGTCAGCCCCTCGACGGCGCCGAGAAAGGCTGCTTCCAGGATGTTCAACTAGCCAGTCCCGCCTTCTCGATCGCCTCAGTGGCGGCGCGGACGGCGGCGATCTGCTGCTCCAGCCCGACGGGGCTGACGGCGACGTTGAGGGTCGTCACGCCGGCGTCGGCGTAGGCGTGGAGGCGGTCGGCGATCCGGTCGACGGTGCCGATCAGCGCGGTGCGGTCGATGAACTCCTGCGGGACGGCGGCCGCGGCGCCGGCGTAGTCGCGGGCCAGGTACTTCTCCTGGATCTCCTGCGCCTCGGCCTCGTACCCCATCCGTACGGCGAGCTGGTTGTAGAAGTTCTTGTCCTTGCTGCCCATGCCGCCGATGTAGAGCGCGCAGTACGGGCGGACCGCGTCGGCGCACTTCTCCAGGTCGTCGCCCAGCACGACCGGCACGTTCGGCACCACGTCGAACGTCGACATGTCGGCACCGGCCTTCGCCCGGCCGGCCTCCACGTTCTTGAGGTGCTCGGCGGCGTGCTCCGGGGCGAAGAAGACGGCCAGCCAGCCGTCGGCGATCTCACCGGCGAGTTCGAGGTTCTTCGGGCCGACCGCGGCCAGATAGATCGGGATGTGCTCGCGGGCGGGATGGACGGTGAGCGTGAGTGCCTTGCCCGGCCCGTCCGGCAGCGGCAGCGTGTAGTGCTGGCCGTCGTAGCGGACCCGCTCGCGGCGCAGCGCGGCCCGGACGATGTCGACATACTCGCGGGTGCGCCCCAGCGGCTTGTCGAAGCGGACGCCGTGCCAGCCCTCCGAGACCTGCGGCCCCGAGACGCCCAGACCCAGCCGGAACCGGCCGCCGGAGAGCGTGTCCAGCGTGGCGGCGGTCATCGCGGTCATCGCCGGGGTGCGGGCCGGGATCTGCAGGATCGCGCTGCCGACGTCGATCTGCTCGGTCTGCGCCGCGATCCAGCTCAGCACGGTCGGCGCGTCCGAGCCGTACGCTTCGGCCGCCCACACGACGGAGTAGCCGATCTTGTCGGCCACCCGGGCCAGTTCCAGGTTGTCCGCGTCGTTGCCCGCGCCCCAGTAGCCCAGGTTCAGTCCGAGTCGCATATCGCCTCCGTGCACTGCCCGTGATCGTCCGACGCAGCGTATCGGCGGGTCGGTCTCGCGGTGTGCGGCGGGGTTATCGGTGTCCGACCGCCGGGTCATGAGTCTCCGATCGCGATGTCACGGTACGGTCCGCGCCATGGAGCAGCGCGTCCTCGGTCACAGTGGTCTGATGGTGTCCCGGCTCGCTCTGGGCACCATGACATGGGGGCGTGACACCGACGCCGAGGACGCCGCCGCGCAGCTCAAGACGTTCACCGACGCCGGCGGCACGCTGATCGACACCGCAGACGTCTACGCCGACGGCGAGAGCGAGATGCTGATCGGCACGCTGCTCGAGCACGTGGTCCCGCGCGACGACGTCGTCCTGGCGACGAAGGCGGCTGTCGTGCCGCACTCCCCGCGCCGCCGCGACGCCTCCCGCGGTCATCTCCTGCGCGCCCTGGACGGTTCGCTGCGCCGGCTCGGCACCGACTACGTGGACTTGTGGCACCTGCACGCCTGGGATCCGCAGACGCCGCTGGAGGAGACGCTGTCCGCCGTGGAGACGGCGATCACCAGCGGCCGCGTCCGGTACGCGGGCGTCTCCAACTACTCCGGCTGGCAGACGGCCAAGGCCGCGGCGTGGCAGTTGGCCCGCGGCTCGGCCCGGCTCGTCTCGGCCCAGGTCGAGTACTCCCTGGTGGAGCGGGGCGTGGAGCGGGAGGTCGTGCCGGCGGCGCTGGACGCGGGCCTCGGCCTGCTGCCGTGGTCGCCGCTCGGGCGCGGCGTCCTCACCGGCAAGTACCGGCACGGCACGCCCGCCGACTCCCGCGCCGCGTCGCCGCACTTCGAGCGGTTCGTGGGCCGGTTCCTCGACGAGCGGTCGGCCGGGATCGTCGAGGCGGTGGCCACGGCCGCCGACGGCCTCGGTGTCTCGCCGCTCGCCGTGTCGCTTGCGTGGGTCCGCGACCGGCCCGGCGTGGTCGCGCCCGTTATCGGCGCCCGCACTGTAGGCCAGCTGATCGGCTCGCTGCAGGCCGACGAGCTGACCCTGCCGACCGAGATTCGCCTGGCGCTCGACGACGTCTCCGCGCCCAAGGTGAGCTACCCCGACCACGCCCCGTAGTCAGGTGGTACCGCCGACGGTGTGTAGGCGGTTGGTCGATAGGGTGCCTGACGTGCAGGCGATGCGGGTGGGGTTGGCGGTCGTGGTGATGCTGGTCACCGCGGCATGCTCGACCGTCGAGGACAACGACCAGGCCGGGTTCCCCCCGGCGACGCCAGCGCCGGCTCCGTCACCGAGCGCCAGCCCATCAGGCACGACGTGGACGGCGGGCCCCGGCGCCGAGGGCATCGCGGTGGACGGCGGCACCGGCCGGGTGGCCGTCGCCGTCCGCGAACCGAACCGGCTGCTGCTGCTCGACGCCCGTACCGGCGCCGTCGCGCGAACCGTGCCGCTGCCCGGCCGGGCCAGCCACGTGACGCTCGGGCCCGGCGGGTCCGTGCTGGTCGTCGCCGGACGGACCCTGCTGCGGGTGCCGACCGTCGGCGACGGCGCTCCCACCGAGGAGAAGCTCCCGGCGAACGGTAACGACGTGGTGCCGCTGCCGGACGACGCCGCGCTGGTGAGCCTGCCCGACCAGGGCCGCGCGGTGGTTGTCGGTCGCAAGGTGCCCGCGCTCCGCACCGGCGACCACAGCGCGGGCGTGGCCGTCAACGGCGATCTGTTCGGGGTGGTCGACTCGGCGCAGAGCACGCTCACGGTCTTCGACAAGGGCGGGAAGCTCGTCCAGCAGACCCGTGCAGGGGACGGCGCCACCCACGTGGTCGTGGACAAGCGCGGCCGGTTCGTGGTCGTGGACACCCGCGGCGGCGAGATCCTCGTCTTCTCGACCGGTCCGCTCTTCCTCCGGCAGCGCCACCCGGTTGGCTCGTCGCCGTACGGCACCGCCTACGACAGCCAGCGTGACGTGCTCTGGTTGACCCTAACGGCCAGCAACGAACTCGTCGGCCTGAACCTGTCCGGAGGCGCTCCGAGGGAGGTCGGACGGTTCCCGACGGCACGCCAACCGGACAGCGTCGCCGTCGACCCCGGCACCGGAAAGGTGTACGTCGCGAGCCGCGCCGACGGGGTCGTGCAAACGGTTACTCCCTGAGCGTCTCGCGCCAAAGGTTCTCAAACACGCGCTGGGTGAGTCACTATGTCCAGGTGCCCCCGGATTACGAGTACGCACCGTTGAGGTTGCCGCCCGGTACCGACCGGGTTACGGCCACTGTTCAGCTGTCGTTGCAGGCCGAGTTCGGCGGGTGGGAGTTGGCCCGGGTCCGGCTCTACGCCGACGGCACCCGCAAGGTGATCCTGCGGCGCCGAAGAAGCGGCCAACCACTCCCCGGCCCCGCCACCTGAGCGTGACGGGGCCGGCGCACAGCTAAGGGACCAGCACGATCTTGCCAACGGCCTTACGCCCGGCGAGGTCGCGGTAGGCCTCCGGCGCCTCGCTGAGCGGACGCTCCTGCCCTACCAGTGGGCGGATCGCCCCGTCGGCGTAGAGCTTGAGTAGTTCGGCGTGGCACTGGCCGATCAGCTCGGGCTGCTTGCGCCGGTAGAGCCCCCAGTGCAGGCCCAGCAGCGAGTAGTTCTTCACCAGCGCGTGGTTCATGGGCGCGTCGGGGATCCGTCCGGAGGCGAAGCCGACGACAACCAGGCGCCCCTCGAACGCGATGGCGCGCCGGGACGCGTCGAACACGTCGCCGCCCACCGGGTCCCAGATCACGTCCGCGCCGCGGCCACCGGTCGCGCCCTTGACGGCGTCGACGAAGTCCTCGGCGTTGTAGTCGATCGCGAGATCGGCGCCGAGCTGGCGGCACACCTCGGCCTTCTCCGGGCCGCCGGCCGTGGCGATGACGGTGGCGCCCGCCGCCTTCCCGAGCTGGATCGCGGCCGAACCGGTGCCGCTGGCACCCGCGTGGACGAGCAGCACGTCCTCGGCCCGCAGGGCGGCGCGGCGGTGCAGCCCGAAATACGCGGTCTGGTACGTGATGAAGAGCGCGGCGGCCTCGCTGGCCGGCATCTCCGCGGGAACCGGGAACGCGCCACCCGGCGGCAGGATCGCCTGCTCGGCGAGGCCACCGGCGGGCATCGGCGCGCCCAGTACCCGGTCGCCGAGGGCGTGCTCGGCGCCCTCGCCGACCGCCACGACCTCGCCGGACACCTCGAGCCCCGGGATGAACGGCAGCGGCGGGCGCTCCTGGTACTGGCCAGAGCACAGCAGAAGGTCCGGGAAGTTGAGCCCGACGGCGTCTACCCGCACCCGCACGGCGCCGGGCCCCGGCTCGGGTACCGGCACCTCGTCGAGGCGCAGGACGTCCCACGCCGCGCCGTACTCGTGGACCTGCCAGGCATGCATGGTGTTCTGCTCGGTCACGCTGTCGTCCCTTCCTGCCATCCCATCACGGTAGGCGGCGGCGACGGCTGCGCCCCGCCCGGCCAGGCGCCGGCCGGGACACCCCGGAACCGGTACGGCGTCGCCAGCCCACCCGGTTGCACGATCCACGCCTCGCCACTGCTGCCGGTGTCGATGGCGGCCAGCCCGGCGGCGGCCACCTCGTCAGCGGTCATCAGTGGGAAGCCCGCCTCGCGGAACACGCCCGCCATCGGCGCGGTCAGCGGCGTGTCGGTGAAGCCCGGACACAGTGCGATGATCGTCACGTTGTCCGCCGCCAGCGGTTCGGCGAGCGAGCGCGTCAACCAGATCACCGCGGACTTGGTCGCCGCGTAGAGTGGATCGCCGGCGAACGGCGTCAGGCCGGCGAGTGAGGAGGTGGCCAGCACCGTTCCGCCGCCCGCGCGCTGGAACGCCGGCAATGCCGCGTGGACGCCGTAGACCACGCCGTCGAGGTTGACGTTCACGAGCCGGCGGTACCGCTCGGGGTCGAACCCCTCGCCGACCGACATTCCGGCGGTGCCGAGGCCAGCGTTGAGGTGCGCGATGTCGAGGCGTCCGTACGTCGACTCGGCGACGGCCACCGCAGCGCGGTTCTGCTCCAGGTCGGTCACGTCCGTATGGACGAAGACGCCGCCCACCTCGGCCGCGACCGCCTCGCCGCGCTCGATATCCAGGTCGGCGATGACCACGCGGGCGCCACCGGCGGCCAGGGCGCGGGCCGTGGCGGCACCAATTCCGCTCGAACCGCCGGTCACGAGCGCCACCGCACCATCGAGCTGAGCCATGCGCCCGACCCTAGGGGATGCGGTCGGTGGTGCCGCCGTCGGGAGTTCCCTACCGGTGACCTACGCCGTCGGGCTCCTCGACCCGCTCGTCGCCGTCGGCGTCGTCGCTGTCCGGCTCCTCGACGATCTCCTCGTCCAGCCGGTAGAGCAGGGTGTCGCCGGGGCGCAGCCGGAACGGCTCGTCCTCCTCCGCCTGCTCCGGATCTCCGAAGGCGAGCGGATCCGCGACCGTGTTGACCAGCAACACGCCGTTGCCCGGCACCAGCTCCGGGTACGCGTCGAGCGCGGCGAGCGACCCGTCGCCGGCCAGCACTAGCTCATAGACGGCGTCACCCAGCGTGTTGACCGGCGTCCGTGCGTACTGCGGATCGTGCGCCGACCAGTTGCGCGCCCGTTGCTCCGTGCCGAGCTGGATCAGCGCCGCGATGTCCGGCACCGTGAAGTCCCGGCGCTGGCGGACGCAGATCGTGGTGGAACCCAAGTCGGCGTCGGCCACACCGGCCGGCGCCAGCTGGATCACCTCGGCCGTCTCGCCCTCCTCCGGTTCGAGGTACTCGACGTCCCACGGGGTGACCTCGTCGTACGCTTCGCTCAGCAGGTCGTCGTAGCGGACGGTGGCATTGTTGAGCGCCACGTACGCGCGGGCGACCTGCTGCTCGGTGGCCCGGTCACCGGCCCGGAGCAGCGCGAGGTGCGCCCGCGCGGCGACGATCACCGCGTCGAAGGCGCTGTCGATCTCGGCGTCGGTCGGCATGGGGCTCTCCCCTTGAGCGTGGGCGGAACTACCAGAATCAGCAGCGAGACAGGAAACGATCCAGTACGCGCACCCCGAAGCGCAACGCATCAACGGGAACGCGCTCATCCACGCCGTGGAACAGCGCGGCGAAATCGAGATCGGCGGGGAGCTTCAACGGCGAGAAGCCGAAGGCCCGGATGCCGACTTTGGCGAAGGCCTTGGCGTCGGTGCCGCCGGAGAGCATGTACGGCACCGGCCGGGCGCCGCGATCCTCGGCGCGCAGCGCATCGGCCATCGCGTCCACCAGCGAACCGTCGAAGCTCGTCTCCAGTGCCGGCTGGTGCACGATCCACTCGCGCTGCACGTCCGGGCCCAGGAGCGCGTCGATCTCGGCGGTGAACGATTCCTCCTGACCAGGCAGGAACCGGCCGTCGATGACCGCCTCGGCCGAGCCGGGGATCACGTTCACCTTGTAGCCGGCGTTGACCATGGTCGGGTTGGCGGTGTTGCGGATCGTGGCGCCGATGATCCGGGCGATGCCGCCGAGCTTGGCGATCATCGGCTCCGGGTCGTCGGCGTCCAGTTCGACGCCGAGCGCGCCGGACACCTCGTCGAGGAAGCGGCGGACGGTGTCGGTCATGATGAGCGGGAACTGGTGCCGGCCCACCCGCGCGACGGCCTCGCAGAGCGCGGTGACGGCGTTGTCGTCGTGCACCATCGAGCCGTGGCCGGCGCGGCTGCTCGCGGTCACCTTCATCCAGCCGAGCCCCTTCTGGGCCGTCTCGATGAGGTAGAGCCGCAGGTCCTCGTTGATCGAGACGGAGAAGCCGCCGACTTCGCTGATCCCCTCGGTGCAGCCCTCGAACAGCTCCGGGTGGTTGTCGACCAGGTAGTGGGCGCCCAGCGCGCCGCCAGCCTCTTCGTCGGCGAGGAACGCCAGGACGATGTCGCGCGGCGGCGTGCGACCCTCGCGCGCCCACTGGCGGACCAGCGCCAGCGTCATCGCGTCCATGTCCTTCATGTCGACCGCGCCGCGGCCCCACAGGTACCCATCGCTGATCTCGCCGGCGAACGGGTCGACCGACCAGTCGCTCGCGGCGGCGGGCACCACGTCCAGATGGCCGTGGATCAGCAGCGCGCCGCGGCTGGAGTCGGCGCCGGGAATCCGGGCTACCAGGCTCGCGCGGCCCCGCTCGCTCTCGAAGATCTGCGGCTCGATCCCGACCTCGGAGAGCTTCTCCGCGACGTACTCGGCTGCGACCCGCTCCCCCGCGCTGGTCGCGGTGTCACCGGTGTTGGTCGTGTCGATCCGGATCAGATCGCGAGCGAGGTCGACGACCTCATGCTCGGCCGTCGGGTGCTGGGGAGACGTCGCTGTCATGCCCCTTTCCTACCAGCCTGGTCACCGCCGACACGAGGGATCATGAGGGCACGGTAGACCGGCGGTGCACGTCGAACAACGGGCTTTGCGGGCCGCCGCGCTCGTAGGGGTACCGGGTTGGGAGCGCAGGGGCAGGTTGGGTATGGTTACCCCAGCGGTCAACCCTTCGGGGGCGGCTTACCTTGTCCGGGTGGCGGAATGGCAGACGCGCTAGCTTGAGGTGCTAGTGCCCGAAAGGGCGTGGGGGTTCAAGTCCCCCCTCGGACACAGCTTTCCAGCAAGACTGCTTGATTTGAGGTACTGGTGGTCAAACGCGTTTGACCACCAGTACGCCGCCCTCGCGGCCCTGTACGCCGTCGCAGCTGGCAGTCCGGGGTGGGCGCCATGACCAGTGGCGTTGTCCCCCCGGCGATTCCTCCCACGATCTCTGACCGACGGCTGCCCGGACCTGGTACCGGCCGCGAGGCGTTGCCGCTCCCACAGCTCGCACCACCACCCGTCCGGTCGGCGGTGTGCGCGACCGCCACTATCGACTGCAACGGCCGGGTCGCCGAGACCGCGGTCATCACCGCCCTGGGCTGGGTGCCCGGCACCCACCTGAACATCCAGGTACACGGCGGTCTCATCCTCATCACCGCGGACCCACACGCGGCGTTCCGCATGACTAGGAAGGGCCAGGTGCGGCTGCCGGCCGCCGTCCGGCACTGGTGCGGGCTCACCCCGGGCAGCCGGGTCCTGCTGGCGGCCGACCCCGCCGCCGGTCGTCTCGTGGTCCATCCGCCGGCGGCTCTGGACGCCATGATCACTCAATTCCATGCGACGGTGTTGGACGGTGATGTGAGATGAACGCCAAACCGATCGCCCCTGCGGGCCAGGCCGAACTCGACGCCGCCCGGCTGCTCCTAGCGAGGATGGGCATCTCCCCCAGCGAGCTGCTGGGGACAGCACCGAACCGGCCGCCCGCGCCAACGTTCGCCGAGTACATCCCCGTCGTTTCCGCCGCCGTCAGCGACGGCACCCGCCGGGTGTACGGCTCCTACTGGAACCGCATCCTGGATCAGTGGGGTCACCGACGGTTGGACGAACCAGAACCATCGGACATCAAGCAGCTGGCCGAGCACGTCAAGACGCACGTCGTCGCCCGCCGCAACGCCCGCGGCGGGCGCAGCGCGGCCGAGCACCTCATCGCCGCTCTTCGCTGCCTCTACAACCACGCCGTCGCCGACGGCCACCTCACCGAGGCAGAAAACCCCGGCCCGCAAAGTCGCCAAACCGCGACGTCTGCCCAGCACCCGCCGCGCCGTACCGGACGCTCGGCTGACAGAGATCAACCAGATCGCCGCGACCACCGGCGACGATCCCGTACTGGACAGCTTGCTCCTCCGGCTGCACACCGAAACCGCCTGTCGCCGCGGCGGGGCCCTGGCGCTACGACCGGCCGACCTCGACCCGGATCAGTGCCTCATCCTCCTCCACGAGAAGGGCGACACCGTGCGCTGGCAGCCGGTCTCGCCCACCCTCATGCGGCACCTGCTCCAACATGGGCAGGAGCGCCCCGCACCACCGACCACACCACTGCTGCGCTACCGCAACGGCCAGCCAATCACCTACCGCCGCTACGACCACCTCTGGACACGCATCGGCAGACACCTGCCCTGGGTCGCCACCCAACAGATCAGCACCCACTGGCTACGGCACACCACCCTCACCTGGGTCGAACGCACCTTCGGCTATGCGGTGGCCCGCTCCTACGCCGGACACGCGGACAGCGGCGGCGACGCCGGCACCACCACAACCTACGTCCGCGCAAGCGTCCAAGAGGTCGCCGCCGCCCTCGCTGCCCTCACCAACGAGCCACATCCCCTTGCCTGAGTCTCTTGCTGAACCACGACTCGTGTCCGTCAGGCAATCTGCGGTGTAGCGGGTTACGCGGGGGCATACGGGCGGGACCGCGGTACTGACAGCAGGCGACGTGGCCTATCCCGCCTCCGGGGTGGCCAACCCGTCCCGCTCGCCAGTGCCGGCCGCGGGCGCGGTCCGCAAACCAGCCGCCTACACCCTGGGCGTTCCCGTAGCGCTGCCGACAACCCGTAACACCCACGATGAGCAGGATGATCACCCATCCAGCGCGTCGTATCGACCCCGACATCAGGCGGTCCCGGCGCGGCGGAGGCAACCACCTGCCGGGACCTTGATCGGACAACGGAGGTCCGACCCATCACCGACCCTACGGCCGTCATCCGCCCCACCGCACCAGCACGAACACCATCCACGCCGCGCCAACACAACCGGCGCCAGCCGCACCGGACGCCGGACGGCGAGGTCCGGACACGGTGCCGCAGCTGCGCTCCACCTCGTGGGCGCGGCGACGCACCTGGTACCAAACCCAGCAACACCGGCTGGCCACAGACGCCAATGGCGCGATACGCCACGCAGCTCACGCCTGGGGTCTCGCGAGCCAGCAAGGCGGCCGACCGAACCCTTGCCGCGGTGGCCGGTGCAGAAGCAGAAGCGGAAGCGGCACGCGCGGAGGCGGAAGCGGCGCGCGCGGCGGAAGCGGAAGCAGCCCCCGCGGAAGCGGAGGCCGCCCGCAGCCCCAACCTCGAAGCGGAAGCGCTTCGAACACAAGCGGGAGCCGCCAACCGGGCGGAAGCGGAAGCCGCCGGGGGCGCGGCGTTCCTGGTCGGCAACAACGGCTCGACGCCGACCCCGACTCCTGCCGCTGCTGCCCCGCCTACGGTGGCCGGGCACTGCACGAGCGGGCGCGGCGAGTCGTTCCTGGACCTTGGTGAACACCGGTTCGGGCCCGGCAGGTCTGCTGCCACTGCTGGGCGAGGCTGGACATGGTCTTGAACTGGTCGGGTGAGGAGACCACGGTGATCGTGGTGGCAGCGCCGTCGCAGCCACTACCGGCGAGCCTGAGGTAGCCGAAGGACATGCCGCTGAGCAGCAACACAACGACCACGGCGACCACGACCCCTGGGGCCCAGCGCCGGCCGCCGGCCCAGTACCCGGGGCTGGCGGACCGCGCGTAACACAGGAAGATTCGGCGCGACCGAGCCTCTATGGCGGCCACCAACCATGCCAGTCATATCCTCAACCGAGCCCTACCCAGCATGGCTATCGAGGCAGTCTAGACAGCCGGAAACGCAGAGTGCCCGCCAGTGATCGAGATCGTGACGATGCACCTCAAATAGTGACCGCCATACCACTCCCCGTATTTGTGATCTGACTTTCAGGAGTGGGACGTGCCCGCCAGTAATTCCACCAGGCGCTGGAACCGGCGACCGAGCACCGGCAACTCGCCTTGGGCCCGGCCGGTGTACACGGCGACACGCCGGTCAGAGTCAGCTCGCCATGGGGCTCGAGGACGACCACGTCGACAAGGCGAGCGGCCAGCACGGCTGACGACGTCCGTCGCCTGTGGACCGGTGTCCAGAGGGACACCGGTCCGCTTGGATGAGAGGGCCGGGCGGGCCGGTCATCGCGGTTCGGCGTCGCTCAGGCGGCCGGCGAGGTCGGCCACGGTCGGGGCCTCGAAGAGGGTACGCAGTCTGACCGTGCGCCCGGTGACCTCGCTGAGCCGGGTGACGACGGCGACCGCCAGCAGCGAATGGCCGCCCAGCTCGAAGAAGTTGTCCCGCCGGCCGACCCGGGGCACGGCCAGCACCTCGGCCCAGATCGCGGCGATGTGCTCCTCCAGCGGCGTGCTCGGTGGCTCGTACTCGGCCGCCCCGGCCCACTCGGCCTCGTCGTCCGGCCGCGGCAGCAGCCGCCGGCTCAGCTTCCCGCTGGGCGTACGCGGCAGCTCCGTCACCGTCTGGTAGGCGGCCGGCACCATGTAGTCCGGCAGGCGGTCGGCGAGGAAGGCGCGTAGCTCGACGGCGGTCGGCGGGGCGTCCGAGTCCGGCACGACGTAGGCGACCAGGCGCCGGTCGCCCACACCGTACGCGTGGGCGGCGACGGCGCACTCCCGCACCCCGGGGCAGCCGGTGAGGACCGCCTCGATCTCGGCGACCTCCACGCGGAACCCACGGATCTTTACCTGGTCGTCGAACCGGCCGATGAACTCCAGCTGGCCGACGGCGTTCCAGCGGACCCGGTCGCCGGTGCGGTACATCCGGGCGCCCGTGCCAAACGGGTCGGGCAGGAACCGGTCCGCCGTCATATCCGGGCGGCCCAGGTAGCCGCGGGCCAGCGCCATGCCGCCGACGAACAGCTCGCCGGCCACCCCGGGCGGCACCGGCCGCAGCTCGGCGTCGAGCACATAGGTTCGTACATTGTCGAAGGGCCGGCCGATCGGTGGCAGCGCCGGCCACTTCGCCGGGTCGTGGTCGAGCTGGTGGGAGGTGGCCAGGTGCACCTCGATCGGCCCGTACTGGTTGTACAGCGTGCAGCCGGGCAGCTGTTCGAAGAAGGCCCGGATCGCCGGGGTGGCCTGAAGCTGCTCGCCCGCCGTGAGCACCGCGTGCAGCGACCGCGGGATCCGGTCGAGGCGCACGGCCAGCTCGGCGAGCCCGCGCAGGGCCACGAACGGCATGAAGATCCGCTCGATCCGCTGTTTCTCGATGACGTCGAGCAACCGCTCGAAGTCGTGCCGGACCTCCTCGCTGACCAGGACGAGCGTGTCGCCGACCGACAGCGTGGTCACCATCTCCTGGTAGAAGATGTCGAAGCTGAGCGCGGCCCATTGCAGGGTGCGGCCGCGGCCGCCGGGGCCCTGGCGCTGCTGCCACTGCACCTGGTTGTGCAGGGCCCGGTGTGACATGGCCACGCCCTTGGGTCGCCCGGTGGACCCGGAGGTGTAGAGCACCCAGGCGATGTTGGCCGGGTCGGCCAGGTTCGCCGGGCCGATGGCGGTGGCCGGCGTGCCGAAGGCGTCGAGCGCCAGCACCGGCGCCGGCTCCGTGGCCCCGTCCGGTCCGCTCTGAGCGCGGATCAGCAGTCGCAGGGCCGCGTCCTCGGCGATCAGCTGCTGGCGGGCGATCGGGTAGGTCGGGTCGATCGGGACACAGGCCCCGCCGGCCTTGAGTACCGCCAGGTTGGCGACCACCAGGTCGAGCGATCGGTGCAGCGCGATGCCGACCCGTTCGTCGGGGCCGACGCCCAGCTCGCGCAGGTGCCACGCCAGGGCGTTCGCCCGCTCGTCCAGCTCGCGGTAGGTCAGCTCCCGGCCGTCGAACACCGCTGCAGTGGCGTCCGGCGTGGCGGCGACCTGCCGCTCGATCAGCTGGTGCAGGCAGCGGCCGTCGTCGAATCGGTTGGCCGTGTCGTTCCAGACCTCGAGGACCTCGTGCCGCTGCTCGGCGGACATCAGCGGCAGATCGTCGATCGGTACGTCGGGCGCGGCGACCACCCCGGCGAGCAGGGTGACCAGGTAGCCGGCCAGGCGCCGCATGGTGGCGCGTTCGAACAGCGCGGTCCGGTACCCCATCCCGACATGCAGGTCCCCCGCCGCGGTTTCCCGGGCGTACAGCGTGAGGTCGAACATCGCGACGCGGTTGTCCGACTCGATCTGCGTAACGGTCACCTCGTCGAGAAGGTTTGACTTCTCGGCTCCCAGGTGGATGAACAGCACCTGGAACAGCGGCTGTACGGCTGGATCCCGCTGTGGCCGGAGCTCGGCCACCAGCCGGTCGAACGGCACGTGCCGGTGCTCCAGGGCCTCCAACAGCCGGTGCCGGACCTGGCCGAGGAGCTCGGTGAAGGTCGGCTGCCCGGCCAGGTCCGCCCGCAGCACGACCGGGTTGACGAAGTGGCCGATGGTGGCGGCAACGTCCGGGTGCGCCCGCCCGTCGGCGATCAGCCCGATGCTCACATCGGCTTGCCCGCTCCACCGGCCCAGCAGCGCGTGGAAGGCCGCCAGCAGCACCATGAACAGCGTGGCTTCCTCCTGCCGGGCCAGCCGGCGCAGCCCATC
>Ga0184623_10000522_pt1 | contig 16296 bp, 14 predicted proteins | sample PLM1_100_b1_FD_133138 | JGI IMG/M metagenome (GOLD analysis project Ga0184623, IMG submission 133138) | Groundwater sediment microbial communities from an aquifer in East River, Colorado, USA - PLM1_100_b1 | ecosystem: Environmental > Terrestrial > Soil > Riparian zone | place: USA: East River...
CAATCTTGAAATCGCGCATCATCCGTTTCACAGAGGCAAAACGTACGAGGAGTTGTTGGGAGACGCCCCTCGCAAAAGGGTCGGCGACAAAAAATGGAATAAACGGCTGATGAAAGCGATCCGGCTCCTGGAGCAAACGTTCAATTACGATCGCCTGTACCTCGGCGGCGGCAACTCCATGCGGGTCACAGCGAAGCTGCCCCGCAACGTCACGCTTGTCTCCAACACCGCCGGCCTCCTCGGCGGCATCGCCCTCTGGCGCGACTAAGCCAGCCCCAATTGACACACCAACGCCATCTGTATTACACTTAATTACACATGGTGAATCTATGAGACAAGCTGTAACCGTCAGCCTTCCTGAAGAACTCGCCGAAGAGCTGGATACGCTTGCCCGGCGGGAGAAGATGTCGCGCAGCGATCTCATCAGAGAATCGGTGCGGAACTACCTCTTTGTCCGAAAATTCCGGGCGCTCCGCAGCCGGCTGATGGTCAAGGCTCAAGCGCAAGGCATTTACACCGATCAAGACATCTTTGATCGGGTTTCGTGAGGGTTGTTCTCGATACCAATGTCCTGATTGCAGCATTCATCGCCCGTGGGACCTGCCATGAGCTACTTGAATACTGCGTTCACGAACATGAGTTGGTAACGTCGCGCTTCATCGCCAAGGAAATGCGCGAGGCTCTTGTCAAAAAATTCAATTACAGCCGTCGAGAAGCAACAGAGGCACTTGCGCTTTTGAATATGCGGATGACCGTCGTGACCCCCGAACCGCTGCCGGCCCCCGTCTGCCGTGACCAGGATGATGACAAGATCATCGGCACAGCCCTCGCCGGGGCATGCGCGTGCATCGTGACAGGCGATAAGGACTTGCTTGTCCTGAAGCACTACCGGGGAATTGATATTATCTCACCTGACAGGTTCTGGCGATATGAAGCGAAGAGTAAGTAAAGCGGCATCGCCCTCTGGCGCGATTAAACTCTAAGAGATTTAGAGCGGGTGACGCCGGTAGGGGGCCAGACCGATGTAGGGGCGTGATTCATCACGCCCGCGGGCGCAATAAATTGCGCCCCTACGAGCTGCTGCCGCCGCGCTTGGCGACGTACTGCTGGTGATAGTCCTCCGCCATCCAGAATTCTGACGCGGGCGTGATCTCCGTCACGATCGGCCGCTTGTAGGCTCCGCTGCTGTTGAGTTTGTCCTTGGAAGCTCTCGCCGCGGCCTCCTGTTGCGGCGTGTGATGGAAGACCGCGGAGCGGTACTGCGAGCCGACGTCCGGACCCTGCCGGTTCATTGTCGTCGGGTCGTGGTTCGCCCAGAACACCGCCAGCAGTTCCTCATACGACACCTGCGCAGGATCGTATTCCACCTGCACCACTTCCGCATGGCCGGTTTGCCCCGTGCACACATCGTGATAGGTCGGGTTCTTAAACGTGCCGCCGCTGTAGCCCACCGCCGTCGAAGTCACGCCCTTGAGCTTGCGAAACGCCTCCTCGACGCCCCAGAAGCACCCCGCCCCAAATGTCGCTTTTCCCATCGTAGTGCTCCTTCAAGACATTCACGCAATCTCATCCTAGCGTAGAATAAGGCCCGATTCAACCGAGGATTTCAACCTTCCCGGTTCCTCGCGTGTCTCATAGGCAAGGACACGAGCCAGCCTGTACATCATAATTGATGTTGCATGGTCATGGATTTTATAGTAGAGTTCTATGAGACAGCAACGGGGAAATGCCCGGTGCGGAACTTTCTGGACGCGCTGAAGATCAGCGATCCCGACGACTTCGCAGCGGTAGTCGCCGGCCTGGCCAAACTACGGAACCGGCAGTTTCACCATGAGCCGCTGTCCAAGGCGATTGGCGACGGACTGTTTGAACTGCGTCACGTAGGCAAACTCAATACCCGCGTGCTGTGGTTTTTCATGAAGGGGCGCCGGATCGTCGCGGTGCACGGCATCCGTAACAAAGGCCAGGCCATTCCCGCCCGCGACCGCGAGACGGCGCGGAAACGCATGCTCGACTGGCTGGAAAGAGCTGACTGATGAAAAAGAGTAATTTCGACCGCTACCTCGCAGAGCAGCTGAAAGATCAGGCGTTTGCCGCCCGCTTTGAGCGCGCCGGCGAGGCATGGGACGTGGCGATCCAACTCGCCGTCCTCCGCCAGAAGTCCGGCCTTTCTCAGAAGGATCTCGCCCGGCTTCTCAAGACCTCCCAGCAGCAGATCAGCCGGTTGGAGTCTCCCGGCTACGAAGGCCACTCCCTGGGCACCCTGCGCCGCGTTGCCCGCGCTCTGCATGCCCGGGTCCGCATCATATTCGAACTGGAAAAGAAAACGACCGGGACGCACGTGGCCGAGGCGGCGACACGCTACCGTGCCAGACGGAGTTGAGTAGTGAAGAAGAAAAACAAGGCAGAATTCTGGAAGCTCGTCCGCGCCCGACGAAAACAACCGACGCTTTCGCTCGGGCAACTCAAGGGGCGAGAGTCTGAGTTAGCAACAGCGGGTGGCGTCGAGCGGGACCCGGGCGGAGCGGAAGGCGTTTACAGCCGAGTCATCGGGGCTGCGACGGCGAAAAACGCCTGAGCACGTCAGGGTGGCTCGGCGACAGGACCCGCGTACTATGTCAGCACTTTCTCCATAGCCTGTTGCAAACGTTCCAGCCCCGCCTCCACATCCGCCCCCAGATGCACGCGGATCGCGCGGCGGTTGCGCTTGCTCAGGCTCAGAAAGTCGCCGAGCGCCTGCGCGGCCTTGAGCACCCCGAACGTGTAGGGCTCGCCGGGGATCGGCAGGTCCTGCGCGTCGTCGGACGTGATCTGAAGGAACACCCCCGAGTTCGGCCCGCCCTTGTGCAGCTGGCCGGTCGAATGCAGAAAGCGCGGGCCGTAGCCCAGGGTCGTCGCCACCTTCCTCTTATCGCGCACCCGCAGCCTGATGTTTTGCAGCACTCGATGCGACACGTCGGTCCGTTCCACATAGGCGTTCACCGCCACGTAGTCGCCCCCTTGGACCCGCACGAGATGGGCTTTCAACGCCTCTTCCAGCGTGGACGCGCCCTTGAGCGCCTGACGGTTGGCAGCGTCGCCGTAGATTGTGATTCCCTCGGCGGACAGCACCGGCTCCTCCTCCGGCAGGCGGCCGGTCTTCTTGTACTCGTCCAGGAAGTTCTTCGTGTAGTCCTTGCTCTCCTGGACGTTGGGCTGGTCGAAGGCGTTGATCCCCAACAGCGAGCCGGCTATGGCCGTCGCCATCTCCCACCGGAAGAACTCCTCGCCGAGATTGATCAGGTCCGTGAGCTCGATGCGGATCACGGGATGGCCGGCCTTCTCCAACGCCGCGACTTTGGCATCCTGGTCCGAGTCAGGACTGCCTGCGTCGCGGATGTACGCAAAGAGCCGATCCCTCCCGTACACGTCCGGCGGGCCGAGCGGCTCGTCATCGACGGGGATAATGCCCTTTCCTTCCTTGCCGGTGCTCTCGGCAATGAGCTGCTCCAGCCACGCGCCGAGATCGCTGATCGCCGGGGACGTGACGAACGTGATTTTGTCGCGGCCCTGCTTCGCTAGTTCGCCGAGGACGATGCCGAGCATCACGCCCGGATTGTCCTCCGGCGGGACATGGGAGTCGCAGCTTTGGCGCATGCGCTCGGCCCGATCGAGCAGGTGTTCGACGTTGACGCCCATGATCGCGGCGGGCACGATGCCGAAGTTGGAGAGTGCGGAATAGCGCCCGCCGATGTCCGGCACGCCCGGCAGGATGTCCCGGAATTTGCTCTCTTGAGCCAGACTCTCGAGCATCGAGCCGGGATCGGTGATGGCGATGAAGTGCTCGCCGGCCTTGTCGCCCTTGACTTGGCGCAGACGGTCGAAGAAGTAGCGGTAGAAGACCAGCGGCTCGATAGTCGAACCGGACTTGCTGGAGACGATACAGAGCGTCCTGGCCAGGTCTACCCGCTTCTCGAAACTGCGCACCTGCGCCGGCACGGTGCTGTCCAGCACATGTAATTCCGGGAAGCCCGGAAGGACCCCGAAAGTCATCCGGAAGACTTCCGGGCAGAGGCTGCTGCCTCCCATGCCCAGCAGGAGCACGTGCTTGAAGCCAGCCGCGCGGACCGATTCCGCCACGCCTTTGATGCGGGACAGATGGTGCACCTGCTGCTCCGTGATGTGCAGCCAGCCGAGCGCATTGCGAATGATCTTCTGATGGGTGGGATCCTGATGCCACAGAGTCGGATCCTTCGCCCAGAGTCTGCTGACGAACCCGGTCTGTCGCAACTCCTTCAGCTTGGCCTGCACGCCGGCGTCCAGCGCGCCCAGCGCGTAGACCTGCTGCTTCACCTTCGGATTCCTCATAGGCAATTATTGACGATAGCAGCCCCGTCCAGACCGATCAAGGTCTTTCCGGTTCGTTGACTTTGCAAAATGAGGATGCTACCGTCCCGACCAATGCGGAGGCCCTTCGCCATAGCGCTGTCCATCGCGCTGGCCGCCACCTTGCTCCCTCTCCCAGCCACTGCGGCCGATCTCGTCAAGGTCGTGGCCACGCTGCCCATTCTGAAGGAGTTTGCCGACCAGGTAGGCCGCGAACGGGTGGAGGTGCGCACCCTCATCACAGGCCTGGAAAGCGAGCACTCCTATTCACCCAAACCCAGCGACCTCAAGGCCCTCGGCGAGGCCCGCCTGCTCCTGGAGATCGGGTTGGGATTGGAAGTCTGGGTGCGCGGGCTCGTCAAGAACGCGGGGAACCCTCACCTGCGCGTCATCACAACCTCCAAGGGCGTCGGGCTGATCCGCGACCACGCCGTTGAGACGATCTCATCCCCATCCGGCAATCCCCATATCTGGCTTGACCCGGAGAACGCCAAGGTCATGGTCCGGCATATTGCGGAGGGCCTCATCGCAGTCGACCCGACCCACAAAACCGACTATCTGAATAATCTGGCCGACTACCTGCGGCGACTGGATCGGGCGCAAAAGGACCTTCAGGCGCGTGTGGCATCTCTCCGCGACCGGCGCATCGTGACCTATCACCCGGCCTGGCCCTACTTCGCCCGTCGGTTCGGTTTCAAGATTGAAGGGAACATCATTCAGCAGACAGGGATGGAGCCCTCGGCCACCCACCTCGCCAAAATGGCCCGACGGATCAAGGCCGGCAAGATCAAAGTCATCGTCTCAGAGCCCCAACTGAATCAAAAGGTGGCGCAGGCCTTGGCGGATGAAACCGGCGCCCGGCTCGTGGTGCTCTCCCCGCTTCCCGGCACGATCAAGGGCACCGAGACATACCTGGCACTGCTGGAATATAATGTGCATCAGCTCGTCGCCGCGCTTCAATCGTAACTCGCGACCCATGGCGCAACCGTACCCGACTCATACCCATCCGCATCACGCCGACCACCACCACGGCGAACCGCTGATCCGGTTCAACCACGCGACGTTTTCATACTCGCACGGGCCGGCCTTGGAAGACATCACACTGGAAATCGCCGACGGCGAGTTCATCGGCGTCATCGGCCCGAACGGATCCGGCAAAACCACCCTGCTGCGGGCCATCCTGGGACTCATGCCGCCGTCGAAGGGCTCCCTGCAGATCTTCGACTGCGCCTGCCAGGAGCTCCGGTGCCACCACCGCGCCCGGATCGGCTATCTTCCGCAGAAACGGTTTGTGGACCCCTATTTCCCGATCACCGTCCGCGAGGCCGTGCTGATGGGACGCAGCGGCGCGATCGGCCTTTGGCGGTGGCCCGGCGCGACAGACCGCGAAATCGCACGCCAGGCGCTCGAGGACGTCGGCATGGCATCGTTTGAAGACCACCCGCTCGGCGCCCTCTCCGGCGGACAGCAGCAGCGCATCTTCATCGCGCGCGCGCTGGCCCAACATCCGCAAATTCTCTTGCTGGATGAGCCGACCACAGGCATCGACACCCCAACCCAGCACAACGTGCTCGATCTGATCCAGCGCCTGCACCACGAGCTGCACCTGACAATCGTCCTGGTCTCGCACGACATCAACCTGATCGCGCCGCTCGCGGAACGTCTCGCCCTGCTGAAGACCAGGCTGTACGCTATCGGAACGGCCAAGGAGGTCCTCAACAAAGAGACCCTGGCCCAGGTGTACGGACCCCAGATCCTGACGACCGACACCGGCCACGTCATCGTCGCGGATCACCATCACCCCTGAGCTCATGGAGGACTTCCTCACCCTCGGCTTTCTGCAACGCGCGCTGGCGGCGGCGGCCCTCACCGGCGGCCTCTGCTCCGCGATCGGCGTCTTTGTGGTGTTGCGCGGGCTGGCCTTCATCGGAGCCGGGACGGCTCACGCGGCGTTCGCCGGCGTGGCGCTCGCGTATTTGATCGGCGCGCCGGTCATGCCGCTGGCCGTTGCCTTCGGCCTGAGCACGGCCTGGATCACAGGTCTGCTGGAAGAGCGCGGCCGCATGAAGCTCGACGTGAGCATCGGGATCTTCTACACCGCCACGATGGCGCTGGCGATCCTGTTCATTGGCCTGATGAAAACCTACAATGCCGAAGTGTACGGCTACCTGTTCGGCAGCATTCTGTCGGTGACCAGCGATGAACTGATGCTGACTGCCGGCCTGGCCGTGCTCGTGGTAGGATCGATCGTGCTGTTCTCGAAGGAGTTCTTCTTCCTCGCCTTCGATCAGGAAATGGCCGAGGCCTCCGGCGTCCCGGCACGCCGTTTTTTCTTTCTGTTGCTGACGCTCGTGGCCCTTACCATCGTCGTCTCGCTCAAGACGGTCGGCGCGATCCTTGTGTTCGCCCTGCTGCTGATCCCGGCCGCGACCGCCTACCAGCTCACGTCCAGCCTGCACCGGATGATGCAGTACTCGGTCGGGATCGGCATGCTGGTTTCGGTCATCGGCGTGCTTCTCTCGTTCCAGTTCGACCTGCCGTCCGGTCCCACCATCGTACTGTTGGCCACGGGCGTGTTCTTCCTGGCCGTCGCGTTCTCGCCCAAGCGGGCACCCAAACCCGCCCTGTCCTGAGGGGCCGCCGATGGAGCATCCGCCCTACCTCACATCCGTTCGCGACCAATACGACGCCTATCCCTATCCGCCCCGCAATCCGGAAGATGAGAAAGTCCGGCTGGAGAATTGCTGGCATGATTTTCTGGAAGTCATCAATTTCTACTGCTTCAAAGGGAGAAACAATTTTTCGCAGGACTTCAGGGTGCTGGTGGCGGGAGGCGGGACTGGAGACCAGACAATCTTCCTCGCCGAGCAATTACGGCGCAACCGGAGCGCCCAGGTCGTTCATCTCGACATCAGCGGAACCAGCCTCGCCATCGCCAAGCGGCGGGCGGAAGTCCGACGGCTGACCAACATCATCTGGCTCCATCGCTCCGTCCTGGAGCTGCCCTCCTTAGGAATCGGTCCCTTCGACTTCATCGACTGCACGGGGGTCCTGCACCATCTGGAGGATCCGACGGCGGGACTGCAGGCCTTGCGGTCCGTCCTGAAAGACACCGGCGCCATGTTGATCATGCTCTACGGCAAATACGGCCGGACCGGTGTGTACCAGATGCAGGAGTTGCTGCGCCGCATGAACGTCCATGCGGAAGACATGCAGGCCAAGATCGCGAATACCAACGCGGTGCTGAACAGCCTACCAAAAACCAACTGGTTCAAACGCGGCGAAGACCTGATCGGCGACCATCGGGAATTCGGAGAGGCCGGCATTGTTGACGTGTTTTTGCATACGAAGGACAGAGCTTTTTCCGTGGAAGACGTATACAATCTCGTCGAAGGCTGCAACCTGAAGACCATCGAGCTGATCGAGCGGGGACGATACAAATACATGGTCGAATGGTACCTTCGAGACCCGCATTTGCTGGAGCAGATACGCAAGCTTTCCCGCAAAGAGCAGCAGGCCATCGCCGAACTGCTGGCCGGCGATATCATCGTGCACAATTTTTATGCCGGCAACAACCAGGATACGGTCGCCACGCCCGATGATCTGCGAAACGTGCCGTTCTATTTTCTCTACTCGCCCGGCGACATCGCTGCCATGATCGAGAAAAAGCCCGGACAGTCCGTCACGATCGAAAGCACGCTGTTTCCCTCGCCCATCGAATTCACGCCGGGCCCATACACCAAGCACATTTTCACACATCTGGACGGCGAGCAGAGCCTCAGGGAGATCTTCGATCAGGTCAGGAAAGACACCGGGCGCACCGAGCAACAACTGAGCAATGACGACCTGCTCAAGGAGTTCAAACCGATCTACGAGCGCTTCAACCATGTCGGCTGGATGCTCCTGCGGCACAAGTCCGTGGGCACGTTCCGGTCCTTGGAAGAAATGCAGCGGCCGCTCTAAGGCGGAGGATGCATGGCTGACCTTTCCCGCAGAGAAGCCTGTCAGAGACTCGGCGTGATGGGCATGGCGATCCTTCTGGGCGGCGTAGCAACGCCGCCGATTGAGTCCCTCCTCGCCCTCGACGTCCCGCCCAAAGACGGCAAGGCCGGCTCCTACCCGCCGCCCCTGACGCCCGAGCAGTTCGAAGCGTTGGTCGGCACAGTGAAGGAGACGAGGGCCAAAGCCGTCGGCGCTCAGGAGGCGACAGCCGATTTCATGCGCCGCTTCGTGAGCTTCTCACCGAGAATCCTCGCGGCAAAGAGACCGGGCGGCGTGATCGGGTCGATCTTCGTCGACCCGACTCCCAAGGCCATAGAGCTAGCGGTCAATCTCCAAATGACCCGTGCGCGAGGGGAGCCCGCGGTGCTCGACGACCTTGGCAAGCTGGCGGGCAAACACTACTGGCGCCGCCGGCACCGCTACTTCGTCTTCACGGTCCCCAACACCGTGCAGCTGTTCGGCGACAGCATCCATAAGAATCGGTTCCTCCTGCAAATGGCCGTCAGCAGCGAGCTGCCCCCCGACAAGATCGTGCAGACGAACCAGGATCTTGAAAGCCTCCTCGGAAGGCAACTGACGTTCGCCCGCCTCATGGTGAACGGCCTGCCGCCCGGCAACGGGACCGAAGCTATCAGAAGGGACGACATCTGGATCGACGATCAGGAGGGCAATACGATTCCGGACAAGACCGTCAGCGTGACACTGGTCAGCGATCTTGTCCGGCTCGAGATGGCCGGGTCGGAAGTCCGCGCGATCACCCCCGCGGATGCCGGGGCGCGCCCCGAAGGGTGGCAACACGTGAGCGAGGAGTACCGCAATTTCGCCGTCGGCCAAATGATTGAGGCCGAGAGCCTCGTCGCCGAGTACGTGCCGCGTAACGCGTTCGAGCAGACCATCAAGACCAACATTCTATCGGAGTACCGCCCCTCTCTCAGGGAGATCAAGAAACGACTGAATTGGGGCGATTCCCATACCGAGCTGTACGTGTCCCAGAAGCACGGCAAGGTGGACCTCATCACCCAGCAGATGTTCCTCGACGTTTAGGAAATTCCTTCAGCAGGTCCTTGGCCCCGACGCGGCGGGGCGATGATCCGTCGCTGTCAGCCACTTCGCGGCCAGCTTTGCCATGCCGGGCGGCTCGTCCAAGATCACTTCCAGCAGCAGCGCGATCTCCGGTGCGCTGATCGCGTACTTGGGAGCCAGGTACCAGCGGGGGATCCCCTGGCGCTCATCATGCTGGGCCGGCTCGAAATAGCCGGTCAGCTCGCCGCTCGCGTATGCGGCCTCAAGGCGATCTAGAAATTCCTCCAAGGCATCCCAGTCCCACCGCATGGCCGGATTGAAGCGATCCGTCGCCTCCAGCTTGTTCCAGATCGCCCACCCGACGAACACGCCCCACGTCTCGTTCAGCGCCTCCCAGGCCTCCCGCTCGGTGAGCCGCCGTTTCTCAAACTTGGCTTTCCGAGGGGACACTTTCTGCGGCGCGATCGGGCTGACCTCAACAACGGTATAGCGGCAGGCCACCAGCCGCTTCGCCTCCGCACGCAGCCGCGCCCCCTGGGGAGTCATCGTGGAGGTGCCGGAGGCGAACTCCACATAGTCGAAATACGCGTGAAACAGCTCGTGATAGATGGTCGCGAGCTCGTGGTTCCCGACCTGCCGAAGGGACCGCAATCGTTGGCCCTGGCTCCCTTCAGAGAGGTTGAGATGGAAGACCATGCGGTGGCCCTCCGGATGGTACTCCGCCGCGACGTTCGTCAGATCGGCGAATTCAAGCGTCACGAACTCAGCCGGCAGCAGGCGGAGAAACCGCGAGGGCAAACCCATGTCGGCCGCTTCCCGAGTCAACCGCACCCACTCGCCCTGCGGATCCGGCACCGGCCCGGCCTGGGCGGAAGACACACAGAACAAGAGGATGAAGCTAACTAGGAGAGCTGGCATGGATAACTCGACCCTGCCTTACCGATACGACCGACTGCGGTGATCGGCGGCGGTTCCTTTTTTCCGCTTCGCGTCCTGGGACCCTTTGCGCAGATGCTTGACCAAGCGCTTATTGGTCTTGATCTCGGCCATCTCCGAGTCACTCACAAAATGGACCCGGGACGGGCGCTTAGTCGCGGAAGTCATCGTCGTCGATCAACGACCACGCATCGAGACAATCCTGCCGGACTTCTTCGATGAAGCGGGAGGGCTTGGAGAGCACCATGCCTGAAGCCCTATCGAAGACGTTCACCGGATAGGAGACGTAGAGGTTCTGCTTCGCGCGGGTGATGGCGACGTAGAAGAGCCGGCGTTCCTCTTCGATGTCTTCATCGGCCGTCATCGAGTAGAGAGAGGGAAACTTGCCGTCGAGCGCCCAGATGATGAAAACCGTATGCCATTCGAGCCCTTTGGCGGAATGGATCGTGGACAGCACGAGCCGCTCGTCGTCCCGGTCGGCCGCTTCCACGTCGAACACGCTCGCATCCGGGGGTTCCAAGGTCAGGTCGGCCAGGAAGGATTCCAGCTTGCCGTAGCGCGCGGCGATCGTGTAAAGGTGCTCCAGATCCTTCGTCCGCTTCGGGTAATCGTCGTACTGCTGCTTGAGGATCGGCAGGTAGTACCCGCAGACGGCGTTCATCTGCTCAGCCGGGGTCATGGACGACCCGCCGATCTCTTCAAGGAGACGGACCAGATCCGTGAGGCCTTGCGCACCCGGGCCCGATCCCTTGGAGGCCGCCGTTTTGAGCGCCTGCAGGCCGCCGCCCTCCTGCGCGACCATCGCGTCGATCAGCGCCTGGCTCTTCTTGGGCCCGACCCCCTCGAGCAGCATCAGCAGCCGGTTCCAGCTGACTGCATCACGTGGGTTCTCGATCACGCGCAGGTGCGCCAGGATGTCCTTGACGTGGGCCGTCTCGACGAACTTGAACCCGCCGCGCTTGACGAAGGGAATGTTGCGACGCGCGAGCTCAATCTCCAGATCGAAGGAGTGGAAGCTGGAGCGGAACAGCACGGCGATCTCCTCGAGCGGAATCCCCTCCTCCCGCAATTCCAGAATGCGCTGCGCCACGAACCGCGACTGGGTGTTCTCGTCCCCGGCTTTGACCAGCACCGGCGCCGGGCCCTCGCTTTTCCGCGTGAACAGAGTCTTGGAGTACTTCTCCGTCGCCAGATTGATAACCTCGTTGGCCAGCGTGAGAATCGGCTGCGTGCTCCGGTAGTTCTCCTCCAGCTTGAAGAGTTGGGTCCCGGGAAAGAGCGTGGGGAAGTCCATGATGTTGCGGAACGTCGCGCCGCGGAAGGCGTAGATGCTCTGGGAATCATCGCCCACCACCATCACATTGTCGTGGGTCGCGGCGATCTTGCGCACGATCTCCGCCTGCAGGCGGTTCGTGTCCTGGTACTCGTCCACCATGACATAGCGGTAGGCCTCGGAGACGCGCCGACGGATCCCCTCGTCCTGGTCCAGCAGCTCGCGGAGCCGGACCAGGAGGTCATCGAAGTCCACCAGCAGCCGGTTCCGCTTGTAGGCTTCGAACGCGCGGCCGAGCTTCTGCAAGTCCTCGATCTCATCCGTGAACTGCGGGAACTCCCCCAGCACCACGTCCTCGACCGGGAGCATCTTATTCACCGCCTTGCTGAAGATCTCATTGATGGTGTTCTTGCGGGGAAAGCGTTTCGCCTTGTCGTTCAGGCCGTGCTGCGTCCGCAGCAGATTGATGACGTCCTCGGAATCGCCCCGATCCAGGATGGTGAAGCCGGGCTCCAGGCCGATCGCCTTCCCATAGCGGCGCAGCAGCATGTTGGCGACTGAGTGGAAGGTGCCGCCCGTCACCCGATCGCTGCTGAAGCCGATGAGGCCGCCCACGCGCCGGAGCATCTCCTCGGCCGCCTTGCGGGTGAAGGTCAACAGGAGGATGGATTCCGGCGGGATGCCGGATTCGATCAGCCGCGCAACCCGATAGACCAGCGTGCGGGTCTTGCCGCTGCCGGCGCCGGCGATCACGAGGATCGGTCCCTCGATCGCCGTCACCGCGGCCAGCTGGCCGGCGTTCAACTCGGCTTCGTAATTCAGCGAGAACTTCGGCTCGGCGGGGCTGTCGGGACCGCGCTTGAGAACGTACGGCTTCATCGCGCCGCATTATAACAGAACACTGACTCGCCGTAGCACGGAGCGGGTGACGCCGTTAGGGGGCCACCCGTCGCCTAGAGGCCAGTCTTCGCAGCCGAAGCCGACGGGGGAAAACGGCGGCAGGACCCGCGGAACCGGAACGGATGTGCTATGCGACGATGACATGACATTCCGGCATCTGGTAGACTCTCCTTCCGATGCGACGCGGTGCCGTTCTTGTTCTGTTGCTCTGCCTTCCCTTCCTCACAAGCTGCGTGATCATCCCAATTTCCAAGCCTTCCCAAAAACCTTCGCCGGCTCTATCCGCTCCAACCGCGGTGACGGCGAAGCGCGCGCAGGTCTTGATGGGGACCATGGTCGAACTCACCGCCGTCGCGCCCAACGAGACCCTCGCGCAAGCGGCGCTGACCGCGGGGTTCCAGGAGATCCGCCGGATCGAAGCGCTGATCAGCACCTGGATCGAGACCAGCGAGCTCTCGCGCGTCAATCACGCCGCAGGACGGGAGCCGGTAGGGGTCAGCGACGAGACCTTTGCCCTTCTCGTACGAGCCCTGGAGATCGCGGACTACACGGAGGGCGGGTTCAACATCGCCATCGGCCCGGCCGTCCGCCTCTGGAACATTCCGGAGGCCCCGCGCATTCCTTCGGGCATGGAGCTGGAGATCGCCGCGCAATACGTGGACTACCGCCGGATCCATCTGGATGCGTCCAGCCGGAGCGTGTTTCTGGAAAAGCCCGGCATGCGGATCGATGTCGGCGGAATCGGCAAGGGCTTCGCAGCGGAAAAAGCGGCCGCCGTCATGCGGGAAGTCGGCGCGAGCGGCGGCCTCGTGGCAGTGTCCGGCGACTTTCGGGTCTTCGGCAGGCGCGCCGACGGCGCGGCCTGGCCGGTCGGCATTCAACACCCTCGGCAAGAGGATACAGTCCTGGCCACCCTGGATTCCACCGACGAAGCGATCTCCACGTCGGGTGATTATGAACGGTTCTTCATCAAGGACGGCGTTCGCTACCATCATATCCTGGACCCCCGCACGCTCCAACCGGCCCGCCTGTGCCAGAGCGTCACCATCATCGCCCCGGATGCGACGGTGGCCGATGCGCTGGCGACGGGGGTTTTCGTCATGGGCCCGGCCAAGGGGCTTGCGCTGGTCGAACGGCTCGGCTTCGGCGCGGTGATCGTGGATGCCGGAGGCGGGATTTCGATTTCTTCCACCCTCCGTCAACGTGTGAAGGTGAACCCTTGAATGGCTCCTCAACCCCCATGACCATTGCATTTCCACGATGTGGACGGTAAAATACCGCTTTGCTTCTTAAGAAGGAGGTTCGTTGAGCGACTCCATTCCGCTTCCCCAGACGCCGGCGCATCTCCCTCCCTCACTCAACCGGCTCTGGGAACTGGCACACAATCTCTGGTGGAGCTGGAACCCGGAGGCCCGCGCTCTTTTCGACGCTCTCGACCGCACGATCTGGAAGCTGACCTTGCACAATCCGGTCAAGCTGCTCCGCCAGGTAAGCCCTGAGCGCACCCTCTCCGCTTCCACGGACCCGGCCTTCCTGCGTCGTTATGAGTCCGTCCTGCTCGCGTTCGACAGCTACATCACCGAGTCCGATACGTGGTTCACGCGCGCCCATCCGGAAATGGCTGACGGCCTGATCGCCTATTTCTCTGCCGAATTCGGCCTGCACCAGTCGCTGCCCATCTACAGCGGCGGCTTGGGAATCCTGGCCGGCGATCACTGCAAAGAAGCCAGCGACCTGGGCGTCCCCCTGGTCGGTGTCGGGTTTCTCTACCCGCAAGGCTATTTCCACCAACGCATCTCTCCCGACGGATGGCAACAGGCCTGGTCGGCTCCGTTCGTGGCGGCGGAAGCGCCGATCCGCCCGGCCCTGCTGCCGAACGGGGAACGCCTGATCATCCAGGTCCATCTGGATGGGCGGATCATCCATGTCGCAGTCTGGCAGGTGCTCGTCGGGCGCGTGGCGCTGTACCTCATGGATACTGATGTAGAGCCCAATGCACCCTGGGACCGCGAGCTGTCGGCCCGCCTGTATGGCGGTGATCAGGAGATGCGCATCCTGCAGGAGATCATCCTCGGCATCGGCGGGGTACGCGTGCTGCGCGCGCTCGGCCTCAACCCGACCGCCTGGCACGCCAATGAAGGCCACGCGACGTTCCTGACCATGGAACGGCTTCGCGAACACCGGCAGGCGGGGCTTTCGTTCGCAGATGCGATCGAGACGGTACGGGCTTCGACCGTGTTCACGACACACACCCCGGTCCCGGCCGGCCATGATGCCTTTCCCTTTCATCTGATGGAGAAATATTTCACGCCGTTCTGCAACCTCTTGGGAATCAGCCGCGAGGAATTCCTCAAACTGGGCTGCGCGTCGGGGACCGTGGACACGGCGTTCAACATGACGGTCCTGGGTCTTCAGCTCAGCGGCCATCGCAACGGCGTCAGCCGCCGGCATGGAGAGGTGTCCCGCCGTATGTGGGGATATGTCTGGCCCGGCGTGCCGGAGGAGAAGGTCCCGATCACGGCCATCACCAACGGCATCCATATCCCGACCTGGATCGCTCCCGAGATGCGGCAGCTCTATGCGAAGCACCTCGGTCCCGACTGGGTCGCCCGCCACGACGATCCGACCCTGTGGGAACGCGTCACGGACATCCCGGACCAGGACCTGTGGAACACCCGCCTCTTGCTCAAGCGCAAGCTGATCGCGCATATTCACGAAAAGGCGCGCCTGAAGTGGATTGAGGGGCAGATGGACCCGACCCAGATTTTGGCGTCAGGCACGCTGCTGGATGCCGACGCCCTGACGATCGGGTTCGCGCGCCGCTTCGCGACATACAAGCGCGCCACCTTGCTGTTCAAAGACCTGGAGCGGCTCAAGCGGCTGCTGCACGACCCCTGGCGGCCGGTACAGATCATCTTCGCCGGCAAGGCCCATCCCGCGGATGAGCACGGCAAGTATTTCATCCATCAAGTCTACTCGCTCGCCAAGGATCACAGTCTCGGCGGCCACATCGCCTTCGTGGAAGAGTACGACATGCACACCGCCAAGTTTCTCGTCCATGGAGTGGATGTGTGGCTGAACACTCCCCGACCTCCGCAGGAGGCGTGCGGGACCAGCGGCCAGAAAGCGGCCCTCAACGGGGTGCCGAACATGAGCATCCTGGACGGCTGGTGGATGGAAGGCTACAACGGTGCCAACGGATGGGCGATCGGCGGACCGGATTCCACCCCCGATCAGAACACGCAGGACGCCGCCGACGCCGAGGCGCTGTACCGGACGCTGGAGCAGGAGGTCGTTCCGCTCTACTACAACCGGGATGGCGACGGGGTACCGAGAGGCTGGTTGAACGTGGTGCGGGAAACCATCCGCAGTGTCGTCCCGCGGTTCTGCGCACGCCGGATGGTTCGCGACTACACGGAACAGCTCTACGCGCCCGCGACGCAGCAGAGCCTCCGATCCGTCGACCGTTAGGTCTCTTTCTTCTCTCCGTCGGCGGGCAGTTTCAGTCTGACCACGACCTTGGTCTGCGTCTCCTTCTCGCCGTTACGGACGACGATGGTCGTCTCCCCCACTCCCACGGCGGTCACCACGCCGTTGGCATCCACGCTGGCGACCTGCTCGTTCCGGCTCTGGTAGGTCGTCCCGAAGACCGCCCGCGAAATGACCCGCACGGTGCCGTCGGGAAACTCCCCGATCACCTGCAGGTCCCGCTTCTCCCCGATCACATCCAGCACCAGCTTGCGCTGCTCGGCGTGGATGCGCAGCGAAATGAGCGGCAGCACGGGCGGCAGATTGAC
>Ga0184623_10000524_pt1 | contig 16268 bp, 12 predicted proteins | sample PLM1_100_b1_FD_133138 | JGI IMG/M metagenome (GOLD analysis project Ga0184623, IMG submission 133138) | Groundwater sediment microbial communities from an aquifer in East River, Colorado, USA - PLM1_100_b1 | ecosystem: Environmental > Terrestrial > Soil > Riparian zone | place: USA: East River...
ACAGCCAGCGTGGCATCGTCCTACCGAGCACGCTGACTGTTCTTGTTTATGGGCTGGCCCAATCCCGCAGTTACGACGCCTTGCGCGGTTCCACCACGGTCCCCGCCTTGCGGTAGACGGCGTAAATGGCGCCGCTCGGGCATGCCTGGATGCAGATAGTGCAGCCCTCTAGATATTTGCTGGATTCGAAGCCAAACGGCTTCGTCGCCTGCCAGGCTCCGGCTCGAATTGGCGGCCTGCGTGCTCCAACGCCACGCGAGCAGCAACGCTGCGTCAGCGCGTGGAAAGCGACTCTCTTACGCCGGGAATGTTCTCCAGGCCGGCCGGTATCGTCACGCTCGATCCCGTGAAGTCGTCGCCGATCGGCTCACACGCGCCGCCGAGATGTGTCGAAAGGAAAGCCTCCGTAATCGCAGTAAACGACAGGTTGTTCTCCGGACGCGCGAACCCGTGCCCTTCGTCCGGGTACAACGCGTAGGTGACCGGAATCTGCTTGCTCTGCATCGCATGCACGATCTGATCGGATTCCGCCTGTTTGACGCGCGGGTCGTTCGCGCCCTGAGCAATCAAGAGCGGCCGGCGAATCTCGCCAGCGTAGCGAAGCGGCGAGCGCTCGAGCAAGAGCTCTCGCCCGGCTTCGCGCGTGTTGTCGCCCATGCGCTTTCGGAACAGGGCGATCATCGGCTCCCAGTAGGGCGGGATGGACTCGATCAGGGTGATGAGGCTCGACGGGCCGACAATGTCCACGCCACACGCGAAACGGTCCGGAGTTCGCGTCATGCCCCACAGGGTCGCGTAGCCTCCGTAGCTTCCGCCCATGATCGCCACGCGATCCCGCGCTGCAATGCCTTCCTTGACCGCCCAGTCGACGGCATCGATCAGATCGTCGTGCATCTTGCGCCCCCACTCGAGGTCCCCCGCGTTAGTGAAATCCTTGCCGAAGCCGCTCGATGCGCGAAAGTTCACGCTGAGCACGGCATAGCCGCGATTCGCAAGCCATTGGTGCAGCGGGTTATAGCCCCAGTGGTCTCGATACCAGGGGCCGCCGTGCACGAGCAGCACCAGGGGCAGCGGAGCGTCGGGCCGTCCCGGCTGGTTCGTGTCCGAGTCCCGCGGCAGCGTGACATAGCTTACGAGGGGAAGGCCGTCACGCGCCTCGATCACGACGGAATGCATTTTGCGGAGCGGCTGATTCTCGAGCGCTAGGCGGTTCGTGAACAGAAATCTTGCTGTCCGCTTGCGCCGGTCGTAGTGATAGTAACGCACCGGTCCATCATCGAGCGTGAAGGCAACCATCCAGACGGCGTCGTCCAGCGTGCGGCTCGTCACTTCGACCTCGCCAGGGCACACCGTGGCCAGGTATTCGAAATCGGCGGCGACCGCGCTATCGAAGAATTGCCAGCGCTTGCGGTCATAAGTGAATGACACCGCCTGCACGGTCTTTTCGGTCGGGTGCAGCAGGTAGTCGCCTAGGTCCGCGCGCGGGTCTTCCGCGATCGGAGTCCTGTGGCCGGTCGACAGATCGACGCGGTAGAGCGCCGCGGTATCGCGCCCTCGACTGTCTTCGATGTAGAGTCCTTGGCCGCTCTTGTCGAAGCCGTGCGGAGAGGTTGTCAGACTATCCTCGTGCGGAACTTCCGTCATGACCTCGAAGTCGGACCCGCCGCGCATAAACCACGTCATCACGCCGTCGGGATTAAGGCGCAGCGCCATGCGCACGCGGTACTCGTCGTCGCTGACGTAGCTGAGGAACCCCTGATCGTTTCGTTCAATGAGCGTCTGTTCTCCGGTCCTGAGGTTCACGCGATAGACATCGTGCAGCTCCGGCACTCGGTTGTTGAGGCGGATCAGAATCTCCGCGGGGAACTTCGGGCTGACGTGCTGCAGCTGCACCTGCGCTCCCTCGACAGGAGTGAGGCACCTCGCTTCGCCCGTCGCGACGTCGACGCCGTACAAGCGGAAGTTTTCGTTTCCATCCTCGTCCTGGATCCAGAGCACGTGCTGACTGGTGTGTGCCCAGAGGTACATGTGCACGCCGCGCCCGCGATCGCGCGTGACGGCTTGCGCGGACGACGCATCGGCTGCGGGAGCGACGAAGACGTTCAGCACGCCGTCGAGCGACGACAAGTAGCTGATGTAGTGCCCGTCCGGGCTCACCTGAACGGAAGCGCGATCGGGGTTGCCGAACAGGGCCCTGCGCGGAATGAGGGGGCCGACGTTCATGGCATTATAGCCCGCGGCAGGGACAGCGCACTAGCTACCTCCCAGCGCAAGAGTGACGGCGTTCGCCGCGCCATGTGCGGCGAACGCCGTTGCGCCCTGGCAGAACCCGCAATTCTGTTGTCACACCTGCGGGGGGGGCATCGTCGGATGTGCTGCTCTCGCTCACGCTCCCACGGAGTCCACACCAAGTCCCACCTCCGCTGCGTGTATGCGTAACCCAGCGCCCTCGAAGGGTTCCTGCCCGATGGCGACCAGCTGTGGGACCCCGAGCTCCGGGCGATGGACGAGATCCTGGACGATGACGGCCTCTTCGACCTGGTCACCGTCGCCCCCCGTCATCCCATCTACGCTCCTCGAGGCGACCCTTATGTCCCAGTACTCCGCGCTCGTTGCCGCGCGTCTGGAGCAGAGGCAAGGCGCCGAACGCCAGCCGCGATCAAGAGCGCACGTTCCTCGGCGGCTGCTTGCTCCGCCCAATTCAGCCCGAGTTGAAGCCACTCGTCGCCCGGCTGGCCCTTCGCGCGAGCGACGTCCGACTGCAAGTAGGATGCTTCGCAGATGAGGCGGATCCTCCAACTAAGCTGCTCCTCTGGAAGCGACAGGGCTCCCTCGACAAGCTTGCTCACGAGCGCTGCCGCTGCCTCCACACTGTGCTCGCCGAGGGCGATCTGCGCGTCGACTCGCAGGCGCAATAGCTGAGCCAAGGGCGATCCCCACACCCGATCTCCCTTCCACCCTGTGAGAGTGGCGCTGGCCCGCGCCCCGGTCAGGTTCCCGGCGGCGAGCGCGGCGGCGGCTGCCTCCGCTGCGCTGATCGCCGCCATGGTGAACTCTCCTGCCGCCACTGCGTCACGCGTAGCTTGACGCAGCAGCGCCGCCGCATCATCGAACCGCCCCACCCCAGCCAGCATCGCGCCCACGCGGACCCGCACGTGGAGCGCCCTCGTGAACTCCTCCAGCTCAACCAGGAGTACAAGGCCCTTCTCCTGACAGGACAGAGCCAGCTCGATTTCTCCACGCATGAGGTGTGCTGCGCCTCGCCAGATGTAGGCGACCGCGAGGCAGGAACGCGACACGTCCTCTACCGGGGTCGCCAGAACGCGTTCAAGGAAGATTTCATGGTCCTCGGAATCGCCGAGCGACGTCGCCAGTGCGAGGTCGAGATTCGCCCACGCTGCGCAAGCTCTCGAGAGGGTTCCACCGGCCAATTCGCTCTCGCATGCGCGGAAGAGCTCCGCAAGCGCTACCCTGTCCTCCCTCTGGCGCAACGCCAGCATCCAGGTGCGTCGGGCACGGCGCTTTGCGTTGCACAGCACTGGCAGCTTCAACACCCTCGCCGTCGCGTGGGCACAGACGTCGTAGTCATGAAGTCGGAGACTCGCCATCGCTACTTCCTGCCACGCCTCCGCTAGCAAGAGAGGAGGCGTGACTTCGGAAGTGATGGCAGACAGAGTATCTACCAGCATCTGCGTGCCAGTATACAGTGCTCCTGTGCGACAGTGCGCGAGCCCAACCTCCAGTGGAACAAGAGGCCCCCGAGACGCCGGACGCTGCAAGCTGCCCCCGGCGGCAGCGTCCGGGGTCAGCACGCCTATTTCTTGCTGCAGCTCGGCGATCGTCTCCTCCCAAGGAGAACCTGCGTATCGCGCCGCCGCGAGCAGGACGAGCGCGACCGGATCCCGATCGAGGCTGCGCAGGACGAACCGCAGCGCCGCGAAGCAGTCCCTCGTCCCTCGATCCACGGCGCACACAAGCACCGTTGGGCGCTCCGCCGCGAGCCGGCGCACCCAACGGCTGATGGCGTCATAAGTCCCGGCCGGGTCTGGCGACAGCGGGTTGTCAGCGTCTCTCCCAGTCGGCGCTCCCTCTTGAAGACGACGGCTGAGCTCCTTGTCTCCGCCGGGGGCCTGGGTAAGGTCGTGCCACATGAGAAACGGTTGTGCAGCATTCGTCCCCGGATTTCCCTCCAGCCAGTAGTAGCCGCTGCCTTCAGCTGCACGGCGCCACGCGCCGAGCACACGTCGCTCCCGAAGCAACACCGCGAGTGGCTGCCTGAGCGCGAGCGAGCGAGCGACCCGCTGCCATCGCTTCTCTGAGTTCATGGCTTACTCAGCATGAGGACGGCGACGATCACTTCATCACGGACCGAGAGCCCCAGTCGATTGTGGAACGTGTGCGCCAGGTTGCACAGGATTAGCTCTGGCTCCGTCGTGAGCCGGCTCTGCTCCGACAGTGCAGCCAGTTGTCCGATGTTGTCGACCGCCGACCGATCCCAGGCGGGAAAGCCCGGTCCAAGAACTTCTGCCGCGAGGGCTCGAGCGCTCGCGTCCCCGTCCTTCAGCTTGCGCCACCAGTCCGCTAAGCCGCCCGCGACGGACGGAAGCGGCTGCCGCTCACCCGTCAGCTGTGTGTGCACCGCGTTCCAGTAGTCGCGGTACGACGTGAGCAAGGTTGTCCGGCGCGTGCCGTGGATCGCCAAAAGTTCCAGCAAGCGATCGAAGGTGCACGCGGCGACCAACATGCGAACGGCGCGGCGGTTGACCGTCCTCCCGATGCACTCGAGCGCGAGTTGGCTGGAGGCAGAGAAGTGCCGTTCTGCCACGCCGACCCCATCGGGGCCCCCGTACTTGTCCACCTCCGGCTCGTAGGTGGCATGCAAAGGGCGAATCGGAGACGGTTGAGTGAGAAGAAGCTCGCTGAGGCGAGCCTCCGTCCGACGCTCCGCGTCATGGCCGCACACGTGCAAACGCAGCCGCAGGTGATGTCCGCCTTCATCAAAGTAGCGCAGAAAGAAGAAGCGATCGATGTGACCCTGTGCGAACCCCTCGCCGATAAGCGGCTTGACGCATTCCAGCAGCAGTTGGTCGGTCGTGGCATCATCGACGCCGGGCGCATGATACAGCTTGACATACCACCACACAGTCTGCCTTCTGTCTCAGCAGCGAAACTGAATCATCCATTCAGCTATATGAGGATCTCCATCCACTTCAAAGAGGGCATCCTCTGGAGCCGGCAAGACCTCCCGAAGCAACAGCCAGCCGTCCGCCTCGCGCGTGGCGCCCTGGCCTTGAACAAGGGGCCGGATCCCGGTGAGCGTCAGCGGGCTATGCCAGTCGACGTACATCGGCGTAGAGATCGCTTCGAGACCCGGTTTCGTGACTTGGCGCTGCACCATCGCTCGCTGCGGGAGCTCACGGGCGCGACGCCACAGCGAGACGCGTCGAAAAAACTCCTCATGCTTCTCCCCCGAGGATGGCACAGGCACCTCATCGAGCCGGACCGCCCACCGAGCACGTTCCAGGACGACGCGGCCCACCTCCAGCCTCGGTCGAAACGAGGGGATCGATTCACCGTTGGCCAGCGCCATGGCGTCCAGTGTACGGTAGATGGCCATCCGCTCACTGAGCAAGTCGTCGCGATACCGTGGAGAAAGCGCGCGGAGCAGTAGCAGCGCGTCGGGTAAAGCTCTGTCGCGCAGAAAGCCGGAATGCAACGGCTCGACCTCGCGCCCCAAGGACTTCGAAGAGAGCCTCAGTTGCCGCGCGTCCTCGTCGAAGACGAGGCGCAAGTCGTCCAGCGGCAGGATCTTGGCGCCGCTCGGTGACTCGTCCGGCAGCTCGATCTGCCACTCACAGATCGTGGGGTGCAGTTGAAAGTTGAGCCCCAACGTTGGCGAGACGCCCACCGGCAAGGGATCCGACGCAGCGAAGTCCGCTCGAATCTCCCGCAGCGCGCGCCGTGCCATGGCGCCGTCGCCTGCGAGGAAGCGGGAGAGGTATTTGTGGCGCCCGCATTGCACTTCATTAAGGACGACGCGGTAGGCACCGCGCGCCACCGCGTCGGGCCCCTCGGCAGCGACTTGGACGAACAGGGCCACCGCACAGGGGTGATCGCCGCGGGGAAGTTGAGCGAACCATGCCGGATCGCAGCGCACGATCGCTTGGCCGGCGGCGTTGCTCGCTTCCACCAATGGCGATTTGAGCCAGCCGAGGGGCATTCGCGCGTACCGCAGCTTCGACACAAGCTCTCCCTCCTCTAGCAGATCCACGAGGAAGGCAGCGATATCGTCGCACTGGCCGTCAATACCATAGCGCTGCAGGAAGGCCTGGCACATGAGGTAGTGAGGTGCATTCGTCAAGCTGGCTTGCGCCAGGTGCAGCACCGGAGCGAGATCCTCCGAGAGGGTATGCGGTGCAACCTGAAGCTGCGCGACCGATACTGGCTCGAGGAAAACATCCTCGTAAAGGGCTGCGTGGGCCTCTTGCTCACACCCAAGGTGCGTCTTTAGTATGAAAAGAATACGCCCGCGCTCCTCTGGAGAGGCTGTTCGGTAGCGGTCCAGGAGGTCGGCCGCCTCCTCGAGTGGCTGGACATTGACATCGTATGGCCGCAGCAAGCACGCCATTTCGCGGAGCTGCCTCGGGGTACCCTCGGGACGCGGGTAAACGGGTTGAAGGAAGCCGATATCGACAAGATCGAGAATGGCGCGGCGATACTCCTGTTGCTCGCTCGGCGTGGCGAATGCGCGGGATACCATCTCATCGGCCGTTTGGCCAGAACTGGCCATAATGGCCGCCACGGCGGCGTTCAATTGCAGGGCGTACCATGTGACGAGGACTTGGTCTTGCTCATCGACCAGCGCGTGCGGGAACGTGAGGCTCGGCTCCTGGTTCAGGCGGCGAAGCGGTGTGACGCGCAGGGGCACGTCACCGCGCGGCCGTCGGGGAAGCTCCCTCGCTAACCACTGCGAAAGCAGTCCCGTGTGGAGCTGGGGCTCGCTGTACCATGCAATCGGCGAGGGCCGTTCGGTCTCCGCCCCGTCGTGAAGCGGCACCAAGGCGATCGCTGCAAAAGTGCTGAAGGGCGTCGTGCGAGTAATAGCGCGCAGCAGGTACATACCCAGGGAGCTGAGCCGGTGCTCATTCCGTTTGGACAGGCTCGCGTCCGGCGGGAGGCGCGCGAACCTGTCGACGGCGTCCGCCAAGTTGGTGCTCGACAGCCGCAAGCCATTCGAAAGGCGCGGGTGCTGTACAAGCTCGGAAAGGCGACGGCGAGTCGCCCGCCATTCCTCGCTAAGGATCCTCTCGTAGCGCTCAGCCGCAATACTGACCTGTTGCTCGACGGCTGTCAATTGCTCGACCGCCGCGCGAAGCTTCGGCGAAAGCAAGCCAGCTGCCGGCTGTTCGAGTGAGGCGGGCCGCTGGTTGAAGATGTCCCGCTTCAGCTTCAGGAGGAGGCGACGTAGGATACGGACGCTGGTATCCGTCGAGGCTCCGGTCTGGGACACGGCCTCGTGCAGGGCCTCGACCAGCGCAGGTCGCAAGGCGTTGGCAGCCGCTTCGGCCTCGATGAGCTGATCGAGGAGGCGCGGGGCTTGTTCGAGGCGCAAACCGGGCAAGAGGGCAGCGGTGAGACCCGCCACTCTCACTACGGCCCAATGCTCCATCTCCCAGCATCTCATCGACGCGCGCCGCCGACTACGAACGAGAAGAACGCAGTATAGTGGTACCCGTCCAGGCAGAGGAGCCGATCCGCGCACGCAGGAGCATAGCCGCCCGAGGCCGTGTAGCTGAGGCCTAGTGCCTCTGCGATCAAATAGAGCCGATCGGTGATCCATCCCGCCTGAAGAGCCAACGAGCGGTAGCCGCGATCGCCACAGCGGTGCAGCCATCTGGACAGCGGGACCACTAGGAAGATGAGCGCTGCCGCACTGCCGTGCTCCCACTGCAGCAGGATGTCCTTGCGGAGCGCCTCGGGTGTGGCGGGTCCGATGTGGAAAAGGCGACAGGTTGCGCCATCGTATCGGTATACCGCCGGTGGCAGTTCGTCGACCGTGAGAGCGACGGGAAAGGCGAGCGTGTGGAAGGATGGATCCGGCAAGAGGCAAGAGGGGAGCTCCGCATGCCACGCGGATAACAGCGCCGCGAGCTGCTCCTTTCGGATGTTACTCTGAACGATATTTCCGCTCCTGCGCCTCTTGATCACGTCCGCGAGCGCCCGGGGAGGCAGCTCGACGGGAGACCCCAAGGAGATGGCAGTCGTCGTGTCGCCGGCAAGCGCGGGTGGGGCATAGGGAGTGTCGGTCGGCCGAGTCCTTTGGGCGGTATGCGCGAGCATCTGCGCCACCAGGTGGTGACTCGTGATCGAAGCCACTATCCTCTCCCGCGCAGTGCCACGATACACGCAGGAGCCGACTGCGGGAAGCTTAGCTTGAGAAGCCGCTGGACCTCCTGATCATCAAAACTCGTACAGATCTGCGCCGTCAGCCCAAGCTGCCCAGCGAGCAGCGCGAGGCGGTGAGCCACGAGTCCCGCATCGAGTAGACAGTACACATAGCCTCGATCGGAGTACTTGCTGAACTCGCGCGCGACGTCGCTGACAATGACGACGATCGCATCCGCGTCCCCGTAGGAGGTGTCGGCGGAGTCGGACCACGTCAACCTGGCGATGTCGGCATCCGCCACATCGCCCAATCGCTCGAGCATGTCGCCGACCAGAAGATAGTGGTAGATGCCCTGGGCGAGGCCCACGACGCTGCGAACGAACAAGTACAGCTCGGCCGATCCAAGGTTTCCACCAGATGCGGTATACCTGAGAATGTGGTACCCGCCGCCGGCGAGCGGCAGGATGCGGCCCCCCGCGCTGAAGCGGAGAGCAGTACCCAATCGGGTCAAGTCGCATACGACCGGCTCGGTGGGAATCTCTCGGAAAGCGCTGGTCACCGTCGCTTCGTTGAGTTCTTGGGTCTCGGGGATCGCGATCCGCTCGGCCTCCGGGTGCTCACGGAAAGCGGTGCGGACAGTGCGAAGCACATTGGCGTTGAGATGTTGTTGCATCAGCGCAGGCTGCCCGAGTTGCCAAGGCATGATGGCCGAGGCCTGGTGAAAGAGCACAGCCATGTTGTCTTGGTGTCCTGTCGGGAGCGTCACGCTCAGTGGGTGGATAGGTGCTCCGCAGGTGGAGCAGTTCGGCAACCGCAAGACATCCCGGTGACGTGCCGCCTGACCGCGCTCCGGTTGCCAAGTCTCGACCTCGCCCAAGGATTCCACTTGGTACATCAGCGTGAGATAGGACAGCACACGCTGGGTAGCCCGGCTCAACAAGGCGTGCCCCCAGAGCTCCCGTACGGGTGTCAGCGGAGAGACCCCGGATGATGACGGCCCCCGCTGCAGCGCCACGCACGTCGGACACGCCGTCACGCGGGGAACCATGAGCGGGCCTAGCGTCAAGTTTTCCAGATCGAGACACAAGAGCGAAAGGTCGCGCACCAAACACAACCTAGCCGCTTCGACCTGGGCGTCGAAGTCGCCGGTGCACACGACGACGCGAGGCGCCGAACCAGTCGCGATCTCTCTGATGCTCTGGGGCGTCACGGTGGTGACTCCGTGGGCCTTGAGCTGCTCCGCGAGCGTCCGGCATGCCCCGGCTTGGCCCACCAGGGCGACCACGGAGGCGAGCAGACGTTGCTGGGCCTCGTACCTGTTTCGACAGCTTCCGGTTACGCGCAGGTAGCGGCTAAAGAAAGTCATCTGGCGTCCGTACTCCGCTTCCAAGACCTCTTGCGCAGCGTGGAAGGAAGGCTCCGGACCGGCCTCCAGCATGCCATGCAGTAGCAGGAGATGAAGTACGTCCGAAAAGGCCTCGTCGGAGAGCTCAGGGAAGCATTGTCTGAGCTCGGTGAGGGTGCGAGTACCATCGAGCTTTGGCGCCATCGTCGTCAACAGCCAGTCGACGCTCCCGCCCTGAAGGAGCTGCGTCTCACCGCCGAAGAGATACACGGAACCTTCTGACGGGATGCACAGCAAGTCCTTCACGAATCGCGGTCGCTCCGGCACCTGGAGCTCACGAATACTGTGCGCCACTCGGCCGAGGCCGGCCGCGCTGTACTCTTCAATCGGTTGATCCATCGGCTAGCATCCGACTGTAGCAATACTCGTGTAGAACGGCGCGCACGAAGTCTTCCTTGAAGCGGTAGCCGAAGAGCCCGGCGTACGCCGGGATGGTCGCGGTTCGCTCCAGCTTGAGGTGGTGCTCGAAGTACCACGCAAACAGGGCCTCCTCTGTCAGGTCCAAGTCGGCGAGATCGATGTTGTCCAGGCCGCGCTCGGCGAGCGCTTGTTGCTTATGCCGAGCCCGCTTGAGAAGCGGGATATACTCCGCGGAATGGATCAAGTGGTCGAGCAGGTGTGGGAGGAGGTTCGGCTCGGCAGCGCCGGCGGACCAATCGACGAGCACGGCATTGGCGATGAGCTGCAAGTACCCATCACGCGTCAGGTTGTGGTCGGCCATCCACTGGTCGTTCTGCGCCTGATCCAAGAGGCCGAGAGCCTCGCGGAAGCGGTGCGCCTCCTCTCGGATAGACTTGGCGTCCGCTCCGGCACCCTGCTGTTGTGCGTAGTAGATGGAAAGAAAGCGCAAAAGGGCCTCTTGTCGGGCCGACATGTATGGGACACCCTGGAGGCGCAGCTCATCCAGCAGGCGATCAGTGGGCAGCGCCGTCCGGTGCGCCGCGACCTCCGCCAAATCTGGGGCTTTCGTGCTGGTCGCGGCGCCGGCGGTGAGAACCGCCTGATGCCAGGCCTCGGTGTATTGCAACCGGTAGTCGACCGTCTTGGGCGCGATCCCGTAAGCGAGACGCTCCCCGATGACGCCCAACATCAACAGCGCGTCCTCGCGCTTTTTGTTGATGCGATGCTCCGGTAGCCAGGCGGAGAGGGCCTTGAGTTCGATAGGGGCTATCGAGGCTTCTTGCGCCTTTGCGAGGATGGTCGTGTAGAGGCGGTCAGGGTAGAAGAGCTGCTTTCCTATGCGGAGGAGCTCTCGCTCGGTGTCCGGGCTGATGATCCTTTGCCCCACGGCTTCGGCGAACGTCGCGCGAATATTGACCATAGCCTCGGAGGCGCTGACGTAGTCGGGGCCTTGGGCGCCCTCGGCAACCGCGACTTCGTCGTCATCGGTCAACTTGCCGGTGTGATAGTCGCTGAAGATTGCCCCCACGCCTTCCATGCCGAACGCCGACAGCTCGGCAGCGCGAAGTGCCCCCATGCTGGCGCTGCCAAAGACGTGAACGCCTTGGGACATCGCCCAAAGAATCTCCTTGTGCCACACGGCGGGCGTACGCTCGAATCGCCCGTCGATGATGCCGATGATGGTTGGTCGCTTCTGCACGATGCGGTAGACATCTCCTTGCGAGACCGGGGGAAGGCAATTGGCGCCAGGCAGGGCGTGGCGAACGTCGTCTGCTGGCAAGGTGGGACCGACGAAGATGTAGACGCTCAAGGGGCTTTCCGACCTAGGCGTGTCGCCCGGGGGCCGGGCACATAGTCCGGCGATTCATGCATCCCTTCCAAGCCAGGCACCACTACCCGAACGACCGGGATGTCGAACGCAGAGAGGGTGAGATCCACGACGATCGCCTGTCGTACGCCTGCGGCTTCTAGCCTCTCGATCTCCCAGCTCACGTCCCCGTTGAACGTCTCCCTCTCTAGGGTTGGTACGTCTCGAAAACTGCGAGAGGGACTCTGTTCTAGGATCATCCGCCGGGCCAGCGAACGAGAGCTCGCGCTCTGATGCCGCTCGTGATCGGCACGAGTGACGTCGTCCCGCGATCCGGTCGTCACGGTCAGGCGGCTCTGCGCGGCTTCGGTGAGCGCTCGGAGGAGCGCGATGGGACGAGTCGGATGGCACCCCATGCCGGAGGCCGCAGCGATCGGTCGCGATGGATCGTCGACCCTGTCCACGATCATGCACAAGAAGGCCGGCAAACCGATGTCAGTCGTCGTCTCCCACACTGCAACGGCCACACTCGCCGCCTCGTACTTCTCTAAGACCACACGGCACGCCGGGTCATCGATCGTCGGGAGGGCGACGCGGCATTCTCGCTGATCCACATCGTCCAAGTGGTACCAGAGGGTGGAGGCGTCTCTCTCGATCACTTCACAGATTGCGTGACTGATCGCTTCCAGGGGGTGATTGCCGGAAGCGAGGCCATTGGACGTAGCGCTGAAGACGCCCGGATGGATGGTGCTGTCAAGTGTGTAGTTCGTGTGCACGAGCTCGTACGGCACCCAAACTCTGCTGTGGTCGATCAGGTTGTAGCCTTCGATCCACGGTATTAGCCTGTGGGCTTGGAACTGTCGGTGCCTGGTTCGGGGCAAGCCCTCGACGTCGGCGAGGGCATGGTCGGAGGCCAGATCCTCAAAGCTGTTGTACTTGATTGGCAGGGCAATCCGCTCAGCGTGATATAGCTCGATCGATTCCATCAAAGCGGAGGCTTTGGCCGCGGCGACGGTGAGCCCCTTGCCTTGGGAGACGGCCAAAGATCGGGAGTTCGGACGACACACTACTGCGACCGGGATTCCTATGGTGTCCAGGCCAGTGACATCAGCGACGCGGGTGATCTGCATGCGCCCACGGAAACCCTCCACGCGCCTGATGGTGTCCTCGGGCGCCACTGTCCTGTGCGTACCAGCTCTGAAATGCTTGTGGCACGTCTCTCGAATCGCGCGACTCAGTCGTTCTAGGCTGGCCATCGTACTACCCGTTTTTCGAAGAAGGCTGCCAAGCGGTCTGTCTGGTCACCACGCGCCGCGGCGCCGCACCTGTTGCACCGGCCAACCCGGGCGAACACGTGCGCGCGGAGCTCGCCATAGACGGCATCCCCCTCCCAGAAACGCCCGAGATGGCGCCCGGGCCAAACGTAGGCATTCGTGGCCAGTGCCACTACCTCTGCCGCCAGCAGGGCGGCGACCTGCTCGTTGAGAGCGGGCAATTCGCCTTGGAACCAGGAGCCCGTGGTGTGGCGAGCCAGATACTCGAGGAGATCGTGCGCGACGACGTCCTTCGTCTGAGAGCGCACGCGCCGCCGAAAGCACTCGTAACAGGGCGTGGTACCTGCAAGGACAGCGGGGCCCACGCGGAACTCGTGCGCAAGGAGCGTCGCTTCGCACCACGGCACACGGGCTGTCCAGCAGCGCTCATGTAGGGAAGCAGCGACCTCTGGACAGGGTCGCTGCGTCACGAGAGCCACGGCTGAATAAGGCGCTACGTCATCAGGTAGCTTGTCGACCGCAACGGGGCTTACGGTGGCGAGAGGCGCGAGCAAGCGAAGCGCGCGGCCGGCCACGTCACCGGCTCCGACGAGGAGGATGGGAGTTTCCCTAGGCATAGGGGATTGGGTCGGGCGTGATGGTCGCCTCGGTGCGACTGCCGAAGCCCAGCTTCTCTGGTGCTGACGCGAGGCGAGGGTGGGCAAGGTAGCGAATGCTATGCGAGAAGGTCAAGGTCATGAGCTCGGGTACAAGCACTCTGACGACCACGATCCCGAAGTCGTGCACTTCGGGTAATGTGACGTCCACGACAATCACCTCCATGCCCAGAGTGCGCAACCTATCGACAAGCGCCTCAAGTGGATCCGGGTCGGTCCAATCCCTAGGCAACCCAGAGCGGGTCCCCGCGCACAACGCGAAGGAAAATCGGGCGGGGCCTTCGGGACTCGAATACAAGAGACCGAAGCTCTCTGCCGGGTGGGGGTCTCCGCGCAAGACTCCTTCTCGGTCGACCGGCGCCGCGGCCCTACTCAAGGCAATGCGCAAGCTCTCTGCCTCCTCGATGACGCGCTGCGCGGCCTTCGCGACCTGCGTGCGGCACGCGGCCATAGTGATGACGTGAGGGCGGTGCCTTTCAGATGTCTGCACGATTCCTATGACGGGAATGCCAACATCGGTCGTCAGATCAAACAGCGTTGTCTGCACGGCCATGTCACGTTGCCGTTCGAGCAGGTTGTGGAGAGACGAGAGTTCTACGGTATCGATCTCGACCTTCGGGAACGGCAACTGGTGCAGCCACCACAGAGCAAGGCTGTCTCGCTCGACGACCTCGCAGAGCGCGGCGAGGACGGCTTGGTTGTAGCTGGAGCCGGCGGCGAAGCCAGTCGACATTGGGAAGGTGACGTGCTTGGTCAGCGGCAAGGGCAGCCCGAGGTAGATCGCTGTGAGCGGGACCATGACGGGCCTTCTCTCCGTCAATGAGTAGCCGCGAATCCAATCGATCGGCTCATCGGGACCGGGGTGGTGCAAGCGATTCTCTGGGGCCGCTCGGCGGCGCTCTTCTACTGAACAGCGGGGCAGGCGCCGCACGTCGAGGGCGCCTGTGCCGAGCTCGCGCGGGGTTGCCCGCATGATCCCGTCGGTGGGGTGCATCAACGCACAATAGCGCTCGAGCGCCTCGCAGACCGCACGGATACGCGCGACCGGTTCCTCCAGCGCAGTACCGTAACCGGTGACCGCTTGGCCGCTCATGAGGGCGATACGAGTAGGGTGGAGCGCCTCGACGCGACCGACCGAGGCCGCGAAGCCGTACATGAAGCTGTTGTAGGTACGGGGGAGGGGGAGAGGATGGACTTGGCCAATAACGCCCGCTCGTTCATCGATCAGCGGCGACACGACCTCAAGAAGGAGACCTGCGGATTTATCCATCCATGAACTACAACGCGAAGGCCGTGATGCCGGACTTCGGCGTACTCTGGCTTGGCCCCAACTTGGTGGCGACCTGGGTTAGGCGCCGCCGCTGGCGCCACCGTTGCGAGAAGGGCAGTAGACTCAACTATTCAGGGGACGCAAGCCGACGCTGCCCATTCTAGCCCTCTAGGTAGCCGAACAGCTCGGCCCGCGCGCCGTCGCGCGCGTCGCCCACACCACGCCGTGGACCAATTCGATCTTGAGGATCCTAAGAAAGCTGTCGGCCACACTGTTGTCTCAGCAGTCGTCCCGCCGCCCTATGCTGCCGACGATCCCATGCCGGGTGAACTGTTCTTGGAGGCTACCGCTCGGGTAAACCCTCGTCCGTCGGAATATGCGCGATGTCCGTCACCGCTACCGCGAGGTGCAGGGCCGCGAACTGCCACGCCGACACGTCGGCCAGGACGAGAACGCGTGCTGTAAGTCCCTCGTGACCTGGCCCACCGCTCAGCCAACCCCACCGCGCCACACGCTTACCCGGCGCGCGCCACCACAAACCTCCGATACAGCACCGTGATGGGAAGGTGGCCTCCTCAGCGGCGATGAACGCGAAACTTGAGTCGCGCTTCCTGCCCAAGAAAGCCGTCGCCTTATTGAGCTATCGTGCCCCTCCCAAGCGTGCGAACGTCCCTCCGTAGCTGCGCCAGCTCCGCCCACTGTCAGTCGTCAGCGCCTCGACCGGCGTCGCTCTCCGCCTGCCACTCCCCAGCGCCTTCAACGTTCTTCGTAAGCGGTCGTCGCTTCGGTTTGGCCGTGAACGACTCCTACCGCGGCCCTCGTGCGATCTGAGGTGCCATCAATCGGTGCAGGAATCACTCAGATTTCTCGAGCTCGTTGGCCAGGTCAACAATGTTGACCGCTTTGACCTTCTTGGATTGCTTGAGCATGGCGTCCATGAAACCCTCTTCACCGAGCGCCTCAACGCCGCGCCGGTGCAACGTGGCGAAAACCCCGGCCATCTCCGGATCTAGCGCGGGATGGGTAAGCACCCCTTTGGCGCATACGGTGCTAGCGGACGAGAAGCATGCGCTGGTGCAGGCGGAGCTCCAAGTCGAAACAGCCGCACCGCCGGAGCCGGCTTTGCTGCGCAGCTTCCGGACGAAAACCTCCACACGCTCGAGTTCCTTGTGGGTTGCGGCCTGTTGTCTGACCGCGAGGAGCTCGGCTTCAAGACCCCGAATTGATACCCCTGAAGTCTCTTCAAAGGGTCCTCTTGATTCAGCCATTTGGATCTCCTCCTTGTTGATGATAGGCATTTCCTTTTGAGGCGGCAGGCCCAACACCCCAACGAACCGCCCCTTGCTACCCAAAAATCCCCTAAAGATAACCATCTTTTGTCCCTCTTGTCAATATGTCAATAAAAAAGTCGTGGAGGCAGGCTTCTTGGACAAAAGAGGGACGTTCAAGGGCAGCTTTTGGCCAGACCTCTCCCTTCCGTGTCAATGCTTCAAACCAGACCATGGAGGAGATCACTGATCAGCTCGGCCACAGCGCTGCTGGGAGGGGCCTGGGGGGCAGAGGGCCACA
>Ga0184623_10000526_pt1 | contig 16255 bp, 12 predicted proteins | sample PLM1_100_b1_FD_133138 | JGI IMG/M metagenome (GOLD analysis project Ga0184623, IMG submission 133138) | Groundwater sediment microbial communities from an aquifer in East River, Colorado, USA - PLM1_100_b1 | ecosystem: Environmental > Terrestrial > Soil > Riparian zone | place: USA: East River...
ATTCCGGCGAGCTGCAGCACCGCGCCGATGACCAGCACCGCCATCGGAAAGAGCAGCGTGCGAAGCGGGATCGCCGACGTCAGGAGCGTCACCGCCACGGCGATGGCCACCGCGAACGGCGTCGAGCCGTACGCGGCAACGATTCCGATGGCGATGATGAGAAGAAAAATCTCGCGCCCGAAATGGACTTCGTGAAACGGGATCCATCGAAGGATCAGAATCGCCGCAACGGCGATGGTCGCAGCCTGCGCAACTGTCAGCTCACGCGCCTTGATCAGCAGAGACGCTGCAAACGCCACTCCGATCACCAGGCCAAACGAGATCAGCCGCATCCGCTCATCAGCGATGGCGATTTCCGCGGCCATCAGAAGCGGAATGGCCATCAGTATCGTCTCGCTGGTCATCGCCGCCACGACTCCGATGACGATGGCGATGAATGGAAGGGCGCGGTCGATCGGCGTGGCGTGATGGACCACGAGCCAGGAGGCGTACGCCGAGATGGCCGCAGCGATGATCGTAAGAAGTGCGGACCTGCTAATCGGCACTCGACACTTTCGACTCGGATGCAGCCGGGTCGCGCACGAAATCGGGATCGAAACCCTCGATCGTCTCCGGCGTCAGCGCGGAGCGGTAGATCAGGCGCGCATCGCCTTTCAGTCGAATGTTGCGGAGCTCCTGGCCCTGAAGCTCGTACGACACTTCGAGCGTCGCCCCGCTGCGCGTCAGCACGGAGACGGGCGACTTCACCTTTCCAAACAACGCGCTCACCAACACCGACGCGACGATGCCGGAGCCGCACGCCATCGTCTCCGCTTCGACGCCTCGCTCGTACGTTCTGAGCTCGATGGCATGGCTGTCGCGCACGACGACGAAGTTCACGTTCGCGCCATCCGGCTGCAGCTCCCGATGGCGACGGATGGCGCGGCCGAGGGATGCGATGTCCGGCGACCAGAGATCCTCGCGCAGGAAAATGACGTAGTGCGGAACACCGACGATGATCGAGCTGCCGCGGACCACGCTGTCACCAACCGGCAGCGGGCGGTCTGCGCGGAACGCCTGCGGTGGCGGCAGAGAGATCGTGACTGTGCCGCTGTCGCTGACGTCGGCCGAAACGATCCCTGCGTCCGTCTCGATGGTCATGCTGCCGCGCGCGATGTCGTTGAGGAACGCGAAGCGCGCGGCACAACGAGTCCCGTTGCCGCAGAACTCGCCGAGCGAGCCATCCGAGTTGTAGTAGCGAATGCGAAAGGAGGCGCGGTTCGAGGGCTCGATCAGGATGAGTCCGTCTGCTCCCACCGACAGAGCCCGGGTGCACATACGCCTGGCCAGAACTCCGCCGTCGGTGACGCGACCGGCCCGATTGTCGATGACGACGAAGTCGTTTCCCGCCCCCGCCATTTTCGCGAATGCGAGCGGATCTTGTTTGGAAGCTTGAGTTTGTCCGAAGGCAGTCATCGGAATTTTCACCCGCGGGAGCGGTTAGCACCGGGCGGTCTGTATTCTCGCACGGAGCACGCCAGTCGGGGGTGTAACGCTCGCTGGTGAGTGCACGTCAAAAAGGCGCCTGTTCCGGAGGAACCGTTTGAAATACGCGATCCGCGCTGCATTCGTCGCTCTCATGGCCGCCTCGGCCGCTCTCGGCCAGACCACCCCAGGCAGCGAGGTCCCGAAACTCGTCGAGACGATGGACGTCCGCGTCATCAACATCGACGTCGTCGTCACCGACAGAAAGGGCAATCCGGTCACCGGCCTGAAGCGAGAAGACTTCGAGATCTTCGAGAACGGCATACCAAAAACGATCTCGAACTTCTACGCGGTCGAAGGTAGTAAGCCGGTCATGGTGGAGAACGAGCCCGTCCCCGCCGCCACCACCGCCGCGACGGCGCAGCCGGCGCCGCGCGAAGACGTGTCGGAGCATATGAAGCGCCGGATCATCTTCTACGTCGACAACCTGTCGCTGGCTCCGTTCAACCGCAATCGCGTCTTCCAGCACATGAAGGAGTTCGTCAAGAACGTGATGCGTCCGGGCGACGAGGCGATGGTGGCCACGTTCAACCGCAGCATGAAGGTGCGCGTCCCGTTCAGCAAGGATCCCGTCCAGATCAACCAGATGTTCGACGCCATCTCCGGCGAGTCGGCGATGGGTACGAGCGTCGCCAGCGAACGAAAACAGGTCCAGAGTCAGATCAAGGAAGCCGAGCACTATGAATCGGCCGTCTCCGCGGCGCGAACGTACGCATCCTCGGTCGAGCATGACCTGCGGCAGAGCGCCTCGTCGCTCAATGGCCTGATGAGCACTCTGGCCGGACTCGACGGCAAGAAGATCCTCGTTCTCACGAGCGAAGGGTTCCCGATGCAGCCGGGCCGGGACGCGTTCTACTACATCGAAGAAGTGGCCAAGGAGAAGAACTGGAGCGGCAGCGGAACGTTGCTGGAAGCGATGGGCTTCGATTCCGCCTCACTCATCCAATCGATCGCACGCACCGCGAACGCGAACGGCATCACCATGTACACCGTTCACGCGGCGGGGCTGTCGGGCGCCGACAACTTCAGCGCCGAGCACTCCCAGCCGACGTCGTTCTCCGTCGCCCAGGCGGCCATGAGCAACACCACCGAATCGATGCACCTGATGGCCGACATGACCGGAGGTCTGGCCTCGGTTCAGACGAACAACTACGCGCTCGCTTTCAAACGCATCCAGCAGGATCTCGACACTTACTACTCCCTCGGCTATCGCGCCGGAACCGAGCGCGTCGATCGCCAGCGTCGCATCGACGTGCGCGTGAAGACGAAGGGCTATATCGTTCGCAACCGCGAGACGTTCGTCGAGAAGTCGATCTTCGCCGAGATGAACGATCGCGTCATCGCCAATCTCCTCTACCGCACCAAGACAAACGACCTGAGCATCCTGGTCAAGATGAATACTCCCATCGCTACGGAGGATGGCGACCTCTTCCGCGTTCCTGTCGAGGTGCAGATCCCGATGGACTCGCTCACGCTGCTGCCGCAGGGTGAATCGGAGTATGTCGGCGGATTCGACGTCTACGTCGCAGTCTCCAACAAGGACGGTGACATGTCGGACGTCAACCGCAAGTCCCATCAGTTACGCATCCCGACGTCCGACATGCCGCGAGCAAAGGGCAAGTACTACACATACGCCGTCGACCTGCTGATGGAAAAGGGGTTGAATCGCGTTTCCGTCGGCGTCGTCGACCAGATCTCGAACGTGACGGGGTTCTCACGGGAACAGATCATGGCTGCGGATCTCCGATAATGTGAGAATCCTCCTCACTCTCCAGTACCTGGGAACGCGCTACGCCGGCTGGCAGATGCAGTCGAACGCGGTCGGCGTGCAGCAGGTCGTCGAGGAGGCGCTGGCCAGGATGTTCGGGTCGGCGATTCGCATCGAAGGCGGGGGTCGCACTGATTCCGGCGTTCACGCGGAAGGGCAGCGCGCTCATTTCGACGTGCCCTTCGAGATTCCGCCCCGCGGGATGGCTCTCGGCCTCAACGATCTCCTTCCCCCCGACGTCCGCGTGCTGGAGGCCAGGCAGGTTGCCGACGACTTCCATTGCCGTTTCGATGCGGTGGGGAAGGTGTACGAATACCGGATCCGGAACGGCGAAGTCGCCGACGTCTTCTCCTCCGAGACTCACGCGTTCGTGGCGCCGCGCCTGGACGAGAAGCTGATGGAAGATGCGGCGCAGGCACTGGTGGGAGAACATGATTTCCGAGCCTTTACGGTCGCCTCTCCGGAGGTCAGCTCCACGACGCGAACCATCCATTCAGTGAGAGTCCGGCGGGACGGGGAAAAGGTCTGCATCGAGGTGACGGCGAACGGCTTTCTCCGGTACATGGTGCGCCGGATCGCCGGCTCTCTCATCGAGATCGGTCGCGGCAAGATCGACCGCGGTGCCATCGCCGAGGCGCTCGAGCCGAAGTTCAGCGAAGCGCGCTGGACTGCCCCCGCCAAGGGCCTGACACTCATGGAAATTCGGTATTAGTGAGGAGGGGGATCCCTCGCCCTCTGCGGGGCTCGGGATGACACGACGTTCCAGTGCTAACATCCATTCTTCGCATGATCGACCTCCGCAAGCTTGCCGAACCCGGGTCGATTGAGGAAACACTCCTCGAGAAAATCGATCTGAAGCGCCTTCCGCGGCACGTGGCCGTGATCATGGATGGGAACGGCCGCTGGGCGAAGTCGCGCAACCTTCCACGGGTGGAGGGTCACCGCGCCGGAATCGCCTCGGTACGCGAAGTGGTGGAGACCGCGGCGCGCCTGGAGCTGAGGGTCATCACCCTCTACGCATTCTCGGTCGAGAACTGGAAGCGTCCTCGATACGAAGTGGCCACGCTGATGATGCTCCTCAAGGAGTATCTCCGGAAGGAACTGGCCACGCTGATGGAGAACAACATCCGCTTCGTGCCCATCGGGCGAGTGGAAGGTCTCGATCAGACGGTTCAGCGTGAGCTTCACTACGCACAGGAGCAGACCGCGAAGAACACCGGACTCCTGTTTCAGATCGCGCTCAACTACGGCGGCCGAGCCGAGATCGTCGATACAGTGAATCGCATCATGACGGTTCTGCGCGAGCGCGAGATGAGCGACGCCGTGATCGACGAGAGCTTCTTCTCCGATCACCTCTATACGGCCAACGTGGACGATCCCGACCTGCTGATCCGCACCAGCGGCGAGCTGCGCGTGTCGAACTTCCTGTTGTGGCAGATCGCCTACGCGGAAATCCACGTGACGAAGGTGCTCTGGCCCGATTTCCGTCGCCGCCACCTCTTCGAGGCGATCATCGACTTCCAGTCGCGCGAACGCCGTTACGGCGGAGTCGAAGAACCCGACGCCGAGATGTTCGTCGAGGCCGACGAGAACCGCGCGTGAGCGCAGAATCCGGGCCGGCGCCCGTCGAGCAGGCGAAGAGCTTCCGATATGCGCGCGAATTGACCGCCGCCCTGCTCGTACCGTTCGCCGTGTGGGTCACCGGGTGGGGGCATCCGTACATTTTCAATCTAACAGTCGCGCTGGTGGCCGTCCTCGCCCTCTACGAGTTCCTCAACCTGGGACGGAAGAAGGGATACGACATTCCGGTCGCTCTCTGCATTGTCATCTGCCTCTTCATCATCGCCGCGTTCGTTTTCGAGCACGTCTCCGTCGAGATGGGTATGTTCGCCACTCTCCTGATCATCCCGGCGTCGTACGTCTTTCGAAACGTGAGCGTCGATGAGGCACTCCCGTCGAGTGCTGTGGCGGTGCTGGGGACAATGTACGTCGGGATGCTGGCCGGCTCGCTCGTGCGTTTGCGAAATGATTTCCCGGAGGGACCGAAGCTCGTCTACTTCCTCCTTCTCGTGGTGTGGCTGGGCGACGCCGGGGCGTATTACGTTGGCAAAAGGTTCGGGAAGAGAAAACTGTCCCCGCGCATCAGCCCGAAGAAGACGGTGGAGGGGGGCATCGGCGGAATCGCCGCGTCGGTGCTCACGGCAGTCATCATCCAGCAGACGTTCTTCAGCGAGTTCCCGCTTCTGCACGCCATCCTCGTCGGGATCGTGCTCTCCATCGCCGGCGTCATCGGCGACCTGGCCGAGTCGATGTGGAAGCGTTCCGCGGCAGTGAAGGACTCCGGAACTCTCATCCCCGGACATGGCGGGTTCCTGGACCGGTTCGACTCGATCCTCTTCACGGCACCGATCCTTTACGTGTACTGGGCATTTACAAAGCAAGGTGTGGCGACGTTGAATATCATCACGGGGTAGCTGTCAGCTCTAAGCTCTAAGCTCTCAGGAGAACGGTCTCCTAGAGCTGAGAGCTGAGAGCTTAGAGCTTCGATGCGACGCATCTCCATCCTGGGCAGCACCGGCAGTGTCGGCCGCAGCACTCTCGCGGTCGTCGATGCATTCCCCGACGAGCTTCAGGTCGTCGGGCTCGCCGCGGGCGGAAACATCGAGTTGCTGGTCGAACAGGTCAAGCGATACAGGCCCGAGCTGGTGTCGGTCCGGAGCGCAGAGGATGCGAAGCGTCTGAAGCCGCTCGTCGATGCGAAAGTCGTGGCGGGCGCGGAGGGCGCGTGCGAGGTCGCCGCGCTCGCTTCGGCCGATGCCGTGATTGCAGCGATCGTGGGCGCTGCCGGCATCCCGCCCGTCTATGCCGCCTTGAAAGCGGGCAAGCGGGTTGGGATCGCCAATAAAGAGGTCCTCGTCGCCGCGGGCGACGTGATGACGCGCGCCGCGCGCGAGCATGGGGGCGAGATTCTCCCCGTCGACTCCGAGCACAACGCCGTTCATCAGGCCATTCGCTGCGGCACGCATGACGAGGTGCAGCGCATCATCCTGACGGCTTCGGGCGGCCCGTTTCTGAAGCGCGAGCGCAACACCTTCGGCGCGATCACGATCGAAGCGGCTCTCAATCATCCGACGTGGAGGATGGGGAGCAAGATCTCGATCGACTCCGCGACGATGATGAACAAGGGACTGGAGGTCATCGAGGCCCATCATCTGTTCGATATGCCGGCGGACCGGATCGACATCCTCATCCATCCACAATCGATCGTTCATTCGATGGTGGAGTACGTGGACGGATCGATCATCGCGCAGCTCTCCACGACCGACATGAAGTTCCCCATCCAGTACGCTCTTCTGTATGCCGACCGCGTCGTCGCGCCGTTTTCGCGCCTCGATCTGGCGAAAATCCGGAATCTCGAGTTCCTGCCGGTTGACACCGAACGTTTTCCCGCTGTCGAGCTGGCTTACGCCGCCTGCCGCGCCGGCGGATCGATGCCGGCGGTGCTCAACGCGGCGAACGAAGTGGCCGTGGAGCGCTTCCTGGCCGGAGAACTTCCTTTCACCTCAATCGTAGAAGTGGTGAGCAAAGTGCTCGACCGCCATTCCGGCAACGTCACCCCCATCGCCTCCGTTGACGAGGCCCTGCGCTGGGACGCCTGGGCCCGGAACGAAGCGCGGGGAATCGATGTTGCTCTACCGCGTTATTAGAACGAATGTCCAACTTCGCCATCAATCTCTTCGCCTTCATCCTCGTACTCGGATTCCTGATCTTCGCCCATGAAGCGGGACACTTCTTCATGGCCAAGCTGTTCAAGGTCCGCGTGCTCGTCTTCTCCTTCGGATTCGGCAAGCGCCTGTTCGGCTTCCAGCGAGGCGACACCGACTACCGCGTATCGCTGATCCCTCTCGGCGGCTACGTGCGCATGGCCGGCGATACTCCTGACGAGGGCGGACCGATCGCAGTCACCGGAAGCCCCGACGAGTTCCTCTCCAAGCCGAAGTGGCAGCGCTTCGTAATCCTCTTTGCAGGCCCGGCGATGAACATCCTGATTGCCATCCTCTTCGTCGCCGCGGTCAACCTGATGGGTACGCAGTACCAGTTGATCCGCCCCGTCATCAGCGAAGTCACTCCAAAAGGCGCCGCTGCCAGGGCCGGTCTGCAGACGGGCGACTTGATCGTCCGCATCGGCAACGAACCCATCAATGACTACGACGACCTGAAGCTGGCGATCAGCATGAACGCGGAAACCCCGCTTCGTGTCGAGTACATGCGCGACGGCCAGCTCCGAACCACCATCATGAAACCGGAACGCGTCAACAGCGACTTTGGTCCTGTGGGTCGCGCCGGAATCACTCCTCGCCTCGATCCCACAGTCGGCCGCGTCATCGAAGGCTCACCGGCCTGGAAGGCAGGAATTCGCAGCGGCGACCGAGTGGTGTCGGTCAACGGTCAGCCGATCAACGATTTGAACGCTCTCAACAAGGTCCTCGTCAAACAACCCGACGCTCCGCTGACCCTGGAGCTGGTCCGCGGGACGACGAGGTACGTGGTCAACCTTCCTGCGACGAAGTTCGACGAGCGCAATCCCTATCGCGGCTTCTTTCCGCCGGTGGAGCTCAGAAAGCTTTCGGTGGGTGGAGCCTTGAAGGAGAGCGTTCGTCAGAACTGGAAGATGCTTCGCTACACGTTCAACGCGATCGGACGGATCTTCCGCGCCGAAGGCAGCGTCAGAGAGCTGAGCGGACCGATCGATATCGCCCGGATCTCCGGCGAGATGTTCCGACAGGGTTGGGTGGCCTTGATCCTGCTGATGGCCATGATCTCGCTGCAGCTCGGAGTGATGAACCTGCTGCCCATTCCCGTGCTCGATGGCGGACACATCGCCGTGCTGCTCGTGGAAGGCGTGGTACGACGCGATCTGTCATTGCGCACGAAAGAGCGAATCCAGCAGCTCGGATTCGCGATGCTGGCGGCGCTGATGATCGTCGTGCTGTATCACGACGTCGTCAAGAACGTGACGCGCCTCGGCCAAGGATAAACAACCGCAACTGATCGAGTGCCGCCTGCGACGAGAACCACTTCACGAGCGTGCGCGTGAAGGGCCACACGATTTTCCTGTGCTCGACCCGCGTCGCGTCGGCGACTGCGATGTGCACCGTGCCGACAGGCTTCGCTTCTGACCCCCCTGTCGGTCCGGCGATTCCCGTAATCCCTACACCATAGGTCGTATGGAACCTCTCGCGGATTCCGGAAGCGAGCGCCTCCGCGACTTCCTGCGAGACCTCGCCGTGCTGCTGAATCAATTGGGGATCAACGCCGGCGATGTCGGTCTTCGTCGTCGCGGTGTAGCACACACCGCCGCCCACGTAATACCGCGAGCTGCCCGGAACGTCCGTGATGCGTGAGCCGAGAAGCCCGCCAGTGCACGACTCCGCCGTCGCCAGTGTCTCGCCGCGATTTGCCAGCAGCGATCCGACGACGAATTCGAGAGTCTCGTCGTCGAAGCCGAATACGCGGTTGCCGAAAAGATCGAGCAGCTCGCGCTCGCGCGACGCCACCTCATCCGCCGTGTCGCGCAGCAGGTGAAGCTCGAGTCCTCCGGGGGCTGCCAGAATCGTCAGCAGCTCTCCCTTGTGCGCGTCGTAGTACGGCTTCAAGCGCTCTTCGACGCCCGACTCGGTCATCCCGGCGATCTTCAGAACGCGTCTGTGCCGCTTCTTGCCGCCGGTTTGCTCGAGCCATGGCTTGAAATACGTCTCGATCATCCACTCCAGCTCATTCGGAACGCCGGGAAAAACCCAGACGTGTTTTCCGCCGACCACGAGATGAAATCCCGGCGCGGTGCCGCGCTCATTGGTGAGCGTCGTCTGTCCTCTGAAGACATAGGCCTGCCGCTTGTTCACCTCGGGCATCTTCCAGCCCCGCGCGGCGAAGCGAGCCTGAAGGCGATCGACGATCGACTGGTCGAGATCCATCTCCAGCCCGAAAGCCTTCGACAGCGCTTCGCGAGTCATGTCATCTTCCGTCGGTCCGAGACCACCGGTCACGATCAGGATGTCCGCCTTTCCGAGCGAGAACTCCATCTCGCCGACTAAATCCTGAAGCGAGTCGCCGACGACACTTTTTCGGACGACTGCGACGCCGTAGTTCTCCAGTGCCGCGGTCAGCTTCAGCGAATTCGTGTCGACGCGCGTCGGCCCGAGCATCTCCGAGCCGATGGCGATGATGGCAGCCTTCATTCGGTGCGGCATGTTACCTTGCGCGCGTGATCGTGATCGTCGGCGCTGGCGTGATCGGCGCCAGCATCGCCTGGCATCTGGCATCGCGCGGCGTGCGCGACATTCTCGTCGTCGATCGTCACGACGATTTCGGCGGCGGCAGCACTCCCAAAGCGACAGGCGGCTTCCGAGCGCAGTTCGGGAGCGAGATCAATGTGCGCCTCTCGCTCCTGTCGCGCCAGAAGCTGCTCCGGTTTCCGGACGAGATCGGCGTCGATTCAGGCTATCGGCAGTACGGCTATCTGTTTCTGGCGCGCTCGGAGCGCGAGCTCGAGGAGTTGCTGCGCGCGCAGAAGATCCAGCACGCTTGCGGCCTTGACGAAGCGCGGATGGTCGACGTGCGCGAGGCGAAGGAGATCAGCCCGGGAATCGGCGACCCCGCGGTCATTGGCGGCGCGTATTGCCACACCGACGGGTTCATTCGCGCCATGCAGATCCTGCGCGGTTACTCCGAGGCCGCGAAAAGGATGGGAGTGAGATTCGAATTCGGCCGCGAGGTGAAGAAGCTCGATCGAAGCGTTACGTACGTCAATGCCGCCGGCGCGTGGGCGGCCGAGCTGTCGAGCGTCCCGGTTACGCAGCTTCGGCGGCGAGTGGCCTCGACCGTGCCGACGGACGTCCTCCCGGAGAACACGCCGATGACCATCTGGCCCAGCGATGGATTTCATGTGCGCGTGCGCGACGGCCGCGTGCTCATGCTCTGGCCCGACAATCCGCCGAACGACGATGTCTGGCTCGAGAAGCTGCTGCGGTTCAGGGACGAACGCGTACCGATTCTCAGCGAGGTCCCGATCGATCAACAGCACTCCTGGTCGGGTCTGTACGAAATGTCGCCGGACAAACACGCCATCGTGGGACGAGATCCACAGATTGAGAATCTCTATCTGGCGAACGGTTCATCAGGGCACGGCGTAATGCATGCCCCGGCCATCGGCCAGCTCGTCTCGGAACTGATGATCGACGGGAGAACGTCAATCGACATCGCCCCGCTGCGTCCGACGCGATTCGCGGAGGGAAACCCTACGATCGGCTCGACTCTGCTGTAGCCTCGAGGTCCTCTTTTTCCTTCTCCAGATCCTCCCATTTTCGAGACAGCAGGTCGATCATCGATTTGAGATCGGCGTTTTGCGTCTGAATCTTCTTTGAGCGCTCGCCGTCGCGGAACACTTCCTCGGAGCAGAGTAGAAGATCGTTGCGCTCGCGCTCTCCCTCGGCAGAGGCGATGCGCGCCTCGAGATTCGAGATCTCGTCATCGATCTTCTTAATGCGCCTGGCCCTCACCCGGTCCTTCGCCTTCGCTTCGCTCGGCTGCAGGACCTGCCCTCTCCCGCTCGCGGGAGAGGGCGGCGGAGGTGAGGGTTTCGGTTTCACGACTTCTCTCTTCATGCGCTCCACGACGCTCGTGTAGTTCCCCGCGTAGACCTCCCCCCGCGCGTCCTCGACCAGGATGATGTTCTCGGCGACGCGATCGATGAAGTAACGGTCGTGCGAGACGACGACAAGGGCTCCGGTGAACAGTTCCAGCGCCTCTTCCAGCGCCTCGCGGGTGTACACGTCGAGATGATTCGTCGGCTCGTCGAGCAGCATCAGGTTGCCGCCGGCATACATGATCTTGGCGAGAGCGAGCCGTCCTCTCTCCCCTCCCGACAGATCGCGCGTCTTCTTGAACACGTCGTCTTCGAAGAACGAGAACTGCGCGAGGTAGCTGCGCACCTGCTCCTCGGTCTGCGCGTGATCGAGGTTCCAGACCTCGTCGATGACCTTCCCCTTCGGATCGAGGTCGCCGAGCGTCTGATCGTAGTAGCCGACGTGAACGTTGTGGCCATAGGAGACCGCGCCGCTCAGCGGCGGAATGCGTCCGGCGAACGTCTTGAGCAACGTCGATTTGCCCGCGCCGTTCGGGCCCATGATCGCGTAACGCTCGCCCCGCCGGATCGTGTGGCTGAAGTTCTCGACGACCTTCTTGTCCGGATAGCCGGCGTCGACACGATCGGCCGTCAGCGCGATCGCTCCGGACCGAGGTCCAGCCTCCAGGCGGAAGTTCGCGAACGTTTCATCCGTTTCCGGGCGCTCCACCTCGTCGAGCCGGTTCAGCATGGTCCGGCGCGACTTGGCCTGCTTCGTTTTCTGTCCGGCCAGATTGCGGCGGATGAATTCCTGCGTCTTCTCGATGAACTCCTGCTGGCGCTCGTAATCGACGGCCATCTTCTCCATCCGCTCTTCGCGGAGCTGCAGGAAGCGCTCGTAGTTTCCGTTGTATTCGATCAACTTCCCATGCGCGAGCTCGACGATCTTGGTGATCGTGCGGTTCAGAAACGTGCGGTCGTGCGAGATGAGGAGATAGCTACCAGTGAACGACTGCAGAAACTCTTCGAGGAACTCGATGCCGTTCAGGTCGAGATGATTCGTCGGCTCGTCGAGGAGAAGCAGATCGACCCTGGTCAGAAGAACGCGCGCCAGCATGGCCCGGTTCTGCTGGCCGCCGCTGAACTCGGCGATGGGTCGTTCCCACTCCTTCTTCTCATTGAACCCGAGGCCCATCAGCACGCGCTCCACCTCGGCGTGCAGCGTGTAGCCGTCGGCGTGCTCGTAGTCGTGCTGGAGCTCGGAGTATTTCTCGAGCAGGCGCTGATGCTGCGCCTCGCTCCTGGTCTGATCGGCGAGCTCGTGCTCGATGGCGCGCATTCTTCGCTCGATGGTCAGAACCTCGGCGAACGCCGTCTCGACATAGTCGAAGAGGCTCATTCCCGGCTCGGCGTCGAGATGCTGGCCGACGTGACCGATCGTCAGTCCCGTAGCGCGAATGATCTGACCGCGGTCAGGCTCCTCCTGCTCGAGGAGCAGACGGAACAGCGTCGTCTTCCCTGCGCCGTTGCGCCCGACAAGCCCGATGTGCTCGCCCGGATTGTGCTGCCACATCACTCCGCGCAGGACGTCGTGCGGGCCGTAGGACTTTTCGACCCCTTCAAAACGGTAGAGCATGTGCCGGGACAGTTAACGCTTCGTCACGTCTGCCATTCCTGAAGGCCTTTCGCCTTTCGCCTTTCGCCTTTCGCCTTTCGCCTTTCGCGTTCCTGTTAACCTTAACGCATGCGTCTAGCCGTCAACATCGACCACATCGCCACGATCCGAGAGGCGCGAAGAACCGACGAGCCTGACCCCGTCACCGCCGCCGCCATCTGCGAGCTGGCCGGAGCGCAGGGCATCACCGTTCACCTGCGCGGCGACCGACGCCACATCCAGGATCGCGACGTGGAATTACTCCGCAAGACCGTCACCACTCATCTCAACGTCGAAATGGCTTCGACGTCGGAGATGGTGCGAATCGCGCAGACTGTAAAGCCGCATCAGGTGACTCTCGTGCCGGAGCGTAAGGACGAGATCACGACCGAGGGAGGGCTGGACGTCGTACTGCACTCGGGGAACGTGGAAAAGACGGTCCGCCAGTTGCTCGATGCGCGCCTCGGTGTCTCGATCTTCGTCGACCCCGATCTCGAGCAGCTCCGCCACTGCCACAAGATCGGCGCACCGATGGTGGAGATCAACACGGGAAAATACGCCGACGCCTGGAAGGACGGGAACTGGAAGGCGGAGCTGGAAAAGGTCTCCGTCGCTGCGCGTGCGGCGAAAAAGCTCGGCCTGACCGTCCTGGCGGGGCACGGCCTCACCTATCGCAACATCGATGCAATCGCGCTCATCCCGGAGATCGAAGAACTGAACATCGGCCATTCGATCATCTCGCGCGCCGTGCTGGTGGGCCTCGATGCCGCCGTGCGGGAGATGGCCGCGCTCATGCGCAATCCGCGTCGCCTGCCAGGGCGGTAGGTGTCATCCCGAGCGTGAGCGAGGGACCTGGGGGGTGGGCGGCTCTAAGCACCACCCGACCGCCCAGGTCCCTCGCTCACGCTCGGGATGACACTTCGGCGAGCTTGCGACGCAACTCTCGTCTTCGCGTCGCGTCGGGCCGCGCCGAGAACTCCTCTTCCTCATAGAGTGCGACGAGCGGCTGCAACTCATGCGCGGCATCAGAATGCCGTTCCCGGAGCAGGTCCAGCGCTTCGGCCATGGTCATCGAACGCCCGACTTCGATTCCCAGCGCATGCAGGTGACGGGCGAGGTCATCGAACGCGGAGCGGCGACGCCTGGCGATCGAGAGCGCGCCGATCGCCATCGCCGCAAGCACCGCCACGACGATGATGACCGACGGCGAGCTTGCGGTGCGGCGCAGGTTCCTGAGCGTCTGCGTCGTGTTGGCGGCCGACTGGCGGAACTGCGTGATCATCTCCGCGAACAGCGCAATCTGATCACCCAGGCCAAACGTCAGGATGTAGCGATCCCAGTAATAGTTGATCGAGTCGCTCAGCGCGGTGGCGTATTGCCGGAAGAGACCTGATTGCGCATCGCCGGGACGCATCGAGGGCGGAGTGGGGTCGTACGTGCTCCAATGTTTTCCGTTCCATACTTCGACCCACGCGTGTGCATCTTCTTTCTTGACGATGAAGTAGCCGGTCAACGGATTCAGTCGGCCACCGTAGAAGCCGCCGACGATACGCGCCGGCACGTCGAGCTTCGACATGAGTGCGACCATGCCTGCCGCGAAGTACTCGCAGTGCCCGCGGCGCTCCTTCAGCAGAAACTCGTCGACCGACAAGGGACGCCCGATCTGCTCGGGATGCTGGTAGTACTGAAAATTCCGGAGGAGATAACGCTCGACCGCCGCGGCCTTTTCTTCTGCGGTGCGTGCATCGCCGGCGATCTGCAGCGCCATCGTCTCGACGCCCGGATTGGACGGGTATTGCAGCACCCGCACTTCTTTCTGGCGCAGCGGCTCGATCTGGCGAGCCATCGACACTTCATACGTGAGGACTTGTCCTCTTCCCCCGAAGGTCATGAACGTGTCGCGCGTCGGCCCTTCGTAAAGCTGCGGGATGCCGCGGAGCAGATACGTCCCGGCCGGAAGGAATAGACGGCTGCCCTTGATCAGGCGCTGCTGAATTCTGGCGCTACGCGTGAAACCGACCGGTTCGGCGATGCGGAACCCGCCGCCGCGGCGCTGACGGACTTCGCGGAACTCGTCGCGAGTCTGGAACCACTGGTTGTTGTCGTAGCGATCGTAGACCGCCCCACGGAGGCGCAGCGGTGTGAAGAAGGGAATGGCCTCAGGGCCCATCCACACGCGGGACACGACCGAGGGGTCGAGATCGCTGGCTCGCGACTTGTTGAAATCGATCGAGTCGCTCAATCCGGTCGTGGCGTTGCTCAGTGCGCCGGCGAATCCCTGCACCACCGGGTTGCGCAGGCGCGGAAGCATCGGGAAAAGAACGGCCCCGATGAGAACCGTTCCAACCAGATAGAACACGGCCGCGCGCGACGCGGGCGCCAGCCCGTATTCGCGCCCGATGGAGCGGATCGTCTCCATGTGGCTGACGTAGATCATCTGCCGGAACATCACGAAGCCGAAGACGATCACGAACGGAACGATGGCGATGTTCGTCGACGTGGCAAGCGCGGCGATGAAGATCAACGCCGTGGTCAGCAGTCTCTGAGCGAGATTGTTTCGAGTCAGGGACTCGATCGGTTGATATGCCGAAATGAAAAGGACCAGATGCGTCGAGGCCGCAATGGCGCTGCGCGAGATCAAGGCCGCGTCGATCAGATAAAACGGGATGTAGGCGATGGCCAGGCCCCGCATGAGAGCCGGCGGAATGAGATCCGGGCCTCGGCCGGTGATGACCCGGATGATGATTCCGGCCATCACCAGATGGAAGAGCATCAGCGGGAACTTGCCGATGACGGCGGTGAAATAGAGCGGCACCGCTGCGAACATCGTCAGGAGGAGGGTCTCGATCTCACGCGCGCGCCGCGTCACTCGCGTGAACCTCCCTGGACCGTGAAGACGACCGTGTCGCGCTCGATGATCTGCGCCATCGGCTCATGAGAAACCTCGAGCAGCGACAGTGCGCGGAACAGCGGTTCGCCCGATTGCGCATCTCTGGTGCGCAGCGTGATGCGCGGCAACGAGAGGATGATGTCGAGACCACGCTGCAGACCGTTATAGATGAAGGTGGTGGCCGCGCTGATCATCTCCTCGAATTCTTCTTCGCTCACGCCGCGCGGCCGGTAGGGATCGACGACGACGTGGACAGTGCGCGCCGCCTCCTGATCCGTCTGCTTCATGATCCAGCGCCCCACGCTCGCCGATTTCCGCCAGTAGATGTGGCGCAGCGAATCGCCGCGCGCGTAGTCGCGGAACGAGTGGATCTCTCCGCCCGGGCCGGGTCGGTTCGCAGTGGCGAGATCGCCGCTGGCCGGACGGTAGCGGTCGAGGTCCGTGGAGTCGGCGAGAAGGCGGGGGAAGACGATCACTTCGCCGTGAATGCGAATCCGCCGCTTCTTCAGAAAGAACCCGAACGGATAGCGCGTGTAAAAATCGAGACTCTTCAACTCCACCCGCCCGCGGCGGCGGAACAGAAAGGGAGCCGTGACTTCGATCGAGCTGCGGCGCGACAGCAGCGGCGCCAGGATCGGCTCGGCAAGATCGGCAGCTGCGATGACAACGTCGCGCACGTTCCAGATCCGGGATTTGTTGGTGATCACCAGCGTCGCTCGCGCCGGCTGCCCAGCCCAGGCCTCCCCTGCCTCGCTCATGGCCACGTCGAGGTGTTTCAGCCCGCCCTTGGAAGCC
>Ga0184623_10000528_pt1 | contig 16245 bp, 16 predicted proteins | sample PLM1_100_b1_FD_133138 | JGI IMG/M metagenome (GOLD analysis project Ga0184623, IMG submission 133138) | Groundwater sediment microbial communities from an aquifer in East River, Colorado, USA - PLM1_100_b1 | ecosystem: Environmental > Terrestrial > Soil > Riparian zone | place: USA: East River...
CGGGCCGGCGACTGCTGTCCTGGGCACACGCGGCCGGATTCACCGACGTGGTCGCGGGGTCGGCGACCTGGTGCTTCGCTGCCCCCGAAGATCGCGCCTGGTGGGGCGGGATGTGGGCCGAGCCGCTAGGGTCGCTAGGCCGCGTTGGCCGGGTAGTTCAGCAGAAACTCGTAGAGGTCTTCGGGCGTTGCCTCTCGGGAGGCGGTGTCGATGGTCGCGTTCCACGCCTGGACGATTTGCCGGTGTTCGGCCCAGGCCGCCCGGTTACGGGTTATGTCTTGTCGATAAGTGGCTAGGTTCATGGCGGCGAGGTTCCAGGCGTCGGGTCCGCAAACGGTGTCTTGGCGGATCGCCACCGCGCCCCGCTGGAGGGTCGTGGGAAAGGTGCTGCACACCAGTGGGCGGTGGGCGTAGACGCCGCAGCGGGCCTTGCCGGGGGCGATCTCCATGAGGAACTGGCATGCGCCGGTCTCGGCTCTGCGGATCAGGTAGAGCTCCATCGCCGGCCCGCCCGGCCGGAGGCGGAAGCCGTCGTCGTCGGCGTCCAGCAGCCTGACGAAGTCCTTGGGGTGCAGGGCCATTCCGGCGGCGAGGGCTCGGACGTCCGCGACGGTCACTCCGACCTTGTACTTCCGGCAGCAGTTGCCGCTGCAGCCGGCGCAGCCGGCGACGTTCGCGCCGCTGCCGTTCATGCCGCCACCTCCTCGGGCCACTCCGCGCCGGCCTCCCGGGCGGCCTGCGCCTCGAGCAGGTAGCGCTGGAAGTCTTCCAGGCCGTAGGTGCCGCCGGAGTTGGCGGCCTGTGCGTTCCATCGCGCTATGACCTCGTACCAGTGGTCGCGGTCGGCGGCCCAGCCGCGCAAGGCTTCCGCAAGCTGCTGGTCGAGCTCCGGCTCGGCCGAATCCTTGGGCTCGCGGAGTGCCGCCGGGGCGTCCGCGGCGGGGTCCGCCGGGAAGACGCGGCACGCGGCCGGCGCGAGGTCGCCGAGGCCGCAGCGGCCGACGCCGCTGAGAGTGCGGACCAGAAAGACGCACCCGTGAGCGGCATTGGCCAGCCTGAGGTTGACGCGACGCCGGCCCTCGTCGACGACGATGCCGGTCGGGTCATCGGCTGCCGCGGGCGCAGTCTGCGTGAAGTGCCACGGCTCGAGGGCCAGGGTTCGTGCGATCCGGACGATGTCCGCGCCGGTGACGTAGCGTGCCCCGCGCACGCAGCGGGCCTCCGCTCGACAGGATTGCCATTCGGCTTGAGCGCTGGCCGTGTTGTCCGATATCAATGCTTTGCCCCCTTCACTCGTGGCGATGCCACACAGAACTTGACTGAAATACGGTGGGGGACGGGTGGCGGTTCAAATCCAGCGCCGCGAGGCGCCGCGGACCATGGCGGTGAGCACGAGGAGCGGAGCGAAGCATCTTCGCCGGGCCGCCAGCGGCCGCCGATGCCAGGCTCACCCGCGCGACCTTTTCCGGTTCACAGCTGAGCGCGGTGGATTTCTCGAAGGTGACGTTGGAGAAAGTTGACCCGCGTGGCGTTCGGCAGCTGGGCATCTCAGCCGGACATGACTCCCTGCGCGGTGCCATTGTCGATAGCAACCAACTCCTGGACCTCGCGCCGATCCTTGCCCACTGCCTCGGCATAACTGTCGAGGACACTTGATCGCCGCATCGGCGCTTACCTGCCGCGCTGGTGGCAGACCACTAGTTAGCTGGGTCTGACGGTCCTGAATCCGCCGAAGTGGCCGTTGAGGACCTGTCCTGCCTTGGCGAGCAGTTCGGCCTCGGAGAACGGTTTGTCTACCAGAGCCACGCCGGGTTCGAGCCTGCCCTGAGAGGCCAGGACGGGTTGGGCGTAGCCGGACATGTAGAGCACCTCGATGTCTGGCCGGATCTCACGGATCCGTTCGGCGACTTCCTTGCCAAGCATCTTGGGCATGACGACGTCGGTGATGAGCAGGTGGATCTCGCCCTCGTGATGGGCGGCGAGGGTGAGGGCCTCGGGGCCATTTGCGGCGGTGATCACGCGGTAGCCGTTGCGGGTGAGGATCCGTTCGGTCACCTCGCGGAGAGCGTTTTCATCCTCTACGACGAGGACGGTCTCTCCCTTCGGGTTGCGTTCGTAGGGCGGGGGTTCCTCGATCGCCACGGCGGTCTGATCGGTGACTGGAAGCAGGATGGTGAAGGTGGTGCCGGCGCCGGGTTCGGACTGAATGCTGATGGTGGCCTCGGCCTGGGCGAGGATCCCATAGACGGTGGCCAGGCCTAGCCCTGTTCCGGAGCCGTCGCCCTTGGTGGTGAAGAAGGGTTCGAAGGCGTGGGCGATGATGTCGGCAGGCATGCCGGTGCCGGTGTCGCTGATCCGTAGTCGCACGTATCGTCCGGGTAGCGCTGGCGATCCCCCGGCCACCGAGTCGGCGTCTACGACAACGTTGGCGGTGTCGATGCGCAACGTGCCGCCGCCGGGCATCGCGTCGCGGGCATTGATCGCGAGGTTCACCAGTACCTGCTCGAGCTGGCCCGGGTCGGCGAGGATCGGCCACAGACTGCGGGACAGGCTGGTGACCAGCTCCATGTCTTCGCCGAGGGTCCGGCGGAGCAGCTCCTCAACGTCGGTCACCACGTCATTGAGGTTGAGTACCAGCGATTGGACCACCTCTCGGCGGGCGAAGGCGAGTAGTTGGTGGGTCAGGTTGGTGCCGCGTTCTGCGGCTCGTTGGATCTGTATGACGTCACGTTGCGCCACCTGGCGCCGCCGTTCCCAATCGGGTGCGGACCCGGCCGTGGCAGCGAGCTCTTCCGAAACGAAGGCGGCGTAGTTGAGGATCACCGCGAGCAGGTTGTTGAAGTCGTGGGCCACCCCACCGGCGAGCCGACCGAGAACCTCCAGGCGCTGCGCCTGCTGCAACTGAGAGTGCAGCAGCAGTAGATCCTTGCCGGCATCAACCTCAAGCCGGTCCGCGACTGACTCCTCAGAGTGGACCTGGGCGTCGGCTGGCTCGTCCAGTCTGCGAGACACCATCACCGCGCCGACAACGGCATTGTCGGTGTCGAGGATCGCCGATGTGGTGAGCGACACCGCGACAACCGACCCGTCCTTGCGCACCCGCACGGTGTTGTACTGCTCGGCCGGCTCGCCCCGGATGACCCGGCGGAGGATCTCCGCCTCCGCCTCACGCCGGTCCGGCGCAATGAGCACCTCAATGGTGCGGCCGATGATCTCCTCGGCCGCATAGCCGTAAAGCTCTGTCGCGGCCGGGTTCCAACCGTTGATCACGCCTAGCTGCGTCGAACCGATGACCGCGTCGTGCGTTGACGCGAGGATCGCGCCCAGTTCCGCGCGCGAGGCGGCGCCCTGCGCGTCCTTAGTGACCTTGACCATGTGCCCTCCGCGCCACTGCCAGGGCGCCGGCTAAGTGAAGCGACCGTCACCCGAAAACGATCCGGCCAGAGGCGCGGGGGCTTGACCTCACCACCGGGTTCTGGGACCGCAGATTACCACAAGCCGATTTTCCCATGAATCTCACATAACGGCGCAGCCCGCCGCGGCCGGCACCAACACACAGACATTTTCGCTATCTTGCCGAGGTTCTGGATTCTGCCCGGCCAGTGCCAGATGTCGGAATCGCGCAGGCCGACTCGTCCACGCCATGCGGGATTTGCTGACCGAGAAACCAGCGCTGAGCGAAGGAAAGTAACACCATCCCCGGAGGTGAGTCATTCGCTTCCGTGGGTACCCCTGTTGGCACCGCAAGACACTCCTGCGTCCACGTCGAGCGGCGCGCGCCGCCCTTACTTGACGAGCCCAGCTTGGCCGGTCACGCCGTCACTAGCGGCACCTCGACGGAGCGCACTGTTCCGCTCTGTCGCCTGAAGATCGGCCAGTCGGGGGTGCGGCACTGGGCCGCGTGCAGCGCCGTGCGCAGGTCGCTGAGCAGCCGGATGGCGGCATCCTCGAAGTCGTCCTCTTCGAGGCCGATGAGGAACTCCGCCCTGCGGGCGGTCAGAGATGCAGTCAGGTCGGCATCGCCGTGGCCGATCTTGTCCAGCTCGTCCATGACGGAGTCCAGGAACGCCTCGAACTGCTCATCGCTGGCGGTGTGGACGAACACAAGCTCGGCGACCAGGTGGTGCATGGTCATGGGGAGTCCTCCTTCCAGCACGTCTTACTGATCAGTCGTCCGATGAGTTGCATCGTATAGTTTCGGCTGGATGGAGTAAGATGTACGGTCTTGAGGTGCTTCTGGGGGCAGGGACACTTCATCTTGTAGTACTTCTTACCCTTTGTAACTGTCCAACCCTGCCTCTCGCCAGACTTCAGAACCGCCTCCAGGTCGGCTTTCGGGTGTCGCGGTCTCGGCACGTCCTTCCTCGATCTCAATAGCCATTGTGTGGTCGAATCACATCGGCGTAAACCGTTCCGCTCAGGGCGGAGCGAACTACACAGCTGTGAGCCGGCCCCCGTGGGGGAGCGAACGATCTTACTGGCGGCGCGCCGGCGCAGGCCGCCGGCGCAGGCCGCCGGCACCGGCTGCGGCGCCGCCAACGGCCGACGGCGAGCTGGGACCGGGCGGAGTTTGCGGGGGTGCAGATGAACCCGACGCGTGTTGCCCGGCGCGTCGACGGCAGGATCACCTCGCCGGCCACGCCAGGGACCAGCCGCACATAACTGCGCCGAAGGTCCGCCCTCCGACCGGGATCGCCCGACCACCCCGCCTCCTCCAGCACGCGTAGGTGGTGCGCCAGCAGGTTCGACAGCAGCGGCCCGCTCTGGCAGCGCTCCCCAGAAAACGGGTCCGAGAGGTTGTCAGCGCCATCGTTCATCGTCTATCGTCGATGAACGATGAATAGCACTGATAGCTTGCTCGACCGAGCCACCGCGAAGGAATACGCCTCCTGGTTCAAGGCGCTCGCCGACGCGACACGGATCCAGATCGTGACGTTGCTGGCCCGCCGCCAGGAGCCGATGTCTGTCGGGGAGATCGTCGCCGTGGTCAATGTCGGGCAGTCCACGGTGTCCCAGCACCTCAAGGTCTTGACCGAAGTCAGGTTCGTGCTGGTCGAGCACAGGGGCACCGCCAGCCTCTACCGGATCAACCAGGCCTGCGTCGAATGCTTTCCCACCGCCGCTGATGTGGCGATGGGCCGCCCGGTGCCGGTGGCGCCCGACGCGGACCGCGGAACCCGTCGATGAAGGAGATACCGATGGCGCCGGACGGTCACGAGGAGATTCGCGCGGCGGTCATCGATCGCTATGCGGGGTTGGCCCGCGCCGCGCTTGCCGGCCAACCGATCGTCGACTGCTCGGCAGAGGCGTTCGCCGACGGGTGTTTCGGTCCGGCCGGCTACCCCGACATCGGCGAGCTGCCCGACGGCGCGGTGCGCGCCAGCCTCGGCTGCGGCAACCCGGTCGCAGTCGCGGAGCTGCGCCCTGGGCAGACCGTGCTCGATCTCGGGTCCGGCGGAGGCATCGATGTGCTGCTGTCTGCGCGCCGGGTCGCGCCCGGCGGAATGGCCTACGGGCTGGACGCCACGGCGGAGATGGTGACCCTGGCTCGATCGAATGCCGAGCAGGCCGGGGTGTCCAACGTGGCGTTCCTGCACGGCCAGATCGAAGACGTGCCGCTGCCCGACGCGAGCGTCGACGTCGTCATCTCCAACTGCGTGATCAACCTGTCGGCCGACAAGCCACGGGTGCTCGCCGAGGCGTTTCGGGTGCTGGAGCCGGGCGGACGCCTGGGGGTCAGCGACGTCGTCGCCGACGACGGCCTCGACCCTGCTCAGCGGGCTCGCGCCGAGCGGCGGGTCGGCTGCCCGGTCGGGACGCTGAGCCGCAGCGAGTACGTTCACGAGCTCCTGACCGCGGGGTTCGCCACCGCTGGGGTGACCGTCACCCATGAGCTGGGCGACGGGCTGCACTCGGCCATCGTGCAGGCTGTCAAGCCCGCCGCCCCGGCAGGGATCCTCATCCGCCCGCTGCGCGACGCCGACGCCGCCCGGGTGCTCGCGATCTACCAGGCCGGGATGGACACCGGCAACGCCAGCTTTGAAACGTCCGCCCCGAGTTGGGCGGCCTTCACCGCCAGCCGCCTGCCTCGCCCGCGATACGTCGCCGCCGAACGCGACACGGGGAACGTCGTCGGCTGGATCGCCGCGACCCGGGTCTCCGGGCGATGCGTCTACGCCGGAGTGGTCGAACACAGCATCTACGTCGCCCCCGACGCCGCGGGCCGGGGAGTCGGCGCCGCTCTGCTCGACGCGTTCATCACGGCGTCCGAAACCGATGGGATCTGGACGATCGAGACCGGCGTCTTCCCCGAGAACACGGCCAGCCTGCGCCTGCACGCCGCCGCCGGGTTCCGCGTAGTGGGAACGCGGGAACGCATCGGCCAGCACCATGGGCGTTGGCGGGACGTGATCTTCCTCGAACGGCGATGCCCGTGATCGATCAACTGCGGTGAGTCACGCTCCGGATGCGCAAAGTCGCAGCGGGCCATAGCATGCCGCTCGGGCAGCTCAAGCCCCATCCAGTGTCGGATCCCGGGGGTGTTCCGGATGAGCAATGCGGGCGAGATCATGCACCGAGGCGCCGAGTGCATCGGGCCGAACGACACTCTCGACATCGCGGCGCGGAAGATGCGCGACTTGCAGATCGGCGCGCTGCCGATCTGTGGGCCCGACGGCGGCCTGCTCGGCATCATCACCGACCGCGACATCGTCGTGAAGTGCCTCGCGGAAGGCGGCGACGCGCGGCAGGTGAGGGCCGGCAGACTCGGGCAGGGCGAGCCGGTGTGGGTCGAGGCGGGCGCCAGCGAGGACGAGGTGCTCCAGCGGATGGAGGAGCACAAGATCCGCAGGTTGCCGGTGATGGAGAACCGTCGGCTGGTCGGCATCATCAGCGAAGCCGACCTCGCCATCCATCTCAGCGAGCACAAGGTGGCCGAGTTCGTGGAGCGGATCTGCTCGGCGGCGCCCACTTCCGTGTAACCGCTGCCCAGGCTCGGGAGTCCGAACCACGCTTCGGCCCGCCCGGGGCGGCTCCCGGCCCTCGGGCCGCTCCCTCGACCGGCCGGACCTGGCCCTCCGGTAGTCCCGTCGTGCCCCTCCTCGCGGTCCGTGCTGGTCCGCTGCTCACCGGACTCGGTATCTGTTGCGGCAAGTCGCTCAATGGGCTCACGGTACGTCCGATGAAGATGATCGGAGCCGCAGCCGGCTTGTCCCGTTCGTGCGCTGCGCGCTCCTGACCAGTGCCGCTGTAGGAGTGCCATGTATCAAACCTTCCGCCCCCTGCTTGATGCGCTCAAGCAGCGGGGCGCGGACCCCAAAGTGGTCGAGGAGGCGGCCAGGGAGGCAGAGCGGGCCGGGCGGTCGCTTCGTGACGTCCTCATCAACGACCAGGTTGTCACCGAGACGGAGTTGACCGAGGCATCCGCGGAGGCCTACGGGATCAACAGCGTCGACCTCGTCGGCTACCCGATTGACGCGGCCGCGGTCGCGAAGATCCCGCTCGCGCTTGTGCTGCGGCACCGCGTCCTGGGCCTTTCCACCACCGACGACGAGATCGTCGTGGGGATCACCGATCCGGGCGACGTCCTGGCCATCGACGACGTTCGAGCGGCCACCGGGCTCCTCGTCCGGCCAGTGGTAGTGGCGCGCAGCGAGCTGCGCAGGATCATCGACCGGCTGAAGCGCGAGGACAACGACCTGGGCGACGTGGCGGCGAGCCTGCGCACCGAGCAGGCCCCGGACGTGTCCAACCTGACCTCCGCCGGCGAAGATGTGCCCATAGTCCGGTACGTGAACTCCCTGATCGAGCAGGCCATCCAGAACCGCGCGTCGGACCTCCACCTTGAGCCGACGGAGACCGACATGCGAGTGCGCTACCGCATCGACGGCGTGCTGCACGAGGTCGACACGGTTCCGCGGGCGGTGCAATCGGCGCTGATCTCCCGGCTGAAGATCATGTCCAACGTCGACATCACCGAGCGCCGCGTGCCGCAGAACGGCCGGATCACGGTGCAGCTCGGGGAGCGCTCGGTCGACCTGCGCACGGCGACGCTGCCGACGGTCTGGGGCGAGAAGATCGTCCTGCGCGTTCTCGACACCGGCGGAATCGACCTCGACCTGAAGAAGCTCGGCTTCACCGACGCCAACTACGACCGGTTCTCCACCTCGTTCCAGAAGCCGCATGGCATGGTCCTGGTGACCGGGCCCACCGGGTCAGGAAAGTCCACGACGCTCTACGCCACCCTGGCCGCGATCAGCAAGCCCACGGTCAACATCATCACCGTCGAGGACCCGGTGGAGTACCGCCTGCCGGGCGTCAACCAGGTGCAGGTCAACCACAAGGCGGGGCTCACGTTCGCGGCGGTGCTGCCCGCGATCCTGCGCTCGGATCCCGACATCGTGCTGATCGGTGAGATCCGAGATCGCGTCACTGCGCAGCTTGCCGTCGAGGCAGCGCTGACGGGCCACCTCGTGCTCTCCACCCTGCACACGAACGACGCGCCAAGTGCGGTGACGCGCCTCACCGAGATGGGCATTGAACCGTTTCTGGTGGGTTCGTCGGTCGACTGTGTTCTGGCGCAGCGGCTCGCGAGACGGCTGTGCGACTGGTGCAAGCAGCATTACAACCCGATCGCCGCCGAACTCGCTGCCACCCGCTGGCCCGAGGCGGAACTGGCAACGCCGAGCGTGCTGTGGAAGCCGGTCGGGTGCCGATCTTGCGCGGGCACGGGCTACCGCGGGCGGATCGCGCTGCACGAGGTCATGCCCGTGTCCGAGGAGATCGAGAGGTTGACGGTCGAGCGAGGGTCAGCACACGACGCACGGCGAGTGGCGATAGCGGAAGGCATGCGGGATATGCGCATCGACGGGCTGAGCAAAGCGGCCGAGGGCCTGACGTCGATCCAGGAAGTCCTGCGCGTGGCGGTTTGACCTGCGGCCCCACTGCCCCGGCCAGTGGTCGTTTTGATGATTGGCAGCTATGGCCCGTTACTTCGACTACGCTCTGTTATTGAAAGACTACTCAGAGACATGAAATGGCGGAGGCCGACGGAAACACCCGAGCCTGCGAGGAGATTCTCGTGGACGCAGTGCGGACGCTTGATCGCTCGGTTGCGCTGAGCGACCAGGGCCCCGAGCGGTTGTCCCTGGACGCGATGCTCGTGGCGCTGGTAGATGCGCATGGCTCAGATCTGCACGTGACCGTGGGGGCGCCGCCGACGATCCGGGTGCATGGCGGTCTGACGTATCTCCCGGACTACGAATGCCTCAAGCCGGCGGACACCGCCATGCTCGTGCGGGCCGCAGTGAACAGCGAGCAGTGGAACCAGTTCGAGCGCACCCAGGAGCTGGACTTCGCCTACAGCGTCGAAGGGGTGTCGCGATTCCGGGTGAATCTCTACTCGCAGCGCGGGTCGCACGCCGCGGTTTTCCGCGCGATCCCGCACAAGATCAAGCCATTGGACGAACTCGGTGTCCCGGAGTCGGTGGCCAGGTTCGCCCAACTGCACCGCGGCCTGGTCCTGGTGACAGGGCCCACCGGATCGGGCAAGACGACCACGTTGGCGTCGCTGCTCGACCTGGCGAACCGCACCCGCTCGGCGCACATCGTGACGATCGAAGATCCGATCGAGTTCCTGCACGAGCACAAACGCGCCCTGATCAACCAGCGCGAGGTCGGCGCGGACACGACGTCGTTCTCGACGGCGCTCAAACACGCGCTGCGACAGGACCCGGACATCATCCTCGTGGGCGAGCTCCGGGATCTGGAGACCACCTCGACCGCGCTCACGGCCGCCGAGACCGGCCACCTCGTCCTCGCCACCCTGCACACGCAGAGCGCTTCGCAGACGGTCGACCGGGTCATCGACATCTTCCCGCCGCACCAGCAACAGCAGGTCCGATCGCAACTGTCGATGGCGCTGCAGGGCGTTGTGACGCAGGCGCTGTGCCCCCGGGCCGACGGCAACGGCCGCGCGGTCGTCACCGAGATCATGGTGGCCACGCCCGCGATCCGGAACCTGATCCGCGAGGGCAAGACCCACCAGATCCCGTCCTTCATGCAATCCGGTGGCGGCGACGGCATGCTCTCGTTCGACCAGCACCTGGCCGAACGGGTCCGGCACCGGATCATCACCTACGACCAGGCGCTCAACCTCTGTCATTCGGCAGAGGAGTTCAAGCGTCTCGCCGGGCAGGTGTGATCACGATGCCGGCAACCAAGACCTTCGAATACGAGATCGTCGACGTCCGCGGAAAGCTGACGAAGGGCAAGATCGACGCGTCCAACGAGGCGACGGCCGCCCAACTCCTGCGGCAGCAGGGCATGACGCCGCTGTCCATGTCCGAGTCTGGCGGGACGCTCCTGAAAACGGAGCTCTCCATCCCCGGCTTCGGTGGCCGGACCACCCTCAAGGATCTCGCGGTCTTTTCCCGGCAATTCGCCACCATGGCCTCTTCCGGGATTTCACTGCTGCGCTCGCTCGCGATCCTGGAGGACCAGACCACCAAGGCGAGCCTGAAGAAGTCGATCAACGAGGTCCGCACGGATATCGAGGGCGGCAGTTCGCTGTCCTCATCGCTGGCCAAGCATGACAAGACCTTTCCGCTGCTGATGGTCGCGATGATCCGGGCCGGCGAGACCGGCGGCTTCCTCGACAGCGCGCTGGAGCAGATCGCCGCGAACTTCGAGAAGGACGCGGCCCTCCGCGGCAAGATCAAGAGCGCGCTCACCTATCCCGTCATCGTCCTGGCGTTCAGCGGGCTGATGATCGCCGGGGTGCTGATGTTCATCGTGCCCATCTTCGAGGGGATGTTCAGTCAGCTCGGGGGCAACCTGCCGCTGCCGACCCAGATCCTCGTCACGGCCAGCCACACCCTGGCCTGGTCCGGGCCGCTCTTCGTGGCAATCGCAGTGGCCGGCACCCTGGCGTTCCGGCGCGAGCTGCGACGCAAACCCGCGCTGCGACTGGCGTTCGACCGGCTGAAGCTCCGGCTGCCGGTGTTCGGCAAGCTGTTCACCAAGATCGCGATCAGCCGGTTCTCCCGCAACCTCGGGACGCTTTTCGGGGTCGGCGTCCCGATGATGCACGCCCTCGACGTGGTGGGCGGGACGACCGGCAACGCGGTGATCTCGGAGGCTATGAAGGATCTGCGGGCATCTGTCCGCGATGGCCAGCCGATGTCGGCCCCGCTTACCAACCACGCCGTGTTCCCGCCGATGGTCACGCAAATGATCCAGGTCGGCGAGGAGAGCGGCCAGATCAGTCAGATGCTCAACAAGATCGCCGACTTCTACGACCGCGAGGTCGAGAGCGCGGCGGACTCACTGACCGCTTCGATCGAACCGATCATGGTGCTGGTGATGGGGGTCCTCGTCGGGTCGATGGTCGTGTGCCTGTATCTGCCGATGTTCACGATCTACCAGCAGATCCAGGGCGCGTAGTGAACGCGCCACCGGGTTTCTGTGCACGGCACAGAAAGGTCACCGGCGCCTCGGCCTGGTCACCGGTCGGGCCCTTCTGGACCCGACGGCCGGCTCCATTCCACACGAGTCGCAGGAGGCTCAGCATGCAGACAACACTCCGCAGGATGCAGGAAAAGCGCGCGAACGGCGACGGCGGCTTCACGCTGGTGGAACTGCTGGTGGTCGTCGTCATCATCGGCGTCCTGGTCGCGATCGCCATTCCGCTGTACCTGAACTTTCGCAAGGGGGCGGCGAACAAGTCGGCACAGTCCGACGTGCGCGGTGCGATCAGCGCGGTCGAGCAGTACTACACCGAGAACAGCAACGTCTACCCGCCGACCCAAATAGGCACGCTGAGCACGACCATGGTGTTCCCGGCGGTGGGCAGCGGCCCCGACCAGAAGGCGACCGTGTCGGCGGGCAACACGCTCAGCTACAAGAACAACACCGCAAGCTACGTCATCTGCGGGCAGAACTCCGATGGGGGAACGGTCTACGTCTACAACAGCCTGAACGGCGGATCCACCGTCGAGTCCACCACGGCGACCCTCGTGCTCTGCGTAGCGGCCGGGAGCTAGGCGAGCGGTGGTGTGGCAGCCCCGCATCGCACGCTGCCACACCACGGCACGTCACTTCGGAGAAAGCAGCGGTCCGTGACGACCTGGATGACGGTTCTGCTCGTGCTCGTCGGCGTGCTGGGCCTTGTCGTGGGCTCGTTTCTCAACGTGGTGATCCACCGCGTGCCCCGCCGCGAATCGGTGCTGCGACCGGGTTCCCACTGCACGCGCTGTCTGGCCGCGATCAAGCCCTGGCACAACGTGCCGGTGCTCAGCTGGCTGCTCCTGCGCGGTCGTTGTGACCACTGCGAGCAGCGCATCAGTCCCCGGTATCCGCTGGTCGAGGCCGGCACTTCGCTGTTGTTCGTCGCAGCGGCAGCGCGGTTCGGGCTGACGTTGGCACTTCCGGCGTACCTGTACCTCGCCGCGATCGCCGTGGCCCTGGCGATGATCGACGTCGAGGCACGCCGCCTGCCGGACGCGATCGTGCTCCCGTCCTACCTCGTCGGCGCGCTGCTGCTGATAGCTGCGGGAGCGGCACACGCGGACTGGTCGTCCGCCGGTCGCGGGCTGCTCGCGATGGCCGCGCTGTGGACGTTCTACGTCACGATCGCGATCCTGCACCCGGGGGGGATGGGCCTCGGCGACGTGAAGCTCGGCGGGCTGCTCGGCCTCTACCTCGGCTGGCTCGGCTGGAGTGCGGTGTGGATCGGCACGCTCGCCGGATTTCTGGTCGGCGGACTGGTCGCAGCGGCGCTTCTCGCCACCGGGCGAGCGAACCGCAAGACCGCGATTCCGTTCGGCCCCGCGATGCTCGCCGGTGCGATGCTCGCCGTCTTCGTCGCCAGCCCTGTCGCGACCTGGTACCGCGGTCTACTCAGTCCCACCGCCTGACCGAAGACACGAAGGAGCACCTGATGGCTGCCACAGCCCCGATCGGACTGGACATCGGCTCGACGTCCATCCGCGCGGTAGAGACCCGGCGGGGCAAAGACGGCCCGGTCATCACGAACTTTGGCCAGGTGCCGTTGGCGGAGGGCGTCGTGCAGGGCGGTGTCATCGACGACGACAAAGCGGTGACTCTTGGGCTGAAACAACTGTGGTCGAGCGCGAAGTTCCGCAGCCGGGAGGTTGTCCTAGGGATCACCAACCCGCAGGTCGTGGTTCGTGAGATGTCGGTTTCGAACCTCCCCGATCGGGAGATGCGCAGGTCCCTGCCGTTCCAGGTGCGCGACGCGCTGCCGCTGCCGGTGGAGCGCTCGATACTCGACTTCTACGCGCTCGAGGACCCGGGCCAGAACGAGACGGTGCGTGGGCTGCTCATCGCGGCGCCGAAGGACGCGGTGCTGAACGCCGTCAACGTGACCGAGCGAGCGGGGCTGCACGTCACGCGGGTCGATCTTGCGTCGTTCGCGTTGCTGCGGGCCGCGTCCCAACTGGACGCCCACGTCGAGGCGATCGTCGACATGGGCGCCCAAACGACCGGCGTTGTCGTTCATGTCAACGGGGAGCCGTTGATCGTGCGGACCATTCCGCGTGGCGGCGCAGCGATCACGGAGATGATCGCGACGAGGCTCGGCGCCACCGTCGCCGAGGCCGAGGCGCTCAAGTGCCGGGTCGGGCTGCGGGCCGAGGACGGACCCGAGACCGCGGAGGTGATCCGGGCAGCCGTGCGTCCGCTCATCAGCGAGATTCACAGCTCGTTCGCCTACCTGTCGGCGGGCGACCGGCAGCGGCGGGTCACCAGGCTGGCCTTGTCTGGCGGCGGGTCGCTGCTGCCCGGCCTCGTCGATGAGCTGGGCGCCCAACTCGAGGTCGCGGTCGTCATGGCAGATCCGATCACCCGGTTGCGCTGCCACGGCCGCGCCAAACGCGAAAACATCCAGCGGTTCCGTTCGTCGGTCGCGGTTTCGATCGGCCTCACGTTGGGAGCAGCCTGATGACCACCACCCTGACGTCGCCCGACCCTGCCGCCGCTGCCGAATCCCCGCTGCGGATACTGCGTATCGCGGCGAACCTGCTGCCGGTAGAGGTTGTCGAAACCCGCCGCAGTCGCAAGGTCAGGCGGATCGTGCTCGCCGCTCTTGTCGTGTTCGTCGTCGCGCTCGCCGGCTGGTACGGCTCTGCGTCGCACCAGACATCGGCCGCGCGCAGCGACCTGACCAAGGTCGAGGACGACGTCCAACGACTGCTGCGACAGCAGAACGCCTTCACCGAGGTCGTCGCCACGCAGGCCGAGTCGCTGGCCGTCACCACCCAGCTCTCCGCGCTGCTTGCTGATGACCTGCAATGGTCGCGCCTGCTTCGCTCCCTGCAGGCGGCAGCGCCAACGGACGTGCGGGTCACGGCCGTCTCAGGCACGCTCACGCCCCGCGCCGCGGACGGCGCGGCCGCGGGCGCGGGCGCCACCGCCGGCGGTCAAGCTGAGTCTCAACTTCCAAGCACCTCTGGAGAGAAGTCAATCGGCGCGCTCGTCGTCACCGGTTCCGGTGCCAGCCAGGTGACAGTTGCTGCCTTCGTCGATGCCCTGGGGAAGGTCTCGGGTGTCGGGAACCCGCTCTTCAGCGGCGCGAATCTGCAGGACGGGGCGCTGAACTTCAGCGTGCGGTTGGACATCACCGCTTCGGCGCTCAGTGGTCGCTACACCGCGAAGAGCGGCACCGGATCGGGAGCGTCATGATGGGCATCCGGCACGCCGGCCGGCGCTGGGAGATCGGTGGTGCGCTCGGCGCAGTCGCACTGCTCGCCATCGGCTGGTTCTTCTTCATCAGCCCACAGAACGGCGAGACGACCCGGCTGCGCGACGAGGCTGCCGCCGCGGAGGTGCAGCTGCCGACTCTTCAGCGGCGGCTCGGAGAGCTGCGGCAGCAGCACCAGGACCTGCCGAAGTACCGGGCGCAGCTGGCGCGCGACCGGAAGGCGTTGCCGACGTCATCGGGTTTGTCGGACTTCTTGCGCGAGCTGCAGGCCGCGGGCGACGCCGAGGGGGTGTCCGTCAGTGCCGTCGCCGTCGGAGGCCCCAGCCAGGTCAGCGCGGGCGGCACGAAGGTCTACTCGCTGCCGATAACGCTGACCGCCGTAGGCAGCGCCGCGGGGTTGTACCGGTTCCTCGACCAGTTGCAGCAGGTCCAGCCGCGGGCGGTGCTGATCACCAGCGCGAACGCGGCTACCGAGGGGCAGCCGGGCGGATCGGTTGCCGGCCCGGCCACCCTCACGCTCGTCCTGCAGGCGTTCGTCGCACCGAACGGCGGCGCCGAGGAGCCGCAGCCGGTCGTGCCACCCGCCCCCTAGGAGCGCACTGATCGACACTCTGCTTTCGGACCAGACCTGGAGGGACGCATGCTCGCCAGATGCCGGTGGCGCGTTGGCGCGGCACCGCGGCGGGCGCCTGAGCCCGGCTCCGACGCCGGCTTCACGCTGGTCGAGATGCTCGTCGCGCTCATGCTGATCGGCATCGTCATGACCGCGTTGACGACGTTCTTCGTCCAGACCATGGCCGTCATGAGCCAGCAGAGCGGCAAGCAGGCCGCTGTCCAACTCGCCGAAGACGCCGCTGAACGGGTCCGCTCGATCAATAGTTCGGCGGTCACCGCCGGTCGCGACCAGACCAGCACCGACAACCAGTGGGCCAGCCCGGTCGCCGGCGTCGCGCCCTACCTGGCCGACATGCAGAAAGCCTGGGACCCAGCGGCGACCTTCCCGGCCGGGGCCTCGGCCGCGCTGCCGACAACCGCGAGGGCCGTCACGGTCAGCGGCCTGTCGTACGGCCAGAACTGGTACGTGGGCCAATGCTGGCAGGCGCCCGCCGGCGGCTCGTGCGGCGCCGCCCCGACAACGGGATACGTCGAGTTCTTCCGGGTGGTCGTCGCCGTGACCTGGTCCGAGCAGCAGTGCCCTGGCTCGCTCTGTTCGTACGTCACATCGACCCTGGTCAGCGCATCGGCGGAGCCGGTCTTCGACGTCAACCAGACCGCGCAGCCACCTACGGTGAACAACCCGGGAGCGAAGGTCGGCGACGTTTCTGCGGCAGCAAGCCTGCAGCTCACGGCGGCAGGCGGCGCTCCGCCGATGACGTGGACCGGCTCGGGGCTGCCGGCCGGGCTCTCGATCAGCTTGAGCGGCATGATCTCCGGCACGCCAACCGCCGTCGGGGCGTACTCGGTCTCGGTGAGCGCAACGGACACGTACGGGCTCGTCGGCACGGCCGCGTTCACGTGGACGATCA
>Ga0184623_10000529_pt1 | contig 16228 bp, 12 predicted proteins | sample PLM1_100_b1_FD_133138 | JGI IMG/M metagenome (GOLD analysis project Ga0184623, IMG submission 133138) | Groundwater sediment microbial communities from an aquifer in East River, Colorado, USA - PLM1_100_b1 | ecosystem: Environmental > Terrestrial > Soil > Riparian zone | place: USA: East River...
CAAAACGAGCATGTGCCGTCGAGTGTCTCGTATCGCCTTGTTGGTCAGAGCAAACCTCTTGTCCATGAGCTCGCCGAATTCCCGGAACTCATTCCTGATCTCGTCGCGAATCTCCTTCTTGAACGCAGAAAACTCACCGTGCATTTCCTGGCGGAAGTGCACAAACTGCGACTCCAGTGCGTCCATCCGGCCCGGTAATTCTTCGAGCTTCCCCACTTTGCCTTCGAGAACTCGTACGCGGTCAGCGAGATCCGAACCGTCGGCCATGCCCTGCGCTCCTACCTGCTCAATAGTTGAGCAGACCAGGAATGCGAGCAGAATGCCGCTGCCGCAAGAAAAAGACGACGTTAGCATCGTCAGGAAGGCAACACAAGCGCCCAATCGCGCGAATTGGATCGGCCGAGCAGGCGACGAGCGGCGCGGGGCTTAGGGGTCCCCGCAAGCGAGGAGCTTCGTGGGGGTAGGGCCCCACGATCCAACAAGGGCGAAGTGTCGGGGCGGACCACCTGGCTCATTATGTCTGAGCCAGGTGGCGCTAGGAGGGTTGAAGCTGTCGGTCACCACCAATATCAAGGTGGCAACCGCAACTACAGATCTAAACGCTGCCGATGGTTCTTCCGAACAGGCGCGCCAAGGCACATCTGGTAAGGCGGGTCTGAAGACCCGCCTCTACTGAGACGCGGATGGTCCTCTGCCAAAATCCCCACCTCCGGTAGAGGCGGGTCTTTAGATCCGCCTTGGCGAAAGCATCGGTGCCGTCCTCAGAAGTCGAGCTGGGCGCCGACTCGCAACAAGCGTCCACCGAGAATCTGGGTGACGTCCTGCCACACCCCTCCAGGAGGGCTGTAAGTGGTATTCATGTTGAGGACGTTGCTTGCATTGAAGACATTATAGACGTCGAAATTGCCCCGCACCCGGCGTGTCCCGCCGAGTCGGAAGCTCCGGGAGAACCGCAGGTCCACCTGCTGGAGCCGGGGCTCGAAGATCGTGTTGGGAGGGATCAGATCGACGCTGACCGTCCCGTTGCAGGTCGCGGCCCCGCGGCACGACCCGAGGTTTCGGCCGAGCGACGGCAAAAGCTCGGCATTCGTGGCGACGTAGCTCGCCGCGATCGGAATGCCGGAACTGTTCTGATAGATCGCGCTGGTCTGGATGTCCCAGGGCAGCGGGTAGACAGCCATGAACTTCACCTGCGTCCCCTGGGACCACGGTGGAGCGACGTGGCAGAACGCCGGCAGCCGGGGCGCCGTTGACACCGGTGGCGTTATTGTCGGTGCCGCCGTCGTCGTCGTGGCATCCTGCGCCTGCAACGATGCATCGTTGTTCTGATAGCAGGTGTCGGTCACCGTGCGTCCCACGCTCACGCCCCCCGAGAGCTGCCCGCGCTCCCCGAATCGCGCGTTGACGGTGACATCAACGCCGTTGAACACCTTGGTCTGCTTCCCGTAGTGCGACGCCTGCGTGACCAGATTGTCGATCTGGCCGAATACCGTCGGCTTGATGTCATACAGGCCGCAGATCTGCTGGCCGCTGTTCGGCAATCGGCTATCCACCGGTGCCGTGATGCAGTACGAGTCGTAATCCGCCGGCGTGGCCAGCTGATTATCGACGGTGAGGAAGCCGCCATACCAGGTGCGGAAATACGCGACATTCAGCCCGATGCCCGTCCGCAGCTCGTGCTGAATCGAGACCGAGCCCTGCCAGTTGTTGAATTGATCGTTGAAGCCGCTCTGCGCATCGGCCGCATAGCGTGTCTCGACGTTCGGCTTCCCGAAGTTGAGGTTCGACCACGCTCCGCACTCGGCGTTGGACGCCGGGTTGAGGAGATCGCAGTCTGGGACGTAATTCCGGTTGGCGTCGCCCCAGTTTCGGTTGGTGTTGCGCGTGAGGTTGACGGCGGGGTTCGCCGAGGCCGATATGACACGATCGGGGTACTGGCCCAGCGACATCTTCAGCGCGGTCCTGCCGGTGCCAAAGAGATCGTAGGCGGCGCCCATCCGGGGACTCAGATTCCGGAAATGCGGCACATTGTTTACCGGTGCGAACCGCCGCTCGGGCACACGAAAGCCGGCCCCGAGAACCTGCTCGGGAGTCCATGCCTTCGCGTCGCTGTAGCGGACGCCCAGGTTCAACGTCAGCTTCTGAATGGTCCACTGATCCTGCATGTAGATCGCGATGTCCCTCACGGACTCCTCAAAATTCCAGGGCGCGTCTGTGATCGTGACCTGATTGGGCGTGCCGTTCCTGAATCTGTAGTTCATGGACCCGTTATGCATCCAGAGGTCGTGGCCGAGCCTGTCGATATCGCCGATTCTGACGCGCCGCAGGTTGAGGCCGGTCTTGAAGCTGTGTGATCCCGTCACGTAGGACACGGCGAACCGTCCCTGGGCCTGCCGGCGAGGCAATGTCCGAGTGGGCACATTGCCGTACAGCAGGTTGAGCCCCTGGTCAGTGACCTGGATATCGGTACGGCTCACACCCGGCTCGCGTGTGTCATTCTGGTTGATGACATATCCCGAACCGCCAACTTCAATCAGGATCCGGTTGGTCGCCGGGTACGTCCAGGACGCACTCGGCAAGTAGTGCGGGTTGTAATGGTGCGGCCCGGACGCTTCGGGCGTCCTGCGAACGCCCGGATTCAACAGGTTGAACACGCAGTTGCAGTTGGGCTGGAACGAGTTCGCAACCACAATCTTGTGCTTCTGCGCAGCCTGCCACGTAAAGCGGAAACTCACATCCTTGCTGTAGTCGTTGCTGTGAGCGGGCCGGCTCAAATCAGGCTCGTACAGAAAAGATGCTGGCTGCTTGAGCTTGTTGAAGTAAACCCCTTCCGCAAACTGCTGGGTCACTCCCTCCCGGACGGCGCCGAAGAACCACAACTTGTTGCGCCTGATCGGGCCGCCCAGCGCGAACGCGGAGTCCCTGAACTTCTTGACCGAACCCACCCGGTCCGGATCCAAGTGACGCGCGAGCAGCGCGTCGTTGACATTGCTCGTCTCCAGGCTCGGACCGACGTAGGCGAACGTCGCCGTGCCCGAGAACGTGTTGCCACCATCCTTCCCGATCATGTTCAGCTGGATGCCGCCGGTATCGCGGTCGGCGCCCACGCCGCTGGTCTCGACGACCACTTCCTGAATATTGATCTGGTTGTAGACATAGACGCCTGACGTCAGGCTCGCAACCTGGTGGTTCATCCCGTCCACAACGGGCTGCGCCTCGGGAGCGGCATGGGCGCTGTATGCCGTCTGCGTGCGGTCGCTCAGACCGCCCACACCTCGGTCGCTTTCCCGCCTTAATGTGACCCCGGGGATGATCGTGGACAAGGTGGCGAGACGTCCCGTGCCCGGGAGCGACTGCAGCGTGTCTTGCGCGAACTGCACCTGCGCGCGAGAGCTCCGGATGTCGACCACCGGAGCCTCCCCCGAGACCGTCACCGTCTCTTCGAGCGCGCCGACAGTCAACTCGGCATTCACGGTCGCCGCGAATTCCGCCCGCAACTCGATCCCTTCCCGCCTCAACGTGCTGAAGCCTGGCAAGGTAAAGGTGACGGTATAGGGGCCAGGCCGCAGATCGACGATGCGGTAGATGCCCTGGCCGTCCGTCACGACCGACCGAACCTTCTCAATCAGCGCGGGGCTGGCAGCTTCCACCGTGACGCCAGGCAGGACCCCGCCGGACACGTCTCGCACCACGCCGGTAATGCTGCTCTGCGCCCACGCGGCGGCCGGCAGGAGCAGGCAGAACCACACGACGCCGAGAGACACGATTCGCGGGGTTCTCATCAGCTTTTTCTCCGTTCTGTTCGGTTCGTTGATCTTGCCGGCGGTCGCGAATTCCTGAAAGGCGGGTCTGAAGACCCGCCTCTACCGGAGAGCCGAAACAGTTGCAGCCATCATCAGTAGCGCTGTCAGCCGTGCACGACGAATCCGCACACAGCCACCACGGGTCTTCAGATCCGCCTTTCCCTCCGTGTTTGCGAGTCTCCACTCTCTTCGTGTTCTTACTGGCTGCCCGGCGTCGCGACTTCTCGTCTGCGTCGCGATGTAACGGTAGAGGCGGGTCTTAAGACCCGCCTCTACAAGGCAGAGGTAACAGAGGACGCAGAGAATCATCTCGCACCCTTCGCAGCGGCCTCGGCCTCCCGGATCTGCGCGCCTTTGACGACGTTCATCAAGCCGTAATTCTGCTCGTGACACGCGAACTCATAGAGCGGTGGGTCAATCCTCGGAACGAGAGTTTCTACAGACCAGGGTCTCGTCCACGTCTGCGGATCGCTGACCGTGTATTCGTAACGCATCGTCTTCGGGCCGACGAGCGTGAAGCGTTCGACGAGACGCAAGGCATCGGTCGATCCCTGATAGTTCGTGCCTGGAGCCTTGTCGTTGAAATTCGTGGTCTCGACGACGAGCGTGTTGCCCTCCCAGCGGCCGCGCGAATCCCCCAACCACGTGCGGACGTTTTGTGGGAGATGCGGACGGCCGTCGAGCGGAATGATGTGAGCGTCGCTGTTCGACTCTGTGATGACGATGGCATAACCGGGAGCCTGCGCGATCTGAAACTCCGCCGTCACTCCGCCCGCACTGCCCGTTGTATTCTCCGCCAGGGGATTGCCGCCGCGGACGAGCGGCGCGCCGCCGGCGTTGCCCATGATGCATCGCGTGTAGAAGCTTCGCAGGGTTTGCACGCCGACCTCCGGATTCCGCGCCCGCGCGGCCGCGGCGCGGTCGGCGAGCCGCTTCTCTGCCTGCGGCGTCAGCGGAGGAATTCTCCCGTCGGGGGGGGCCACAATCAGGGACGTGCGCAGATTTGGTCTGACGCCGCTCTGCCATGCATCCATCCCGTACTCTTTCCAATCGTAATGAACGTTTCTCGGATCGACTTCAGCATCGGCTTCGACCGCCTTCTTGAACGCGTCGATCGCTTCGTCCTCGGTATAGAACGGTTTGTCTTTCAGCGCAGCGGGCCGTTGCAGCGGCGTATAGGTCGCCACCAAATAGTATCCCTGCAGGTCGGGATCACCCCACGGCGTCTTCGGGGCGGTGAAAGGCTTCGCGGCTTCCGCCTTTGCCGCCTCCATCGCCGCCCTGATGGCGGCTTGCGGATCGACTGCCGTCGGGTCAAACGGTTTGGTGCCGGACGGAGCCTGTGCGACCAGGACCGGCGCCCACAGCACGACCAGCATCACGAGTGTCACAGCACCTGATGGCACGAGAACTCGAGTACGCATCTGAACCTCCTGCTTCGATCGGTTACGTGACGCAATTTGTCCAGGCACCACAAACGGTTTCGACAGTCTCACAAGTCCGGCTAACCGCCTCCACCAAGGCTACGGCGGTCCGCCGAAGCTTTATGCGAAGGCGGAAGCCGGACACTACTCTGGGGCGCGCGCGTTACGGAAACCCGATCCACCGTCCGCCGATTGCCACCGTGGTCCACAGCGAGAGGGACACCAGGGCCACCACCTTGCTCCACGCGGGACTTACGCGCGTCTCATCGGCCATGGTCACTCTGCGACGGATCGAAAACGTGAAGACAAGCACCGCGAGCAGGGACGCCATCTTCACCCAGAAGAACGTCAGATAGTAATACTTTGTCGCGAAACACATGAAGAGCAGGGCCCCCGTCGGCAGACTTACCAGAAGACTGCGGAGCAGCCACCGCTCGGCATCGCGAGCAATCTGCGCCACAGGCTGACGCCGCAAACCCAACCCCAGGAGCCGCAGGTCAACCACCAGCACGGCACCGCCAATCATGGCCAGACCCATGAGATGGACCGTCGCGATGATGGGAAAGAGCCACGGCGAGCTGCGCATCGCGACCAGCGGCGCAGAGAATTGGAGCCATTTGCAGAAATCCAATACAGACATTTGGGCGAACTCGGCAAGTACAAAGTTCAAAGTGAAAAGTGCAAAGTAAGTTTAGAAGTCAGTCGAACCAGTACAGTTGGTACGGGATCATGCGTCCCAGCGTGATCATGACAGCCCACAAGAGAAGAGACAGACCACCCGCTACCCTCGCCCTTCTCGGCGGGACCGGATCGAGATCCCATTCGGCCACCCTGCGATACACCGTGTTGCGAAAGATCCACACATTCAAACCAGCCAGGACCAGCGTCACCATCTTGAGCCGGAAGAACACGTTCTGATACCTCAGCATCGGCGCCGCATAGAAAAGAAGCGCGCCGGATGCGATCATCACCAGAAATCCCGCAGTTGTCCACGGCAGAAGCCGCCCCATGACCTCGGACACAGGCACGCGCGTCATGGTCATGCCCAGCAGGCGCAGGTCCAGCATCACGGCCGTCCCGACGAACACGGTCAAGGTCAGCACGTGCACCGTCAAGACGATGAGAAACATGTAGCGAGACTCGTGGAGCGCGATACTCCCACGTGTAGTCTCCAGCCATTGGCAGAAATGAAGAAGAGACATGCCTGGGGCAACCCCGTAGTCGGTGGGGGAATCGGGCGAGGTCGAGCGTTCTGAATGCGCGACCGACGGGCCGGAGGCGCGAGCCGCTTTTCTTCAAAAGCGAACCTCGTGCTTCGGCCCGTTCAGCCTTCTATCGTGTCAGCGTTATTTGCCGTTGGCGCCAGGGGCAGATCCGCCCATGAACACCTTTTTCCCATCGGTATATTCGACAAACACCCCGACGCCCTTGCTCTCTCCGCTCTTGGCCTGGTAGCCGAAGAGTTTGATTTCGGTGCCGACCGGCAAGCTGGTCTTCGTGATGCCGTTCCGGAAGAGATTGGTCGGGGGGCCACCCTCAATGCCCCAGTTGACCGTCTTGCCATCTGCGCCTTTCACGTCGATCCAGATCCAGGAGTGGGGATTGACCAATTCCACTTTGGTGACCGTCCCGCTCAAGTTGATCGGCTTGTTCTCGTCAAATGCCGCCGCAAATGAGTGGTGCGCTATCACTGGCACCGCGACCAGAAGTAAACCGACAGCGACCACCACACCGACTAGCCTCATTGTGATCCGCATCTGCGCTCCCTCCTTCTTGATTAACCTTTTTTGCATGATGTCATGGCGCGCCCGATTCTACCTCTCGTCCGCCGTGTAGCGCCCATTGTCTTGACGCGACTGGCCCTGCGCGGCCGCTTCCTTTTCCCGGATCTGCGAGCCTGTGGTCCAGTTGATTAAACCATAATTCATTTCGTGGCACGCGAACTCATAAAGCGGTGGGTCAATTCTCGGGATGAGACTGTCAATTGACCAGGGTCTCGTCCACGTTGTCGGATCATCGACCGTGAACTGGTACCGCAGCGTGTTCGGGCCGACGAGCGTGAAACGCTCGATCAGGTGCATGCCCTTGTTGGCTCCTCGCCACTCCCGCTTCTCACTGAAATTGGTCGTCTCGACGACGAGCGTATTGCCCTCGAAATGGCCACGCGCGTCACCCAACCACTGGCCGACGGTTTTCGGGAGATGCGGACGCCCATCCAACGGGATGATGCGAACGTCGTTGTTGGACTCGATGAGCTGCACGATGTAGCCCGGCGTCTGCACGAACTGCGATTCAGCGGTCACGCCACCCGGGATCCTTGGCGGTCCTCCGTTCCCGGTGATGCAACGCGTGTACAAACCCGGGGATGTCACGTCGGCGCCTCTCGCCCGTGCTGCGGCGTTGGCGGCAGCGATTCGCTTCTGCGCCTCCGGTGTCAGGGGAGGGATTCTCCCATCCGGCGGATCCACGATCAGCGATGTGCGCAGATTCGGTCTGACGCCGCTTTGCCAGGCGTCCATCCCATATTCTTTCCAATCATAATGAACCGTTCTCGGATCGACCTCAGCGTCGGCCTCGACCGCCTTCTTCAAGGCCGCGAGGGCTTCCTCTTCCGTATAAAACTCTTTTCCTTTGAGCGCTGCGGGGCGTTCCAACGGCGTATAGCTGCTGTGGTTGAACCAATATCCCTGCAGGTCCGGATCACCCCACGACGTACGAGGCGGCGTCCAATTCGCAGGTGCTGCCACGGCCTTTGCCGCGTCGGCCGCTGCTTTGATGGCCGCGTTTGGATCAACCGCCGTCGCGTCGAACGTCTTCGTACCTGACGGGGCCTGCGCCAGGAGAACCGGCGTCCACAACACGATCGCCATCACCAGTGCGACAGCACCCAATGGCCCGAGAACTCGAATACGCATCAAACCTCCTCCGTTACCTGACATCATAAGGAGAGGATAGGCGGGGATAGGACGGGATAGGAAGAGGATAGGGGAAACCTTGCTGGCTCTCCCTAACCCCTCCTATCCTCTCCTATCCCCTCCTATCGCCTCCTATCCACTTCCTACCTCTCGCCCCCACCTGCGGCCGGGCTGGTGGCCTGACCTTTCGCAGCCGCTGCTGCAGTGATCTGCGCGCCTTTGACCACGTTCATCAAGCCATAATTCTGTTCGTGACACGCGAACTCATAAATCGGAGGCTCAATCTTCGGGAGAGGAACCTCTGCTGACCAGGGTCTCGTCCACGTCTGCGGATCGGAGATCGTGAACTCGTAACGCATCGTCTTCGGGTTGGCGAGCGTGAAGCGTTCGGTCATGCGCAAGGCGTCGGTGGATCCTTGAAAGTTCGCCCCCGGAGACTTGTCGTTGAAATTGCTGGTCTCGACGACGAGCGTATTGCCCTCGAAATGGCCACGAGAGTCGCCCAACCACGTGCGGACATTCTGAGGGAGATGCGGACGGCCGTCCAGCGGAATGATGCGAACGTCGCTGTTCGACTGGGTGATAATCACCACATATCCCGGCGCTTGCACGATCTGAGACTCAGCGCTGACACCGGCCGCGCCCGCCGCCGAATCCGATCCGAGCTGTCCGCCCCGGACCAGCGGCGCTCCTCCGGCAAGGCCCATGACGCAACGCGTGTAGAAATTCCCGAAGATTTGCACGCCGGTCTGCGGGTTTCTCGCCCGTGCGGCGGCCTGAGCCGCGGCCCGACGCTTCTGCGCTTCGGGTGTCAGGGGGGGAATTCGACCGTCCGGCGGATCCACAATCATCGATGTGCGCAGGTTCGGTTTGGCCCCTGCCTGCCACGCGTCCATCCCGTACTCTTTCCAGTCGTAATGAACCGTTCTCGGATCGACTTCGGCGTCGGATTCGACGGCCTTCCTGAACGCGGCGATAGCTTCCTGCTCCGTGTAGAACGGTTTTGCGGCAAGCTCTTTAGGACGTTCCAGTGGCGTGTAAGTCGCTAACAAGTAATATCCGCTGATGTCCGGATCACCCCATGGCGTCCGGGGCGGTGCCCAATTCGCCCCGGCTGCAGCCGCGGCCCGGGCCGCCTCGGCCGCCGCTTTGATGGCAGCCTCCGTGTCAGTGACCGTCGGGTCGAACGACCTGGTACCGGACGGGGCTTGCGCGACAAGGGCCGGCGCCCACAACGCGACGACCATCACCACCGCCGTCAATGCCACGAGAACTCGAGCGCGCATCTGAAACCTCCTGATTCCCGTGCTTATTTGCTCGGCGGCTTGTAGAGTCCAAGCGGCGCGTACATGATTTCCTCTACAAACGGCACACAGTTGAATTCGACGAGTTGAACGTTCGGCTCCATACGACGATAGAGCGGAAAGCTCATCTTCCAGGGTCGCGTGAAGACCGCAGGGTCCTCGATGGTGGCTTCGTACATCAGGTGGGTCGCGTCGATGGGCGTGTAGCGTTCAACCACGTGGAGAGTGTCGCTCGCAAAATTCCCCGCCCGGTCGAACCAGGTGTGGCCGTTGAACCCCGTCACGTCGATGACCAGCGTGTCGCCGTCCCAGCGGCCATTCGACCAACCCATCCAGGAATCCGCGGGAGCCTCCCGATGCGGATCCATGTAGACAGTGCGCACAGCACCTTTGTATTCATAGACCATCAGGATCTGTTCCCGGGTCTGAAAGATCTGGAATGGAAAGGGCATGTAGGTGGCGCGCGGCACGCCCGCCCGATAGCACTGGATTTCCGGGTCGCCGTAGTCAAAGCGATGCGGATCGTTGGTGACCTTCACCACCATCCGATTGTCAAAGTTCTGCTTCTTGTTCGCGAGCGCCTCCGGCTTGTACGGGATTTCATTGCCCTCCACGATCCCCTGCCCTCCCGGCATTGCGCCCCACGCACCCAGCAGCTCGGGATGAGGTCCGGCTTGCGCCTCATGCGCCAGAATGTCCCAGTTCGCGGTCGTGAACGATTGCCAAATCCCGTTCAAGTCCGGTTTGCCGTCGGCCGTGCGGCGCAATCCAGCCGCCGGGGCCTGTCCCGAGGCCGGAATTACCACCAGCGCGAGCGCCGTCACGCCGGCCGCAACTCCGGCAATCATCACGCCACTCCTCCGAATGCGCATCAGATACCTCTACTTTCCGACGGCCTTAGTGGCCCGGTTCATGAGTACGGACCACTTTGTCATTTGCGCGAGAATGGGCTCGCGCTGCACAGATTGTACAAGATAAGGGGATCACCTGATACCACGTAGATGCGCCAAGGTCAAGAGCAGACAGTCTTTCTACGCTGTTGACATCCTCTCAGAAGTCAATCTGGGCGCCGACTTTTCAATAAGCGGTTCAGAATCTAGTGACGTCCTTCCACCCTGTAAGACGACCTCAGAATCAGAAATCGAACTGGACTCCCATTCTCACCAAGCGTCCAGTCAGAATCTGGGCGACGTTCCGCCACCTCCCCCCTGGGGGACTGTAGGCGGTGGTCTGGCTGAGGACGTTGCTCGCGTTGAAGACGTTAAAGATATCGAGATTGCCCCGCAGCCGCCTGGCTCCCCCGAGCCGGAAGTCTCGCGAGAACCGGAGATCGACCTGTGTCAGTCGGGGCTCGAACAGTGAATTGGCTGGAATGAGCTGCGTCATGACCGTGGAATTGCACGTGGCGGCAGTTTGGCTGGGGCACGCTGCCAGATTTCGCCCGAGCGATTGTCTGATCAGCGCATTGGTCGCCACATAGCTCGCCGTGACGGGAATGCCAGGGCTATTCTGGAGAATCGCGCTCGTCTGAATGTTCCAGGGCAGCGGGTAGATGGCCAAGAACTTTACCTGCATCCCCGCAGACCATGGCGGGCTGACGTGGCAGAACGCCCGCGTGCGGGGAGTGTTCATGAGTACCGCTGTCGTGAGCCCCGTGAATCCTGGAGCGGTGAAGTTTTGAGCCAATACAGTCGGCGAATCGTTCTGATAGCAGTTGTCGGTGACCGTCCGCGAAGCGCTCAGCCCCCCTGAGAACTGCCCGCCTCGTCCGAACCGCCCGTCGAGCGTGATGTCGATGCCGTTGTACACCTGGGTCTGCTTCCCGTAATTCGACGCCTGTGTCGTCACGTTATCCGTCCTGCCGAACAGCGCAGGCGCGATGTCATACAGCCCGCAAATCTCGTGTCCGCCACCGCCCGGAAGTCGACTATCAACTGGTGCCGTGATGCAGTACGAATCGTAGTTGGCCCCGGTCACCGCTTGATTATCGGTGGCCAGGAAGCCCCCGTACCAGGTGCGGAAATATCCCACGTTCAGCCCGAGTCCCGGCCGCAGCTCGTGCTGCACGGAAATCGAGCCCTGCCAGTTGTTGAACTGTCCGTTGAAGCCTTCCAACGAGTCCGGCGCATTGCGGTTCCGGACATTTGGTTTGCCGAAGTTGAGGTCTGACCACCCTCCACACTCGCCGTTGACAACCGGGTTGACCAGCTCGCAATCAGGCACGAAATTCCCGTTACCGTCGGTCCAGGTGCGATTCGTTGTGAGCGTCAGCTGGTTGGCGGGGTTCGCCGTGGTCACCCTGATGATATCGGCGTACCGGCCGAGTGAAACCTTGAGCGCTGTCTTGCCGGTTCCAAAAAGATCGTAGGCCGCACCCAGGCGCGGGTCGAGATTCCGCCAATGTGGGATGTGCTCCGCGGGTGGGAGCCGACGCTCAGGCACAAAAAAGCCGGCCGGCAGAACCTGCTCGGGACTGGACGTATCGATCTCGTTGTACCGCAGGCCCAAGTTCATCGTGAGCCTGCGCACCGTCCACTGATCCTGCGCGTAGACGGCAACATCGTTCCCGGCCTCCTCAAAATGCTGGGGAGTCGCCAGGAGCTGCAGCGAGACCGGTCTCTGGTTGTTGAACGTATAGAGGATGGCCCCGTTCGCCATGTACAGGTCGCGACCATACTTGGCAAAATTGCCGGTCCGGAACTCCCTCAGGTTGACACCGGTCTTGAGATTATGGGAGCCCGTCACGTAGGCCAGCGACACCTGCTGGTGGTACTGACGGCGAGGGAGTGACGAGTAAGAAGATCCACCAGCCGTAGGACCGTACGCCGCGCCGTACTTGAGGTCCAGACTCTGTTCAGTGATCTGGATATCGGCATTGGTCACATCGAACCCGCGGTAGTTCGTCTGGGTGATGTGATTGATCCCTCCCGCAGCCATGATCAGCATCCGGTTTGTGACCGGGAAGGTCCACGTCGCGAACGCATTGTAGGCGGGATTGTAACGGTGCTGCGTGGCCGCTTCGGGAGTGACCAGACTCCCGCCTTGCGGCCGGAATAGCGCGTACACACAATTGCAGTTGTCCTGGTGCGAGACGGCTATGACGAGCTTGTGCTTCTGCGCCGCTTGCCATGTCAGCCGAAGGCTGTAATCCCTGTAGAAATCGTTACTACTGGCTGGCCGGCTCAAATCAGGCTGGTACAAATAGCTGGCCGGTTGCCGCACCAGGTTGTGATAAATGCCCGCTGCGTACTGCTGGGTCACACTCTTCCGTGCGGAGCCGAAGAACCACAGCTTGTTTCGCCTGATGGGCCCGCCCAGCCCGGCACCCACATCGTAGAATTTCTTAATCGACGCGATCCCGCTGACCTGCGCATTCAGGCCGCGCTCCGCCAGCGCGTCGTTGGCGTTGTTACTCTGGAGGCTCGGGCCGGAGGAAGCAAACGTCACAATCCCGGAGAATATGTTGCCGCCGTCCTTCGGGATCATGTTCAGTTGCGCGCCACCCGTGTCACGGTCGGCGCCGACGCCGCTCGTCTCGGCGACGACTTCCTGAAAGTTGATCTGATTCCAGACGAAGACGCCGGTGTTCGACGCCGCCATCTCGGTGTTCATCCCATCCACCACGGGTTGCGCGTTTGGAGCGCCATGAACGGCGAACCTCGTCTGAGAACGGTCGCTCAGACCGCCAACCGCACGGTCGCCCTCCTGATTCAAAACAGCCCCGGGGACGATCGAGATCAATGTCGCCAGACGTCCGGTACCCGGGATCGATTCCAGCGTCTGACTCGTGTACTGTGTCTGCACTCGAGTGCTGCGGGTATCGACGAGCGGCGCCTCCCCCGCGACCGTAACCGTCTCTTCGAGCGTCCCCACGGCCAGCTCGGCATTCACCGTCGCCGCGAATTGCGCCCGCAACTCGATCCCTTCGCGCTTGAACGTGCTGAAGCCAGGCAGCGTGAATGTCACCGTGTAAGGACCCGGCCGCAGATCGACGATCTGGTAAAGCCCCTGGCCGTCGGTCACCGTCGAGCGGACCTTCTCGATCAACGCGGGACTGGCGGCTTCAACCGTGACGCCTGGCAGCACACCGCCCGATGTATCCCTCACGACTCCGGTAATGCTGCTCTGCGCCCACGCGACGGCCGGCAGGACCAGGAGACAACACACCACGAGGAGAGGCGCGATTCGGTAGGATTTCATCAGCTTGTCCCCACTCTCTTCGTTACCTTGCTGGCTGCCGTAGTCTTTCAACGCAGAGGACGCGTTTCCTCTCTTCCCACTAGCGGTCGCCTTCCGGCGTCTCACGCGCAGGCTGCGCGCCTCGCCCGGGTTGCGCGGCTGCTTCCGCTGCTCGGATCTGCGCCCCCTTGACGACGTTCATCAAGCCATAGTTCTGTTCGTGACACGCGAACTCATACAACGGCGGCTCAATCAACGGCCAGGGAACCTCGACCGACCAGGGTCTCGTCCACGTCGTCGGATCGGCAACCGTAAATTCGTACCGGAGCGTCTTCGGATCGACGCGCGTGAAGCGTTCGACCAGACGCATGCCGTCGGTGGATCCGCGCCAGTCCCGTTGTTTGTGGAAATTGGTGGTCTCAACGACGAGCGTATTGCCTTCCCAACGGCCACGCGCGTCACCCAACCACTGGCCGACGGTCCCCGGGAGATGCGGACGCCCGTCCAGCGGAATGATGCGAACGTCGTTATTCGACTGCATCAACACCACCACGTATCCCGGAGTCTGGATGATCTGCGATTCGCTGTCGTGGTTGAAAGGAAGCCTTGGCGGTCCCTGGTTCCCCGTGACGCAACGCTCGTACAGGCCTCGTGTCTGCACATCGTTGCCTCTCCCTCTCTGTGCGGCCAGTCGCTTTTGCGCCTCCGGCGTCAGAGGAGGAATTCGCCCGTCCGGCGGATCCACGATCAAAGACGTGCGCCGGTTCGGTCTGACCGGGCTTTGCCACGAGTCCATCCCATACTCTTTCCAATCATAGTGAACGGTTCTGGGATCGACTTCTGCGTCGGCTTCGACCGCCTTCTTGAAAGCTGCGAGCGCTTCCGCTTCCGTGTAGAGCGCTTTTCCTGCGACCTCTTTGGGTCGTTCCAAGGGTGTATAGCTGAGACTTAAATAGTATCCACGCAGATCCGGATCACCCCACGGGGTGCGAGGCGGCGTCCAATTGGCGGTCGTGGCCGCGGCCTTTGCGGCCTCAGCCGCCGCCTTGATTGCGGCGTCTGTATCGGTCACCGTCGGGTCGAACGATCTGGTGCCGGACGGGGCCTGCGCGACGAGGACCGGCGCGCACACTATGACGACCATCAAGAGCGTCACAGCACCGAATGCCGCGAGAACTCGAGTACGCATCTGAAAGCCTCCAGAAATTCTTCGTGTTTATCGGGCCGGTTGCGCCTTCGGGTACCAATTGAGAATACGGACTTCGATCGGTTGCCCCTTCAGCGCTGCCGCGAACTCCTCCGGCTTCTGTCCCATGAAATGATACGGGATGGCGATCTTCGGGTTGAACCCCTTCACGCATTCCGCTGCCTCAGCGGGCGTCATCGTGTATGGCAGATTCATCGGGATGATGGCAACATCGACGGGCGGGCGCCTCATCATATTCGCCATCGCGGGCACGCATTCCGTATCGCCCGCCACGTAAACCAGCTTGTCGCTGATCCCCAGCAAGTAGCCCTGACCACGCTCCCTCGGGTGATACAACTGACCAGGCGCGGGACCGCGTTCGATGTTGTAGGCGGGGACCGTGATGACGGTGAGCCCGGCAACCGCCGGATCTTTCATCTTCATCTCGCGATTCCGCATCACAATCGCGTCCGGTATCTTTGCGCTCTCCGCCACCGCGGGCGGGACGACGACAGCCCCCCCTGGCTTCCGAAGCTTCATGATCGCGTTGGCATCGAGATGGTCGGGATGGATGTCGGTGACGAGGATGAGATCCGCCTGCTTGGCCTTCGACAGATCGGCCATGTTCGCAACCGGATCGACGATAATCACTTTTCCACCCTGCTCGAGCTGAACGCTGGCGTGTCCGAGGGCGGTGATGACGATGTCTCCGCCGGCGGCCGGAACACTGGTGGTCGAAGGCATCTGGGCCCGCACAAGCGCCGCCGCTATGACGATCAACACTGCCACACTCGATCGGAATCTCATGTCCCCCTCCTTCCACGAAGTAGAAAGTTTAAAGTTTAAAGTGAATAAGTAAGTCAAGAAAGTGAGCTTATTCACTTACTTTCTACTTTGCACTTTGAACTTTACACTTACGTACCCAGGATCCGTTGCAGTCGACGAAGGATCTCTTCTTTCGGCTGCACGCCGATCAGTCGATCGACCTCTTGCCCATCCTTCAAGATCAACAGGGTCGGAATGCTCTGGACGCCGAAGCGAGCGGCGGTCCGCGGATTATCGTCGATATTCAGTTTCGCCACACGGACGCGGCCCGCGAGCTCGGCGGCAAGCTTTTCGATCGTTGGCGCGACCATGTGACACGGGCCGCACCACTCGGCCCACAGATCGAGCAGGACGGGCAGCGGCGAGCGCGCGACATCGTCCGCGAACCTGGCGTCGGTCACGATCATCGGACGCGAGTCCGACGCCACGCTCGACGCAGGCAGCGGTGTCTTGCAGCGGCCGCAGATGGCCCGCCTTCCCGACGCCGCACCCATGCGAACGCGGTTGGTCGCACCGCATGACGGGCAGCGAATGAGCGGGACATCGTCCACCTACGACCTCCCGAGGAGCCCCAGCCAGGCGGGCTGCTGAA
>Ga0184623_10000530_pt1 | contig 16220 bp, 16 predicted proteins | sample PLM1_100_b1_FD_133138 | JGI IMG/M metagenome (GOLD analysis project Ga0184623, IMG submission 133138) | Groundwater sediment microbial communities from an aquifer in East River, Colorado, USA - PLM1_100_b1 | ecosystem: Environmental > Terrestrial > Soil > Riparian zone | place: USA: East River...
CCCGCGCGCGGCGAGCGCGCCGACCACGAGCCCGCGGCGCGGCTCGCCGTACGATCCCCCCGATGGGTCGCACGGCGAGCCGCCGCCGCCGCAGGAGCTGCCAGAAGCCCGGCTGCGCGGCTGCTTCGTCATCCAGCCGCCAGTACGGGGCATCCAACTGGTTACCGGCCCGCCCGTCGATGCGCCGATCGAAACACGAGGTCAGCGCCGTATGGCCACCGTTGCCTCATAGGGCAGGAAGGACTGCGCGAGCAGGGTCGACCGAACAGCCCGTTTTCTCCCGTGTCGTCCACGATGGAGGCTAATCTTCTGCGGCAGCGGTTAACCGGCACCTGGCAGACTGGCGACCATGTCCGCGGATCCACAACGTTCGCGTCCTACCGTGCCGCCGGGCGCGCGGCGGTCCGGTCGCGGCGGCGCGCTGCGGGCCGCCACGGTCGTGGTCAGCTTCGTCGCCCTGCTGTGGCTGCTGGAGATCGTCGACACCGTGGCGGGCAACCGGCTCGACAACGGCGGCATCTCCCCGCGTGAGGTGTACGAGCTGCCGGACATCGTCAGCGCGCCGTTCCTGCACGCCGGCTTCGACCACCTGGCGGCGAACACGATGCCGCTGCTGGTGCTGGGTTTCCTCGCCGCGTTGCGCGGGCTGGGCCGGTTCCTCGTGGCGAGCGCGGTCATCATCGTCGTCTCCGGCCTCGCCGTCTGGCTGATCGCCAGCCCCGGGACGATCACTCTCGGTGCGAGCGGGCTCATCTTCGGCTACTTCAGCTACGTCGTGCTGCGCGGGTTCCTCGACCGCAACCCCGTCGACATCGCGGTGGGCGTCGCCGTCGCGCTCCTTTACGGCTCGATCCTTTGGGGCGTGCTGCCCACCCAGGCCGACGTCTCGTGGCAGGCGCACCTGTTCGGGCTGGTCGGCGGCGTGCTCGCCGCGTGGGCGTTGCGCGGTGGGCGGGCGCGCCGCTGAGCGACATCGGCGCCTGCAGGGCAGGATTGCGACGTGGCAGCAGCAGACGCGGCGGACCGCAGTCCGGTCGACGCCGACACCGATCCGTACCGCTGGCTCGAGGAGATCACCGGCGCCGAAGCGCTACGGTGGGTCACCGAGCGTAACTCCTCCGTCATCGGCGCCCTCACCCGCACGCCGCTCTTCGCGGAGCTGCGCGACGAGATCCTGGAGGTGCTCGACGCCGACACCCGGATCCCGTACGTGGTCCGTCGCGGCGAGCACCTCTACAACTTCTGGCAGGACGGCCACCACCCGCGCGGACTCTGGCGCCGCACGACCCTGACCGAGTACCGCCGGGACGAACCGGCCTGGGACATCGTCCTCGACCTCGACGCGCTGGCCGAGGCCGAGGGCGAGAGCTGGGTCTGGGCCGGGGTCGGGTTCCTGGAGCCGGACTACCGGCGCTGCCTGCTGTCGCTGTCGCGTGGCGGCGCCGACGCCATCGTGGTCCGCGAGTTCGACGTCTCGACCAGGAGCTTCGTCGACGGCGGCTTCACGTTGGCCGAGGCGAAGAGCACCTGCGACTGGATCGACGCCGACACGCTGTATGTCGCCACGGACTTCGGCCCCGGGTCGATGACCGACTCCGGCTACCCGCGCATCGCGAAGCGCTGGCGGCGCGGCACGCCGCTGGCCGAGGCCACGCTCGTCTACGAAGGCCTCCCCGCCGACCTGTCGGTTTCGGCCTGGCACGACCCGACGCCCGGCTACGAGCGCGACTTCGTCTCTCGCGGCACCGACTTCTACCACGGCGAGCTGTACCTGGTCACCGGCGCCCAGCTGACCAAAGTGGACGTGCCCGACGACGCCAGCGCCAGCGTCTACCGCGACTGGATGCTCGTAGAGACCCGGTCACCGTGGACGGTCGGCGCGGCCACGTATCCCGCCGGCGCGCTGCTCGCCGCCCGCTTCGACGACTTCCTCGCTGGGGACCGCACGCTCACCGTCCTCGTCACGCCTGACAAGCACAGCGCGCTGATCTCCTACGACTGGACCCGCCACCACCTGATCGTCGGCACGCTGATCGACGTCCGGTCCACGCTGGAGGTGCTGACCCCGACGGACGGCGGCTGGAAGCGCGCGCCGCTGGCGGATGTGCCCGCGTGGTGCTCGGTCAGCGTGGTCGACACCGACCCGGACCACAGCGACGAGTACTGGCTGGCCATCGACGGTTTCCTGGCGCCGCCGACGCTGCAGCGCGGCGTCCTGGGCGCCACGCCCCTGGAGACGATCAAGTCCTCGCCGGCCTTCTTCGACACCGCTGGCGTGGAGGTCGCACAGCACTTCACCACCTCCGCCGACGGCACCGCGATCCCCTACTTCGTCGTCGGGCAGCCTGGCTCGGGCGGTCCGACGCTGCTCGCCGGGTACGGCGGTTTCGAGGTGTCCCGGCTCCCCGGCTACGACAGCGCCGACGGTCGCGCGTGGCTCGCGCGTGGCGGCGTACTCGCGATAGCGAACATCCGTGGTGGCGGCGAGTACGGGCCGCGGTGGCACCAGGCGGCGCTCAAGGCCAACCGGCCGCTCGCCTACGCCGACTTCGCCGCGGTCGCGCAGGATCTGGTGGCGCGCGGCATCACGTGCCCCGACCAGCTCGCGATCCGCGGCGGCAGCAACGGCGGGCTCCTCATGGGCAACATGCTCACCACGTACCCGGAGTTGTTCGGCGCTGTCGTCGCGCAGGTCCCGCTGCTGGACATGCGGCGCTACCACCGGCTCCTCGCCGGCGCGTCCTGGATGGCCGAGTACGGCGATCCGGACGACCCGCAGGAGTGGGCGTTCATCCGGGGATTCTCGCCGTACCACAATGTCACCGCCGGCAAGCCGTACCCGCCGACGCTGTTCACTACCTCCACCCGCGACGACCGCGTGCATCCGGGCCACGCGCGGAAGATGGTCGCCCGGATGGAGGAACTGGGCTACGACGTCAGCTACTTCGAGAACGTCGAGGGCGGCCACGGCGGCGCGGCGAACAACGAGCAGACCGCGTTCGTCGAGGCGCTCGTCTTCAGCTTCCTCTGGAGCCGGCTGGCGCCTGCGGCCGGCGGCGGGTAGGAACGCGGCCATCTGCTGCCACTCGGGCTGACGCCGCTGCTCGCGCTCGCCGCCGACCGGCTCAAGCGCAGGCTTCGGCGCCCTCGGCGGTACGCCGAACAGTAGGGTCGACCTCCATGCGCTCGCTTCACGACAGTGTCGCCTGGCTCGCCGCGACGCCGACACCGGCCACTCCGGACGACCCGACCCAGATCGCGGATCTGGTGATCACCTGGTCCGGGGTGGTCATCGCCGCGTTCTCGCTGCTGGTGGCGATCCTGACGATCCTGTTCGTCGCCGCCGGCTTCGTCGGGATCCGCGAGTTACGGTCGATCCGAGAGACCGGCGAACTGGCCCGCGAGGAGCTGGACCGTACTCGGAGATGGCGCGCGAGGCCGGTGCCGAGGGGCAGGCCGCCGCTCAGGTCGCCGGGGATCTGGCCCAGCAGGCGCGGGTCCTCATCGACCGCGAGCAGGAGGCGGCGCGGATCGCCGAGCAGCAGGTCGAACGCGTCAAGCAGCTCAACGAGAAGTGGGAAGCGATCCTGCGCGACCTCGACGAGCGGATGAACACGCTGGTCGAGGTTGCCTACCTGTTCAACCAGGGCGAAGCCGCCTACCGGGCCGGCAGCTACGAGAAGGCCGTCGAGTACCTGAGCCGCGCGGCCGAGCTGGACCAGAAGAACCCGCGGGTGCGGTACCGGCTCGGACGGTCGCTGACCAACCTCGGTAAGGACGACGAAGCCGCGGGCCAGTTCCAGCACGCCCTCGAACTGGGCCTCCCGGCGGACGCCGGCGAGCGCGGGCTGGCGCTGCTCTACCGCTACTCCCAGCCGGATCTCGCGCTCTCCCACGCCGAGACGGCGGTCAGCCGCGACGAGCAGAGCCCGTACAACTGGAACTGTCTCGGCTTGGTGCGGCGTGACAGCGGCGACTTCAGCGGTTCCAAGGACGCGCACGTCCGGGCGGCCCAACTCGACCAGGAGATGGTCACCACGCCGTTCTACCTCGCGCTGCTCGCGGCCCGGTCCCAGGCGTTCGCGCACGCCGGCGACCGCTCCACCGAGGCGATGGGCCGCCTCGCGGTCGAGGAGCGGCGCGGCCGGATCAAACCCCTCTGGGCTGCGCTGGTCCGCTGGGCGGACGACGTGTTGCGCGGGGCGTACGCTGATGCTGATGAGTACGCTGTGATCCTCCAGCGGAGCTGTACCTCCCAGCGTCGGGCGCGTGAGATCTGTGACCACATGGACTTCCTGCTTCGCTCCCTTGGGCGCGAGGAGTACCACGACCGGTATGTGGCGAGCATCGAGCGCGCCTGGCTCCGTAACGATGCGTGACGCGCGAGGGTTGGCCACGTGGTCCTGGGGCTGATCGGCACGGCGCTACGCCGGAATGTCTACTTCCACCGGAGTCGTGTCCTGGTCGGACCGGACGGGCAGCCGCTGGAGCGGTTCATGGACTCCATCTACGTCGCCGATCCGCTGGAAGAACTCGATGCACGCCAGATCCGGCGCGTCAACAAGCTGCGACGCCGGCTCATGCGCGACGATGCGGTCGAGAGCGTCAACCACCGGGTGAAGCGGGCGATGGCGGCCGCAGTCAACGGATCGGGCGCGCGCGACGTGCTGGAGTGGGGCTGCGGCTACAGCTCGCTGCGACCGTTCCTGCACACCCGCGGTGAGTTCGTCGCCGTCGACATCGACCGCAGCCTCCTCGCGGTCCAGCGGGCGCAGAAGGTGCCGTTCGTCGCCGCCGACGACGCGCCGCAGGTGCTGGCTCTGGCCTCGTTCGACGCCGTGGCCAGCGTGTTCGTGTTCCACTTCAAGATCCCGACCGGCCACATCGCGGCAATGGTGGCGGCGCTGCGCCCCGACGGTTACCTCCTGGCGAACGTCTACCGCCGGTCGCTGGAGTCGCGGAAGCAGCTTGCGGGCGCGTTCGAGACGCACGGGATGCAGGTGCTCGTCGCGCCGGATCCGGCCCAGTGCTGCGCGCACCACGAGTTCTGGCTGATCGCCCGCCCGCACGTGGCGCAGACCACGGGCTACCGGGTGCTCGACGCCGTCACCACGGCGATGAGCTGACCACCCGTGCCTTGGCGTCCCCCACCGCCACGACGTCACCGGGCACGAGCTGCCGGCCGCGGCGGGCCTCGTCGCGGCCGTTGACCATCACGTCGCCCGCCTCCAGCAGGGCCCGGGCATGGCCACCGTCCTCGGCCAGGCCGGCCAGCTTGAGGAACTGACCGAGCCGGATCATCTCGTCGGCGATCGCCACGTCGCGGATGCGTGCGCTCTGCATCAGCACATCATCGCGGAAGCCACCAGCGCTGGTACGCCCCGCCGGTGCAGTGCCAGATCTCCAGCTGCTTGGGGTTGCTGGGGTTGTTCGGCCCGTCCAGGCATCGTCCGGACCCCTCGTTCAGCAGCGACCCGTCGCCGCGGGCCTGCCACCGCTGGGCACTGGAACCGTCACAGCTGGCCAGCACGACGGGCGTGGCGTCGTCCGCGCGGCCGTTCTGCGGCCCCATGCACTGCCCGAACGCGCGGAGCGTGCCGTCGCTGACGACGCTCCAACGCTGCGCGGAACCGCCGTCACATTTGAGCAGCTCGATCCCGCCGCCGACCACCACCTCGACGCAGTCGCCGCCGATGCCGATGATCTGCCCGGTCGGCGATATCGGCGGCGGTGGTGGCGCGAACTGGCGCGGGGCGCTCGGCTGGGGTTTCGGCACCGGCGATCCCGGCTTCGGCGAAGCCGACGGAGACTTGGTCGGGGACGGGGTGGCCGAGCCGCTCGGACTCGGCGAGACGGAGGCGGAGGGGGACGAGGAGGACGACGGCGCCGGGAACGGCAACGGCACGTCCTCGGCGGTCGGCTCCCCCACACTCAGGACCACCTCGGGACGGCCGTCCAGCGGGAGGGCGTGCACGGTGCCGATCACCAGCAGGCCCGCCGCGACGGCTCCGATCATGATGAACCGGCGCCGCCGACCGGCCTGGTCCAGCGGCACCGGGAAGCCGGAACGCCGGAACGGTGCGGCCAGGTCGCCACGGTACGTGGTGCGGCCGGGGTTGACGGCGTCGGCGAGCACCCGTTCGCGCAGCGCCGCGGGGACGGCGACGGGCAGCACGCACGGCCGTCCCGCCCGGCCCTCCGCCACGGCGTCGCTCCGGCGCGCCAGCGTACGGGCCCGCCACACCGGTATGCCGAGGACGGCGGCGACGCCACGGTGGTCGAGGGCGTGGCAGTGGATCAGCTCGGCGACCTCGTCCACGTCCGTGCCACCGCTGTCGGGACCTGCACCGCTCTCTGGTCCTGTACCGCTTGGCCCTGCACCGCCGACCGGGTACGTACCGGCCGGCGCCGCATGCGCGCGCTGGCGGATCCGCACGCACTCATTTCGGGCTAAGGCGAAGAGCCAGAGTTCGAGCTGGTCCACCTCGGCGCGGCGGCCAGCCCGATCGACGGCCGCCAGCATCGCGTTGCCGACAGCATCGCCGGCCTGGTCCGGATCGGACAGCAGGGTCAGGCTGTAGTGGTACAGCCGCGCTGCGTAGCTGTCGAAGAGGTTCTCGACGGCTCCTTCAGCCCCGCTCCGCAAAGCGTGGGCCAGCGCCGCTTCATCCATCGCCGCACGATAGCAGCGCGCCGCCGCCACCCGTTTCCGGTCCGGCCGTGCCGGCCTACTTGTCCAATTGCGACGGCGCTGAGGAACCAGCGGACGAACAGCCCGACGGCGCCGAGCGCGAGGCAGTCGAGCACGGCGGTGCGGCTATGGATAAGCGGTTGCCGCAGGTGGGAGCGTCGACGGTGTGCGGCGACTCCCGGCCACGGCCGTCTTCTACGCCAGCGAGTGCTGGCTGGCGCTCGCCTGGGCGGTGTCGTTCACGGTGGCGGCCGTGTACTTCATCCGTGACGTCGGGCTGAACCCACTCCAACTCGTGCTCGTCGGCACGGTCATGGAACTGGCCATCGTCGTCTTCGAGATACCCACGGGCGTCGTCGCGGACGCCCACAGCCGGCGGCTGTCGCTGGTCGTGGGCTGGATCGTCATGGGCGCCGGCGCCGTCGTGGCCGGCTCGATCGCCACCTTCCCCGCAGTCCTCGCCGGGTACGCCATCTGGGGACTGGGCTACACCTTCACCAGCGGCGCCCACCAAGCCTGGATTACCGACGAGGTCGGCGTGGACGCCGTCGGGCCGGTCTTCGCGCGCGGGCAACAGTTCGGGTACGCCGGCGCACTCGCCGGTATCGGGCTGAGCGTCGCCGTTGCCAGCATCGACCTCGGGCTGGCCGTCGCGGTCGGCGGTGTGCTCGCGGCCGCGTTCGGGCTGGTCGCGGCCGTCGTCATGCCCGAACATGGCTTCCGGCCGCAGCCGCGGTCCGGCGGGACACTCCGCACGCTGCGCGCCACCGCCAGCCGTGGCGGGCGGTTCGTTCGGGCGCACCGCCTGATGCTGTTCCTGCTTGGCATCGCGTTCTTCGCCGGCGCGTCCACGGAGAGCTTCGACCGGCTCTGGGAGGCGCACCTGATCCGTGACGTGGGCCTGCCCGGCCTCGGGTCGCTCGATCCGGTGGTCTGGTTCGGAATCTTCGGCGCGGTGTCCATGCTGCTCGGCCTCGGCGCCTCCGAGCTGCTGGTACGGCGGTTCGAGCGGGCCGGCCAGGAGCGGCTCGCACGGTTGCTGTTCGGCTTCACCGCCGTGCAGGTCGCCGCCGTGGTCGCGTTCGCACTCGCCGGCAACCTCGTGCTCGCCGCCGCCAGCATGTGGCTGTACTACCTGACCCGGTCGCTGATCACGCCGACGTACCTGACCTGGCTCAATCAGCAGATCACCGACTCCAGCGTCCGCGCCACCGTGCTGTCGATCAACGGCCAGGCGGACGCGATCGGCCAGATTGCCGGTGGCCCTGGCCTCGGCGCGCTAGGAACCCTCTTCCCCCTGCGCACCGCGCTGCTCGCCGGCAGCGCCCTGCTCGCGCCCGCGCTCGCGCTGTACGGCCGGGCGATCCGTCACCAGGGCACGGCACCGGAGCTCGACGATCTGACCACGCCGCACCCGGCCGCTCAGCACTCCGGCGACCCCTCGTAGGCGGGTCTGCCACGCGGCCGGCCCTACCCGGGCCGTGGTCGCCGTCGGTAGAGAGAGTTCCGGCGCGCGAGGGCGGCAACCGTGATCAGACCCGCTGCCCCGACGGCCAGGGTGCCCAGCGCGGCCAGGGCAGTGGCCACGGCCGGCGCCTCCAGCGGGTTGACGCCCGCGATCGACTCGGCGACCACGACACCGGCGAGCAGGGCGTACCCGGTGACCGCGAGCCACACCACGCGGACGCGGCGTTGCTCGGGCCAACCGGTACGCGCCAGCAGCCAGGCCAATACCGGCAACACGAGCACACCGTGCATGGTGACCGCGTGACCGGGTTTGAGCGCCCCACCCACGGCGTAGGCCGCCTGCTGATCCCCGGCGAGCACACGGCTGATCCCGGTAGCGATCATCACGGCGCCGATCAGCAACGCGACGTCGAGCGCGACGAGGCCGGCGCGTACCGCAAGGCGCATGCTCGGCGCGACCCGCGAATCCGCCCGCCACGAGGCGACGGTGAGGACCGCGATCACCACGATGAGCACGCCGCCACCCGCGGCGAGCACCCGTGCGACCACTGCGTCGAAGGGGGTTTCCAGATTGAAGTGCGACGGTACCCGCCGCCATGCCTGCAGGGTGATCAACAAGACCTCCAGCACGCTGGCCGCCGCGAAGAGGCCCAGCAGCCACCTGCGGGTTCGCTGGCCGAGCGAGATGTAGGAGGCCACCCAGGCGATCGTGATCAGCGTCAGCCCGAAGGACAAGCCGAACGTCATGGGCTTGCGCCACGACACCGGGCCCTGCCACGTCCCGCCTGTGACGACGAGCACGCCGAGATGGAACAGGCCGCTGGCGATCAGCAAGGCGCCGATCGCGTAGCAGGTCCGCTCCACCGGACGGGCGGTCATGACACGATGCGGGCGCGCCGCTCCTGTGTGGTGGCCACGATCGCACCGACGAGCGCGGCGACGACGCCCGCGAGCTGCACGACCGTACCCAGGAACAAACCGGACCCGACCGGCTGGTCCAGCTGGTCCGCCACATTGGGCGTGACCACCGCGCCGACCAGCAGGAACAACGCCACCACCGCAGCGATCACCGGCGCCCACCACCGCCGCCACAGCACGCACACGCCAGCCGCAACAACAAGGATGACCGCACCCGGCGGCACCGGTGGGTAGTCCGCCCCCGAGAGAATTTGAACGCCGATGCCAACGGCAGCCGTAACCAGAGCGGCGGCAGTCACCGCGCGGATGAGAGATATGCGCTGTTCGGTCATGCCCCCAGCCTGTCCGGCCGTTGACCAACCAGCATCCGCTCACAAGCGACATCCCCGTACGCAGATTTACGTACGCGCCGCGCGAAGCAGACCTTGGGTGCCGAAATCCGCGGTCCCGTAACTACCGGAAAGCGTCAGACCACCGAGGAATTCGGCGCGCGGGTGGTTGGCGTCTCGGCGCGGTTCCCGCTGCGTGGTGTTGACCTCGCGCTGTGACGTGGGGAAGGTGAGCTGATGAGCGGCGATGAGGTGCGTGACGGGGTGTCGCTGACCAACCTCGACCAGCCGCTGTTCGACGGGGCGGACGCGACCAAGCGGGATCTGGTGGACTATCTGGACGCTGTTCGTGACCGGATCATCGCGGAACTGCGGGACCGGCCGCTGTCGGTGGTCCGGGTGCTGCGCGGCCAGGCACCGTTCATGCAGAAGAACGTCCCGAAGTACACCCCGGAGTGGGTGCGGACGGTGCCGGTGTGGGCGGAGTCGTCGAAACGTGAGGTGTCCTACGCGCTGTGCAACGACCGCCGCACGTTGCTGTGGTTCGCCAACCAGCGTGCGGTGGAGTACCACCCGACGCTGATGCGCGCCGGCGACTGGGACCGACCCACCTACCTGGTGCTCGACCTCGACCCGCCGGAAGGGGACGCGTTCCGGCTGGCCGTGGGCGCCGCCCACCTGGTGCGCCAGGCTCTGGCCGATGTCGGCCTGGTGGGTGCGGTCAAGACCAGCGGCGCGAAGGGTGTGCACGTGTTCGTGCCGATGGTGGCGGAGGCGACAGCCGAGGAGGTCGCGGCGGCGACCCGGGCGGTCGCCGCGCGTGCCGAGCGCATCGATCCCGCGCTCGGCACGACGGCGTATATCCGGGAGGACCGCGGCGGCAAGGTGTTCCTCGACTCCACGCGGGCCGGCGGCGCGACGGTCGTGGCGGCGTACAGCCCGCGCCTGCGGCCGGGCGTGCCCGTGTCGTTCCCGGTGGCCTGGGACGAGTTGGACCGGGTCGTGCCGGCCGACTTCACCGTGCATACCGCCGCGCGGTTGATCGCCGAAGGCGATCCGTGGGCCGACCGGATGCCCGAGCCGCAGGAGTTGAACTCCGACCTGATCGAGGAGGGCCGCGCGATCCCGGTCGCCCGGGTGCAGGCGATGCACGAGGGCAAGCGGCGCGCTCGCGCCCGCCGCGGCTGACTATCAGCCTGATCGATCAAAGCCGCATCGTCGTGACCAGGGGAGACTGTGCGACATGGAGAGCCTGGGGGTGCGGGTCCCGCCGGATCGTCGCCTGCCTGTAGCGCAATGGATGAGCAACGTGCCGCTGCCCGAGCCGCACCTGATCGGCATCGCCGCAGCGATCTGGCTGCATCGGGTACGCCCGTTGACGCTGCCGGGGCCCCGGCACGTGCACCAGCTTGTGGGCTGGCCGCTCATCGCCGCGGGGAGCTATCTCGTTGTGCGTTCTGTACGGGCGACGCGGCAGGTGAGCCTCGCGCATCCCGACCGGCTGGTGATCACCGGGCCGTACGCGATCAGCCGTAACCCCATGTATGTCGGGTGGGCGCTGCTCCACCTTGGTGCCGGCGTGGCTGGCGGGTCCGGCTGGATTCTTGCGGCCTTCCCTGCCGTCACCGGGCTGGTGCACAGACAGGTCCTGCGCGAGGAGCGAGACCTCGGCGAGGACTTCGGGGACGAGTTCGCTCGCTACCGAGCAGCTGCGCCCCGCTATCTGCCGGGGAGGCGGTCTTTCCCCCGGTGGGGCTGGGAGGGCGAGCGGCGCCTCACGGCGCTGTGGCATCGGCGGCGGCGCTAGGCGAGCGGCGCCGACGAAGGTTTGACGCTTCGATCCCGGTTTCGGCCACGGCGTCGTCTTCGCGCGCATCGACCATGAACGTCCGCTGCGGAAAATGGCTCGGCTTGAGGCGAACTAAAGCCGATGCCGCGGTGACTAACAGGGTGAAGGGCCAAATCGACGAAGGAGATCCGTCATGCGTCACCGTTCGCTTCGCCCGCTCACCGCAGTCGCCGCTCTCGCGCTCACCTCGCTGGCCGCGGCGGCAGCCTGCGGCTCCGCACCGGTGCGGCCGCTCGCCGCCCCGACGCCCCGGACCGCAACCCCCAGCACCGCAACCCCCAGCACCACGCCCCCCGCAACCCCGACCACTGCAACCCCGACCCCGACGAGGCCGGGCACCACGAGGCCGAGCACCGCGACGCCGCATGCGCCCAAACCACCCCCGGCCCCACCCGCCTGTCTGGGGGCCGTGACCTACAAGATCGACGCCAGCAGGCGTGGGCCGCCGCGGTCACTCTGCATCACGGTGGGTGGCGTGCTCTGGATAGAGAACCTCGGACCCGACGGCCTGTCGGTGAGCCCCGCTGACAAGGTCTCGTGCTACTACGAGGCCGCCGTTCACTCGTGCCGCCTCGTGAAGACGGGGACCGTGCGGTTCGCGATCACCAGCGCACAGGTGACCCGCGTGATCACGGTGAGGGTGGCCAAGGCGTCGACTCCGCCCAAGCCGTCACCAGCCTGTACGGGCGCCACGACGTACACCTTCGATGCCGCTGAGAGCGGGCCATCGTGGAGCGCACTCTGCGTCAAGGTCGGCGCCGTGATTCGGCTGGAGAACCTCGGACCCGACGGCCTATCCGTGAACCCGTCCGGCGCGGTCTCGTGCCACTACGAGGCCGGCGTCCACCAGTGTCGCCTCGTGAAGGCGGGGACGGTGACATTCACGATCAGCGGTGCGCAGGACCGTGAGCTCACGGTCGTGGTGATCAAGTAGGACACCCGGGCGGGCGGCGCGTCGAGGAACCTCGACTCGCTGCCCGCCTCGCGTCACTAGACTTCGACGTGTGTCGACATGCGGCGTTGACCTCGACCGGCTCGCCCTTGCCGCATCGGGCGGCGACTCGGCAGCGCTGGACGCCCTACTCACCGAGATACGCCCGGACGTACTGCGCATCTGCGCACGGTTCCTTCCGCACCGGGAGGACGCCGAGGAGGCATGCCAGGACACGCTGCTCGCGGTGGCCAGGGGAATCGGCGCCTTCCAAGGCCGGGCCGCGTTCCGGACCTGGATGTACGGCATCGCCGCCAACCGGGCCCGGTCGACGTACAAGGTGTTGCGGCAGCGCTTCGCGAGCGAGTCGGCCGGGGTACCGCCACCGGACAGGCCCGATCCGCGGCGCACCAGCGTGGTCGCGGGGACCCGGCTGGATCTGCTCGACGGCCTGGAAGCCCTGGGGCCGGAGTTCGCGGAGCCGGTCACGCTACGGGACGTTCTCGATCTGTCCTACGGGGAGATCGCCACGCTCCTGGAGTTGCCCGAAGGGACGGTCAAGTCACGGATCCACCAGGGACGGCGCCGGCTACGGGAGCGTCTCGGCGACGATTCGACCTGAGACGGCACCGGGGCGAATGGAGGAGCTCTGCCATGCATCGCCCATCACCTCGACGCCTGATCGTGTCCGCCGCGCTGACGCTGACCCTGCTCGCTCCGGTCGCAGCCTGCAACGCGGAGCCCGTGTCCCCGCTGCCCGCCGAGGGGCCGCGCACGTCGACACCGATACCGGCACCGACACCGCTGGTGAGTCCGTCCGCGTCGCCCACCACCCTCGTGACGAGCCGGCGCGCAATCCCTCGACACCCGGCTACGGCGCCGTCCCCCGCCGCGCCGAGCACGCCTGCCTGCCTCGGCGCCGTCGTGCACACGTTGACCGCCGATACGGAACTCGCCCTGGTCCCGTCGTTGTGCTTCGCGGTCGGCGGCGTCCTGCGGGTCGAGGGCACCGGACCCGGCACGGTGTCCGCGGATCCGCAGGAGAAGGTCTCGCAGTTCTACGAGGCCGGCGTCGTGGAATGCCGCTTCCTGAGCCCGGGCACCGTCACCGTCAGCATCGAGCGTGACGGGCAGACCCACACCATTCCTGTAGTGGTCAGGTAGTGCTCAGCGGCGGACGCGGACTCCAGCGAGCAGCGCGTCGACAAAGTCCGATCCGCTGCCCGCCGGTGGCGCGATTTGCACGTACACCAGGCCGGCGCCGGCGGGTCCGAGTGCGGCAGCCTCGACGATCACCGGCTTACCGGTGCGGCACGAGGTGAACTCCGCCACGACCCAGTCGACGTCGGCCCGCCTCCTAGTCTGGACCGGTGCGGCGGTGCATCCCGAGTGCTGGCGGTCGGCGATGTACCGGGTCGGCGTGCTCCGGGCCGACAGGTCCTGCGACAGCCCGACGAACGCTCCCGGCATCGCCGGGTCGGAGGGCCACCGGCCGGGCTTCGGCGACATCACCAACCCCGGTTCCAGCTTCCCAGCGGAATCGCGCTGGCCGGCCCAGCCCGTGCCTTTGACGCGCCATCCGTCCGGCAGGCTGACCGTGATGCGCCCGGTCGAGTCCGCATTGGTCGCGCGTCCGGCGGGCGCTTCCGCTGCTGTCACCGAGACGCCGACGGTCGCGGCGAGCACGGCACCGAAGACCACTGCGCGTCGTCGCCGGCGGGCCGCCGAGTAACGGGACGCCACGGCTCCGGTGGCGCGATCGAGCGCGGCGCCGAAGGCGGCCGCGTCCGCGTAACGGTCGGCGGCTTGGTAAGCCGTGGCCTTGCGGAGCACGTCAGCGACCTTCGGCGGCACGCCGACCCGCAGCGGCGCCGACGTTCCCCGTGCCTTGGTTGGATCGCAGAGCAGCCTTGTCCCGAGGCGACCGAGGCCGAACACGTCGGTGCGGGCGTCCACGACGGCCAGCGGGTCGTCCTGCTCCGGCGCCATGAAACCCGGCGTGCCCGCCCGGGCGGTCAGGCCGGACGCGGCGGCGATCGCCTTGGCCAGGCCCAGATCGGCGATCAGCACGTGGCCGGCACCGAACTCGTCCGGCTCCTGCTCGCTCGGAAGGCATCGGAACAGGATGTTGCCCGGAGTGAGGTCCCGGTGCACGATGCCGTTGTCGTGCAGCACGGCCGCGCCGGCGGCAATCTCCCGGAGCAGGGCGAGACTCCTCCCGACCCGCAACGGCCCGGCGGCGAGACGATCGCGGAGGCTGCCGCCTTCGGCCCACGCCATCACCAGGTAGGGCCGCCCGTCGTTCAACTCGCCGACCGCCAGCACCCGCACGAGACGCTCGTGATCCAGCCGCCACAGCAACCGCGCCTCGTCGAGGAACCGTTCGTGGACTCGCAGGTCATGGCTCCAGTTCTCGGCCAGCACCTTGATCGCGACGCGGGCGCCGAGCGCCGGATCGAACCCCAGCCACACCGTGGCGAACGAGCCAACCCCGAGCAGCCGCTCGATCCGGTACGACCCGATTTGTAGCGGCGCCTTCACGGCATCCGCGGATCAGCGAAGGCCGGGTTTGCCGGAATGCCACGGACCCCGAGGGCTCGGGACAGCAGCGTACGGCGATTGTGCGAGGAGGTCTTGGCGAAGATCGACTTCAGGTGGTCCTGGATCGTGTGTTCGGTGAGGAACATCCGGCGAGCCAGGTCCCGGGTGTCGCTACCGGTGGCGAGCAGGCCCAGAAGCCCGGTCTCCCGGGCACTCAGCCCGAAGGCTCGGGTGAAAATCTCCAGCCGGTCGACGGGCGAGGTCTCCTCGATCGTCACAGCGACCGTGGACGCCTGAGCGGATCCCGAACGGTCGAGCCGGGCCGCGCGCAACGTCACCCAGAAACCGTTCGACAGGTGGACGCGGGCAGTCGCCGGATGATCGTCGATCCCCTGCTCGATCGCCAGCAGCTGTGCCGCCACGTTGTAGACGCTCGCGGGCACCGGCCGCCGGTCCGCTGCCGGTGGAAGCAGTATGTGCAACCAATCCTCGCTGGCCGGGGTCTGGCTGAGCACCCCTAGGCCGTCGTCCAGCAGGAATACCACCGGTCCGAGCTCCCGGCCCGCCGGTACTGCCGGCGAGGTAAAGGTCCGCGCCTGGCAGGACTGTAGTGACGGGGTGACCGACGCCGAGAGCGAAGCCAGGAAGGCCGCTTCGCCAGACTGATAGGCGGGCTTCGCGTCCTCTCGCCACAGATCCAGGAATCCCCATATGCCGTACCGGTTCGCGAACACCATCGAGGCGACGTCACCGATGCCATAACGGCTCAGAATGCCGCGCCACATCAGGCTCTGACTCGGGTCGCCGGCGGTCGCCTGCCGCAGGGTTCCCACGACGGATCCGGCCGCGTGGAGCGTCGTCCACCGGTTCACCCCGGTGAGGTACTTCAGCCTGATCGCCTCCGGAAGCTCCGGGAAGCACGGGACGTCGGCTAGCGGCGCCGAACCGACGGCTGTCCCGGGGTCCGTCAGGAGCCATACGTGCGCGTCGAAATCGACGCCCCTCCGGATCTCGTCGAGAATCTGGATCCGGAGTTGCGTCGCGTCGTGCGTCGACAAGCAGATGCGTTCGATCCGCTCACGAGTGGTGCGCTCAGCCCTACTGCTGGCCACGCCCTGACGATACGCCCGGTCCAAGGCGTCGCAGTCGCGTTCGCCGGGACCCCAAAGATCTGGGATACACCAGCAATAGACGGTCGCCATAGCGTGAATCGCGCCCCAGCCCCATTACCAGAGGAATCGACATGCCAACGCTGCACATCGAACACGAGGTCACCAGCTTCCCCGAGTGGAAGGCCGCATTCGACCGCTTTGCCGACGTTCGCGCGCAGGCGGGCGTCCGCCGTCACACCATCCGACAGCCCGTGGCCGACGCCCAGTACGTGCTAATCGACCTCGACTTCGACACCACCGCGGAAGCAAAGGACTTCCTCGAAACCTTGCGGGAAAGAGTCTGGTCATCCCGCCAGAACGCGCCCGCGCTCGTCGGCACCCC
>Ga0184623_10000531_pt1 | contig 16211 bp, 12 predicted proteins | sample PLM1_100_b1_FD_133138 | JGI IMG/M metagenome (GOLD analysis project Ga0184623, IMG submission 133138) | Groundwater sediment microbial communities from an aquifer in East River, Colorado, USA - PLM1_100_b1 | ecosystem: Environmental > Terrestrial > Soil > Riparian zone | place: USA: East River...
CACCGCGGGTGGAAACATCGTCGGCCGCGACTTCTCCCTATCCGTTCCAACCGTCGACAATGGGAACCCGGCGATACATGCCTTCTCGCTGCCGAATCCCCACCCAGGGCAGCTTCTTGATCTGACTTGGGAAACATTTGGTCTCGGCGTCGCTCGACTTATTCGTCAGATCAAGAATCTTGGGCGGCGACTGGACGTAGATGTCTGTCTTGGCATCAACGAGGCCGGTCTTGTAATGGCCACCTTTCTGGCCTCAGCGCAGTTTGGGCGATGCGCCATCGGGTATTTGAAATGCAGTAAGGTGCGAGATGATATCTCTCTCCACTTTGATTCGTTCTTTCCTGCCACGAACGAGGCACCAACGATCCTCGTCTGTGATTTCGAAGTCAAGCATGCCGATGTCGTTGGGTTCATCACTCGCGAGGTGCGGAGCCGGTATCCGAAGGCTGAGCTGTATTTCGCCGTCTTTGGCGCAATGACGAAGGGCAGCGATCTGGAGGTAAGAAGTTTCGATGACTTGACTGGCGCCCGGATCATGCGAGCCGCGAACTTCGCCGCCGTCTTCATCGCGGCAACGATGAGCCCTCCCGGTATCGAACCTCCGCTCGAACTCCGCTAGCGATACGAAGGTCGTAACTGATGGCCCATGAAGCTGTTCTCCCAGAACTGGCGCAGCGCGTCGCGCACCTCGTCAGGGTGGTGATGTCCGAAGTTCGTCCCAAACTGGTACAGGCAGCACTGTCGGGGAACCGGGGCGAGAGTAGGAATCTCAGACATGCCGACAACTTTTTGTCTGTGCACGACATGTGGATGCATCGACGATATCTGCAGCTCCTAGAGGCAAGCGTTGGCTCGTTCGTATACGCATCGGAGGAAGCGGACCCGCAAGTCATCGGGGATGATTCAGAGCCCGACCTGTGCGTCTTGGTCGATCCATTGGACACGAGCGAACTTGCCGTCCGTGGGCTCCACGGATACACCCATGTCATGATCTATTCGCGCGCCCTGGCTCGTCCGGTCGTCGCGGTAGTCGGCGATATCTTCCACCACTTGCAGTTGTATGTTGGCGCGCGAGATGAAGATGGGCAAGACTCTGCTTTCCTGATCACGGCAGACTCGGCGGAATACCCTCTACGTCAACTCTCACCCAAGGCCCTGCCTGAATCATTGATCACCAACTATCTTATGCGGCCCTCCGAGCGCTTCGTTCCCCTGGCGCGCCAGGAGCGTTTCATCAATGTTCTTAGTGAGCCCGCTGCGGATGGCAAGACTCGTGGCCGCATTGGCGTGGACTTTGGGTCTGTTGGACTTTGTCATGTCGCCGCCGGATTCACTGATGCGATGATCGAGTTCGCTAAAGGCTTCGCAATATGGGATCTGTCGCCCGGCCATTATGTCCTTCATTCCACCGGAGGAGTCGTCCTTGATCTTCAGGGCGCCCCTCTGCCCCTGGACTACCGCCTTGAATCGTTGGCCGATATTGCCAACGCGATGAATGTCCGACAGAAGTTTGTGGCCGCAGGAAGCACTGAGTTGGCGCAGGAGATTCTAAGGGTATTGGCCGTCTAAGGTGGTCTTCGCCCGTTAATTCGTCGGGGATCACGCGGCTGCGGGTAGGGAGCCGGATCGTGCGTGGCGAGGCGTTTCAGCAACGCGTCGAGGCGACGTCGCGGTATTGCCGGCGGCTCAACGACGCGGCCACGGCCGAACGCTCATTGAGGGTTTGCTCTTCGACCGGGCCGAGCCGGTGGCTGTTGCGCACGTTCCGGCCGACGAAGCCGCGATACGAGCCACGTTCCGATCCTGGGGCTGGAGCGAACTGGATGCGACAACCTTCGCATGCCGTTGCCGCTGCCACAGGCCCACACCGACTGAACCGGCCGTGACACCGGCGGCAGAACAGGGGTTCAGGGCACAACGCGGGCACAAATGAGGCCGGGAGAGGTCGGCGAACAACGACCGGCAACGAGCACCGTTTCGGCATCAGGGGGCCGGGTCTGCCCTTTGGCTGTGGGTTCGCCCGGTGGCTTGGATTTTGGGGGGCTACCCCCCGATGTCGTCACGTAACGGCGCATCGACCGCTCCCCCGAGGTGGACTAGGCCAGCCTACGCCGTGTCCGGTCCGTGCCTTTGAAAGTGCGGCGGTAGGAACTGTTCGCAACCGCAGTCCCGGCAGTACAGGGTGCGGTGTGCGCCGTCTTCGGCACCTTTGCGCCCACAAGCGAGCCACCCCACGAAACACGCGTTCGACCAACTGGCTAGTTTTCGCAGGTCAGAGCCATGCTCGCCTAGGTCACAGGTTCATAACGATGTATGTCTGTTCGACCTTCCCTATCAGCGCATGAAAGGGCACCTTCATCAACAATGGGCGGCGCGGGTCAGATCGTGATCCAGTCGCCGACGACGGCGCGGTTCGCCGTGGCGACCACGAGTCGCACCGGCCCGGCCGGCAGGTGGTCCAGCCGGAACATGCCGGCGTCGGCCAGTTCGGCGAGGTACTCGTCACGCGGGGTCTGCAGCGCCACTGACGTGGCCTGCGCACCGGCCACCTGGCCGAGCAGCGAACGCGTGGTGGTGGACGTGCTGATCTGCGCCGTGATACTCATGCCCGGCGCCTCGAACGAGAGCAGCCGGACGTTGCCCTCCGCGTCATCGGCCGGTCCGCGCACAGCGGCGACGCCATCGATGTCGGAGTCGTGGACCATCTCGGCGAGTTCGGCGTCGAGCCGGCGCAGCGACAGGGCCGCCCTGGCTGACTCGAGCACCAGCTCGGGCACCGGATCCGCTTCGATCGCGATCCGGCGCAGTTGCTCGGCCAGCGCCTCTTCGGCGGGGCCGGCGAAGTCGGCATCGGTGGGGTACGGCGTCATGTCGCGCCTCCGTTGGCGGTCCGTGCGCCCGGAAGGGCGTCGAGCAGACCAGTGGGTTCCAGCAGTGCCCGTAGCCGGGACAAGCACCGTGCCCGGGTCGGACCGATACTGCCGATCGGGATGTCGAGCGCCGCGGCGACATGCTCGTAGCTGGGCGGCGGGGTGGCCATCAGCACGCGCAGCAGCCGCTGGCAGCGGTCCGGGATCTCCCGGAACGCTGTCCACAGCGCGGCGTCGCGCTCGCTGGCGAGAAGTGCGGCGTCGAGCGGCTGAGCCTCGGTGTCGACGGCATCCAGCCCGGCGTCGCCGCCCGGCGCGATCCGCTCGCGCGTGTTGCGCCGGAGCACCTGCAGGCACTCCCGGCGCACGGTCGTCGCGAGCCAGCCGCCGAGCCGTTCCGGGTCCTGGATCCGGTCGAGATGTTCGACCAGCCGGAGCCAGGTGGTCTGGATGGCGTCACCCGCTGTGGCGGTGTCGAGCCGGTACGCGCGCGCGACTGACCACAGCAGTCCCGTGTACTGCTCGACGATGGTGTTCCAGGCTGCCTGGTCGCCGGCCCGTGCTCGGGCTAGCAGCGCGGCGGTGTCGTCGTCGACAGTCATTCCCGTCCCGTCGTCGTAACAGGCTGTGAGTTCCTCACAGTCTGCCCGACCCGGGGTGGGAATAGTGACGATCACGGCGTCCAACCGCTCCCTTCGAGTCCGGCACCGGGGTGCGGATCGCACTACCGGTGTCGCCAAAACGGATACCCAAGTCGGGAATCTGATACATACCTTGCTCAACCTGTCCCGACACGTGGGAGGACCAATTGGATCTCCCATGGTGCGAGGGTCACCGGTATCCGCAACGGCGGGATGATCGACGGGGTTGGGGACGGCGATCCGGTCGGGCTCGGCGTCGGGGTCGGGGTAGGTGACGGCGGCGCTGGCGACGGTGGCGTCGTGGTGGGCTGCGGCTTCGGTGTGGGCTTTGGTTTCGGGGCCGGCGACGGTTTGGGCACGGGCACAGGCATGGTCGGGCCGGAGACGGCGGGCACCACGCGCGTGGCCCCGAAGAACTCCTCCCACCACACCGGCGCGATCCGCACGACGTCGCCCGTCTGCGGCGCGTGCAGCATCCGGCCGCCGCCGAGGTAGATGCCGACATGGTGGATCGAGTCCCAGTTGCTCGCATCGGTGGCGAAGAACAGCAGGTCGCCGGGGAGCATCGCCGAGGTCGGGACCGCGGGGGTGGCGCGCCACTGGGGTCGTGCGGTCCGCGGCAGCCGGATCCCCGCCGACGCGTACGCGGCCTGCACGAGCCCCGAGCAGTCGAACGTGTCCGGCCCTTCGGCGCCCCAGACGTACGGCTTCCCGCGCTGGGCCAGGCCATACGCGACGGCCCGGAGTGCGGCCGGTGCCGCCGCGCCACCCTGGACGCCCGCGGCGCCAAGCCCGGCGAGATACGCGTCGCCGGCCTGCTGCCGCCGCGCGTCGAGGAGGTCCTGAGCGGCCGTGAGCTGGGCGGCGTGGCGGGTACGGAGTTCGGTCAGGGCACGCGCGCGGGCGCTGAACGTCGCGTGCATGCCGTTCCGGGCCGATGCCGCACCGGCCTCGACCGCGCTCGCCCGGTCGTAGGCCGCCCGAGCGGTGTCCACAATGGCCTGGGCGTGGTCGAGGTCCACACCGTCCGGGGTCGGATCGGTGCGGCGCGGCAACGCCTGGAGCGGATCGGGGAGCCGCTGCGCGTCGATGTACGCCCGGCGGGCCCAGCCGGCGGCGAGTTGCTGGCGGTCAGCGAGGTACTGCTCGGCCTGCGCCAGTTCCTGAGTGCGGACGGCCAGTTCGGCGCGGGTGGCGGCTAGCGCGGCATCCTGCTCGGACAGCAGCTCACCGAGCCGTTCCACCTCCGCGGACTGCCTGCGGACGGCCGTGAGCAGCGCCGACGGCGGCCCCACCACCGGGAGCGGACCGGCCACCGGCAGCGCGCCCGCCGACGGAACCGACACCCGTGGCTGGATGGGGCTGCTCGGGCCCGGCGCCGCCGCGGCGACCGTCGCCGGCGCTACGCCGAGCACCAGGCCCAGCGCGACCGCGAGAAACCTGGTGCTCATCCGCGCTCCAGGAACTGGTCGCGGCCCCGCTCCATCGCGCTGGGGACGACGAGCAGATCAGCCATGCCCGTACGCGCCGCGACCGGATCACCCGGCGCCGGTACCTCCACAGCGCGGAGCCGGCGGGTACCGAGCAGGGTGTTCGGCAGCACCAGGCATGCCTGCAGGAACGTGCCACCGGGCCCGACCTGTGTCGTACCGGCGTCGCCGAACGGGCGCCCGTCCAGGTCCAGCCACTCCAGCCGTACCGTCCGTCCCGGCGTGAACCCGGCGCCGGCTGCGGTGGTCACCATGCCGGTGGGCGTCACCGCGGGATCCACGGCGAGGAAGGCGGCCGCGCAGCGCACCGTGACCGTGGCCGTCCTGGTCAGGAGCAACTTCAGCTTCGGGATCTCCTGGCGCGCCTCAAGCGTGTGCGCGCCGCAGGCCAGCCGCGGCAGTTTCACGGGGCCGGCAAAGTCGCCGCCGGGACGGTTGGGCGTCACGGTGACGAGTGGCGTGCCGTCCACGGTGAGGTTGACCGGGGCAGCGGGCATCCAGCCGGTACCGGCGACCTGCACCGGGCCGGGCAGCGCCGAATCAGGCAGCGCGCCGGGTGGCACGGTCAGCCGCGGGCACAGTACGACGATCGCGACCGTCCGCACCCGGTCCTCCCCGGCCGGCGGGGCGGCGGCGGCCGAGGGTGCGGCCGAGGGTGCGGCGGCGGCCGAGGGTGCGGCGGACGGAACGAGCATGAGCGGGACCGGCGGCGGTGCCGGCGGGTCGGGATCGACGGTCCGCTGCCGGGCGGTGAGGACGCTCGGGCCGCACGCGGGCTGGCGCGGGAACGTCACCGTGCCGTCGAAGAACCCGTCGGCGTTCGGGGTCACCGACTGCGGCGGCAGCCCGGGCAGGCTCAGCTCGACCCGCCTTTGGGGCTGGAAGCCGGCCAGGTTGACCGCGAACGGTTGCGGGCCGGCCTTCTCTACGAGCGAGCGCGGTGCGGCGCTGAAGCGGGCGCAGCCGACCTCGTACCAGGTGGACGCGTGCTTGGTGTTGGTGCCGTAGCTGTGTACGGAGATCCAGGCGCCGGGCGCGTTGCCGAGTTGCAGCGCGATCTGGTCACTCAGGTGGCCGGCGCCGTTGCCGTAGGAGTCCTTGAACGTGGTGTCGCCGTTCGGACGGGTCGCCCGCAGGTACAGGTCCTGCCCGGCCGGTACGCCATCGGCCGTGACCTGCAACGTCACGGTCGCGGAGCCGCAGATCGGGGAGACCGAGATCGTCGGAGGCGCGGCCGCGGCTCCCGGTGCGGTGAGCGTCGCCCCGAGCGCGATGATCGTCGCGCTCAGGGCGGCTACCCGCCGTCCCCAGCCCCCTCCACCGTGGACGGTCCTCATTGCGCTGGCTTGCGGGCGTACCCGACGAGGGTGACGGCCGGCGTGCACGGCTTGGCCTGCGCCGCCCCCGGCGCCGGCTTGTTCTCGCAGGTCACCTTGATGCGGACCTTGTCGTCGGCCTTGAACTCATACGGCGCGTTGGCGTGCTGGTCGAGGTCCCGCCAGTTGTTCAGCCGGGTGCTGTAGATCAGGTCACCGTCCTTGAACACCTCCAGCCGGCCCGCGTCGCCGTCGGGGTTCTGGAAGAACAGGTCGGTGATCGAGACGATGCTGTCGTCGCTGAGCGCGCGGCTCACGTCCTGGTCGCCGGCTTTCGTGGCGATCCGGAACGAGACGGGGTTACCCAGCGGATCGATCGGCTGCGGCGACGCCTTGCCGGACGGCTTCGGGCTCGGCTTCGGCGCTGGGGTCGGCGATGTCGCCGGCTTGCCGCCGGCCGCCGCCTGCTGCGCCGCCATGGCCTCCTTAGCCGCGGCGTTCCCCTCCTTCTTCGCGACCTCGGCCGCCTTCTCGGCGGCGACCGCGCGGGCCGCGTCGTTGATCGTCGGTTTGAGCACCGCGCGCCAGAGGCCAGCCAGCAGCAGCATGACCAGCAGCAGCATGACCAGCGCCTTCACCAGCCAGCCCGGCACCACCGTCTCCTGCAGGAGCGTCGCCGGCAGTACCTGCGGCTGGCCGTCGCCGCGATCCACGGCGATCCGGTACGGGTGGCTCTTCGCCGGCCCGCGCCAGAACCGCTTGCGCGCCCGTACCCGGACCGTCGCGATGTGCGCCGTCCCCGGCTGGAGCGTCACCACCGCGGGACGCACGTCCACAGTGACGTGGCCGTCGTCGTCGCCGCCGAACAGGCGCACGTCCACCGGCACGTTGCCGCGATTGTCGACCGCGAGCTGATGCTTGCCCGCGCGGCGCCCCCGTGCCCGTGACGTCTGCGGCGCCAACTCGGCGGCGACCTCGCTGAACGGCGCGACGTCCAGCATGCCTTCCTCGACCCACGTCCACGCCGGGTTCTCGCGCGACGTGATCCGGACCGCCCACGGCACCAGGCCTGCGCGGGTGGCGGACGTGCGGGGCGGCCGGAACCGCAGCGTGACGACCCCTTCGGCGCCCGGGAAGAGCGGCAGCTCGACGGGGTCCGCGACGGTCCAGGGCGCGGCCTCACCGAGAGGCTCCACCGTGAACGCGTCCACGACCGTGCCGGTGTTCCGGACGGTCAACTCATAGCAGGCCTCGCCGCCCGGTTCGACCGGGAGCGCGGCGCTCGGCATCGTGGCGATGGCTGTCATGCCGTTCACGGTCCTCGCGCGAGGACGTCATGGGACCGGACAGCAGGGAAGCCCTACAGGCATCCGGTGTGCCTGGACAGGCACGCGTTTTCGTGTATCAGCCTTAGCGCGTTCGCCAGCAGGGCGCTGACTGGCCGCCCCTGTTGGCGCACGCTCTCACGGGCAGCTGCCGGCCTGACCGCTGGCGCTCGGTGTCGTCGACGGGGAGTCGCTGGGACTCGTGGTCTCGGACGGGGTGCCGCCGGACGGCGACTGGCTCGGCGACGGACTCGGGCTCGGCGAGGGCGGGCAGCTCGGCGACGGACTCGGGCTCGGCGACGGGCTCGGGCTGGGCGACGGCGAACCGGTCGGCGACGGCGTGGGCTTCGGCGATCCGGTGGGCGACGGCTTAGGCCCGGTCGTCGGCGACGGCGACGGCTTCGGGTTGGGCTTCGGCGACGGGGCCGGGGCCGGGTTGGTGCCCGGCACGACGCGCGTGGCCGCGAAGAACTCGCCCCACCAGATCGGCGAGATCTTCACCACGTCGCCTTGGGTCGGCGCGTGCAGCATCTTGCCCTTGCCGAGGTAGATCGCGACGTGGTGGATCGTGTTCCAGTTGCTCTTGTTGGTGGCGAAGAAGAGCAGGTCACCGGGGAGCAGCGCGGAGATCGGCACGACCGTCGTGGCGCGGTACTGCGGGCGGGCGGTGCGCGGCAGGGACTTGCCGGCCGAGCCGTATGCCGCCTGGACCAGTCCGGAGCAGTCGAACGTGTCCGGACCCTCGGCGCCCCACACGTACGGCTTGCCGAGCTGCGCGAGCGCGTACTTGACGGCTTGGAGCGCCTGCGGCCCGGCCTTGCCGGCGGCGTCCTTGAGGTACTGGGCGCTGATCTTGTCGTTCTGCGCGTCGCGGCGTTGCTCGGCCGCGGCGATGATGCTGGCGTGCTGGGTGCGGAGCGTGGTCAGCGTGGCGCCCTTGGTGTCGAGCTGGAGCCGGAGCCCGTCGACCTCGCGCGACTTCTGTGCCTCGGCCTCGGCAGCGGCGGACTCCACGACCATGGCCTCGTCGTAGGCGGTCTGGGCGGTGGCCAGCTCGGTCAGCGGGGTGTCGACGATGCGCTTGCCTGGCAGCGCGCCGCGGCCCGGGAGGGAGCCGTCCGGCAGCCCGCTCGGGCGCGTGGCGGCTTCGATGTAGGTCGTGCGGGCCCACTCGTCGGCCTGGCGCTGCTTCTCCGCCAGCTCGGCGGACGCCTCGTCAAGCTTCACGGAGGCCTCGGCGTGCTGGCGGGTGTAGGCGACAAGTTCCTCGCCGGCCTGGTTGAGACGCTCGGCGATCGTCTCGACGGCCGTCTGTACCTGGAGGATCTTGGCCATCGCCGGATCGGCGCTGACCGGCGGGGCGATGACCTGGCTACCTGGCTGGCCCGGCATCCCGCCGCTGGGCAGGCTCATCGAACCACTGGGGAGGGGCTTCGCTCCGCTGCTGGGCGGAAGGGGCGGTGGTGCCGCGATCGCCGAGCTCGGCAGGCCGGTCGCGCCGGCCGCGAGCACAGCGACGATCAGTAACCGCACGCTTACGCGGCGGCTCCGCTCGTCTGCCGGCTGTCCGATCAGCCGGCGATCGTGATTCATACGACTGTGCACCCCCGTGGGCGGCACGCCCTCGTGCGCCGAACCCGCGCTTGATGGTGCCACCTTATGACCAGATTGGCATCTCCCAGTGCTCGATCGCGCAGATCCGCAACCGTTCGGTCGATGCCCGATTGGGCACCCGCCGGCGCATTCTCTCAGGTTGGCCGCTACCTCCCGCTCCTGGCCGCTCGGGCCCAAGTACGCTGGATCGCATGGACAGTGGGCTCAAGCGCGAGATCGAGCAGAAGGTCTACGCCGGCGAGCGGCTCAGCTACGACGACGGCGTCGCCCTCTACAGCAGCGACGACCTCGCCTGGCTCGGCGGCCTCGCCCACCATGTGCGGACGCAGAAGAACGGCGACCGGGTGATGTTCAACGTCAACCGGCACCTGAACATGACGAACGTCTGCGCGGCCTCCTGCAAGTACTGCTCGTTCCAGCGGAAGCCGGGCGAGAAGGACGCGTACACGATGCGCATCGAGGAGGCAGTCCGCCTCGCCAAGGCGATGGAGCCTGAGGGCATCACCGAGCTGCACATCGTCAACGGACTGCACCCCACGCTGCCCTGGCGGTACTACCCGCGCTCGCTGCGGGAGTTGAAGAAGGTCCTCCCGAACGTCTCGCTCAAGGCGTTCACCGCCACCGAGATCCACTGGTTCGAGAAGATCTCCGGCCTTCCCGCCGGCGAGATCCTCGACGAGCTGATCGACGCCGGCCTGGAGTCGCTGACCGGCGGCGGCGCCGAGATCTTCGACTGGGAGATCCGCCAGCAGATCGTCGACCACGCCACCCACTGGGAGGACTGGTCGCGCATCCACCGGCTCGCCCACTCGAAGGGCCTCAAGACCCCGTGCACCATGCTGTACGGCCACATCGAGGAGCCGCGCCACCGCGTCGACCACGTGCTGCGCCTGCGCGAGCTGCAGGACGAGACCGGCGGCTTCCAGGTCTTCATCCCCCTGCGGTACCAGCACGACTTCGTTGACTCCGCGGACGGCGTGATCCGTAACCAGATCCAGGCCCGCACCACGATGGCCACCCCGGCGGAGTCGCTGAAGACGTTCGCTGTGTCCCGGCTGCTGTTCGACAACATCCCGCACGTGAAGTGCTTCTGGGTGATGCACGGCCTCTCGGTCGGGCAGCTCTCGCTCAACTTCGGCGTCGATGACCTGGACGGCTCGGTCGTCGAGTACAAGATCACGCACGACGCCGACTCGTACGGCACGCCCGACAAGATGACCCGCGACGGCCTGCTCGACCTGATCCGCGACGCCGGCTTCACACCCGTCGAGCGGAACACCCGGTACGAGGTCGTGCACGAGTACGACGGTCCGATCCCGCTGGCCGAGCGCCGCGCCGAGCCGCAGCCGATGTGGTCATGAGTCCCGGCCTGCTCTACAGCCTCGGCCGGTTCGCCTGCTTCGTGGTCGTCGCGGCGTTGCTGTATGTCGTTGGCTTCCGGTCCTGGTTCCTGGTGATCGGCGCGCTGCTGTTCTCGGCGCCGCTGTCGTATGTGCTGCTCCGTGGCGTCCGTACCAAGTGGAGCGTCCAAATCGACGAGCGCCTGGCGCGGCGCCGGGCCGAGAAGCAGCGCCTCCGCGCAACACTCCGCGGGGACGACGAAACCACCGCCTGAAGTTCCGCCAGCCTGCCCGTGCGTGCCCGTGTGTGCCTGCCCGTGCCCGCCGCTCGCCGAACCGGACTGTCCGCGTATCTGGGCAATAAACGGGCGTCGGATGCCCCGAAAACCCCGACAGTTGGACGGTTCCAGCGGCGGGAGTTCCGCCAGCCGTCGCTCTGCGGGTCCGCTCGTGTTCACTCCGTTTCCTGAGGATCGCCCTTATCGGGTGAACCACAGGAAAGGGGACCGCGCATGCGGGTCGTCTCTGTTCTCCTCGCCGCGGCGGTGACCACCGCCCTTACGAGCACTCCTCAGACGGCCACCGCAGTACCGCCGGCCACTTCTCCACAGCTTTCCGCCGACGGGGTGGAAGTCGAACGGCCGGTCGGCGGGCGCACCGTCACCGTCCGTCGAGCGAAGCGCCCGGTCACGGTGCCGATCCTGGCGCGGCGCTCGGGCGAAGCCGCACTGGCCGTGGTGGCCGCCGCCCCCGGCGTGTCCTGGTCGCTACCGGGCCGGGAGTCCGCCGTGCTCTCGGTTGACGTGGACGGCCGGTACGTCACCGATCTCGTCGTCACCAGCGCCCGCCGTACGCCCCGCGCACTCGCGCTCGGCCACCTCCGCCGTGGCCTGCACCGGATCACGCTGCGGTTCGCCACCGATCGCACGCCGGCGGGCGCGCACCAGGTGGACCTGCGCGACGTGCGGCTCAGCGTCGCCATCCCGAACGGCGAAGCGCAGCTGGCGCGCCGGCATGCGCCGATCCTGATCGGGCGGGTGCTGCCCGAACTCGGATCGCCGTTCCAGAACGCCACCACCGACACGCCGTTGCTGGCCTGGCACGAGCTGCAGACGGCGCCGACCCCCGGGCTGCGGCGGCTCGTGTACTCGATCATCTGGAGCAACGAGGACGGCGGCACCGACAGCCCGGCGCTGATGGCCCGGTGGGGCCGGACGACCGACATCGAATGGGTCTACGCCGTCGACGTGGACGCGGACGGCAACCGGGTCGGCCAGGCGATCTACCACGGCCCCGGACATACGACGCTGCCGTTCGACGGCGCCTACGACGGGGAGCACCCGGTGCTGCAGACGTGCACGGTCAACAACACCGTCTGCGCCAAGGCCGCCGGTCCGATGCGGTTCTTCCTCGCCGCCGACCAGACCCGACCGCCGCTCCGCGCCCGCGAGTACCTGATGGACGCCAATCCGTGGACGTACCGGGTGATGGCCGAGGAATTGCAGCGCGAGGGCAAGATCGAGACGCCGCCCGACCCGCAGACGCCGGCGGTCGGCGACCAGCGCACGTACCTCTATCTCGAAGTCGACAAGGACACGGCGCCGGCGACGGGCGCAGCGCCGAGCGTGGCTGTGCTGGTGCGCCTGCGCAGCGGCGCGGTGTACCGCTCGGACCACGCCCGCCCATCCTGGGCGATAGCCCGCGACGACCCGGCGGCGACCACCGTCGAGCTCCCGGTCGGCACGGTGCCCGCCGACATCGCGGACGTGGCGGTGACGCGCGTGCCGGCCGCCGTCGACAACCTGGCCGCGGTGACCGTGACCGACGTCAACCGGGCGTTCTTCCTGGGCGAGAACTGGCTGCCGCAGCGCTCGTTCATCGCCGTGCACGGGATCGGCGCGCAGCTGACCGCCGCCGCGCCGACCACCGTGGTGTGGTCGGGAGGATCCTCCGCTCTTTAGGGCAGTAGCGCGCCTTTAGGGGAGTAGCGCGGCCGGCAGCGGCCGGGCATGGAGCACGACCAGCCGGGACACCGCGCGGGTGAGCACCACGTAGAGCCGGTGCAGCCCGCGCGGTTCGGCGTCCACGACGTCGGCCGGTTCGACGACGATGACCTGGTCGTACTCCAGGCCTTTGGCGAGGCTGGCCGGCGCCACCGTGATCCGGGAGCCGTCGCCGGTACTGGTGTCGTCGAGGGCTGCCGCGTCCAGGCCTGCGGCAGTAAGTGCGGCGGCCAGGCTGGGCACCGCCGCGTCGGCCGCGATCACCGCGATCGATCCCTCGGTGGCCAGCGCGTCCCGCACCGTCGCCACGACCTCGGCGTGCAGGTCGGTCACCGGCCGTACCGCGAGCGAGCCGGATGCGCGCCGGATCGACACCGCGGGGTCGACGCCGCTCGCCAGCCGGGGTAGCAGCCGGTTGGCGAGCGCGACGATCTCCGCCGGTACGCGGTAGCCGATGGTCAGTGGCACGATCCGGGCGGCCGGCTTGCCGAGGTGGGCGAGCGTCGTGGCCCAGCTGTTGGTGGCCGCGACGGCCGTGCCCTGAGCGAGGTCGCCGAGGACGGTGACCGAGCCGTGCGTGCAGCGGCGCCCGATCGCGCGGCACTGCATGGGGGAGAGGTCCTGCGCCTCGTCGACGATCACGTGCCCGTACGCCGGGATGCGGTCGAGCAGGCCGGCCGCCTCGTCCACCAGGACGGCGTCGGCTTTGGTCCAGGCGGCAGCGCGCAGGCTGCGGGGCACGGCCGTCCAGCGGATGGCGGCCTGCTCGTCCTCCGTCAACAGGTTGTGGTCGGGCGCGGTGAGCACCTGTGCGACCAGCGCCGCCGGGTCGACCTTGGGCCACACCTGGTCGGCGAACGCCCGCACCGGCCGCGACCGGGCCAGCCGCTGCACCCACCGGTCCGGCGGCGACTCGCCGCGCTCCTCCAGCTGGCGGCGCAGCCGGTCCGCCACGCGCGCGCAGACCCGTTCACGGCCGGTGGCGTACGGCAGCTCCTCGCGGCGCACGTCGTCGACGATCCGGCTCAGCTCGCTGGCGCCGAGCCGCAGCCGGGACGCGCCGTCGGGCACCACCAGCGACTCGGAGGGGCGGCTGATCCCGGCCCGCAACGCGCGGCGGAGTACCTCGGCCATCCGCGCGTCGCCTTTCACCCGTGCGGCCTCGGGGGAGTCGATCGCGCGCACCCGCACGCCCGTGACCAGCTCGTCCGCGGTGACCTGGGTGACGTCCACCTCGCCGAGCGCGGGCAGCACCTGCGCGATGTAGCCGAGGAACGCCCGGTTCGGGCCGACCACCAGCACCCCGGAGCGCCGCAGCCGGTCGCGGTGCGCGAAGAGCAGGTACGCCGCCCGGTGCAGCCCGACGGCGGTCTTGCCCGTACCCGGCGCGCCCTGGATGCAGATGCTCTCGTCCAGGTCGGCGCGGACCAGCTCGTCCTGCTCGGGCTGGATGGTGGCGACGATGTCGCGCATGGGTCCCACGCGCGGGCGCTCGATCTCCTCGGTGAGGATCCGGCTGGCCGTACCGGTCTCCTCGCCGCGATCGAGCTGCTCGTCCTCGAACGAGGTGAGCCGGCCGCCGACGAAGCCGAACCGGCGCCGCCGGCGCAGCCCCATCCGGTCGGTGGCGTTGGCCCGGTAGAACGAGACCGAGACCGGCGCGCGCCAGTCCACGACCATCGGCTCACCTGCCGCGTCGGCGACGTGCCGGCGGCCCACGTGGAACGTCTCGCCGGCGTACCGGCCGCCGTCGCCGTGGTCGATCCGGCCGAAGAACAGCGGGGTCGTGCCGTCGTCCAGCAGCTGCTCCATGCGGCGGTACAGCGCACGGGCCAGCGCCTCGGACGAGAACGGATCGCCGCTGGAGTCCAGCTCCAGCAGGGCGGCGGTGTGCTCCCGCATGGCGTGCAGCGCGGCGCGCGACGCTTCGAGGTGGGCGGCCTCGCGGGCAAGGTCGGCGGAGAGGTCGACGGGCATGGGGCTCCTCGGCAGCGTCACGGGATTGCCCACTGCCCTAGGCCCGGCGCGCGTCGCGCACTCCGGTCCGCCCGGCTTCGACGGGGTGCGCGGGGACGCGCACAGTTTGGTGACGCTACGCCGCGACCAGCCGGTTCGCCAGTGTGTTTAGGGTTCGGGTGGCCGACCGCATGGCCGTGGCTGAGGGCAGCCCCGTCGGGCTGCCCTCAGCCTTGCCGGACCGACGCCTGGACTCCGGCGCGCTCGGCTGTCCCTATCGGCGCACGCTCTACGCCGCGATCGGGCGCCGGCGGCGGGCCAGCACGGTGAGGGCGACACCGCCGCCGAGCAGGAGCGCACCGGCGCCGAGGACGCCGCCGGCCGAAGCGCCCGTCGTCGGCAGCGAGTCGCCGCTACCGCCGCTGGCCTTGAGCAGGCCCGCGTCGAGGACGGTGGTCTTGCCGGCGTCGACGTCGGTGCGGTCGTGGATGGCGACGATCGCGTCCTTGCCGAACCAGCCGGCGAACACAGCGTCGTTATCGACCCGCCGGAAGTCCGAGTCGCCGCGCTCGGTGCCGACGCCCGGCTCAGTGAACGTCCAGGTCTTGCCGGGCGTCGCGACCGAGACGCCGTACTTGCCGTAACCGATCGGCAGACGCTTGACCGTGTACCGGCCGTCGGCGCCGGTAGTGGCCCGGCTGATGACCTTCGACTTCGTCCCGACAGCGATGTTGACGACGACGCGGGCGCCGGCCACGCCCTTCTCGCCCTTGTCCTGGCGGCCGTTGCGGTTCGCGTCGTGCCAGACCCGGCCGGCGATCGTGCCGGTCGCGTTGGTGCGCTTGAGCAGGCCCGCGTCGACGACGGTCGTCTTGCCGTTGGCGACCGTGAGGTCCGCGGTCAGGAGGCTGCGCTGCGGGTCCGTGGGGTCGGGCCGGACGTCGGAATCCCGGGTGTCGTCACCGACGGCGTTCGGAAGCGTGAACTCCCAGCTCTTGTCCGGGGTGCGGACCTTGATGGCGTACGACACCGGGTACCGGCCCGGCGCCAGCTTGGTGAAGCGGTACCGGCCGTCGGCGCCGGTCGTGGCGCGGCCGACGACCGCCGCGTCGTCCTCGCTGCCGAAGTGCAGCTCGACGCGGGCACCCGCCACGCCCTTCTCGGCCGCGTCGCGGACCCCGTTGCGGTTGGCGTCGTTCCAGACCCGGCCCGCGACGACACCGGTGCCGGTGCGCTCGCCCGCGATCTGCGCGGTCTCGTACGCGACGTTGTTGTGCGGGTTGGGGTCCTTCTCGCTGACCTTCACCTCGGTGTTGACCACGTAGCCCTCGCCGGGAGCCTTCGGGAACTGGTACGCGATCCACACGTCGCCGGGAGCCTGCGTCACCGGGCCGGTGTAGTCGCAGTTGACCTGCTTGCCGACCGTGCAGTCCCAGCCGTCGTCCTTGGGGATCTCGAAGACCTTGAGTTCCATCGGGACCTGCACCGTGAACCGGTACGTGTCCGTCGGGACCGTGCTGCGCACCCGGACCTTCACGACACCGACCTTGCCCGGCTGGTACGGGTTCGCCGTGATGACCTCGATGCTCGCGTCCACCGCCTCGGCAACGGGCAATGGTGGTTTGGCCGGCGATTTCGTGGGTGACGTGGTCGGGG
>Ga0184623_10000532_pt1 | contig 16191 bp, 14 predicted proteins | sample PLM1_100_b1_FD_133138 | JGI IMG/M metagenome (GOLD analysis project Ga0184623, IMG submission 133138) | Groundwater sediment microbial communities from an aquifer in East River, Colorado, USA - PLM1_100_b1 | ecosystem: Environmental > Terrestrial > Soil > Riparian zone | place: USA: East River...
GTGATTAGTGATTAGTGATTAATGTTCGGCAGTCTTGCCATCCTGCTCTTGACCTTCGTTGTCAGTGGGCTTCAGCAGCCGACCACTGGAGACCCCGATCACCTGTACGCCGACCGCGCCAATCTGGCCAGCGCGCAGCGCGCCGCTGCCCTTTGGGAGGAACGCCTGGCGCGTGATCCCAAAGATTTCGAAGCGGCCTCGAAGCTTGGGGAGGCATATTACTGGCTCGGCGGACATGTCCCGGCCAATGCGCAACGCGCTCAGTATGAGCGGGGAATCGACTCCGGCAGGCGTGCCGTGATGCTGAACCCCGGACGGCCAGAAGGTCATTTCTGGATGGCAGCCAACATGGGAGCGTTGGCCGAATCCTTCGGGCTGCGTCAAGGTCTGAAGTACCGTGGCGCGATCAAGGATGCGCTCGAGACCGTGCTCAAGATGGACCCGGCGTTTCTTCAGGGCTCTGCCGATCGCGCGTTGGGACGATGGTATCTGAAGGTGCCCGGCCTGTTCGGCGGCAGCAAGCAGAAATCGCTCGAGCATCTGCAACGCTCGCTGACGCACAACCCCAATAGCACCGCGTCACGTTACTTCCTCGCCGAAACGCTCATCGAGATAAATCGCCGTGCCGAGGCCCGCGCCGAGCTGCAGAAAGTGCTCGACGCCCCGCTCAGCCCCGAGTGGGCGCCCGAAGACCGGGAATTCAAAGAGAAGGCACGGGCGCTGTTGGAGAAAATGAAGTGACCGACGCGTCGGGCAGATAGTCGCGCTCAGCGCGGCGAATTGCGCGGTACCTTTCGAAGGCCTGACGCTCGCTCTCCAGGCCGAGCCACGTGCGAAGGCTGTTCCCCCGGAACGTGTGCTTGAACATGCGCCACGCGTGCATCGCCACAAATAGTGGATTGTGAGCGAAGGCGGCGGGCATATGCCGCACCTTCATCCACCGCTCGGCTTTCCACCGCAGGAATTCAGCCTCCTCGGCTGCCAGGTGCTCGCTCCGTACGACTGCTGTCGTCCCGTCGTACTCCTCGAGCCGCTCGCTCACCACGAGACCCCGTTCGCGGAAGTCTTTCGTCATCGGTGTCCGCGGATAAGGCGTCGGATGCTGGATGTACGGCCAGTCGACGTAACGGCGCGCGAACGCCAGGTTGGCCTCGACTGATTCCTTCGTGTCATCCGGATTCCCGACGATGAGGCCACCCACGACGAGCATACCGTGGCGATGCAGGACCTCGACCGCCTTGACCGCCGCGTTGCCGACCGTGTGACCTTTCTCGCGAATCGCGTTCTTCGCGCTGGCGCGCAGGAACGCCAGGTCCTGCGGCAGCACGTTCTCGATGCCCAGAAACACGTACCGGAATCCCGCCCGCCGCATCAGCGGCGCAAGCGTGTCGCCGTGCGCCGCGATCGCCGACGTCATTCCTTGAACGACGTAGTCGATGCGGTTCAACTTCGCGTCGACAATCGCCTGACATAAGGTTCCGAAGCGCGCGACATCGAGGGTGATGTTGTCATCAATCAGAAAAATGCAGCGCGCGCCATGGGCTCGAGCGTCGGCAATGTCGGCAAGCACATGGTCGATACTGTACGTGTGGAAGTTGCGCCCGCGCATCTCGATGATCGAGCAGAAGCTGCAGTCGTAAGTGCACCCGCGCGACGTTTCCACCACGTCCGCCTGTCGGCCGAGCATCGTGTAGCCTCGAAGGACGCGAGCGGCCCGATTTGGAAGCTTGACCTCCCCGGCGTTGAGCGCGCTGATCGGGCGATCGGGATTCTGGCAGGCCCCGTGCGAGTCGCGATACGAAAGACCCGCGATGCGTTCCAGTCCAGAGCGTGTCTCGAGAGCACGGAGGAGCTCGCGGAACGTGGCTTCGCCTTCACCTCGAACGATGAAGTCGACGTCGAAGTCGGGGTCGCTATAGGCCTCCGGAGCCAGGCTCGGGTCGTAACCACCGACCACGATCTTTGCGGACGGTTTGAGCGCTCGAACCAGCCGGACGATCTGCCGCGCCGTCCGGCGCTGGAACGTCATGATCGAGAGTCCCACCACGTCCGGGTTGTGTTCTCGCATCAGCTGCTCGACCGTCTGGCCTACCCGGTGCTGGACGAGGATCAAATCGGCCACGGCGACGCGGTGGTGTGGATCGACGTTGCCGGCCAGCGAGCTGAGAGCGCCGTTCGGCATGCGGATTGCCAGCGCTGGCATATGCTCGAAGGAATCGGGCATCGAGAACAGCAGCACATTCATGGCCAGCGCCTCCGGCGAACGTGGAGTCGAGCGATCGAACTGGACGACGTGAGCGGATTATACCGCCGCCGTCGTCATGCCGCAGAGGACTGGAATGAGCCAACTGGCGCCAGGTACGGTCGCGCATGAAAAACCTTGCCAGAATAGTGAAGATTGCACACAATTTCATTGTGGGCCAAAAGCCGTGGGAAACGTTTCCCCCCTTGCGGCTTTATGCCGCGGGTCACGGTTCTTATGCCAGGTGTCCGCTCGAGAGCTGCTCAACTCGCGTGCGATCGTCCTTCGGCCGCGTCAGATCCGCGGACAGTAGAGCGACCTGCATCGATGGATAAGGGTGACATCCGCATTCTCATCTGCGACGATCACCCTCTGTTTCGTGAGGGGCTGCGCGCGGTCCTCACGTCTGAACCCGATTTTCAGGTCGTCGGCGAGGCCAGCGATGGGGCAAATGCTGTCAGGATGGTGCGGGAGCTCCAACCCGACATCCTCCTCCTTGACCTGCTCATGCCTGTCTTTACCGGCCTCGAAGCCATGGAAGAGCTGGCCGCCTCCCCGACGCCAGTGCGAACCATCGTGCTCACGGCAGCTATCGAGAAGTCGGACATTGTCAAAGCGCTTCAACTCGGAGCCCGTGGAGTGATGCTGAAAGACTCGGCGACCTCGGACCTGCTGTTCCGGGGCATCCGCAGTGTGATGGTCGGCGAATACTGGGTAGGCCGCCAGAACGTCAGCGACTTGCTGCAGACGCTCCGCGAGCTCATGTCAACGCGCCGTCAACAGGTTACGCAGAAGAACAAGTTCGGGTTGACACCGCGCGAGCTCGACATCACCTCGGCGGTCGTCGCGGGGTACTCCAATAAAGATATCGCGCGCAAATATTCCATCAGCGAAGATACGGTCAAACATCACCTCTCCAATATCTTCAACAAAGTTGGCAGCTCGAACCGCCTCGAACTGGCGCTGTTCGCCGTCCATCACCGCCTAATCGACAACGTCAACTCTTCCGCATAGGAATCTACGGAGCCAGAGCCGTTTTCACTTCTGCGTAACAGACTGCCGCCGGGCTCGATGTGTCGCTCCTTGGGGGTGGGGCTGTCCGGCGACGGGGCCCCGCTGCGCGGTTATGAAGGCAGCTCTAAGCCGTTGTACCGGGGGACAGAAAAACCGCTCTAGTTGTGAGGAATTGCAATAGCCAGCTCAGGACGATGAGGCTTTACCTGGCTCGAGCAGTTGATCCACGACGGTAGCCAACCGGTCGATATCTACGGGACCGGCCAGATAGGCGGCGCCGCACTGTTGCACCTCGGCCTCGAGAGACGCGTTCCCTGTGTCCGTGATAAGGAGCGCCCTCATCATCGGATGGTCCAGCCGACCTCGCACGATCAGGTGCAAACCGTTGTAGGCGCCGAGGCGAAGTGAGGTGATCAGGAAACGCGGAGGCGCGGTCGTCAGCAGCGTCCGCGCTGTTTCGAACGAGGAAGCGGTTGCCGTCGAGTAACCCGCCGACGTCAAGCGGTCGGCGACCCGGCCAAGAACTGCACCGTCCTCGTGGACGATGAGGACCGTCCGTGGCATCGGTGACCCGAGGAGTCCATAGCCTTCAGAATCCAAGCAAGGCGGTGGCGGAGCAAGGCGGCTGCCACTTGGAGGGACGAACGATAGCTGCCTAACAGATTCCGTCTATCTGACAATCGCTCCCGCAGGGGAGACTTTATTCTACCTAACTCGATATAATCAGCCCTCGCTAACCGCCCGTCTGCGACCAGACGCGCACCGCCCAAACCAATCCGGTCTGCGGCAACGTCTTGACACGGCAGACATTAGTCGCCCATGGAAAGAAGTCACCCAGCGCGGCGACCAATTTGCACACATGTAGGCCAAACCTCACCCGGGTCATCTGAAAGCCCTGACCCGCGGTGCGGTCCGTGCAGCCACCGGCCGCGGGTTCAGGTTCCACCCCGAGGTCGCTCACAACAAAAAGGAAACGTATGTCGGGCGACGCACTCGCTCCAGGTGAGGTCTTCCTATGAGAAGTCACGGCCAGGCCCAGTTCACTGGTACCAGCCCCCAGATCCTCGAACTCACGCGGGAAATCGCGCGGATCGCGCCGTCGGACGCAAAAATTCTGATCACGGGTGAAAGCGGAGTGGGCAAAGAGCTGGTCGCTCGCATGATTCATTCGGGCAGCCACCGCGCGCACAAAGCCTTTATGCCGGTCAATTGCGCTGGCCTCCCCGAGACGCTGCTCGAGTCCGAATTGTTCGGCCACGTCAAAGGGAGTTTCACGGGCGCGTACCGCGACAAGGCCGGGAAGCTCGAAATCGCGCGCGACGGCACGGTTTTCCTCGACGAGGTTGGCGAGATGAGCTTGCGCATGCAGGGGCTCCTGCTGCGCTTCCTCGAGACTGGCGAGTTGCAGAAGATCGGCGCTGAACGGGCGGCCGGCGTGGTGAACGTCCGCGTCATTGCCGCCACGAATCGGAATCTCGCCGAGCGTATCGCCCAGGGTCAGTTTCGGGAGGATCTCTTCTACCGCTTGAACGTGATCCATCTCCTCGTGCCCCCGTTGCGCGAGCGCAGGCAGGACATTGCACCGATGGTGGAGCAATTTCTCCAGCAGTTCACGCGGACCGGCTCCCAGGTCGTGCGCGCGATTGCTCTCGACGCCCTGGCCGCACTCGTGGACTATTCGTGGCCAGGGAACGTGCGCGAGCTCGAGAACGTGATCGAGCGCCTCGTTGTGGTCGGCCGACACGAAGTCATCCAGCTCAGCGATCTGCCGACGGAGCTGGTCAATCAGCGGCCGCCGGCGTCGACGCCGTCCGACAGCCGGCGCCAGAGCGTCGTGGACGATCTGTACACCCGCCTGACGGCGCATCGGGAGTCGTTCTGGACCACCGTCTACCCGCTCTACATGCAACGCGAGATCACGCGCTCACACGTTCGGGATCTGGTCCAGAAAGGCCTCGAAGAGGCGAGAGGGAACTACAAGATCATGGTGCAGCTGTTCAATATGGAGCCCGGAGACTACAAGCGGTTCCTGAATTTCCTGCGAAAGCATCAGTGCCAGCTCCCCTTCAAGGACTATCGTCAGATAGACCCTGCGTCGCTGTCGAAACCTGCTGGCGGTGTGCCGGCGGCTCTGTAGCGAGCGCGTCAGGCCGCGCGTCCCGGAACTGGAAAGGCAAAACGTCTATACTTCCGGCGTTATGCCACCAGTCGCGCGTGTCCTGCTCGTTGACGACGACCCGGCGATTTTGTCGGTGTTCGAAGAGTGGCTGACGCAGGAAGGTTACGACGTGATCGCCTGTCGTCAGTTCGAGGATGCCAAGTTACAGCTGGACCGTGGCATCCCCGACGCGCTCATCACCGATGTGCGGCTCGGACAATTCAACGGTCTACATCTAGCCTGGGAACTGCGTGAGCTGCGCCCCTCGAGTCCCATTCTGGTGATGACGGCGTTCGACGATAACGTGATTCGGCATGAAGCGGAACGCTGCGGGGCAGTCTACTGGGTCAAGACGTCATCACGAGAGGACTTCGTCGAGGCGTTTCATGTAGCTGCCCACCGAGGGACTACCGAGAACGACCACCCGCGCTGACTGTGGCGGTGCACGGGCCGCGCGTTAAAACGCAGCAGTCGCCTTCTGGCGGAGAGGCGGCTCGGCGGCGATGGCGCGACGTGCCACCGGCGCAATCTCAGGCGGTAACTCAGTCGGCAGCACCGATGTCAGATTCCCGCGCACGGCCAGCCGCTCCACGACATTCTTGAGCTCGCGCACGTTCCCCGGCCACGAGTAGTCGACCAACAACGCGAGCGCGTCCGAGACAATCACGGGCTCGGCCACGCCGTACCGCTGGGCGTACATCCTGAGGAAGTGTTTCAACAGGAGCGGAATGTCTTCACGCCGCTGCCTGAGCGGAGGGACAGTGATATGGATCACGTTGATTCGATAGTACAGATCCGAGCGAAAGGCCCCGGCTGACATCCGTTCGGCCAGGTTCCGATTGGTGGCGGCGATGATGCGCGTGTCCACCCGTGAGAGCCGGCGGTCAGAGCCCACGCGCTGGATCTCCCCGGTCTCGAGGAACCTCAGGAGCACCGCCTGCATACGCTGGCTCATTTCACCAATTTCATCGAGGAACACGGTGCCCTGGTGCGCGGCTTCGAGCAGCCCGGGCTTGTCGCGATAGGCGTCCGTAAAGCTGCCGCGGACGTGGCCGAAGAGCTCTGACTCGAGAAGTGAATCCGGCACACCGGCGCAGTTGATGGCAACGAAAGCCCCCTTTTTCCGTGCGCTGTTCTCATGGATGCGCCGCGCCACGAGCTCCTTCCCCACGCCACTTTCTCCGGTAATCAGAACCTTGGCATCGCAGCGGATGGCGTAGCCGATCTCCTCCTCTACGGCCTGGAGGGCGGCGCTTGCTCCGATCAAAGGCTCACTGGCCTGTTCCAACGGGCACACCCCTTCGACGTTACGTCTCCCCGGCAAGTACCCGTCGGTCCTGCAGGATAGCCGCGCGTTCGGTTTTCGTTGTGAACGGAAGGACACCGTGCCGCACGGTCCGGGAGGCGCGGGTGTCTGACTAACCGCGGAAATCATATCACATGCTGATTTTTTTCTACTTTGAGGCATGTTCCGCATCCTTGAGCTGTCATGCATCCGGTGCCCGTCGGCCCATGTAACGGTCAAAACTGCAGATCCCGACCGATCGGAATGCGACTTGCACTGGTATCGCGCGCTCTTTAAACTTCGCCTGCATTGCCGGGGAGTGGGCTGCCCATGGATATTCGATTCATCTCTTCACTTACCAGCGAGGACGAGGCCCGCTTCGCGCCGGCGCTGCTCAAAGCGATGAGCGAGCTGCTCGATCAGTTTCCGATTACCTATTCGGTGCGAATCGAGACGGCGGGAGGCCGCGTTCTGCACCATCCGCCAACGACTGCCGAAGTGGTCAGCGCCTGGGCCACGCCGACATCGAGCAGTACCGGGCCGGCGCAACTTGGTGTCCGAGCCGGACAGGCTACTCCCCTTTCCAACGGGGAAACGGCGAGCTCGTACACGAGCGACGAGGCACAGCCGATCCGAATGCCTCCGGCAAGGCCGGTTGCGTAAAAACACACCGCGCACGAGTTTCGATCCGCACTTCATCAATCACACACTGGAAGCACTCCGAACAGTACTGGTCCCTCCATGCTGCGCCTGAACCGCGGCCCGAATACGATGTGCCCGGTTCTCTTCGCCGAGTGCCGCTCACGGCAGACTTTGGTCAACCCTCCTGCCACCTTTCTGCCCCGGGTTGCGAGATCGAGCAGCGGAGCGCCGGGACGGTGCTCCTGACAACCGCTCCAAGAGTCTTGTTAAGAGCCTGTTAGAACCTCGGAGACAAATCTGCGTCCGCGTGGCGACTTCTTTGCACTTCAGGGCACGTCTTCTGAACTTCCTGCGGAAGCACAGCCAGCTGATGTCTCAGGAAGTGCCGCGAGTGGCGGCCCTGAGGGTTCCTTCAGGGTTCGCCGACTCTGCTCCGGGTGCCTTATGCATGCGAGAACTGTTCTTGGCTGCTCCGTGTTGGGCGGCGTCTTCGTTCTGGTCGGGGCATCGGTCTCGATCGCCCAATCGGCTGCGGCTCCGCAACCACCGCCGTCGGTGAACGCGCTGCCCACGGCGCTGCCCTACGGGAGTGTTCCGGCGCCGGCCGACTATGTCATTGGTCCTGACGATGTGCTGACTGTGTCATTTTGGCAGGTCAAGGATCTGGACGCTGAGGCCGTCGTGCGGCCGGATGGCAACATCACACTTCCGCTTCTGAATGATCTCAAGGCCGCCGGACTGACGCCACAGCAACTACGGGAACGGGTCATGGTCGAAGCCCGCCGCTACATCGAAGACCCGAACGCGACGGTGATCGTCAAGCAGATCAACAGCCGAAAAGTATTCATCACGGGTCAGATCCAGAAGCCTGGCGCGTATCCCATCACGGGCACGACAACCGTCGTGCAGCTCATCGCCACAGCGGGTGGCCTCGTGGAATTTGCGAACAGCAAGAACATCCTGGTCATGCGACAGGAAAACGGCCAGCAGATCGCCCGTCGGTTCAACTACAAGGAAATTCTGGCGGGGCGGAACCTCTCGCAGAACATCGAGCTGAAGCCAGGAGATACGGTGATCGTTCCCTAAGGTGGTGATTTCTGTGCGGCGAGTTACTTACTGGTCGACGGATGGTGACGCGTGGTGCCGCCACGGATTCATCGCTTGTCTCGTAGTGGTGGTCACGCTGGCATGCATTGGTCCGACAGCCGCCCGAGCGCAGAATGTGCAGCCAGCGGCCCCCGCTCGAGGTTCGAGCGCCCAGTTCGGCCTTTCGTTCGACCTTACGCGTAGTGTCAACGCCGCCGGATCGGAAGGCCAGCTGATTCAATCCCCGACGCAGTTGAGTGGCATGTACTCGGACCTGCGCGGGGAGCTGAACTATCGGACAACAAGTCCCCGGAGGACGTTCGGCGCGGATGCCGCCACCACGCTGCATTACTATCCCCAACTCGCACAGGCTATCCTCGCGGACTACGGCGGCGGCGTGGGCTTGGAAACCGCGCTGGGCCGTCGGACCCGCCTGTCGATGAGTCAGGGATTCACGAGCGCCCAAAGCTACCAGCCAACACTCTTCCCGGCACTCCCAAGCGGGATGGTCGGCTCCGACTTGCTCGCGGTGCTGCCCAGCGGGACCGTGGGGTCAGATCCGGCGTCAACCACGGGCGATGCACTCTCCAGGCTCAACGTCAACACGTTCACGACGATGTTCGGACTGACGAGGACCGTCGGCCGGCGGTCATCGATTGAGCTCGGCTACGACTTTCGATTAGCGGATTTCACGGGACGCGAGCTCGATTTGCGCGCCTTTGGCGTCCAGGGCCGTTTTTCGCATCGCGTGACCCGCTACGCGGCGCTGCGTCTGGGCTACGGCCAGCGCGTGGCGCACTATGCGGTTTCGTCGCCGATCCAGAGCAGCCTCATCCACGATCTGGATCTTGGCATCGATTACAACCGCACGTTCGCGCTCACGCGGTCGCGGCAGACCTCGTTCAGCTTCACGCCTGGCTCCTCGATTGTCGCGGGACGAGAAGGGCGCAGGTACGGCGTGGCGGGTAATGTCGCGCTGCTCCAGCGCATGCGCCGAAGCTGGACCGCACGGCTGGTTTACAACCGGGGCGTTCAGGTTGTTGACGGCTTCTCCGGCCTGTTTTTTTCGGATGCGGTGAGTGCGGGCGTGAACGGCAATTTGAGCCAGCGCCTGGGCCTGGCGTTTTCGGCCGGCTATTCGACAGGCAGTATCGAGTCGTCGGGCCAAGGCACGTTCGGCAGCTACTCGGCCTCCGCCCAGGCGAACATCGCATTGAGCCGGCATTGGGCATTGTCGCTCGAGCATTTCTACTATCAGCAGCGATTCTCCGGAAGTGTCGCGCTGCCGACCGGAGTTCCAGGCGAGTTGGGCCGACAGAGCATGCGTGTGGGCCTCCGGTGGCTGACGCCGCTGCTGCCGTAGCGGCAGGCGGTAGGAGACATTCAGGTAAGGAGATCATGGCTAGAGTGCTCATGCAGCGTGTGACCTGGCGTTTGCCCACGCTCGCGCTCTTAGAGAGTGGGCTCATCGTAGGGGGCATTTCGCTCGCTGTCTTTGTCTGCGTTGGCGCAGGCGCCTGGGAAGCCGGTGATCAGACGCTGATCAAAGCGTTGCTCGTCGCGGGCGTCTGTCAGGTCTGCCTGTATTTTGCCGACCTCTACGATCTACGCATCGTCACCGATCGACGCGAACTGTTCGTGCGGCTGCTTCAGGCGCTGGGCGCGGCGTCGGTGATTCTGGCGCTGCTCTACTTCTGGTTCCCCATATTGGTCATCGGGCGCGGCGTGTTCGTCGTGGCCAGCGCATTTCTCGTCAGCCTCATCGTCGGCTGGCGTCTGGTTTTCGACTGGATCACGCGACGTCTCGGCGTGCCCGAGCGGCTGTTGCTGGTAGGAACGAGCGCCGCGGGGGTGACGCTCGCCCGCGAGCTCCACGAACGTCAAGACCTGGGTGTGGCGATCGTGGGCTTCATCGACGCTGATCCGGCACGTGTGGGAGCCCCTGTGCTCAATCCGGGGGTCATTGGCACCATCGAGGATATCCCTGCCATCGTGCGTGCCCGCTGCGTGGACCGCGTGGTCGTGAACCTCGCGGACTCGCGCGGCAAGCTTCCCATGGACAAGTTGCTCGAGATGAAGCTCGAGGGGGTGCAGTTCGATCCGCTCGCGTCGGTGTACGAAGAGTACACGGGGAAGATTGCGGTCGAGAACCTCCGGCCAAGCTGGCTGATCTTTTCGCCTGGCTTTCGGAAGGGGCGCCTGCTTCAAGCCGCGAAGCTCGTCATCGACCTCTCTGTCGGAACCCTCGGACTCGTGCTCGCCGCCCCTCTCATGTTGCTGATTGGGCTGGCGGTGAAAGTGACCTCAGACGGCCCGGTTCTCTATAGCCAGCGGCGCGTCGGCCAGCACGGTCGCGTGTTCATCATCCACAAATTCAGATCGATGCGACGCGATGCCGAATCAGTGGCCACCGGCGCCGTCTGGGCCCGTCCAAACGATGAACGGGTCACGAGGGTAGGTCGTTTCCTCAGACGGACGCGCCTTGACGAGCTGCCGCAGCTCTGGAACGTGTTGCTGTGCGACATGAGCCTCGTCGGGCCGCGTCCTGAACGGCCGGAGTTCGTCCGCGATCTGGCGCAGCAGATTCCGTTTTACGGTCAGCGGCACATCGTCAAACCGGGACTCACCGGGTGGGCGCAGGTGCGCTACACCTACGGCGCCAGCGTCGAGGACGCGATGGAGAAGCTGCAGTACGATCTCTTCTACATCAAGAACCTTTCGATCGCGCTCGACGTCTACATCATCTTCAAGACCATCAAGACCGTTCTGCTCCAACGGGGCGCTCAATGAGAGCGGAATCGCCCGCTCCCTCGGCCAGGTCGCCCATCGTCAATGCGATGACTGTCGACGTCGAAGACTACTTTCACGTCAGCGTATTCGACGGTCTCGTGCCCCGGCACCAGTGGGATCGCATGGAAAGCCGGGTCTGCGCGAACACCGAACGCCTGCTGGAGATCTTCGCGGATTCCAACATTCTGGCCACATTCTTCATCCTGGGTTGGGTCGCCGAGCGTTTTCCGGCTCTCATCCAACGGATCGCCCGCGGCGGCCACGAGATCGCGTCCCATAGTTATGCGCACCGCCTGGTTTACGACCTGACGCCTGCCGTGTTTCGGGAGGACTTGCGGCGATCCAAAGCGGTCATCGAAGAGGCAACGGGAATTCGGGTGTGTGGCTATCGGGCGCCCAGCTATTCCGTAACGCCACGCTCGCTTTGGGCGTTGGACATTCTCATAGAGGAAGGATTTCTTTACGACGCGAGCATCTTTCCGATTCACCACGACCGATACGGCATTCCGCTGTCACCGCGCCACGCCTATGTGATTCGGCGCGAGTGCGGGCAGCTCTTCGAAGTGCCCGCTTCCACGGTTCGTTGTGGCTCGATGAATCTGCCGATCGCCGGCGGCGGGTACTTCCGCATTCTGCCGTACGGATGGACCCGCTGGGGCATCGCACGGATAAATCAGATCGACGGTAAGCCCGCGGTCTTCTACATGCACCCCTGGGAAATCGATCCTGAACAGCCCCGCCTGCGGGCTGGCCTTGTGAGCCGGTTCCGCCACTACCGAAACCTGGACAAAACCGAGAGCCGCCTGCGGACGTTGTTGCGGGATTTCAGGTTCTCGACGCTGGAATCGGTACTCGGGGCCATCGATCTCGCACCGTCTGGCCGGCCGGCCGTCGCCGCACTCCCCTATATATGGTGACTGAGACTTGTGAGGTGACGCTGGCGGAACGGGGCTCCGAGGCCGAATGGGACGGCTTCGTGGGCGGCCATCCGGATGCGACGGGATACCACCTGTGGCGGTGGCGGAAGATCTTCGAAGATACGTTTGGACACGAAGGCCATTACCTGATCGCACGCCGCGCCGGTCATATTGTTGGTGTTCTGCCGCTGGTGCTCTTTCGCACTACCCTCTTCGGTCGCTTCGCCGTCTCGCTGCCGTTCGTGAACTACGGCGGTGTCGTGGCGGAAGACGACCCAGCCGCGCGAATGCTCGTCACGTACGCGGCCGCAGAAGCGAAACGGCTTCGGCTCTCGCACGTCGAGCTCAGGCATCGCCGCCAGCAGTTTCCGGATCTTCCCGCGCGCCAGCACAAGGTCGCCATGCTTCTGGATCTGCCATCTGATCCGGAGACCCTTTGGGGCCGCCTGGATCGAAAGGTCCGCAACCAGGTGCGCAAGGCGGAAAAGAGCGGTCTGGAGGTCGCCGCAGGAGGCCTCGAGCTGCTCGGCGAATTCTACGAGGTCTTCGCGCACAACATGCGGGACCTGGGAACGCCGGTTTATAGCCGTCTCTTCTTCCAACGCGTGCTGCAGGAATTCCCGGGAGTCGCTCGCGTCGTCGTCGTGAAACAGGCGGCGCGCGTCGTGGCAGCAGGGATCAGCTATGCCCATCGAGACAGTCTCGAAGTCCCGTGGGCCTCGTCGCTTCGCGCGTACCGGTCGCTCTGCCCTAACAACCTTCTGTACTGGGAGGTCCTCCGGCAGGCGGCGCGTGACGGCTTCCGGACTTTCGACTTCGGCCGATCGACGCCAGGTGAGGGCACATTTCAGTTCAAGCTCCAATGGGGCGCGCGCCCCGAGCCGCTCTGCTGGGAGTATCACCTGGTATCCCGCCGGACGCTGCCCGATCTCAGCCCGAGGAATCCGAAGTTCAAGATGGCAATCGCCATGTGGAAATGCTTGCCGGTTCGGATCGCCTCCCTGATCGGGCCCCGCGTGGTGCGTGCGATCCCTTAACAGTCCGTGGTGAAAGTCCGGCGTCGCACCGAGGCCGGTGATGCGCCCGGCTGGCAAGGCGCGACGAGCGAGAATATCGGGAATATTTGAACGAGGAGCAACGCAGCCAGACGGGATGCAGCGCCGGCCGAATGCAGCCGGACTTTCATCACGGGCTGTTAACAGTCCGTGGTGGGAAAGGGCAGCAGCCGTGGCTCGAAACGGACCCATGCGCACAACTGAACAAGAACTGACGCGTACGAAGATGGGTGCGATAGGGGCACAGGCGGTGCAAGGTGCGCTGTTGGATGCGCGCCTGGCGGGGCCTGGCGCCGTGGACGTCGAGCTCCGGGTGATCTCGCCGGACGGCGGGCCGGCTCTCCGCAAAGACGAGCCGGTCACGGTCGGTGTCCCACTCCCGCGCGGCCGGTGTACGGACCCACAACTCTTCAGGCTCAGCGATCGCAATGGGGTTCCAGTCGCCCTCCAGGCGAAGACGTTGGACTCCTGGGCGGACGGATCGATTCGCTGGGTGCTGCTCGACTTCCAGGCCGACACGGTACCAGGCGTGGATACCACGTATCGGTTGAACAGCGATCCCGCCGAAAGGCGGCCACCCATGCAGCCAGTGACCGTGTCTGAAACTGCTGGCGAGGTCATGATCGACACCGGCATCGCACGCTTTGTGGTCCGAGCGAGCGGGCGCTTCCCGTTTGAACGAATGCTCGTTCGTGGAGAAACTGCGATCGATCCGACTCGGAGCGGCCTTCATATCGAAGATCGCCATGGGCGTCGATGTGCCGTTCAAATGCATCACATCTCCATCGAGGACCGCGGGCCCGTACGGGCCACAGTGTGTCTCGACGGTTACGCGAACGGCCGCGGGAGACGTCCGCTGCTGAAGCTGACGGCACGGCTTCATTTCTTCGCCGGCTCGGCCACGGTTCACTGTGCTCTGACGGTCTGCAACCCCCGTCCGGCGCGCCATCGCGGCGGCTATTGGGAGTTGGGAGATCGCGGGAGCATTTATGTGCGAAACGTGGCGCTTGCGCTTGTGCTCCCAGCAGCGCCTCAGGCTGTAGCGACGAGATGGTCAAGCGAGGCTGGGGCCCCGTTCGAGCAGTGTCAGGGACCCTTCGAGATCTACCAGGAGTCCAGCGGGGGCGAAAACTGGCGCAGCTCAGCCCACCGCAACCGTGATGGGGTCGTTGTCCACCGGCTTCGTGGTTATCGGTTGCATGCGCAAGGGCAGGTACGCCTTGGGCTGCGGGCCTCCCCGGTTGTCTCGCTCGGCGGCGGCGACCGCCAAGTCACCGTCGCGATGAAGTCCTTCTGGCAGAACTTCCCGAAAGCGTTGGAGACCTCGGGCAATGCGCTCGTGCTCCGGCTATTTCCGCCGCAATACCCTGACGTCCATGAGATTCAGGGCGGAGAACAGAAAACACATGAGTTTGCGATTGCCTTCGGTCGCGATGACGTCACGACGGATCCGCTGGCGTGGTACCGGACGCCGTTGCTTGCGTGCGCCACACCAGACTGGTACTGCACGACCGGCGTGGTGCCCGCGCTGACACCGGCCGCCGTCGATCCGAACCGCGACTATCTGCAACTGGTGGCAGGGGCTCTCGATGGCGAAGACACATTGCTGCAGAAACGGGAGAAGATCGACGAGTACGGGTGGCGTCACTTCGGTGATCTCTACGCGGATCATGAGGCGGTGCATTCCGGAGACGCGCCGCTCGTGTCGCACTACAACAATCAGTACGACGCGATTGGGGGCTTCGCGTATCAGTTCATGCGCACGGGTGATCCCCGCTGGTGGCGGCACATGGAGGAGCTCGCTGCCCACGTCGTGGATATCGACATCTATCACACACATGGCGACAAGTCGGCGTACGCCCAGGGTCTCTTCTGGCACACGTGCCACTATACCGATGCGAATCTGGCGACGCATCGCTCGTATCCGCGCAAAGGGGGAGCCGGGGGAGGGCCCTCGGCCGAGCACAACTACACCACCGGCCTGATGCTTCATTACTTTCTGACTGGTCGCCGGCTTTCGCGGGACAGTGTCGTTGGTCTTGCCCAGTGGGTCCTCGACATGGACGATGGCCGGAAGAGCATCTTTCGCTTTCTCGATCGTGGCGACACGGGACTGGCCAATGCCCTGTATCAGGGGCCCAGCCGAGGCGCGGGACACTCCATCAATGCTCTGCTCGACGGTCACCGGCTGGCGGGCGATTCCCGATTTCTCGCCAAGGCGGACCAACTGATCCGCCGCTGCAGCCATCCGGATGACGATATCGTCAGCCGAAACCTGCTGGATGCCGAGCGCCGATGGTCGTATACCGCGTTTCTGCAAGCGTTGGGCAAGTACCTGGACTACAAAGCAGAACGGGGAATACTGGACCGGATGTACGCGTACGCGCGCTTGAGCCTGCTTCGCTACGCGGAGTGGATGGTCATGAACGAGTACCCGTACCTGGAGAAGCCTGAGATTCTGGAGCATCCAACCGAGACGTGGGCAGCCCAGGACATGCGCAAGAGTGAAGTCTTCAAGTTCGCCGCCCAGTACGCCAGCGACGACGAGCGGGACGTGTTTCTTGAACGATCCGAATTTTTCTTTCGCTACTCGACTTCGACGCTTCTGACGCTGAAGACGCGCACCCTGGTCAGGCCGATCGTGCTCATGCTCTCGAATGGGTACCGTCACGCCTGGTTTCAGCGGCAGGGGGCTGCCCTCTCGACGCTCGCGGTTCCCGTCGATGACGTCCCGGCATTTGGCCCGCCCGAAACCTTCGTCCCGCAGAAAGTCAGGGCTCTGAAACGCGCGCGTGTCATTGCCGTGGGACTGGCTGCGCTTGTTGGCATGCTTGCGGCGCTCGGGCTGGCCTGGTGGATTGCTTGATCACGTCCAGCGTCCGGCCGGACCAGAGCAAGCGCATCGCTTGGCCATGCTTTTGTATAGCCGAATGCGTCAACGATTCCAGGTTGACCGAGGGTAATCGATTGGAGCGGAACGGCTTAGATGGTTGAAGAATCAC
>Ga0184623_10000533_pt1 | contig 16181 bp, 18 predicted proteins | sample PLM1_100_b1_FD_133138 | JGI IMG/M metagenome (GOLD analysis project Ga0184623, IMG submission 133138) | Groundwater sediment microbial communities from an aquifer in East River, Colorado, USA - PLM1_100_b1 | ecosystem: Environmental > Terrestrial > Soil > Riparian zone | place: USA: East River...
AGTTCGAAACGCCCCTGACCGCTGCTTCGCCGGCGTTGCAGAAAGCTCCCTATCTGGCGGGGCATCTCACGAGGAAAGAAACTGGACTCTAAGAGCGCTGGTCTTCTTGCGAGTCCGGGCTTGCCGTTTCAGTGGTGTGTAAGGGATGCAGGCCATATTTCTTGAGCAGCTTATAGAAGTCGGCGCGGTAGCGGCCCGCGATCTGGGCGGCGCGCGAGATGTTGCCTCCCGTCAGTTGTAAGGCCTCCTTCAAGTAACGCCGTTCAAATTCCTCCCTCGCCTCGGTCAGCGGCTTCACTTGGTTGTCCATGGACTGACTGATGGTGGGGAGCAGGTCGGCCGTAATCATGTCCTGAGCGGACATGATCACCGCGTTTTCAACTACGTTCTCGAGCTCGCGGACGTTGCCGGGCCAGGCATGCAGCATCAGTTTCTGCATGGCGTCCGGCAGAAAGCCCCGGATTTCCTTGTTCATCCGCTTGGCGCTTGCTTTCAGGAAATGCTGGGCTAGCGGGGGGATGTCATCCCGTCTTTCGCGGAGCGGTGGGATGTTGATATGGACGACCTGAATCCGATAATACAGATCCTCCCGAAACGTGCCCGCCTTGACGGCCTGTTCCAGGTTCTTGTTCGTTGCGGCAACGATGCGGACATCGACCTTTGTGGGACGATCGGCTCCCACCGCGTGCACTTCCCGTTCCTCGATGGCGCGCAGCAGTTTGACCTGAAGGGGCAACGGCATCTCCCCGATCTCGTCGAAGAAGAGCGTGCCGCCATCCGCACTCCTGAAGAAGCCGCGTTTTGAGTCGTGCGCACTGGTGAAAGCTCCTTTGACGTGACCAAAGAGCTCGCTCTCAAAAAGCGATTCCGGAACGGCGCCGCAGTTGACAGCGATGAAGGGTCCCTGGGCTCTCCGGCTGTTGCAATGGATGACGCGGGCGATCACCTCTTTGCCGGTGCCTGTGTCGCCGGATAAGCATACAGTGGCGTCCGTGTTGGCCACTCGCGCGACCTGCTGCAACAGGGCCTGCATTTGCGGGCTTCGAGCCACTACATTCTCCAGGCCGTAGAGTTCCTGCACGAGTGACTTGAGGCGCTGGATTTCGCGTCCCATCCGTTGCTGTGCCAAGGCCTTCTCGATACAGACTTTGATCTCCTTGTCATCGAAGGGTTTTGTCAGATATCCATAGGCGCCTTTCTGCATCGCCTCGACGGCATTCGGAATGCTGCCGTGCGCGGTGAGGATCAGGATCGGGAGCGCAGGATGGATGAGCAGCAGTTCTTCCATCACTGCCAACCCATCCCGATCCGGAAGGTGCAGATCGGTGATGGCAAGATCGAAGATGTCTTGGCGAGCGAGGGCAACCGCCTCCCCGCCACTGTCGCAGGTGGTCACGGCGAATCCCATGGCGCCCAGCCGCATCTTGAGGAGCTGGAGCAAGCCCTGATCGTCATCCACCACGAGAATACGTTCTTGTGCCATCGGCATCCTCAGGGTTGACTGTCCGTGCCGGTCAGGGCAGGGGCAGCATTTTGGTCTAAGGCCGCGTGGGCCGGCTCTTCTCTTTCATTTCCTGGTCAATCCGTTTCAGGGCCTCAAGCTGTTTCGTCAAATCCTCCACGATCTTGTCTCGTGCCTTTAACTCATTCTGGAACGTCACGACGTATGAAGATTCCAACTCGAGCAAGTCACGGACCAGTCGTTCTGTGGCCTCGGCGAACGGGCTCGCCCGCCCGATAAAAGTAGGAGGATTCTGCAAGAGATGGAGCCAAAACTGACTCGACGCGGCAAGGCGGCTTTTCGGGGCTATGTCTATGACGTCCTGGAAGTGCTTGGCCGCCACCGCTTGGTTTTCATAGAGAGCCACCAATGCGCGAGTGAAGTGGGCGCGGTCGCAGGAGCGGCTTTCGGTGCAGGTAGTGAGCAGGAAGTCCTGCTCCCGGGCGAGAGCCTGATAGCGTGCGGTCTCCCGTTGGTCTGGAACCAAGAACGGCGATGATGGCAAGGAGCGGCTGTTCAGGGACGAGCAGGCCGCCAGACCGGCCAATAGGACCACGGGGAGTGCGCCCGCGTTTCGCCGGGATCGCTTCATGCCAACCGTCCCTGTTTTGCAGGAAGGGTGAAATGGACTGTGGTCCCCTTGCCCAGTTCGCTTTCGACCCAGATCCGCCCTCCGTGCGCTTCGACGATTTTCTTGGCCAGGGCGAGACCCAGCCCGCTGCCGACCACAGTCGTCCTCGCCTGCATATGTCCCTGATAGAATCGTTCAAAGATGTGTGGGAGATCTTCCGACGGAATGCCCGGTCCTGTATCCGATACCGACACGTGAACGACACCGCCCTTGACGTCCGGTACCATGCGAAGATTCACCGTTCTCCCTTCCGGGCTGAACTTGAGGGCGTTGGAAAGCAGATTATCCAACACCTGTTCGATCCTGGGCCCGTCTGCCGGGACCCACAGCCGTCCCCCCGGAGCGTCAGTCAGGATCTGGATACGCTTTCCTTCAGCCAACAGTCGGACTTTGTCCACTGAGGTCTCCGCAAAGCGCGCCAGATCAGTGAGCACAATCCGGTACTCCATCATTCCGGCCTCCATCTTCGAGAGGTCCAGGAGAGTGGAGATCAAGCGAATCAGACGCTCGCTACTATCCGTCATGATCCGCAAGATCTCGCGCTGTTCTTTGGTCAAAGGCCCGGGAATCTGGTCCAACAGGAGCTGTGTCCCTTCTCGGATCGAAGCGAGCGGAGTCCGTAGTTCGTGCGAGATATGCGCCAAGAACTCAGCCTTCATATCGTCCAGTTCCTGGAGCTTCTTCCCCATCCAGTTCACGGTATCGACCAGCTCGCGCAGATCGCTGGGCGCCACAACATCCACGGACGCGCCGAATTTCCCCTGGCCGATCTGGCGGATGTAGGCCTGCACCTTGCTCAATGGATACAGAATGCTATAGCTTGCCAGACCCGCCAGCCCCAGCCCTAGGAGAGCAGCTACAATCACCAGTTGTTGGGTGATGGCCTCAGCGCGCGCCGAGCGCGAGCGGGAGTCAGCGCCGAGGGCGATCACTCTGGTCTCATGCAAGCCGACAAAAGCATTGAGGGTATCCGTGATTTGATCAAAGAGGGCGTCCCGCCTGTCTTCATAGCTGGCGCTTGGCTGAGGGCTGAGGCTCGTGCCTTGCGCGGCGATACCGCGAAATAGGGCGAGGTATTCTTCGTGGAGTCGTTTGAGATCCTGCAGAAGCTTCTGACCGTCTAATGAAGTTTCCTGCCTCATCAACCCAGCGAGGATCCGATGAAACTCGTCCGCCTCCTCATCGAAATCTTTCAAGAATACCGTATCCCGAACCGCCAGATACTTCTTCTCGCTCCGGAGTTGGGAATAGAGAATCGTGGTGAGCCGTTTGGCCGTCTCGATGGCGGGATAGTGGTACGAAACCAGTTCGGTGCTTAAGGCCGTGAGTTGCCGGAGTTGGCCAAGCGCGTAAAGATTAACCCCTGCCACCACGACAATGATGGCTAAGGAGCCGAGGGCCAATCGCCAGAAAATCGAGAGGCGCACGAGCGGCACTCCTTTTTCGGATAACGCGCTTGAGGCTACAAGTTGAATTTTCCGCGCTGTAGGATAATCCATACACTTCCAGGTTATTGTAAATCAACAACATCTGTTTATATCGCGTAGAAACCCTGAAGGCTGCTCCCTGCAATTTTTCCCCTTCCACCTACAGGGTCATCTTCGTAAAAACCATTTATAAATAAGAAGATAGATGGTTTCTAAGAGCTCCTAGCCATTCGGCATCCCCCTTGCTCAATTAAAAGCATGTGCCTGTTGTTGAACCCGGGCATAAACGGGCAGGGGGATGACACCACGCGTCTCCATAAAAAAACAAAGGCACTTTGCCGCGGTGGTGAGTCGGCAGGGAAAACGCAGGAAAGGAGAACGACACCATGAAAGCTTCCATCATGACCGGTTTGATCGCGGGCGTAGGCCTGCTGTTAGCGGTGGGGATGGTGGTCCCGGCGATCCAAGCCGAGACGGCGCCCGTACCGCTGGCCCAAGAGAAGACCGCCCTTATCAAGTTTATGGGTGGCACAATCGAAGAGGTTGATCTGGCTGGTTTGCGAATCACCATCCAGACTGAAATGGGGAAGAAGGAGTCTTTCCCTGTCTCGAGCGCAGCAGCCATGCAGGGGCTCACTAAAGGTGACCAGGTCACTGTCGAGTTGGATGAGCAGGGGAAGGCACTGAAGATCGTCAAGAACGACTTCGCCCCCAAGTCTGTACCTGAGGCTCCCAAGCCTGCACCCGAGCCGAAGGGTTGAGCTTGCCTGAAAGGACATGTTTGTCTCTATGATTGTCCGTGCTGCCATATCTCCAGGTGCTCGAGAAATTCGGCAGCACGGGCCTCGGGGGTTGCGCAAGGAGAAAAGAATGTCGGAGAATAGGATGTCGGAGAATAATTGGTACGTCTTGAAAATCGCGTCGCTTGTCCTAGCCGTGGTGGGCATGACGGTCTTGGTGATGACCATCATGATGGGGCAGAACGGTGCTCAAGGTTACTAAGTAGTCCGTAGAGGGGTGGCGATGGAGAGTCTGACTCGAGTCCTAACTCTGACGAAGTGGAACAAATCTCAGCCGGGTCAAGCCGCTGAGGCCGAAGGAGCAAAAGAGGCTCCTGCGTCTGCTGCGGTTTTTCCCGGCCGGGTTGTGTTCACCGACCTTGACGGCACGCTGCTTGATGCGGACACCTATCGGTACGATGCCGCTCGTACGGCGCTGGACCGGCTCCGCGAGCACGCCATCCCCTTGATTATCTGTACCAGTAAGACGAGGGCGGAGGTCGAGCCGCTACGAATCACGCTGAAGAACCATGACCCCTTCATCGTCGAGAACGGAGGCGCCCTGTATATTCCGGAGGGATATTTCAAAGTCCCCTTGCCTGGTTCAAGCAGCCGGGACGGGTACCGCGTGATCGAAATGGGCGTCTCCTATCCCAGGTTGCGGAAAGCGCTCCGCTGCATCGAAGAACAAGTCGGCGTATCCCTGGTTGGATTCGCGGACATGACTGTGGAGGACATCGCGAAAGTGACGGGGCTTGCTCCCCGTGATGCCGAGCGGGCCCGTCAACGCGAATACGATGAGCCGTTCCTGATCAAAAACAGTCCGATGGCGCTTCAAGGTATCCGCGAAGCGGCCCAACGTCTCGGACTGACCGTCATATCGAACGGCCGGTTCTTTCATCTTGTGGGAGGCACCGACAAGGGCCGGGCCTGTCGTGTCTTGATTGACTACTATCGTAAGGAGCGAGGGACGGTCTCCACAGCCGGTATTGGAGACAGTCCAAACGACATGCCGATGTTGAAAGTTGTTGATTGGCCGTTCCTTGTTGAGCGACCCGGGGGCGGCCATGCTGAGGGCTTTGAAGTTGAAGGACTCACTTGCGTCCGGGGGATCGGGCCGGCCGGCTGGGCGGAAGCGGTGAAGAAACTCCTGAAGCCGAACCCCTTTCAATCCGGCCCATTTATTGTTCAACCGCTACCACCGTTTATGCGCTGAGCCATTGAGATGGGGGCTTTCATGTCCCCTCTGCGATCAGCCAAGGAGGCTATATGTGCTGTCCGCGCTGTAAAGGATTGATGGACATGACACGTTTCTACGATTTGCTGGATGATACGGGAAGACTTGCATTCGATGCCTGGCGCTGCATATGCTGCGGCGAGGTTCTTGATTCCGTGGTCTATACGAACCGAACCCAGCGGCCCAGGTTCACGCGCCTGCGGAAACCGCAAGTGGTGAGGGTCTAGACAGTCTGTGGGCCCTGACAAAATCCATGATCTAACCCAGTGGGAGGCATGCTATGGCTGATTTCTATCAAACCGGCTCGATCGCGACGCTGCACAGGTTGGGCGCGCCCAATCTGGAACTCCTGGAGCACGAACTGGCCGAACATGCGAAGACCTATCCTATCGCGCTGGTCCTCCCCTGTCTGTACTCCGAGTTGGAGGGGCCTGCGCTCGGGGGGATCGTGGAACATCTCAAGGAAGTTCCGTATCTCAATGAGATTGTCATCGCCGTGGGCCGTGCCTCGGCTCTGGAGTTTCGGCAAGCCAAGGAATATTTCAAGGTTCTTCCCCAAGATGTTCGGCCGATCTGGGTCGAGGGGCCTCGGATTCAGGAAATTCTGAAGCTCCTCGTCAGTCAGGGAGTCAACGTCGGCTTGCCAGGGAAAGGGCAGGCGTGCTGGATCGCCTTTGGCTACGTTCTTGCCAGGCGGCGAAGCAAAGTCATCGCCCTGCACGACTGCGATATCGTGACGTACGACCGCGAATACGTAGCCCGCCTGTGCTATCCGGTTGTTAATCCGAGTCTGGGCTATGAATTCTGCAAAGGCTACTACGCCCGGGTCACCGACCGCCTGCACGGCCGTGTCACGCGACTCTTCATCTCCCCGATGATCAGGGCGCTCCAGCGGCTGGTGGGGCCGAATCCCCTGCTCACCTTTCTGGACAGCTTCCGTTATCCGCTGGCTGGCGAGTTCGCGATGGTCACGGATCTGGCCTATACCAATCGCATCCCAGGAGACTGGGGGTTGGAAATCGGGGTCCTGGCCGAGGTCTACCGGAACTGTGCCCTGCGTCGGGTCTGTCAGGCCGACCTGTCCGATAAGTACGAACATAAGCATCAGGCACTCTCGGCTGACAACCCCGAAGCAGGACTCCACAAAATGTGCGTGGACATTTCGAAGGCGCTCTTCCGGAACTTGGCCAGCGAAGGGGTGGTCTTCACCGACGGGATGCTGAAGACCCTCCGGGCGGCCTATCTCCAGATCGCGCAAGAGGCCATCAAGAAGTACGAGGACGACGCGGCGATCAACAGTCTCCGGTTCGATCGCAACGAAGAGCGGATGGCGGTGGAAGCGTTTCTCAAGGGTATTAAGCTGTCGTCCGAACGTTTCCTGGAAGATCCCTTGGGCGTGCCGATGATCTCCAACTGGGCCCGTGTAACCGCGGCCGTCCCTGACATCTTCGACCGGCTGACCGACGCCGTCGAGGCGGATTGTACCTGGGATCCGAAAAGACGCTCCTCAAGCATTCGGCCCCATCTAGTCTGGGACCAAGGCCCAATTGCGGAGGCGTGAGTGCGGTAAGGAGGGATTGGGCCGCACTAAGGGAGGCCGACCGCAGTATGCCCGACTCGACGCCGTTGCCCCTCGATGAGCCAACGGAGGCGCAGGTCCGTGAAATTGCCGAAGCGGATGTCCTCGTGGGCATTCCGAGCTTCAACAACGCTGGCACGATCGGCCATGTTGTCAGGGCGATCATCGCCGGATTGGCCAAATATTTCCCCGATGCGCGCGCCGTGCTGGTCAACTCGGATGGAGGGTCTACGGACGGCACCCCTGACGTCGTGGCCAGGGCCAGCGTCGATCTTGGGGGCATGCTGATTACCGACCGCCAGAGCCTTCTGCATCGCATCGTCACTCCGTACCGAGGCATTCCCGGCAAGGGCAGCGCGTTTCGCACGATCTTCGAGGTGGCCCGGCGCCTGAACGTCAGCGCCTGCGCCGTGGTGGATTCGGACCTCCGCTCGATCACCCCCGAATGGATCGAGCTGCTCCTCTGGCCGATTCGGAACGGAGGCTTTGACTACGTCGCGCCATACTATCTCCGTCACAAATACGACGGAACCATCACCAACAGCATCGTCTATCCGCTGACACGAACCCTGTACGGCTTGCAGATCCGACAACCGATCGGGGGAGATTTCGGCTTCTCAGGCAAACTGGCCCAACACTACATGGACCAGCATGTGTGGGAGTCGGATGTCGCTCGCTTCGGGATCGACATCTGGATGACCACCGAAGCGGTGGCCACCGGGGCCCGGGTTTGCCAGAGCTTCCTGGGCGCCAAGATTCACAATCCCAAGGACCCGGCGGCCGACTTGTCGGCCATGCTGACCCAGGTGCTGGGGGCCATCTTTGCGCTGATGGAGGAGCACCAGCAAACCTGGATTCCCCTCCATGGCTCGAAGCCGGTCCCGCTATTCGGTTTTCAATATGAAGTAGGCGTCGAGCCGGTGCACGTCAATGTGGACGCCATGATCGCAAGCTTTCGGCAAGGACTTGTCGATCTGCGTCCGATCTGGGAGGTCATGCTGGCCCCGGAGACTCTCCAGGCACTGACGGCCACGGAGGGCATGCTGCACCATGCCTTCCATATTCCGGATGAAGTCTGGGCGAAAACCGTTTACGACTGCGCCGTGGCCTTCCACCGACGGGTCCTCAATCGGGAGCATCTGATCAAAGCCATGACCCCGCTTTATCTGGGCCGGACCGCCTCGTTCGTCGTGGAAACGCAAGGCCTCACGACTCGGGAAGCGGAGGAGCGCGTTGAGCGCTTGAGTGAAGTGTTTGAGCGCTTCAAGCCCTATCTTTTGGACCGCTGGGGCGCAACCGAGGAGGCATGACCATGAAAGACTTCTTGGACACCGCTTTCGTGGAACAGTTGACGATCATCGGGACCCGCATCGTCCATTTCCTTCCCAACCTATTGACCGCGGTCATCATCCTCGGCGTCGGGTGGCCGCTGGCCTGGGCGCTGGGACGCGGAGTCGAGCGGTTTTTGCGAATGATGGGCGTGGATCACCTTGCCGATCGGCTCGGCTTCAACGCCGCCTTGACGCGGAGCGGTCTGAAACCCGACCCTTGTCATCTTGTCGGCCGCATATTCTATTGGGGGCTTCTCGCGCTGACGGTCGTTGCCTCCTTATGGACGCTGGACCTTACCCCGGTGAACCAGTTTGCCACCACCTTCCTGGGATACATCCCGCACCTTCTGACCGCAGCCATCATTCTCGTCGTCGGGATGTTCCTGAGCAATTTCGTCGCACGGGCGACGCTGATCGCGGCCGTGAATGCGAGTTTTCCAGCCGCGACGACCGCCGCCGTCCTGACCAGGTGGGGCGTCATGCTGGTGGCTCTTGCGATGGCGCTGGAGCAATTAGGGATCGCCCGGAACATCGTCGTCGTCGGTTTCGGGATTATCCTGGGAGGCGTCGCGTTGGCCGTGGCGCTTGCCCTCGGTCTGGGCGCGAAGGACCTCGCGAAAGAGTTCCTGGAACGGATGCTTTCCGACAAGCCGCGCGACCGGGCGCCCGATGACCTGAGACACTTGTGAGGCATGCAATGAAATTCCAGGTGAGCGCATGATCGGGTTACGCGCAAAACAACCCTTCCGGTTCGCTTCGTGCATGGAGCTGCGGGAGATCTTGGGCAAGCGTGCGCTGGACGAGGCCCGGTTACTGGAGATCATTGAAGAGGCCCCCGCGGACAGCATTTACTATCATACTCACAGCTGCTATCTCCGACATCCGTACAGCCAGGGGTTGTACCCCAACGACTTTGCCACCTGGGTTGCACTGCAAGGACAGGATAGCGTGCTGGGCGAACGGCTGGGCATTCTTGACCCGTTTGAGTTCGATGACATCGAGCGATTCCGCGTCAGCATCCTGACGATCATAGCCGACCATCTGAGCCGTCTCGGCACCGTTCCGCGATCTATCACAGGCGAGCCCTTTGAGTTTGTCCGGTCCCACGTGATCGAAGCGGATCTGGATCTACAGGTTTGGACGCTCAGGGAATTCCGCGAAGCCCTGACGCATGTGGAGGTAGGGGCGGTATACAACCACGTCTGCGAGGCGCGGTTGCGGAAAGGACGGCTGTCGGGTGATTTCGCCGACTGGCTGTCAGCCGAGGATGGGCTGGGTCTTCCGGACCTTGCCACGCAGGTCGCGAAAGTGGGGCGCCTCGGGTTGAGCTTAGAGGGGATGCGGGCACGAATCGTACGGTTGTGCGACCGAGCCATGAGCACAGGGAGTTCCCGATGAGTACTGTCTTGGAAGGTGCAGCGGTAGGAAGCCTCTTGGAGCAGTACCGGAAGGTGGCCCCACAGGGGACTGTAGATTTCTTGCGGCGACTTGCACGGCAGGTCGCGGGCATCCGCATGCTCAATGTCAACTCCACGCGCCAAGGCGGCGGGGTGGCCGAAATCCTGCAGCGATTGTTGCCCTTGCTTGAGGAACTGGAGGTCAAGACCCGCTGGGAGGTGGTGACTGGGTCGGAGGTCTTTTACAAGACGACCAAGAGCTTTCACAACGCGCTGCAAGGGACCAAGCAGCGGATCACAGCGGAAATGTACGAGGCCTACCTTGAGTGCAACCGTGAGAACGCAAAGAGACTGGATCTGGACGCCGAAGTGACGATGATCCACGATCCTCAGCCGGCAGCGTTGATCCACTCCCGCCCGCAGGGCGCCAAGTGGATCTGGCGGTGCCACATCGATCTCTCGGTTCCTCAGCCGGCCGTGTGGCAGTTTCTTCGCCCCTATGTGGTCCGGTACGATGCGGCAGTCTTCTCGCTGCCTAGGTTTGCCCAGCGGCTTCCCATCCCCCAGTTCCTGGTTCACCCCTCGATCGACCCGTTGAGCGACAAGAATCGTGAACTCACGGCCGAAGAGGTGGACCGGATTCTCCAAGGATTGGGCGTGCCTCGTGACAAACCGATCATTCTTCAGGTGTCGAGGTTTGACCGATTCAAGGATCCCGTCGGTGTGGTCGAGGCCTACCGCCTGATCAAGAAGAGCCATGACTGCCGGCTGGTGCTCGCGGGCGGCACCGCGACCGATGATCCGGAAGGGGCCGAGGTGCTTGCGGAGGTACAGGAAGCGGCCGGTGCAGATCCCGACGTGCACCTTCTGCTCTTGCCTCCAACCGCGAATCTCGAGATCAATGCCCTCCAACAGGCCGCGACGGTCGTGTTTCAGAAGTCCACACGCGAAGGATTCGGCCTGACCGTTGCCGAGGCGATGTGGAAGGGCAAGCCGGTGATAGGCGGGGCGACGGGTGGTATCATGGTTCAGGTCATTCCGGGTGAGACTGGGTATACCGTGAGTTCACCCGAAGGAGCGGCCTTTTACACAAAGCGCCTCTTGAACGAGCCAGATCGGATGGCCGCCATGGGCCGGCAGGCGAAGGAGTACGTTCGCCACCGGTTCCTGATCACCCGACACCTGCAGGACTATTTGGCGCTGATCATCCATCTTTGCCGGGGTGCACAATGACACCGAATGGCGGGGATGCGAAGCCGCCGACTGTTCCAGATCGGTCGCCATTGATCGTCGTGTCGAACCGGGAACCCTACGAACACCGGCGGCTCAAGGGCCGCCTGGTGTGTCAGCCCACTGATGGAGGTCTCACCACCGCGCTCGATCCGGTACTTCGTCGTTTTGGAGGGACCTGGATCGCTTGGGGGAGCGGAGAGGGAGATCGCGAGGCGGTGAGTCCGGGAGACATTGTCGAAGTCCCTCCTGAGTCTCCAGTGTACCGGCTTCGCCGGATATGGCTTACACCCGAAGAGGTGAAAGGGGGCTACCTGGGTTACGCGAACGAGGTGCTCTGGCCGCTCTGCCACATCACGCTCGATCGCGTGGCTTATCGCAAGGCATTCTGGGATGCCTATTGCGCTTTGAACCGGCGCTTCGCGGATGCCGTCCTCGACGAGCTCCGCGAGCAGCCGGCACCGGTATGGGTCCATGACTTTCATCTTGCACTGCTGCCGGGTCTTATCAAGGAGGCCGCCCCTGAGAAGCCAGTGGCGCTTTTCTGGCACATACCCTGGCCGGGACCGGAGGTGTTTCGTATCCTGCCGGAACGCCGTCGTCTGCTGGAAGGGTTGCTGGGGGCTGATTGCTTGACCTTTCAAACCGCCGGATTCGTCCGGGCGTTTGCGGAGTGTGCGCATCAGTTTTTAGGGGCCCAAGTGGACGCGTCTCATGAGATCGTCCAGCACGGCGGACATCGGACGCGCCTCACGGCGCGTGCCATCAGCGTGGATTTTCGTTCTTTCTCCGAGTGCGCCAGAGCCAAGGGGGTGAAAGATGGTATGGCCCTTGCGCGCCGGCGACTCGGTCTCCCTCATGGCATCCGCATAGGGCTCGGTGTAGACCGCTTGGATTATACCAAGGGCCTGCTTAAGCGTCTCTGGGCTCTGGACATTTTCTTCACGCGTTACCCGCAGTACCGAGGCGCGTTTACCTTTGTGCAGGTCGCGGTGCCGACCAGAAGCGAGGTAGGGGCGTACCGTCGCTATCGTGAGGTGATCCGGCAGACCGTTTCCGAAATCAACGATCGGCATGGCTCTGAGGCACGTCACGGAGCGGAGGGCTGGCGTCCCATCGAGTATCTGGAGGGCCGGATCGGACCGGACACCCTGGTCGCCTACTACCGGATGGCGGATCTCGCGTTGGTGAGCTCGGTGTATGACGGCATGAATCTGGTGGCGAAGGAATATGTGGCGTCCCAGGTGGACGAGGCCGGTGTTCTCCTTGTGAGTCAGATGGCCGGCGCGGCTGATGAATTGACCGGTGCGTTGCTCATTAACCCGTACGATCCGGAAGGGCTGGCTGACGCCATTCAGCAGGCGCTCGAGATGCCAGAGGAGGAGCGGCGGCGTCGGATGCGTGAGATGCGGACGCACCTGGAGAAGCACGACATCCATGCCTGGGTGGATAATTGCCTGCGCGATGCCGGGTTGATGACGGGCCAGGCGCAGGACCTGTGCGTATGAGGTGGAGACCATCGCTTCGTGCGCGATTGAAGGCGATTCCTCCCCGTCGCCTCGTTGTCTTTCTTGACTATGACGGCACACTAACCCCGATCGTCCGGCGTCCGGAGGAAGCGCGGCTGAAGGCTCCGGTCAGACAGGCACTGAGCCGGCTAGCGCGTTGGGTGCCGGTGGTGATTGTGAGCGGCCGTACCCTTTCCGACCTGCGTCGGCGGGTCGGGGTCGCGGGCCTCCGATACGTAGCTCATCACGGGCTCGTTTACAAAGAACCCGGCTCTGCGGTGCAGTGGTTGGGCCAGCGGATTTCAAGAAGAGAGGTTCGGGAATGGACCAGAGCGCTGCAATCCGTGGCGCGGGGAATCCCCGGCGCCCTGGTTGAGGACAAAGGACTCAGTGTCGCACTGCATGATCGGCTCGTCCGGCCTGGCGATCGGGTCCGGCTGCGGCGCCAAGCGTTGCTCGCTCTGGCTCCTTGGGTAGTCAGTCAAAAAGCGGTGCTGCTGCATGGCAAACGCGTGCTTGAAGTGAGACCGGCCGGGGCTTGGAACAAGGGTACGGCAGTGGCTGCGCTCCTCCAGCGGCCGTGGGCGATCGGCCGTGTGCCGGTGTATTTCGGCGACGACCGGACCGACGTCGATGCGTTTCGCGTGCTGAGGGGTCGTGGGATCACGGTGGGGATTGGGGGACGGCGTGGGCTAGTTGGAGCGGAGACTTGGGTATCGGGCCCGAAGGCAGTGGAATCTTTTCTACGTTGGCTGGAAGCGAGACAGAACCGGGGCACTCCGTGTCGATCAACCCGCTTGAAACCGAATGGTTTTTTCCCTGTAGCAGAAGCCATACATTCCTAGTCGATTGAAAATACAAGAAGATCAGACTGATCCAGGTAGAAACACTGAATGCAAATCCATTCAGTTTTCCCTCCTTATACTCAAATTTATTTTTAAATTATCTCATTATTACGTGAACTTATGAACATTTCACCATGTGGTATCCACCTTGCTCCATCCAGACGGAGAACGCAGTGCGCCTAGGGCCATTGAAACATTTTTGAAAGGGTCCTGCCATGGCCTATTAACGAGCAGTGAACAGGAGTGAAGGAGGCGACCTTATGAAAGCGATTAGCAGAACGAGTGTGAGTCTATTGTTGATGGTGGGTGTGGCGATCTCGAGTGTCGCGATCTCGCCCAGTTGGGCGGACCAGACCTCTACTAATGATCGGGTCACGTCCAGGATATTCAGCGGCACGATCGATGGGATCGATCCGATGCAACGGCTGGTCACAGTCCAATCTGAAAAGAAAGATACGTGGATGCTCATTGCGGTTGTAGATGGTGAGGTGCTGAACGGGTTGCAGAAAGGGGACCGTGTTGTGGTCGAGCTGGACGAGCATGGGATGGCCCAGAAAATCGTCAGGGCGACGCCTGCTCCGAAGGATAATCCTGGGATCAAGAAGAATTGAAAAGAGAAACTACCTGCCCCCAAGGAAAGTGGGGTAGGACGAAAGGTTCTCTCGGGAGAAGGAGGGCACATGAAACCTTGGCTGGTCATTTTCATCCTCTTAGTCGGAATGTCGCTCGGCATCGGTGGGACGATCTTCGGGCCGGAAGTGGCGGCCCCCTATCTACCGGAAGCATTTCAGATCAATAAGCCCGAAAACGTCACAGGAGAGGTCATGCGGAAACTGCGAGAGGGTAACCGCGTCTTGCTGACGGTCCAAACCTCACAAGGAACTGTCCTCGCAACCTTCAAGAAAAAAGTGGCGGAGATCGATCTTCTTGTCCAGCAGGGAGATGTTCTCACGCTGACGCTCAGCCGCTACGAGCCGTTTGTGGAAGATCCGGCGATCGAGCGGGTCAGAAAGCAGGACGCCGCGCCGATGGTGAAGGGCAATGCTGCCAGTGAGCCGCCTTTTTCGAGTGAGTGATACCCCGTTTCATGTAGTGCCTCAGCTTTTTACTTTACTTTTCGGCGTGGGTTTGCGACAGAATAGAGCTAAGAGGAAGGAAGACTGACGCTGGAAAGAGCTTCGAAGAGTGGTCGTGCATGCGGTCTCCTGCTCATCGGGTCATTCCTGCTGGCGATGGCCGCGTGCGCGCCGACCCCGCCGACTGGTTCAACCGACCCGAACCTGCGCGCGCTCACCAAGCAGGCCATCTCGCTTGGGGCTGCCTGCGATACAGCTGCCGCGCGCTTTGCTGCCGCGCCGACCAAGGAGATGCGCCGAGAAGTCTTGGCGAGGCTGAAGGAGTTGAATGCGGTGCTGATCGAGGCAGCCGGGTATGAGCGTGAAGCCCGACGCTCGAATTCCGTGGACCTCGTTGACGCCAACCGCGCATTTCACGAAACGGGGCGAGCCTGGGGAGGCTGTTCCCTCAAATACAACCGGACGCTTGTGGCCATCGGAGAAGTTGACACTGCCCGGTACAACTACCAGGGATTACTGGACCGGCTCACTGGCCCCCAATTTGTCTCCGAGCGCCGCCAAATTCAGACGGCCCTGCGCGAGCTTGAGCGCTGAGCCTTATCCCGCCATTCCGCCAACCCGCTTCAATTCCCTCCTCGCTTTTGCGAAGACCGAGTCGAACATCGGCGCCGTCAACTTTCCGGTAAAGGTGTTTTGCTGGGACGGGTGATAAGACCCGATCAACATGACGCCCCACGGCAGGCGATGAACCTGCCTGTGCCCGAAGGCCGGCAGGGGACGTGGAAGCCTGTGGCCGAGTTCGCGGCAGGCTTTGAGATAACCGTCGAAGGCGATCTTGCCGAGGACGATCACGACCCGCACCTGCGTGAGCAGTCGGAGCTCGTCGACGAGGAAGGGCCGGCACCGATCGAACTCATCCGGAAGCGGCTTGTTCCCCGGCGGCGCGCAGCGAACGGTGGCCGTGATGTAGCAATCGATCAGACGCATCCCGTCGTCGCGCGACACCGACCGCGGTTGGTTGGCAAACCCGAAACGATAGAGCGCCCCATAGAGCCAGTCGCCGCTCCGGTCTCCCGTGAAGATCCTCCCCGTGCGATTTCCTCCGTGCGCGGCCGGCGCCAAGCCCACGATGAGCAACCGGGCCTTCGCGCTCCCGAAGCCGGGAACGGGCTTTCCCCAGTACGTCCATTCGCGGAAGCGGCGCGTTTTGATACGGGCCGTCTGCTCGCGATGCGCTACAAGGCGAGGGCATCGGCGGCATGTCGTCATGGTGTTTTGCAGGACGGTCAGACGTGTCACGGGAGGAGTGTAGCAGAATTACCTTGCCGCTCGGTGAAACCCTTGCTAGAATTTCACTCAGGTCCAGGCCGGGAAACGGGAGAGGTGCGATGAGTCATACGGGAGTAATGAGAGGGGCCCTGTTACTGATCGCGGCTGCGGCGCTATTGGCCGTGCCGCTGGCGACCGACACCAGAAGCGATCAACCGCCGCCCGCGGGATCCTTCCTGGAGGCATCTGAGCCGCTGCCGAATGGCCGCGCGCGTAGCCCGGCGCCGACCAGACCGTTCCTTAGCAGCTATCAGCTCCCCAACAGCATGACGTTCGCTGGCACGCCCGTGCCGATCAAACTATGGCAGGTG